>Ga0310821_100022_pt1 | contig 331587 bp, 313 predicted proteins | sample P4_ome_FD_201300 | JGI IMG/M metagenome (GOLD analysis project Ga0310821, IMG submission 201300) | Sorghum-adapted microbial communities from Joint BioEnergy Institute, Emeryville, California, United States - P4_Day56_Rep1 | ecosystem: Engineered > Bioreactor > SSF (Solid state fermentation) >...
TGGGCCATGCCGGCGCCGTCATCAGCGGCGGCAACGACACCGCCGACTTCAAGATCGAGGCCCTCAAGGCCGCCGGCATCCACGTCGCCGACAGCCCCGCCGTCCTCGGTCAGACCATGCTGAAGGCAATGCAGGGCTGAGGCCCAATGTACCGTCTCCGACGACGCCCTCCCGCCCTTTCCGATCGTGCCGGACCATGGTCCGGCCGACCCGGGCGGGTGTGCCGAATCGGACGGTCCGAGCCTTGGCCTGAGGCCGTCCGTCATCGATCCGGCGCCGAAAGGGCTGAAGTCGATGACGTATCGTCATATATGAGACGGGCGGAAGCTTGGGGGGCATGCCCCGGGGCTTCCGCCCTCGCCACTCGGTCGTCGGGGCCGGGCGCCGAATCGGGCGTCCGGCTTTGCGGTCATCAGGGAAGTGGACCGGCATAACGCCGCCCACTCGAACAGGATCATGGCTAGCCAGGCAGAGCAAACGTCGTTCCTCTTTGCCCATAACGCAGCGTTCATCGCTGACCTCTATTCCCGCTTCAAAAAGGATCCGAGCTCCGTCGACTCGTCCTGGGCGGCGTTCTTCGGAACCCTCGGCCAGGACGCGCGGGACGCGCTGGACGACCTCGGGGCGCCGAGCTGGGCGAAAAAGACCGCACCGGTCTCCCTCGACGGGTACGGCGACGCGCTCATGGCCGAGGTGACGCCGCCCGCCGCCAAGCCGGACCGGCAGACGAAGCCGAACGGCGCGGCCGTGGCCGAGCCGGCGGATGTCGAGCAGCTCCGCCGCGCCACGCTCGATTCCATCCAGGCGCTGATGCTGATCCGCGCCTACCGGATCCGCGGGCACTTCAAGGCCAATCTCGACCCGCTCGGCCTGATGCCGCATCACGACCATCCCGAGCTCGATCCCCGGAACTATGGTTTCGGGCCCGAGGACTGGGATCGGCCGATCTTCATCAACAACGTGCTCGGCTTCGAGACCGCGACGCTGCGCCAGATCATGCAGCGGCTCGAGGAGACCTACTGCGGCACGATCGCGGTCGAGTACATGCACATCCAGGATCCGGCCCAGAAGCTCTGGATCCAGGAGCGGATCGAAAGCGTCCACAACCGGACCGACTTCACCGAACGCGGCCGCCGCGCGATCTACGAGCGCCTGGCCGCGGCCGAGAGCTTCGAGAAGTTCCTGCACCTGAAGTACACGGGCACGAAGCGCTTCGGCCTGGACGGCGGCGAGGCGCTGGTGCCGGCGCTCGAGCAGATCATGAAGCGGGGCGGCCAGCTCGGCCTCAAGGAGATCGTGCTCGGCATGGCCCATCGCGGCCGGCTGAACGTGCTGGCCAACGTTCTCGGCAAGCCGTTCGCGGCGATCTTCTCCGAATTCCAGGGCAATCCGGCGAACCCGGACGAGGTCCAGGGATCGGGCGACGTCAAGTACCACCTGGGCACCTCGGCCGACCGTGACTTCGACGGCAACGTCGTCCACCTGTCGCTGACGGCCAACCCCTCGCATCTGGAATGCGTCAATCCGGTCGTCATCGGCAAGGTCCGGGCGAAGCAGATGCAGCTTCAGGACACGGAGCGCGAGATGGTGCTCCCGCTCCTGATCCATGGCGACGCCGCGTTCGCCGGCCAGGGCGTGGTCGGCGAGACGCTGATGCTGTCGGAGCTGAAGGGCTACCGGGTCGGCGGCACGATCCACTTCGTGATCAACAACCAGATCGGCTTCACCACGGCCCCCAGCTACAGCCGTTCGGGACCCTACCCGACCGACGTGGCCAAGATGATCCAGGCGCCGATCTTCCACGTGAACGGCGACGACCCGGAAGCGGTCGTCCATGCCTGCCGCATCGCCGTCGAGTTCCGCCAGCAGTTCAAGAAGGACGTGGTGGTGGACATGTTCTGCTACCGGCGCTTCGGGCACAACGAAGGCGACGAGCCGGGCTTCACCCAGCCGCTCATGTACAAGCGGATCGCCAGCCATCCGACCACGCGGGAGATCTATGCCCGGCGCCTGGTCGAGGACGGGGTGATGACCGAGGCCGAGGCCGAGGCCGTCATGCAGGAGTTCCTGAGCCACCTGGAGCAGGAGTTCGAAGCGGCTTCCAGCTACAAGCCGAACAAGGCCGATTGGCTGGGCGGCGCGTGGTCGGGGCTCAGCATCGCCAAGGGCGATGAGCGGCGCGGGACAACCGCCGTTTCGGCGGAATTCCTGAAGGAAGTCGGCCTGGCGCTGACCAAGGTGCCGGAGAACTTCAACCTCAACCCGAAGATCGCGCGCCAGCTGAAGGCCAAGGAAAAGGCGATCATCGAGGGCAAGGGCATCGACTGGGCCACCGCCGAGGCGCTGGCGTTCGGGACGCTGGTCGCCGAGGGCGTTCCGGTCCGCCTGTCGGGCCAGGACTCCGGCCGCGGCACCTTCTCCCAGCGGCATTCCGTGCTGATCGACCAGGAGACCGAGGAACGGTACGTGCCGCTGAACCACGTCCGTCCCGGCCAGGCCGTCTACGAGGTCCATGACAGCCCGCTCAGCGAATTCGCGGTGCTGGGCTTCGAGTACGGCTTCTCGCTGGCCGAACCCCGCGCGCTCACGATCTGGGAAGCCCAGTTCGGCGATTTCGCGAACGGCGCGCAGGTCATCATCGACCAGTTCATCTCGTCCGGCGAGGCGAAGTGGCTGCGCATGTCGGGTCTGGTGATGCTGCTGCCGCACGGCTACGAAGGCCAGGGTCCGGAGCACTCCTCCGCGCGGCTCGAGCGGTATCTGACCATGTCCGGCGAGGACAATTGGCAGGTCATCTACCCGACCACGCCGGCCAATTACTTCCATGCCCTGCGCCGGCAGATCCACCGCGATTTCCGCAAGCCGCTGATCGTCATGACGCCGAAGTCGCTGCTGCGCCTGAAGGACGCCCAGAGCGACATCGACATGTTCGTCAACGGCTCGAGCTTCCACCGGGTGCTCTACGAGGACGGCCGTGACAAGCCGGACGAAAGCGTGCGCCGGGTCGTCCTGTGCTCCGGCAAGGTCTATTACGACCTGAAGAAGGAGCGCGACGAACGCGGCATCAAGGACATCGTCCTGGTCCGGCTCGAACAGCTCTATCCCTTCCCGCGCAAAGCGCTGGGCGAGGAGCTGGTGAAGTATCCGAACGCCGACGTGGTGTGGTGCCAGGAAGAGCCCGAGAACATGGGCGCCTGGTTCTTCGTCGACCGCAAGATCGAGGCGCTGCTGGCGGAGATCGGCCACAAGTGCAAGCGTCCGGCCTATGCCGGCCGGAAGGAGGCGGCCGCCCCGGCGACCGGCCTCCTGCGGCGCCACAACCAGGAACAGGCCAAGCTGATCGACGAAGCTCTCACGATCGCTTGATCGGGAAGCCAACTCACGGAACGAGAGAACGAAGGTACCGGTATGAGCACAGAAATCGTGGTGCCCGCCCTGGGTGAATCCGTTACGGAGGCGACGGTCGCCCAGTGGCTGAAGAAGGTCGGCGACAAGGTCTCGCGCGATGAGCCGCTGGTCGAGCTCGAGACCGACAAGGTGACGCTGGAGGTCAACGCCGCCGCCGACGGCGTCCTGGAAGAGATCCTGGCCGACGCCGGGGCGACGGTCGAGGTCGGCGCCAAGCTGGGTATCCTCGGCTCGGGCGACGGCGCGGCGGCGGCTCCGGCCGCCCCGGCCAAGAGCGAGCCGGCCGCCCCTGCGCCGAAGGCCGAGGCCCCGGCGGCCGCCGAGGCCGAGGAGGCGATCATGCCGGCCGCGCGCAAGCTGATCGAGGAGAACGGCCTCGACGCCGCCGCGATCAAGGGCACCGGCAAGGGCGGACGCATCACCAAGGAGGACGTGCTCGCCCATCTGTCGCAGCGGGCGCAGCCGGCGACCGGCGGCAACGGTGCGGCGGGCGCCGGCACGGTGATCGAGATCCCGGCCTTCACCCGTCCGGAAGGCGCGCCGCGGCCCCAGAAGGACCGCGAAGAGCGCGTGCGCATGTCGAAGCTGCGCAAGACCATCGCGACGCGGCTCAAGCAGGCGCAGAACACGGCGGCCATGCTCACCACCTTCAACGAGGTGGACATGAGCGCGCTGATGGCCACCCGCGCCCAGTACAAGGACAGCTTCGAGAAGAAGCACGGCGTGAAGCTGGGCTTCATGTCCTTCTTCGTGAAGGCCTGCATCACCGCGCTGAAGGAGCTGCCGGCCGTCAACGCCGAGATCGACGGCGACGAGATCGTCTACAAGAACTACTACGATATCGGCGTTGCCGTCGGCACGCCGCAGGGCCTGGTGGTGCCGGTCGTCCGCGATGCCGACCGCCTGTCCTTCGCCGAGGTCGAGAAGACGATCGGCGAGCTCGGCCGCAAGGCGCGCGACGGCAAGCTCTCCATGGCCGACCTGACGGGCGGCACTTTCACCATCTCCAACGGCGGCGTCTACGGCTCGCTCATGTCGACGCCGATCCTCAACCCGCCGCAGTCGGGCATCCTGGGCATGCACAAGATCCAGGAGCGTCCGGTCGCGATCGGCGGCAAGGTTGAGGTCCGGCCGATGATGTATCTGGCGCTCAGCTACGACCACCGCATCATCGACGGCCGCGAGGCCGTCACCTTCCTCGTCCGCGTCAAGGAGTGCCTGGAGGATCCGCAGCGGATCCTTCTGGACATCTGACCGGAAGCGGAAAGATCCGGAAAAATGCGGGACGCCGGCCTTCAGAGGCCGGCGTTTCGGTTTCGGGCCGGCGAGACACTCTTTCCCGCGGCCCGCCGGTTGACTATGTCTCTTTGACCCGAGGTTTCCCGAAAACGAGGATCCGAGACCCGTGAAATACCTGCACACCATGGTCCGTGTGACCGATCTCGACGAGTCGATCCGCTTCTACAATCTGCTGGGCCTGCGCGAGGTGCGGCGCATGGAGAACGAGCAGGGGCGCTACACGCTGGTATTCCTGGCGGCGCCGGGGGACGAGAGCGCGCAGGTCGAGCTGACCTTCAACTGGGACCCGGAAACCTACACGGGCGGGCGCAATTTCGGCCATCTGGCGTATGAGGTGGGCGACATCTACGCGCTCTGCCAGAAGCTGATGGACAACGGCGTGACCATCAACCGCCCGCCGCGGGACGGCCGGATGGCATTCGTCCGCTCGCCCGACAAGATCTCGATCGAGCTTCTGCAGAAGGGCGCGCCGCTGCCGCCGCAGGAGCCGTGGGCGTCCATGCCCAACACCGGCGAGTGGTGACCCCTTCGCGGGGCTGAAACCCGTCGCTCGCCCGCGTGACCTTCAGCGGGAAAGCCGGCTGCCGTCGGCGTAGCCGCGGACGATGTCGTTCAGGGTCACGCCTCCGCCGCCTGGCCCGGCGGAGGCGGGCGGCGACGGGGACGGGGCCGGCGCTGCAGCCGCCGGGGTCCGCCCCGGCTGGACCGGCTCGACCTCGATAAGACGACCGCCGGGCCCCCCCTCGCGCAGCATGACGGGCTGACAGCGCTCCGACGCGGCATTGCCCCCGAATGTTGCGCCGCCGGGCGCCGCGCAGCCTTCCGAAAGCTGGTTCATGGCCCGGTTCAGGGTGTCCGTCGTGATCGGAAGGCCCTGGCGCCGCAGCAACTCGACCGCGGAGCTCACGGGCGAGGGGCCGTTCGGGGCCAGCCGTTCCCGCGCCAGCTTCTCGGCAAGCTGCTGGTCGAGCGTCCGGGGCGGCGGCGCCAGCTCCACCGGGCGCTCCGGCTCGGCCCGGCGCGGCGGTCGGGACTCCGCAGGCGCCGGATCCCGCGGTCGCTCGGCCGCCGCCTCTGCCGTCGCGGGCGGGGCTTCCCGGACGGGCTGCCGGGGGGATGCCTGGGACGCAGCTGCAGGCGCGGCCGGCGGTGCCGGGGGCGCTGAGGAAGGGGACTCCTGCCCGGGAATAAGCCTGCGCGAGGTGTCGAGCCGGAGGTCCGGGCCGAAGGCCCGGGCGACCGGGTTCCCGCCGGCCTGACCGGAAGCGCCCGCCGAGGCGATGCGGGCATCCCTCACCGCGAGGCCGATGCTGTCCTTGATGATCTCCGCCCACCATTCCTCGACCGCCTGGGGATGATCGGCCGCCACCCGGTCGACGGCGGCCATGGCGGAGGCGGCGACCGCGTCCATCGCGGCGGTGTCCTGCAACCCCGCGACCGCCCGGCCGACGATGTCGATGGACTGTTCCAGCTTTTCCGGCGGCAGCGCCAGGATCGCGTCCCGGACGGTCCTGGCGGCGCCGACGCCGGCCGGATCGGCCGGCGCGGCCGCCGGAGCGGTTCCGGAACCGGCGGCGGACTCGGCCGCGAGCCCTGCTGCGGGAAGGGCCGCCAGCAGGGCCAGGGCAGGTGGGATCGCCAGCAGCGTCGGGCGAAGCAGCCCGGCGCGGAGCGGGGGGCACCCTTGACGCTTAGCCGCTTGCCCGCCAAAACCGCTTGCGGCAAGGTGCCGGGTCCGTCCGTTTCCTCCCATTACCTGTCCTTCGAGGATCTTCATGAGCGAAGCAAGCTACGACGTTATCGTCATCGGCAGTGGTCCTGGCGGCTATGTCTGCGCAATCCGGTGCGCACAGCTGGGCCTGAAGACCGCCTGCGTCGAGAAGCGGGAGACGCTGGGCGGAACCTGCCTCAACGTCGGATGCATCCCGTCGAAGGCAATGCTCCAGGCTTCCGAAAAGTACGACGAGGCACGCAATCATCTGGCCGCCTTCGGCGTGAAGGTGGGCAAGGTGGACCTCGATCTTGGCGCCTTCATGGCGCACAAGGATTCCGTCGTTAAGGCGAATACGCAGGGCGTCGAGTATCTGTTCCGCAAGAACAAGATCGACTGGCTCAAGGGAACCGGGCGGATTGCCGGCAAGGGGCAAGTCGACGTCGACGGCAAGACTTATTCGGCGAAGCATATCGTCATCGCGACCGGGTCGGATGTCATGCCGCTGAACGGCGTCACGATCGACGAAACCCGCATCCTTTCGTCAACGGGCGCGCTGGCGCTGCCGGAGATTCCGAAGCGCCTCGTCGTGATCGGCGGCGGCTATATCGGGCTTGAGATGGGTTCGGTGTGGCAGCGGCTGGGCGCCGAGGTGACGGTCGTGGAGTTCCTGGACCGCATCCTGCCGGGCATGGACGGCGAGATCTCGAAGCAGATGCAGCGCGTCCTCGCCAAGGGCGGGATGCAGTTCAAGCTGGGCACCAAGGTCACGGCCGCGCGGACGACCAACAAGGGCGTGACCCTGACGGTCGAGCCGGCCAAGGGCGGCGCGGCCGAGGAGCTGGAGGCCGACTACGTGCTGGTCGCGATCGGGCGCCGGCCCTTCACCGAAGGGCTCGGCCTCGAGGCCGTCGGCGTCGAGCTGGACGATCGCGGCCGGGTCAAGGTCGACGGGCGCTTCCGGACCAATGTCGAGGGCATCTACGCCATCGGCGACGTGATCCCCGGTCCCATGCTCGCCCACAAGGGCGAGGAGGAAGGCGTCGCGCTTGCCGAGATCCTTGCCGGGCAGGCCGGCCATGTGAACTACGACGCCATTCCGGGTGTCGTCTACACCTGGCCCGAGGCCGCCTCCGTCGGCAAGACGGAGGAGCAGCTGAAGGCCGAAGGCCGCGAGTACAAGGTCGGCAAGTTCCCGTTCTCAGCCAATGGCCGGGCGCGCGCCATGAACGCCACCGACGGCTTCGTCAAGGTCCTCGCGGACAAGAAGACCGACCGGGTCCTGGGCGTGCACATCATGGGCGCCGAGGCCGGGACCATGATCGCCGAATGCGCGATGGCGATGGAGTTCGGCGCCTCGGCCGAGGACATCGCCCGGACCTGCCACGCCCATCCGACCCTGAACGAGACGGTCAAGGAGGCCGCGCTGGCGGTCGACGGCCGGGCGCTCCACATCTGACGGCCAGGCGGAGGGGCCGTGGCGGTGGCCGCGGCCCCTCCGGGCTTGAACGGCCCGCCGCCGTTCTCATTTGAGGGAGGCCGCACCCGCCCCGACCTCGAAGTCAGATGACCGCTCGCGCCAAGACCATAGGGCTCATAATCCTCGGCTGGACCTTCGTCCTCCTGGGCATCGCCGGATTGTTCCTGCCCTTCCTGCAGGGTTTCCTGTTCCTGTTCATAGGCCTGATCATCCTGGCCCGGGTCCACACCTGGGCGCGGGCGCTGATGGTCAGGAGCCGCCGACGCTTCCCGGTGGTCAACCGGACCTATTCCTTCGCCGAGCGCCAGGCCGACCGCTGGCGCCGCCGCGCCGCCGCCCTGTTCGGGCGGTAGGACACACCGTCTCAAGAAAGTGATCTGCAGGCCGACCGTGGCGATGTGTCGCCTGTGGTCGAACAGAGCCAGGTTCGAACGATTGTCGATGAAGGTGTACTCGGCGCGCGCCGCCACGCCGGAAAACAGGCGTTCGCTCAGATCCCACAGGACGGCGGCGCCGACGGTCTGCTGTCGGTCGTGTCGCGCCTCAGGGAAGATCGCCTGACGGGCATCATAGTCATTGTCGCTGCAGCGATAGCTCGCCGACACGCTCATCCGACACGTCATTGGCCTACCGCGCCCATTTCGGGGAAACGCCGGCGCGGACATTGCGCCGGTCGCTCGACACCCGGGTCGATGACCTGCCGGCAATGAGGGAGCAGCCGCCCGCGCGGGATGCGAATTCAGTCCCTGGGCGGTGTCCGCTGTCCCGGACTCGCCGCCCGGGGATGGGCATTGCGGTAGATTTCCATGAGCCGCGCGTCGTCCACTTCGGTGTAGCGCTGGGTCGTCGACAGCGAGGAGTGGCCCAACAGCTCCTGGATCGCACGGAGATCGGCGCCCCCGGCCAGAAGATGGCTCGCGAAGCTGTGGCGGAGCGCGTGGGGCGTCGCCGTGTCCGGCAGCCCCAGCGCCGCCCGCAGGGTGCGCATCTGGCGTTCTGCGACGCCGGGATTGAGGCGCCGTCCCCGGGCCCCGACGAACAGCGGGCCGTCGGCGGAGAGCGCGAAGGGACAGGCCGCGACATAGTCCCGCAGGGCGTCCCTGACCGGCGGCAGCACCGGGACCTGCCGCTGCTTGCCCCCCTTGCCGAGCACGGTCAGCCTGCCGTCTTCCGGCAGGTCGCGGCGGCTGAGCGACAGCGCCTCGCCCAGGCGCAGCCCGCAGCCGTAGAGCAGCGCGAAAAGCGCCCGATCGCGCAGGCCGAGCCAGTCCTCCGTGGCGAGGTCCGGCGCCGTGTCGACCGTCGCCAGCGCATCGTCCTCGGCCAGCGGGCGGGGCAGGACGCGCGGGCGCTTCGGCGTCGCAAGCCCCGCAAGGGCGGGGTTGTGGAGCAGGCCCGAGCGGTCGAGATAGCGGAAGAAGCTGCGGATGCCTGAAAGATTCCGGGCCCGGCTGGCGACGCCGGTTCCCCGGCCCGCCCGATGGGCCAGATAGCCGCGGAAGTCGCGCAGGCCGGCATTGCCGAGGTCGTTGAGCGAGGGCCGGCGCCCCAGATGGTCGCGCAGAAAGGCGAGAAATCCGGTCACGTCGCCGACATAGGCCCTGACGGTATGGACCGACGAGGCCTTCTCGACGGCGAGCCAGCGCTGCCAGCGAAGGCACGCATCGGCGGTGTCGGCGGCGCACAGGAAGGCGAGGCCGCTCCCCTCGGCGTCTTCCGGCGCCGGCGGCCCGTCCTCGCCCGCGCCTAGGGCGGCAGGTCCAGCCATGCCCGGATGCACCGTTCCATGACCCGCGCCATGAAGCTCATGAGCTCGGTCCGCATGCCGTCGTGGAACATGTCGGGCTCGCGCGAGCCGAGGGCGAGCAGGCAGGGCGGCGTCTCGCTGGAGACGTTGAGCCGGGCGAGCGCATGGCTGCGGACGAGTCCGGCGGCCGAGCCGAACAGCGCTTCGTCGCCTTTGACGTCCCCCGCCAGCACGATATCGCGCCCGCCCATCAGATGCGCGACGAACCCTTCGTCGACGACGCGGATCCCCGATGTCAGCGCCTGGGGAATGTCGTGTCCGTTCGACTCGATCAGCAGCGAGACGACGTCCAGGTCCAGAAGGACGGCCAGATCCGTGGTGATGGTCTGGATCAGATGCTCGAAATCCTCGGCATCCAGGAGGAACAGCACCGCCGCGTGGACCCGGTTCTGGCTGTTGTGATTGGCCCGGGAGGCGCTGATGATCGCCCGCTGCTGGCCCTTCAGCCGCTCGACCTCGGCGCGCAGCCGCTCGACCATGAAGCTCTGCAGGTCGACGACGCCGTCAGGGCGGGTCGATGGCGGCGGATTCAGCCGCGCCAGCACCTCCGGGTGCTGGTTCAGGAAATCGGGATGGGCGACCAGCCACGCCGCGATGTCGGCGTCGGTGATCCGGCTCTGACCGTCCCGATCGCTGCGCCAGGTTTCCTGAACCATGCCCTTCTGCCTCGATACCCCGTGTCTGCGGCTGTCCCTAGACCGCCTTTGCGGTCTTGGCGGCGCCGAGGATGGACTGCCCGGTCTTCTCCCAATCCGCGACGAAGGCCTCGAGCCCCTTGTCGGTCAGCGGATGCTTGTAGAGCTGGCGCAGCACGTTGGGCGGCATCGTGGCGACATGGGCGCCCAGCTTCGCCGCCTCGATCACGTGCTGCGGGCCGCGGATCGACGCCACCAGCACCTCGGTCGTGATCTCGGGATACATGTCGTAGATCTGGACGATCTCGGCGATGAGCTGCATGCCGTCATGGCCGATGTCGTCCAGGCGGCCGACGAAGGGGCTGATGAAGGCGGCGCCGGCCTTCGCCGCAAGCAGCGCCTGCCCGGGCGAGAAGCACAGCGTCACGTTGACCTGCGTGCCCTCGTCGCTCATATGGCGGCAGACCTTGAGTCCGGCGGGCGTCAGGGGCACCTTCACCGCGACGTTCGGCGCGATCTTGGCAAGAACCTTGGCCTCGGCCAGCATGGTGTCGAAGTCGACCGCGGCGACTTCGGCGCTGACCGGACCCTGAACGACATCGCAGATCTCCGCGACCAGGTCCAGGAAGTTGCGGCCGGACTTGGCAACCAGCGAGGGGTTGGTGGTCACGCCGTCCAGAAGCCCGGTGGAAGCCAGGTCGCGAATCTCATTGAGGTCGGCGGTATCGATAAAGAACTTCATGAACTGTGTTTCCTTCCGGACGGGACGCGGCACGACGTCGCAATATCTCGTAAACCAACACCCGAGCTTAGCCGATGGGTGATGACCATGCCAATTCCCGGGCCCCTGTCGGAGCCGGGGAAACGCCCGGGCGCGTTCGGGTGCTGCTGCCTTTACCACTTGCCGAAGCCTACGACTACAGCGTTCCGAACGGGCTGCGCCTGGCGCCGGGGGACTACGTCCAGGTTCCTCTCGGCAATCGGGAGCTTACCGGCGTCGTCTGGGGGCCGGCAACGGGGCGGGTCGCCGCGGACCGGCTGAAGCCGGTCATCGCCCGCCACGACGCGCCGCCCCTGCCGGAGGTCGGCCGCAGCTTCGTCGACTGGGTCGCCGCCTATGTGATGAGCCCTCCCGGCGCCGTGCTGAAGATGACCCTGAGCGCGCCGGCGGCGCTGGAGCCGCCGCGCCCCGTTCTCGCCTACCGGCGGGGTACGGTGGACATTGCCGACGCGAGGCTGACGCCGGCGCGCCGGCGGGTGCTGGAAGTGCTGGGCGACGGTCCGCCGCGCCTGCCCGTCGAGCTGGCGCGGGAGGCCGGCTGCGGCACCGGCGTCCTGAAGGGGATGGCGGAGATCGGCCTGATCGAGGCGGTCGCGCTGCCCGCCCGCCCGTCCGGCCTGCGCCGCCCGGACGGGAGCGGGACGCGGGTCGAGCTTTCGCCCGACCAGGCCGCCGCCGCCCGGACGCTGCGCGAACAGGTGCAGGGCGGCGGGTTCGGGGTGACGCTGCTCGACGGGGTCACCGGCTCCGGCAAGACGGAGGTCTATTTCGAAGCGATCGCCGAGGCGCTGGAGGCCGGCCGCCAGGTCCTGGTCCTGCTGCCGGAGATCGCGCTTTCTGCCCAGTGGCTTCGTCGGTTCGAAGCCCGTTTCGGAGTCCCGCCGGTCGAGTGGCACTCCGACCTCACCTCCGCCCAGCGCCGGTCGACCTGGCGCGCGGTCGCGGAGGGCGAGGCGCGGGTCGTCGTCGGCGCCCGCTCGGCCCTGTTCCTCCCCTATCCGGAGCTGGGGCTGATCGTCGTGGACGAGGAGCACGAGCAGGCGTTCAAGCAGGAGGAAGGCGTCATCTATCATGCCCGGGACATGGCGGTCGTCCGGGCCCGGCTGGGCGAGATCCCGATCGTCCTGGTCTCGGCGACCCCGTCGCTCGAGAGCAGCGTCAACGCCGACCAGGGCCGATACCGGCGGATCCATCTGCCCGGACGCCACGGGAGCGCCGTCCTGCCGGCGATCGAATGCATCGACCTGCGCCTGGACCGACCGGAGCGCCAGCGCTTCCTGTCGCCGACCCTGAAGCTGGCGATCGCCGAGACCGTCGCCGCCGGCGAGCAGGCCATGCTCTTCCTCAACCGCAGGGGCTATGCGCCGCTGACCCTCTGCGGCTATTGCGGGCATCGCCTCGAATGCCCGAACTGCACCGCCTGGCTGGTCGAGCACCGCCTGGCCGGCCGGCTGCAATGCCATCACTGCGGCTATTCGACCGAACTGCCGGCGAGGTGCCCCGCCTGCGAGACCGAGGGCAGCTTCCGCGCCTGCGGCCCGGGTGTCGAGCGGATCGCCGAGGAGGTGGCCGAAAGTTTCCCCAGCCTGCGCGCCATCGTCATGGCGTCGGACCTCATCCACGGGCCGATCCAGGCGGCGGAGCTGGTGCGGCAGATCGAAAGCCACGAGGTCGACCTGGTGATCGGCACCCAACTCGTCGCCAAGGGGTACCATTTCCCGCTCCTGACCCTGGTCGGCGTCGTCGACGCCGATCTGGGGCTGGCGGGCGGCGACCTCCGGGCGACGGAGCGCACCTATCAGCTGCTGCATCAGGTCGCAGGGCGCGCCGGCCGGGCGGAGCGGCCGGGCCGCGTCCTCCTGCAGACCTACATGCCCGAGCATCCGGTGCTGCAGGCCCTGGTCGAAGGCGACCGGGACGGCTTCCTGGCGCGGGAGGTCGATGCCCGGGCGCTGAGGGGCATGCCGCCCTTCGGCCGGCTGGTCGCGCTTGTGGTCTCGGGGCCGGATGCGGGGCTGGTGGACCGGGTGGCGGCCAATCTGGGCCGGACGGCGCCCCGCGCCGACGGGGTCGAGGTGCTGGGACCGGCGCCGGCGCCGCTTGCCGTCCTGCGCGGGCGCCATCGCCGGCGCCTGCTCCTGAAAGCCGGGCGCGGCGTCCGCGTGCAGCCGGTGGTCGCGGACTGGCTTTCGCGCGTCAGCGTTCCGGGGTCGGTGCGCGTCACTGTCGATGTCGATCCCTACAGCTTTCTTTGAGGGCAGAATCCGCGCGAACACGGCGCGTTCTGGGTGGCGGAGTGGTTGCGCGTGCCGCCCCGGTGTGTTAGATGACGCGCGGCCGAGCGGGCAGGGTACTGCTGCGGCGCGGTTTCCTTTGTTTCTGGCTCTGTTTCCGGGCCCTTACTTCCGGGCCGAACCAGATCGTTCGAGGTTTTCAGTGGCATCCACCAGCACAGGCCAGTCCCAGATCGCCGAGCGCTATGCGGCGGCTCTGTTCGATCTGGCGGACGAAAGCAAGGCGCTCGACCAGGTCGCCGAGGATCTCAAGGGGATCAAGGCGATGCTGACGGAGAGCGACGATCTGAGGCGTCTGGTCTCCAGCCCGGTGCTGAGCCGCGACGAGCAGCGGCGCGCCATGGCCGCGGTCCTGGACAAGTCGGGAGCCTCTGAGCTCACGCGCAAGTTCATCGGGCTGGTGGCGTCCAACCGCCGCCTGTTCGCGCTGCGGGGAATGATCGATGCCTATCTGGCCGAACTCGCTCGCCGCCGCGGCGAGGTGACCGCCGAGGTCACGTCGGCCACGAATCTCGATGCCCGGCAGATGACGGCGCTGACCGACCAGCTGAAGAAGACGGTCGGCCAGAATGTGGCGGTCAATGTCACCGTCGACCCGTCGCTTCTGGGCGGTCTTATCGTCAAAGTCGGTTCGCGCATGGTCGATAGCTCCCTGCGCACCAAGCTAAGCAAGCTGCAACTTGCCATGAAAGGGATTGGCTGATGGAAATCCGCGCCGCCGAAATTTCCGCGATCATCAAGGAGCAGATCGCCAATTTCGGGACTGAAGCCGACGTGGCCGAGGTCGGCCAGGTGCTGTCGATCGGTGACGGCGTCGCGCGCGTCTACGGTCTCGACAACGTCAAGGCCGGCGAGATGGTCGAATTCCCGGGCGGCGTCAAGGGTATGGCGCTGAACCTCGAGAACGACAATGTCGGCGTCGTGATCTTTGGCGAGGACCGGGCGATCCGAGAGGGCGACACCGTCAAGCGTACCGGCCAGATCGTCGAGGTCCCGGTCGGCGAGGGGCTGCTGGGCCGCGTCGTCGACGCCCTTGGCAACCCGATCGACGGCAAGGGCCCGATCAAGGCCGCGCGCATGCAGCGCGTGGAGGTCAAGGCCCCGGGCATCATTCCCCGGAAGTCGGTGCACGAGCCGATGCAGACCGGCCTCAAGGCCGTCGACTCGCTGGTGCCGATCGGGCGCGGCCAGCGTGAGCTGATCATCGGCGACCGCCAGACCGGCAAGTCGGCCGTCGCGATCGACACCATCCTCAACCAGCGCGCGATCAACGCCGGCAGCGACGAATCGAAGAAGCTGTACTGCGTCTACGTCGCGGTCGGCCAGAAGCGCTCGACGGTCGCCCAGCTGGTGAAGACCCTGGAGGACAATGGCGCGCTCGAATACTCGATCGTCGTCGCCGCCACGGCGTCCGAGCCGGCGCCGATGCAGTTCCTGGCGCCCTACACCGGCTGCGCCATGGGCGAGTTCTTCCGCGACAGCGGCCGCCATGCGCTGATCATCTACGACGACCTGTCCAAGCAGGCCGTTGCCTACCGCCAGATGTCGCTGCTGCTGCGCCGTCCGCCGGGGCGCGAGGCCTATCCGGGCGACGTCTTCTACCTGCATTCCCGCCTGCTGGAGCGCGCGGCGAAGCTGAACGACGAGCACGGCGCGGGGTCGCTGACGGCGCTGCCGATCATCGAGACCCAGGCCGGCGACGTGTCGGCCTACATTCCGACGAACGTGATCTCGATCACCGACGGCCAGATCTTCCTGGAGACCGGCCTGTTCTATAAGGGCATCCGTCCGGCCATCAACGTCGGCCTGTCGGTCAGCCGCGTCGGTTCGGCCGCTCAGATCAAGGCGATGAAGCAGGTCGCCGGCCGCATCAAGCTCGAGCTCGCCCAGTTCCGTGAAATGGAGAGCTTCGCGCAGTTCGCGTCCGACCTCGATGCCTCGACCCAGAAGCTGCTGGCGCGCGGCGCACGCCTGACCCAGCTCCTGAAGCAGCCGCAGTTCTCGCCGCTGCCGGTCGAGGAGCAGGTGGTTTCGATCTTCGCCGGCGTCCGCGGGTTCCTGGACAATGTCGCGGTGAACGACGTGAGCCGGTTCGAGGAAGGCCTTCTCAACGAGGTGCGGTCGAAGGGTGCCGACATCCTGGCGACCATCCGCGAGGAGAAGCAGCTCTCGCCGGAGACGGAAGAGAAGCTGACCGCCTTCATCCAGAACTTCGCCAAGGTGTTCGCCTGAGGCCCGTCCCGGGGAATCCCGCAGATTTGAGCACCGAACGAAGCACGAGACTGATCGCAGGCCGGCATGCCAAGCCTTAAGGACCTTCGAAACCGGATCTCCAGCGTCAAGTCGACGCAGAAGATCACCTCGGCCATGAAAATGGTCGCGGCCTCCAAGTTGCGCCGCGCTCAGGAGCAGGCCGAGGCCGGGCGCCCGTTCTCCGAGCGGATGGAGCGCATGCTGGCCAGCCTCGCCGGCCGCGTGAACGTGGCCGGCCAGGGGCCGAAGCTGATGGCCGGGACGGGGAAGGACGATGTTCATCTGGTGATCGTCGTCACCTCCGACCGCGGCCTGGCCGGCGGCTTCAACGCCCAGATCACCCGCGAGGCGCGCCGGCACATCCGGGCGCTGAAGGCGGACGGCAAGACGGTCAAGATCCTGACGGTCGGCCGGAAGGGCCGCGACAACCTGCGCCGCGACTTCGGGAAGGACCTGGTCGAGGGCTTCACCGAGATCGACCGGCCGCGGCTCAGCTTCGCTGCGGCCGACCGGATCGCGGACCGGGTGCTGGCCATGTTCGATGCCGGCGAGTTCGACGTCTGCACCATCCTCTACAACCGCTTCAAGTCGGCGATCTCCCAGATCCCCACCACCCAGCAGCTGATCCCGGTCGCCTTCCCCGAATCGGAAGAGACCGGGGCCGCGGCGGGCGGCAACGCGATCTACGAGTTCGAACCGGACGAGGACGCGATCCTGCGTGAGCTGCTGCCGCGCAACCTGTCCATCCAGATCTACAAGGCGCTTCTGGAAAGCGCCGCGGGCGAGCAGGGCGCGCGGATGACGGCGATGGACAACGCGACGCGCAACGCCGGGGAAATGATCAACAAGCTGACGCTGACCTACAACCGGACGCGTCAGGCCACCATCACCAAGGAGCTGATCGAGATCATCTCCGGCGCCGAGGCCATCTAGCCTCGGCCGCCGTCCGGGCCGCTCCGAGATCGCAGCACTTCATTCGCAGGGAAACATTCCATGGCCACCATGACCGCGAACAACACCCAGTCGAGCAACACCGTCGGCAAGATCACGCAGGTGCTGGGTGCCGTCGTGGACGTTCAGTTCGAAGGCGAGCTGCCGCCGATCCTGAACGCGCTTCACACCGAGAACGACGGCAAGACGCTGGTGCTCGAGGTCGCCCAGCACCTGGGCGAGAACACCGTGCGCTGCATTGCCATGGACTCCACCGACGGCCTGGTCCGCGGCCAGTCGGTGACCGATACCGGAGGCCCGATCACCGTTCCGGTCGGCCCGGAGACGCTGGGGCGCATCCTGAACGTCATCGGTGAGCCGGTCGACGAGCGCGGCCCCGTCAACGCCAAGCGAAAGGCGCCGATCCACCGTCCGGCGCCGGACTATGTCGACCAGGCGACCGAGACCGAGATGCTGGTCACGGGCATCAAGGTCGTCGACCTGCTGGCGCCCTACGCCAAGGGCGGCAAGATCGGCCTGTTCGGCGGCGCCGGCGTCGGCAAGACCGTCACCATCATGGAGCTCATCAACAACGTCGCGAAGGCCCATGGCGGTTACTCCGTCTTCGCCGGCGTCGGTGAGCGTACCCGTGAGGGCAACGACCTCTATCACGAGATGATCGAGTCCGGCGTCATCAAGCTGGACGGCGAGGGCTCGAAGGCGGCGCTGGTCTACGGCCAGATGAACGAGCCGCCCGGCGCCCGCGCCCGCGTCGCCCTGAGCGGCCTGACGCTGGCCGAATACTTCCGCGACGAGGAAGGCCAGGACGTGCTGTTCTTCGTCGACAACATCTTCCGCTTCACCCAGGCGGGCTCCGAGGTGTCGGCGCTTCTGGGCCGCATCCCGTCGGCGGTGGGCTATCAGCCGACCCTGTCGACGGACATGGGCGCCCTGCAGGAGCGCATCACCTCGACCAAGAAGGGCTCGATCACCTCGGTGCAGGCGATTTACGTGCCGGCCGACGACCTGACCGACCCGGCGCCGGCGACCTCGTTCGCCCACCTGGACGCGACGACGGTTCTCAACCGCTCCATCGCCGAGCTGGGCATCTTCCCGGCGGTCGACCCGCTCGACTCGACGAGCCGCATCCTTGACCCGCGGATCCTGGGTGAGGAGCACTACAACGTCGCCCGTTCGGTCCAGCGCATCCTGCAGGAGTACAAGCAGCTGCAGGACATCATCGCGATCCTGGGCATGGACGAGCTGACGGAGGAGCAGAAGCTGACCGTCTCCCGCGCCCGGAAGATCCAGCGCTTCCTGTCCCAGCCCTTCCACGTCGCCGAGGTGTTCACGGGCACGCCGGGCGTGTTCGTGCCGGTCGAGGAGACGGTGCGCGGCTTCAAGGGCATCGTCGAGGGCGAGTACGACCACCTGCCGGAAGCGGCGTTCTACATGGTTGGCACCATCGACGAGGCCGTCGAGAAGGCCCGCAAGCTGGCCGCCGAGGCCGCCTGAGGCATCCTCCACCGGGACCGGCGGTAAGCGCGGCCGGTCCCGGCGTTGAATTCAAATCGTCCTGCCCCGCGGCAAGCGGGGCATCCGGGAACTGGTGACGGTAGCATGGCTGAGAAAACCGCCTTCGAATTGGTCTCGCCGGAGCGGCTTCTGGCATCGCTCGACGCCGAGATGGTCGTGGTGCCCGGGGCGGATGGGAATTTCGGCGCCCTGAAGGGCCATGCGCCGCTGATCTCGACGCTTCGGCCCGGCGTCATCGACGTCTACGAGACCCGGCCGACCGTGTCGCGCCGGATCTTCGTCGGCGGCGGCTTCGTAGAGGTCACGCCCGATCGCTGCACTGTGCTGGCCAAGGAGGCGATCCCGGTCGAGGAGCTCGACCGCGCCGCGGTCGAGCAGGAGGTCAAGGACTGCAGCGAGGATCTGGCCGACGCCAAGACCGATCACGAACGCGCCGCGGCGGCCCAGGCGCTTGCCGTCGCCCGGGCGAAGCTGGAGGCCCTGCGCGGCTGACCGGCGATCCCGCGGGACAAGCGGCGTCCCATAAGGTTCGGTTCTTCGAAGGGCGGCCGGTTTTCCGGCCGCCCTTTTCTTGACCGCGCGGCGGCGTTCGATAGCATTGACCCCGATCGGGATCGGTCTCTCTGCAGGGAAAGCTCAATCCAATGCCCGTCTTGCGTTCGCTTCTCTGGGTCGCCGCGAAGCAGCTGGCATCGGATCCGCGCGTCCGGCGGATGGCGATCGAGGCGGCGATCCGGGCCCGCCCGAAGGTGGAGGAGGCGGCGCGCCAGATCCGCGCGGCCGCCCGGGAGGCGTCGCCCCTCAACGAACCGGCGGCCTTCGCCCGCGCCGTCCGCGACCGCGTGATCCGGCGGGCACCGCCGCGCTGAACGGCCTGGGGGTGCGAAGGCCGCGCCCCGTCAGACCCCGCAGAGACGCCAGGGGCCCAGGTCCACATGGATGTGGTCGTGGTGGTCCCGGTCGTGGTTGGGGGTCAGGACGACGCTGAAGGTGCGGCAGGCGCCGCGAGCGACATCCTGCAGGAAATCCGACTTCGCGCCCGCGCCCCGCCAGTCGCGCTTGACGTTGACGATGGTCCCGTCCAGCAGCTCGAATGCGCCGATGTCGACGGCAAGCCCGCGTGCATGCTCCGACAGCCTTCCACCGCCGGACCGGTTCCGGCACGCATAGGCGCCCATGTGATGGATGCGCGCGACATGCTGGCCGAAATAGCGCATGGCCATGGGCTGCACGACCTCGCGCTCGAAGCTGTTCAGCGCCAGCGCGGTCTGGCAGCCCATCATCACGGGCGAATTCATCGCCGCGGTCGATTCGATCAGCGAGATCGCGGTGTCGATGCCGCAGCCGTTGCCGTTCCGGAAATCCTCCAGCCGGTTGAAGGCGATGCCCCGGTCGAGGAGCGCGGAGACGCAGGCCGGCCCCGACAGCAGTACCTCCGCGGATGGCGGACCGGGCGGCGTGACCGTCCGGTCGGAGCCGCAGGCCGCAAGCAGGGCGGCAAGCGCCAGGGATGCGACGGCGCGGAGGCCCTTGATCCTCGGCATCCCGGTCATCGGCGCGTCGGGGCGCTTGGGGAGGGGGAGAAGAGATGCGCGAAGCCGGCGATGACCTGGCGGTAGACGTCGCGCTTGAAGGGCACGATCGCCTTCAGGACCTCCTCCGCCTTGGCCCATCGCCATTCCTCGAATTCGTCGTCCACCGCCGCTTCCAGGTCGATCTCCCGGTCCTCGCCCAGGAAGCGGAGCGCGAACCATTTCTGCTCCTGGCCCCGGTACCGGCCGCCCCAGACCTTGCCGATCAGGTCATCCGGCAGGTCGTAGCGCAGCCACCCCTCCAACTCCCCGACGATCTCGGCATTGTCGGTGCCGGTTTCCTCCTTCAGCTCCCGCAGGGCCGCGGCCCGGGGCTCCTCGCCCTCGTCGATTCCGCCCTGGGGCATCTGCCAGCCATCGGGCGTATCCCTGCGCCGGGCGACGAAGATCCGGCCGTCCCGGTTGATCAGGACGACGCCGACGCAGGGCCGGTAGGGCAGGCTGTCCTTCGCCGACATCACGACTGGCCCTGCCGGAGGGCGGCGATCGCCGTGATCGGGGCCAGCGCAATGCCCTTCGCCTCAAGCGTCGGAATCCAGGCGGCGATCCTCTCGAAGGATACGGGATAGGGATAGGCAAGACCGACTGCATAGCCGCGCTCGAGCGCCAGCTGCTCCAGCTCGCGCAGGCGCATGTCGATGGCGTCGCGGGAGGCGATGTCATCGATGAAGCGGTCGTTGGCGGCGCTCGGCAGCCCGATCTCCTCCGCGATGCGGGACCCCAGGCTGGCCGCCGCCGTGCGGCTGTCGAGGAACATGAGGCCCCTTTGGTTCAGCGTCTCCAGGACCGGACGCAAGGCTTCCGGGACGGTGGTGAAGCGCGACCCCATGGCGTTCACGACGCCCACATAGCCTCTCGCCCGTCCAAGCGCCCATTCCAGGCGCTCGCGGTTGACCGGGGCGTCGAGCGAGGTCAGCAGGGTGTGCGGGCCGGGATCGTTGCGCGGGTAGCCGACCGGCTCCATCGGAACCATGAGCAGGGTTTCGTGTCCGGCTGCGCGGGCCTGCGGCAGCCAGACGTCGAGGTTCCGGGCATGTGCGGCGAAGGCCAGCGAGACGGCGCCGGGCAGGCCCTGGATGGCGGCCTCCGTCGCCGCGCCGGACTGGCCGAGATCGGTGACGACGATGGCGATCCGCGGGCGGTCGTCCGCGCTGGGGAAGGGGCGGGCATATTCCTGCCAAGGCCGCCGCCCGTCGGGGGCGATGCGCGGCAGCGGACCCGACGCGCTCGATTCGGCAAGGGCCGGGTCGGGTGCGCCCGGCCGCCCGACCGGCGGCAGCGCGTCCTCGAGAGGTTCGACCGGGGCCGGGGCGCTTGCGGCGGCCGGGCCGGGGGATGGCGCAGCCTCTCCGCTCGCGGCCTCGTCCGCCGGCATCGCTTCCTCGGCCGGTTCCGGGGCGGGGGCAGGCGCAGCCGCCTCCTCGTCGCTCGTCTCCGCCGTCATCGCTTCGTCGGAGGGTTCGGCAGCCGGCGGCGCGGGCATGGTTTCGGGCACGGGCACGGCTTCCGGCTCGGGCGCAGGCGGCGCGTCCGGGACCTGCTGTTCCGGTCCGGCCGGCGGCGGCGGGGGCGGCGGGATCTCCTCATCGGGTTCCGGCGCTTCCGGGACGCCTGCCGGGTCCGGTTCGGCTTCGGCCAGGTCGGCGACATCCGCCGGCTGCGGCTCGGGCGTCGCAGGCTCCGCCGCCTCGGGTCGGGGCGCGGGCGCCGGCGGCAGCTCCAGTTCCGCCACCAGGCTGCGGCGGTCGGCCTCGGCCTGAAGGCGCTCCATCGTTTCCCCGGCGCCAAGCGCGAGCCAGAGGATTACCCCGGCAACCGCGGCGACGACCGTGAGCGCGATCAGCGCAAGAAGGTTCCGTGCACCCTGGTCCGCGCCTGCACGCGTCCCGCCGCGGGAATAGTTGTCAGCCATATCTGTCCACTCGTTCTTCGTCGCGTCCTCATCCGGGACGGCGAATCACCCGTGGGCAGTTTATCGCCCGGCAGTGGTTAATTTACTGCTCTCTGGCTGAAGAGATAGACGCCGCGCAGCAGGTCCAGCGCCCTTTCCAGCTGATAGTCGAAGGGCGGGACTTCGCCGGCCGCGGCTGCGTTCTCTCCGGCGCCCGGCCCGGCAGGCTGTCCGGGCATGCCCGGCTCCTCCACGCCGGTTTCGGGCGGAACGGGCGTGTCGCCCGGGACGGGCGTCGCCTCGGTCGGCCCGCCGTCCCTGTTCTGGTCGTTGGAGAGGGCGCCGCGCAGATCCGCCTCGCGCCGGGCGTTGACGCTGATCTCCTCGATCCGGGCCGGCTGCACCTCGATGTCCGGCGAGATGCCGAGCGCCTGGATCGACCGGCCGCTCGGCGTGTAGTAGCGGGCGGTGGTCAGACGCATGGCGCCGTTCCCGGGCAGCGGGACGATGGTCTGGACCGAACCCTTGCCGAAGGTGGGCGTGCCCAGAAGCACGGCCCGGCGGTGGTCCTGCAGGGCGCCCGCCACGATTTCGGAGGCCGAGGCCGAGCCGCCGTTGATCAGCACGACGATGGGCAGGCCCTCGGCCAGGTCGCCGGCCTCGGCGTTCCAGCGCTGGGACTGCTCCTCGTGGCGGGACCGGGTCGAGACGATCTCGCCATGTTCCAGGAACGCGTCCGCGACCGCGACCGCCTGGTCCAGAAGGCCGCCCGGATTGTTTCTCAGGTCCAGCACATAGCCCTTGAGGTCGCCGCCCAGCTGCGACTTGATGGCGTTGATCGCGTCCTCCAGCCCGGAGGCGGTCTGCTCGGTGAAGCTGGTGATGCGGACGTAGCCGACATCCTCCCTGATCTCGTGCCGGACCGACTGCACCCGGACGATATCGCGGGTGAGCGTGACGTCGAACGGCTCCTCCTGCCCGCGGACGATGGTCAGCGTGATTTCGCTGCCCACGGGCCCGCGCATCCGGTCGACGGCGTCGTTGAGCGCCATGCCGGTCACCGGCTCGCCGTTCAGATGGGTGATGTAGTCGCCGGCCTGGAGCCCGGCGCGGTAGGCCGGCGTGTCGTCGATCGGGGACACGACCTTCACCACCCCGTTCTCCATCGTGACCTCGATGCCCAGCCCGCCGAAGGCGCCGCGGGTCTGGACCTGCATGTCGCTGAAGCTGTCCTCATTTAGGTAGCTGGAATGGGGATCGAGCGAGGTCAGCATGCCGTTGATCGCCGCCTCGATCAGGTCCTTGTCGTTGACTTCCTCGACATATTCCGAACGGATGCGCTCGAACACCTCACCGAAAAGGTCGAGCTGGCGGTAGGTGTCCAGCCGGTCGTCGGCCGGCGTCCGGTTGCCCTGGGCCAACGCGGCGGTCGGGGCCGACAGGAAGGCGACGGACAGCGCCAGGGCGACGTAGCGGAATTTCCTCATCCTCGACCTCTTTCGCGAGCCTGGGTCAAGCCGTCGATCGGATTGATCGGCTGGCCGTTGCGCCGGAACTCGAAGTAAATCAATGACGGCTGATCTTGCTCGTTTTGCGGCACGGAGCCGAGCGGTTCACCGGAAAGGACCTGCTGACCGACCTCTGCGTCGATCCTGCCCAGGCCGGAGATCATGGAATGATAGCCGCCGGCGTGTTCCAGGATCAAGATTCGGCCATAGCCGCGAAACTCGCCGGCGAAGCGAACGGTTCCGTCGAGCGGTGCCACGATCGGCGTCGCCGGGCGCGCCCGCAGGGTCAGCCCGCGGCTGGCGGTGCCGAACCGGTCCCGCTGGCCGTAGCGCAGGACGATCTCCCCGTTGGCCGGCATCAGGACGCCCTCGACCAGGGCGGCGGGGGGCAGGGCGGCGATCCGCCTCTCCGCGGCCGCGCGCGCCTCGGCCTCGCGCCTTGCGGCTTCCTCCGCCGCGCGGCGGCGGGCTTCCTCCGCCTGCGCCGCAAGCCGGCGGGCCTCCTCGGCCTCCGCGCGCCTCCGCTCGGCCTCCAGGCGCTCGATCAGGTCGCGGATGCCGGACGCTTCGGCCGCAAGGGCGGCGGCCCGCCGCGCCTCGGCCTCCCGCTCGGTTTCGGTGCGGCCGAGCAAGGCCTCCCGTTCCTCCATGATGCCGCCAAGCGTGGCGATGTCTGCATTGAGCTGGCGGCGGGCCGCCTCGGCCGCGTCGCGCTGGCTGAGGAGGTCGGCGCGGCGGCGCGCCAGGTCCTGAAGCTCGGCGCGCAGCGCCTCGGCCTCGTCCTCGATCGCTGGAATGGCCGCTCGCAGGAGGCGCGAGGCCCTCAGCGCATCGACCGGCCTTTCGGGCCGGACGATCATCGCCTCGGCCGGCGTCCTAGCCAGGCGGGTGAGCCCGCCGATCAGCCGGGCCACCCGCTCGCGCTTCTCGGCCAGGCTCTGCTCCCTGGCGGCGACGTCGGTTTCGAGCTCGAGAAGCCGGGTTTCCAGGTCGCCGAGGGCGATCTGCTGGACGACGATCTTCCCGGCCGCCTCGATCGACCGCTGGCGCAGGACCTCAAGCTCCGTCGCCACCTCGGCGGCCCGGGCATCCAGCTCCGCCTGCCGCCGGCGAGCCTCGTCGATCTCGCCCTCCAGCCGCTGCAGATCCGTGCCCGGATCGGCCGTGCCCTGGGCTCCCGCGGCGGCCGGAAGACCGGCTGCCAGCAGGGCGGCGAGGCAGAGCGCGGCCGGACGCGGGTCCAAGTTCTATCCGGCGGCGCGCCGGGCCGGCTGGGACGGCTCGATCAGGCTGTGCCCGGTCATTTCCGACGGCTGCTCGATGCCCATGAGTTCCAGGAGCGTCGGCGCGATGTCGGCGAGCCGCCCGTCCTTGAGGCTGGCCCCTTCGGGCCCGCCGACCAGGACGACGGGCACGGGGTTCAGGGTATGGGCGGTGTGGGGGCCGCCCGTTTCCGGATCGCGCATCATCTCGCAATTGCCGTGGTCGGCCGTCACGATCATCGCACCGCCCTGCCGGCGGACCGCCGCGTCCAGGTCGCCCAGGCACGCATCGACCGTCTCGCAGGCCTTGATGGCGGCCGGCAGGCTGCCGGTGTGCCCGACCATGTCGGGATTCGCGAAGTTGACGACGATCAGGTCGTATTTGCCGCTGTCCACGGCCTCGACCAGCCGGCGGCCGACCTCGGGGGCCGACATCTCGGGCTGCAGGTCGTAGGTCGCGACCTTCGGGCTCGGCACCATGATGCGGTCCTCGCCCGGAAATTGGTGTTCCTCGCCGCCGTTGAGGAAGAAGGTGACGTGGGGATATTTCTCCGTCTCGGCGATGCGGAGCTGGGTCAGCCCGCGCTCGGCCACCACCTCGCCCAGCACCTTGGTCAGGGACTTGGGCGGGAAGATCGCGCTCATGAACGTGTTCAGCCGCTCGGAATACTCCACCATGCCGCAGGCGTCGGCGATCCGGAGCGGGGGCCGTTCGAAGGCGGTGAAGTCCGGGTCCAGGATCGCCGTCAAGATCTGGCGGGCCCGGTCGGCGCGGAAATTGGTGAAGAGCACGCCGTCGCCGTCCCGCATCCCGGCATAGTCCCCGATCACGGTCGGCCGGATGAACTCGTCCGTGATGCCGGCGTCATAGGCGGCCCGGATCGCGGACAGGGGATCCGGTGCGGTTTCGCCCTTGGCGCCGACCACCGCCCGGTAGGCCAGCTCCACCCGCTCCCAGCGGTTGTCGCGGTCCATAGCGTAGTAGCGTCCGTCCACGGTCGCGATGCGCGCGCCCGAGCCGTCGATCCGCGAGAGGAACTCCGTCACGTCTTCGAGCGCGCTGGAGGGCGGGGTGTCGCGGCCGTCGGTGAAGGCATGGATCGCGACCGGCACGCCCGCGCCGGCGACGATCCCGGCCAGCGCCGCCATGTGGTCCTGGTGGGCGTGGACGCCGCCCGGCGACAGCAGCCCCATCAAATGGCAGGTGCCGCCCGTTTCCTTCAGCCGGGCGATGTGGTTCCGAAGCGCCTCGCAGCGGGCAAGCTCGCCGTCCGCGACCGCCTTGTCGACCTTCAGGAGATCCTGCAGCACGACCCGGCCGGCGCCCAGGTTCATGTGGCCGACCTCGGAATTGCCGATCTGGCCCCGGGGCAGGCCCACATCCTCCTGGCTTGCGCGGAGGAAGGCGCGGGGGCAGGTCGCCCACAGCCGGTCGAAATTCGGGGTCGCCGCCTGGACCACGGCGTTGTCGGCGGGATCCTCGCGCCAGCCCCAGCCGTCCAGCACGCAAAGGACAACGGGGCGCGGGGGCGTCTTCTTGTCGGTCATGTCGCTGGATATCCTCTTCGGTCCGTCCCGGTATATAGGCGATCCGGCGGCCTTGAGGTAGCGGCTCCGTCGGGGACCGCCCATGTCGCGGAAGGTCAGGCGCGATGATAGGGGTGGCCGCTCAGGATCGTCTGGGCGCGATAGATCTGCTCGGCCAGCATGGCGCGGACCAGCATGTGCGGCCACGTCATCCGGCCGAAGGCGAGCGTCAGGTCCGCCCGTTGCCGGACCGGCTCGCCATGACCGTCGGCGCCGCCGATCAGGAAGGCCAGGTCCTGGACGCCGGCGTCCCGCCAGGCCCCGATCCGGGCGGCGAAATCCTCGCTGGTCAGGTCGCGCCCTCTTTCGTCCAGGGCGACGACCGTGGCGCCGGCGGGGATCGCGTCCAGAAGCAGCTCCGCCTCGGCGCGCTTCAGCGCGTCGCCGGACAGGCGCTTCCTGACCTCGACCTCCCGCAGCGCGAAGGGCCAGGGGGACCGGCCGGCATAATCCTCGACCAGTTCGCGGATCGGTCCGCCGCGCAGGCGTCCGACCGCGGCAAGCCAGAGCCGCATCCGTTCCCCGGTCCTGCCGGAACCGTCAGGCGGTGCTGACCGCCGCGGCCGGTCCTTCCACGCCCCACATCTTCTCGATGTTGTAGAAGGCGCGGACTTCCGGCCGGAACAGATGGACGATCACGTCCCCGGCATCGATGAGAACCCAGTCGGCGCTGACCTTGCCCTCGATCTCGACGCCCTTGATCCCCGCGGCCTTCAGCTTCTCCGACAAATGGTCGGCCATGGCGGCGACCTGCCGGGAGGACCGGCCCGAGGCGATGATCATGGCGTCGGCGATGGAGGTCTTTCCGACAAGGTCGATCAGGACGATGTCCTCGGCCTTGTCGTCGTCAAGCGAGCCGAGAACGATCTCGGCAATGCGCCCGGCCGAACCGTCGGTCGTGGCCGGGAAAAGCGGTCCCTCGGAGGAAGGGACGGCATGCAGTTTGGGTCTTATGGCGCTCACCTCTCGTGCGTGGATCCGCGTTCGGGCGGGCCTTCCCGTCCGGCTGCGCGGATGGCGGTCGCAGATGCCGGGTGAAGCCGGGTGTGGAAGTAGATCCAGGCCGGCGGCTCCGCCTCGGCCAGGAAGCGTGCTCGACCGCTCCCGATCCGTTGCCGCGCATACCGTCGGGCGGCTTGGCCGCTCAACGCCCTTAGAGAATATGGACGCCGGTCGAAGATCGCAACGGGGACCGTCTCAAATATCCGCGTCCAGTGCCGCCAGCGGGGCACCTGGCCCAGATTGTCCGCGCCCATCAGCCAGACGAAGCGGGCCCGGGGGAAGCGCCGGCGGAACGCGGCCAGGGTGTCGGCGGTATAGCGGGTGCCGAGCGTCCGTTCGATGTCGGTCACGACGATCGCCGGATGATCCGCGACCGCCCGCGCCGCCGCCACCCGCTCGTCCAGGGGCGCCATGCCCTCCGCCGGCTTCAGCGGGTTCTGGGGGCTGACCAGCCACCAGACCTGGTCCAGGCCCAGAAGCTGCAGCGCCTCCAGGCTGACATGCCGGTGGCCGGCATGGGCCGGGTTGAACGACCCGCCCAGCAGGCCGATCCTGAGACCGGCGCAGCGCGGACCGGCGTAGGGGCCGGGCGGCACGGGATGGTGGAACCGACGGGTCAGGGGCGGACCTGGCCGTTGCCGCGGACGACGTATTTGTAGCTGGTGAGCTGCTCGGCGCCGACCGGCCCGCGCGCATGCAGCTTGCCCGTCGAGATGCCGATCTCCGCGCCCATGCCGAATTCGCCGCCGTCGGCGAACTGGGTGGAGGCGTTCACCAGCACGATCCCGCTGTCGACGCGGGTCGTGAAGATCTCCGCGGCCGCCGCGTCCCCGGTGATGATGCTGTCGGTGTGGTGCGAGCCGAAGCGGTTGATGTGGTCGATCGCCTCGTCCAGCCCCGTGACCTGCCGGACCGAGAGGATGGCGTCGAGATATTCGGTCCGCCAGTCCTCCTCCGTCGCAGGCAGGACCCGGGGATCGAGCGCGCGGGTCGCCTCGTCGCCCCGGATCTCGCAGCCGGCCGCGATCAAATCGTCCAGGATCGGCGGCAGCAGGCTGGCCGCCACGGCGGCGTCGACCAGCAGCGTTTCCGCGGCGCCGCAGATGCCAGTCCGGCGCATCTTGGCGTTGAAGGTGACCCGGCGGGCGATCTCGGGATCGGCGGCGGCATGCAGATAGACGTGGCAGATACCGTCCAGATGCTTCAAGACGGGGATCCGGCTTTCGGCCGAGACCCGCTCGATGAGGGAGCGGCCGCCGCGCGGGATGATGACGTCGACATAGTCGGTCAGGGTCAGAAGCGCGCCGACCGCCGCCCGGTCGCGGGTCGGGACCAGCTGGATCGCGTCCTGCGGCAGGCCCGCGGCGGCGAGCCCCTCCGCCATCGCGGCGGCGATCGCCGTCGAGGAATGGAAGCTCTCCGATCCGCCGCGCAGGATCGCGGCGTTCCCGGACTTGAGGCACAGCCCGCCGGCGTCCGCCGTCACGTTCGGACGGCTTTCGTAGATGATGCCGATCACGCCCAGCGGCACCCGCACGCGGCTGATCTTGAGGCCGTTCGGCCGTTCCCATTCGGCGATCACGGTGCCGACCGGGTCGGGCAGGCGGGCGATGTCCTCGAGCCCCGCGGCCATCGCCTCGATCCGTTTGTCGTCCAGCTTCAGCCGGTCCAGCATCGCCGACGACAGGCCCTTGGCTTCGCCGGCCTCCATGTCCCGGGCATTGGCGGCCAGGATTTCCGGCCGGCGCGCCCGCAGGGCGGCGGCGGCCCGCAGGAGGGCGCGATTCTTTGCCTCCGCCGGGGCGGTCGCCAGGATGGCGGCGGCAGCCTTGGCCGCCCGACCCATCCGTTCCATGCCGGCGGCGATGGTGTCGTCTGCGATGTCCAGCGCGGTGCTCATGTCGGTTCGCGGGGCCTGTTCTTCGGGGGAAGCGGCGACGATAGCCAAATTCGCCGCCGGTTTCATCCCTTTCGCGCCGGCCGGGGCGGGACGCCCCGCCGTCAGCGGGCGCGGCCGATCGCGTAGAGGCCCTTCTTCAGATATTCCGGCAGCAGCGGCTCGTCGATCGCCTGCCGGCCCAGGAGCACGTCGGGGACGGTCTCGGCCTGGCTCAGCGCCTGCTCCCATTCGGAGGCCGTGAATTCGCCCCGCCCGACATAGAGGAGGGGCAGCAGCTCCCGTCGCTGCTCGGGCGTCAGCCCGTCGATCGCGCCCTTCAGCGCGGCAAGCGCGCCGGTGTCGCCCAGGGCGTCCGGATCGTCCAGCCCGTCGTCGATCGCGTCGGCCGGGGCGCTCCGCCGACCGGGCCCCAGGGGATCGCCGGCATCGTCGTGGCGGTCGATCCGGGCCCGTTCGACGAGCGCGTCCCGCTCCGTCCTCAGCCGCTTGGCCAGGGCGGCGATCTCGGCAATGCGTTCCACCGGGAGCGCGCTCAACATGGAATGAACCTCCGCTGTCCTGGGATGGGACCGGCACCGGACATGGCCCCGACCCTTCGGAGAACAGCGGATGCGGCGATCGGTTCCGGCCCCGAGGGCGCCGGCTCAGTCGACGGCCATGTCGTCGCGGTGGATCATCTCGTCCCGGCCGCGATAGCCCAGGATCGCCTCGATCTCTGCGCTCCGGTGGCCGGCGATGCGGCGGGCGTCCTCCGCCGAATAGGCGGAAAGGCCGCAGCCCAGATGGCGTCCCGACCGGTCGCGGATGGCGACCGGGTCGCCGCGCTCGAACTCGCCCTCGACCGCGACGACGCCGGCCGGGAGAAGGCTGGTGCCGCGGGCGAGCGCCGCGACCGCGCCGTCGTCGATGACCAGGACGCCGGAGGGCTTGAGGCTGCCCGCGATCCAGCGCTTGCGCGCGGTCCTGGGCTCGGCCGGGGGCAGGAACCAGGTGCAGGGGGCGCCGTCCTCCAGCACCTTCAGCGGGCTCATGGCCTTGCCCTTGGCGATCGCCATCCGGCAGCCGGCGCCCATGGCGATGCGCGCGGCGGCCAGCTTGGTCACCATGCCGCCCGAGGAATAGCCGGGCGGCGCCTCGCCGGCCATGGCCTCGATCTCGGGCGTCATGTCGTGGATGACCGGGATGTGCCGGGCCTTCGGGTCCCGGCGCGGATCGGCCGTGTAGAGCCCGTCGATGTCGGAGAAGAGGACCAGCGTGTCGGCGCTGATCATCTGGGCGACGCGGGCCGCCAGACGGTCGTTGTCGCCGAACCGGATCTCGGAGGTCGCGACCGTGTCGTTCTCGTTGATGACCGGGATCGCGCCCAGCCTCAGAAGCTGGTCGATGGTGTTGCGGGCGTTGAGATGCCGCCGCCGGTCCTCGGTGTCGCTGAGCGTCAGCAGGATCTGGGCGACGGTGATGTCGTGGCGCGCGAGCGTTTCCTGATAGGCATGGGCAAGGCGGATCTGGCCGGTGGCGGCCGCCGCCTGCTTCTCCTCGAGCTTCAGCGTGCGTCCGCGCAGGCCCAGATGCTCGCGCCCCACGGCGACCGCGCCGGAGGACACGACCACCACCTCCTGCCCGCGCGCCCGGCAGCGGGCCAGATCGTCGGCCAGCGCGTCCAGCCAGGCCCGGCGCATGCGGCCGGTCTCCTGGTCGACCAGCAGGGCGGAGCCGATCTTGACGACGAGGCGCTTCGCCTCGGCAAGGGAGGGAGTCATGGGATCAGAGGTCGTCGGTCTTGCGTTCGGGCAGGGGCGGCAGGTCGGCGTAAGGGTCGGGGGCCGGCGGTCGCTCCGCCTCCCGCGCCTCGGCGATCCGCTGCCACAGCGCGAACAGCGCTTCGCGCACGCCCTCGCCGGTAGCGCCCGAAAGCGTCAGGACCGGCGCGCCCGCCGCCTCTTCCAGAAGCCGGCTTCGTTCGGCCACCTCCTCGGGATCGAGCGCGTCGGTCTTGTTGAGGCCGACGATCTCGGGCTTTCCGGCAAGCCCGCCGCCATAGGCCTCGAGCTCGCGCCGGATGGTCCTGTAGCTGTCGACCACGTCCTCGGCGGTGCCGTCGACCAGATGCAGCAGCACGGCGCAGCGCTCGACATGGCCGAGGAAGCGGGTGCCGAGCCCCAGCCCCTCATGCGCGCCTTCGATCAGGCCCGGGATGTCGGCCAGGACGAATTCTTGGCTGTCGGCCCGCACCACGCCTAGATTCGGGTGCAGCGTCGTGAACGGATAGTCGGCGATCTTCGGCTTCGCGCGCGTGGTCGCGGCCAGGAAGGTGGACTTGCCGGCGTTCGGCAGTCCGACCAGCCCGGCGTCGGCGATCAGCTTCAGGCGCAGCCAGATCCAGCGTTCCTCCCCGGGCCAGCCGGGATCGGCGCGGCGCGGCGCCTGGTTGGTCGACGTCTTGTAATGGGCGTTGCCGAACCCGCCGTCGCCGCCCTTGAGCAGCCGGACGCGCTGGCCGACCTGCGTCAGATCGGCCAGCACGGTCTCCTTGTCCTCGTCCAGGACCTGGGTTCCGACGGGCACGCGCAGCACCACGTCCTCGCCGTCGGCGCCGGTCCGGTTCTGGCCCATGCCGTGGCGGCCCCGCTCGGCCTTGAAATGCTGCTGGTAGCGGTAGTCGATCAGGGTGTTCAGCCCGTCGACCGCCTCGACCCAGACATCGCCGCCGCGGCCGCCGTCGCCGCCGTTCGGGCCGCCGAACTCGATGAACTTCTCCCGCCGGAACGCGACGCAGCCGCTGCCGCCGTCACCGCTCTTGATGAAGATCTTGGCTTCGTCGAGGAACTTCATGGGTCGGCGTCCAAAGGCGGGGCGTGCCCGGCCCCGCAGGGTCCGAACACGAAAACGGGGGAATGGTGCCCATTCCCCCGTCCTGAAACGGCAACTGGCGATCGAAGGGTGGGCTTACTCGGCGGCCTGAAGCGCCGGAGCCGCCTCGACGATGGACACGGTGGTGCGGCCACCGGCCTTCTTGAACTGCACCGTGCCTTCGACCAGCGCGAACAGCGTGTGGTCGCGACCCATGCCCATGTTGCGGCCGGGATGGTACTTGGTGCCGCGCTGGCGGATGACGATGTTGCCGGCCAGCACGTGCTCGCCGCCGAACTTCTTCACGCCAAGGCGCCGGCCTTCCGAGTCGCGGCCGTTACGGGACGAACCGCCTGCTTTCTTATGAGCCATGACGAACTCCTGGAACTAGGGCTGGCGGCAGCGCTCAGGCCGCCGAAATCCCGGTGATCTTGAGGACGGTCAGATCCTGGCGGTGACCGTTCTTGCGGCGGTAATTCTGGCGGCGCTTCTTCTTGAAGACGATGATCTTCGGGCCGCGCGCCTGCTCGACCACCTCGGCGGTGACCTTCGCACCGGACACGAACGGTGCGCCGACGGACACCTTGCCGCCGTCCTCGACCATCAGCACCTCGTCCAGGGTGACGCTGGCACCGGCCTCGGCCGGCAGCTTCTCGACCTGGATGATGTCATTCTCGGCGACGCGGTACTGCTTGCCGCCCGTCTTGATCACTGCGAACATCGTGGTGCTGCCGTATCTCGAAAAAACAAAGGGCGGGCGTGATGCCGCCCGCTTGCAAGGGCGCGACTATACTCGGCGGAACGCGCCTGTCAACGCTTCATTCGAGTCCTTCTCGCGTCCGCCCGCGCCCGGCGGCTGCCTAGCCGCCAGGCGATCTCGCCGACGATGCCCCGGCGGAACAGGAGGACGCAGAGGATGAAGATGCCGCCCGTCAGCACCGTGACCGGGAAGGCGGAGGCCGCCAGGAAATTCTGCAGCGAGACGACGACGAAGGCCCCGGCCGCGGGGCCCAGGATCGTCCCCATGCCGCCCAGCAGCGTCATCAGCACGACTTCGCCCGACATCTGCCACTGGATGTCGGTCAATGACGCGAGCTGGAAGACCAGCGCCTTGGTGCCGCCGGCAAGCCCCGACAGCGCCGCCGACATGACGAAGGCCGCCAGCTTGTATCGCTCGACCCGGTAGCCCAGCGACACGGCCCGCGGCTCGTTCTCGCGGATCGCCTTCAGGACCTGGCCGAAGGGCGAATGGATGATTCGCCGGATGAGAAGGAAGCCGCCGACCGTGACCGCAAGCACGAAGAAATACATGGCGAGCGGACGGGAAAGGTCGATCAAACCGAAGAGGGACCCGCGCGGGACCGCCTGGATCCCGTCCTCGCCCCCCGTGAATGGCGCCTGCAGGGCGACGAAATAGACCATCTGCGACAGGGCCAGCGTGATCATCGCGAAATAGATGCCGTGCCGGCGAATCGCCAGGAACCCGATCGCGAGGCCCAGCACCCCGGCGGCGGCCGTGCCCAGAAGGATGCCGATCTCCGGCGTCACGCCCCAGACCTTGACCGCGTGGGCGGTGACGTAAGCCGCCCCGCCGAAGAAGGCGGCGTGGCCAAAGGAAAGAAGCCCGGCATAGCCGATCAGCAGGTTGAAGGCCGAGGCGAAGAGGGCGAAGCACAGGAACTTCATCAGGAAGACGGGATAGAGAAGGAAGGGCGCGGCGATGGCGAGTGCGAGCGCCGCCGCCGCGACCGCCCAGGCGAGGGGCGAGAGCCCGGCCCGTCCCCCGATCCGCCCGGCATGGGGCATGTGCGCCGTCATCGGCCTAGCGCTCCCGTCCGAACAGGCCCGCGGGCCTGAGCAGGAGGACGATCGCCATTACGACGAAGATCACGATGTTCGAGGCTTCCGGGTAGAACACCTTGGTGAAGCCCTCCAGGACGCCGAGGCCGAAGCCGGTGACGACCGCCCCCAGGATCGAGCCCATGCCGCCGATCACGACGACGGCGAAGACGACGATGATGAGGTGCGATCCCATGAGCGGGTTCACCTGGTAGATGGGCGCGGCCAGCACGCCCGCGAGGCCGGCAAGGCCGACGCCGAAACCGTAGGTCAGCGTCATCATCCGCGGCACGTTGATGCCGAAGGCCTGGACCAGGGTCGGGTTCTCGGTTGCGGCGCGGAGATAGGAGCCAAGCCTTGTCCGCTCGATCGCGAACCAGGTGGCAAGGCAGACGGCGAGCGAGACCGCGACCACCCAGGCCCGGTATGTGGGCAGGAACATGAAGCCCAGATTGGTCCCGCCGGTCAGCAGGGCGGGGGTGGCGTAGGGCTGGCCCGACACCCCGTACCAGTGGCGGAACATGCCCTCGATGACGAGCGCGATGCCGAAGGTGAGGAGGAGCCCGTAGAGATGGTCCAGCCGATAGAGCCGGCTCAGCATCGTTTTCTCGATCACGATGCCGAAGGCCCCGACCGCGATCGGCGCCAGGATCAGCGCCCACCAGTAGCCGATGCCCGCGAACTGCAGCAGCATCCAGGCGACGAAGGCGCCCAGCATGTATTGGGCGCCATGGGCGAAGTTGATGACGTTCAGCATGCCGAAGATGACCGCCAGCCCCAGACTGAGCATGGCGTAGAAGGCGCCGTTAATGAGCCCCAGCAGCAGCTGTCCGAACAGCACCTCCGGCGGGATTCCCAGAAGCTCCGTCATGGGTCGGGGCTCGGCCTCCTGGCTGGGCGTTGCGGCCGGGCCGGATCAGCGCTCCGGCGCGCAGCCGCTTTCCTCGAAGGAGAGATAGGCCTGGTCCCCCGGGATCGTCCGCAGGATCCGGTAATAGTCCCATTCCCCGGCCGATTCGTCGGGCGTCTTCACCTGGGCCAGATACATGTCGTGAACCATCCGGCCGTTCGGCAGGATCCGGCCGTTGGCCGTGAAGACGTCCTGGACGGGCGTTTCCTTCATCCGGCCGGCGACGGCGGTCCCCTCGTCGGTGCCCGCGTCCCGGACCGCCTGGAGATAGTGGCGGACGCCCGAATAGACGCCGGCATGGACCATGGTCGGCATCGCCCCGTGCCGTTCGCGGAAGCGTTCGGACCATTCGCGGGTCTCGTCGTTCATGTCCCAGTAGAAGCCGGTCGTGAGCACGAGGCCCTGCGCGGTCTCGAGCCCCAGCGCATGGATGTCGCTGATGAAGAGGAGAAGCCCGGCCAAGCGCTGGCCGCCCTGGACGATGCCGAATTCGGCGGCCTGCTTGATGGCGTTGGTCGTGTCGGTGCCGGCGTTGGCAAGGCCGATCACCTTCGCCCCCGACCCTTGCGCCTGCAGCAGGAAGGAGGAGAAGTCGGCGGTGCTGAGCGGATGGCGGACGGTGCCCAGGACCTGGCCGCCCATCTCTTCGACCACCGCGATCGTCTCCTGCTCCAGCGAATGGCCGAAGGCGTAGTCGGCGGTGATGAAGAACCAGCTGTCGCCGCCCTCCTCGAACACGGCGCGGCCGGTGCCGGCGGCCAGCGCATGGTTGTCGTAGGCCCAATGGAAGCCGGTGGGGGAGCAGGCCTTGCCCGTCAGGTCGGTCGTGCCGGCGCCGGCGTCGAGAAAGATCCGGCCGCGTTCGCGCGCGATTTCCTGCACCGCCAGCGCGACGGAGGATGTCGGCACGTCGACGATGATGTCGACCGCCTCGGCGTCGTACCATTGCCGCGCGATGTTGGAGCCGATGTCCGGCTTGTTCTGGTGGTCGGCCGCGACGATCTCGATCGGCTTGCCGTCGATCTCGTTCCCGAACTCCTCGGCCGCCATCCGCGCCGCCACCACCGATCCTTCGCCCGACAGGTCGGCATAGAGCCCGGACCGGTCGTTGAGGACGCCGATCCGGATGACATCGTCCGAAACCTGCGCGTTCGCCCCCGCAACGGTCGCGGCAAGCGCCGTCATCACCCCGGCCCCGGCCAGCATGCGTGCGATCATCGGCATCTTCCTCCCGGTTGGTGTTTCCTTGGGTTTCATGTCGAAGCCCCCTGCCTTCAGACCCCCAGCCAGCCGTGCAGCCGGTCCATGCTGGCCTCCAGCCGGTCGTTCGGGATCATGTCGACCACGTGCCCGTCCTCCATGACGTAGTGGCGGTCCGCGATCGTGGCGGCGAAGCGGAAGTTCTGCTCGACCAGCAGGATCGTGTAGCCCTCACGCTTCAGCGCGCGCACGACATGGCCGATCTGCTGGATGATGACGGGGGCAAGCCCCTCCGTCGGCTCGTCCAGCAGCAGGAACCGCGCGCCCGTGCGCAGCACCCGGGCGATCGCCAGCATCTGCTGCTCGCCGCCGGAAAGCCGCGTGCCCTGGCTGCGCGCCCGTTCCTTCAGGTTTGGGAACAGGGCGTGGATCCGCTCGACGCTCATGCCGCCGGGCCGGATTTCGGGCGGCAGCATCAGGTTCTCGGTCACGTTCAGGCTGGCGAAGATGCCGCGCTCCTCCGGCACGTAGCCGATGCCGAGCCGCGCGATCCGGTAGGACGGAAGCCGGGTCAACTCCTGCCCCTGGAAGCGGACCGTGCCGCTGCGCCGGCCGATGATGCCCAGGATGGCGCGCAGCGTCGTCGTCTTGCCCGCGCCGTTGCGGCCGAGAAGGGTCACGACCTCGCCTTCGCACACGTCGAACGCGACCCCGTGCAGCACGTGGCTTTCGCCGTAGAAGGCATGCAGGTCGCGGACGGCCAGCAGCGGGGGCTCGCCATTGCCGCCGTCACGCATGGCCCGTCCCCAGATAGGCTCCCATGACGCGGGCGTCGGCCGACACCTCGTCATAGCTGCCCTCGGCCAGGATCTCGCCCCGCTGCAGGACGGTGATCCGGTCGCAGAGATCGGCGACCACGTTCAAATTGTGCTCGACCATCAGGACGGTGCGGTCGGCCGCGACCTTGCGGATCAGGGCGACCGTCCGGTCGATGTCCTCATGGCCCATGCCGGCCATGGGTTCGTCCAGCAGCATGATCTCGGGCTCCAGCGCCAGCGTCGTCGCGATCTCCAGCGCGCGCTTGGCGCCATAGGGCAGCTCGACCGCCGGCACGTCCTCCAGGCTCGCGAGGTTCACCGCCTCGATCAGCTCCCGCGCGCGGTCGTTCAGGACGGAAAGGCTCGATTCCGACCGCCAGAACTGGAACGAGGTGCCGAGCCCGCGCTGCAGCCCGATGCGGACATTCTCCAGCGCCGTCAGATGCGGAAAGACGGCCGAGATCTGGAAGGACCGGACGATGCCGCGCCGGGCGACGTCGGCCGGCTTCATCCGGGTGATGTCCTCGCCCGCATGCAGGATGCGCCCGCGGGTCGGCGCCAGGAACTTCGTCAGCAGGTTGAAGACGGTGGTCTTGCCGGCGCCGTTCGGGCCGATCAGCGCATGGATCGATCCGCGCCGGACCTTCAGGTTCACGTCGCGCACGGCGACGAAGCCCTTGAACTCCTTGGTCAGGGCCTGGGTTTCCAGGATGTGCTCACCGCCCATGGGCTCTTTCGAGTTCCGGCCACCTGCCACCTCTTCATCAACTCCCGCGCGGGGGCAGTCGTTCCGGGTATCGGATCGGCGGGGGCCGACTGCTGATGGCAGGCGGGCCTCTCCGCGCGGGAGGGGCGCATGGTCAGCGACAGGTTGCCTGCAGCGGCCGATGCCCCATATCAATCCAGCCGGCACGGGGCGCGTCTCAAGCCGGTCCGATCACCGCTTCCGACAGGCTTGCGATAGCCCATCGCCTGCGCTAATGTCCGCGCCGCCTTCAACCCCGGTGCGCGATCGGCGCACCTGCCGGGCCTCTTGCGGAGAGGTGCTAGAGTGGTTGAATAGGACGGTCTCGAAAACCGTTGTGCCCGCAAGGGTACCGAGGGTTCGAATCCCTCCCTCTCCGCCAATCATCTTCGCTATTATTTGTTTGCCTCTCGACATTGGCGAAGCGCCTGTCGAGGACCCCGCCTTTGTCTTTGCCACGGGATGTGACAGGACGCAGACACTTGGCGTTTGCGCGTGAAGTGATCATTCCCAGAGTGCGGTTACTTGCTACCGCCGAGGATGAGGGAACCTTCATCCTTCAGTTCCGGAAGCTGGAGCGACCGGCATCCGGAAGAAGAATATTCCAGTTACGGGCGATGGCTACGCTCCCTCTCCTTCAATGGAACCGGGCTATGAAGCCCGCTCCGCCGTTGCCCCCATATTGAGGTCTCTCAGTACTGTTCTTCGCGATGTCAATCAAAGCAATCGATTCAACCGGATTTGTTGTGGCCGCTCCAAGGAAAACAGAGGAGTCCTTGGCCGCGTACAGCCGACAAACCTCTCCCCTCTCCCGGATCGCAGCCGTCAGCGTCGCGCGGAAAAGGCGTTGCTGCCATTTCTATCGTTGAGTACGCCGCGCCAGCGACAGCTTGAGAAGACGCCGCGCCTGTGGGCAAGGGCACGTTCGGACGTCACGAGCAGAAAAGAGGTCGGGTGGCAGTGTAGGCTCCGAGATATCTTTCGTCCCGAAGGCGCGGGTCATCTAAGCGGCGATATGTTGCGTGGTGGCCATGCGCCGCTTCGGCCCAGTCCGAACAGTGGACGTTTGGTGGCGCAACGTTCCTGGTCTTGCTTAGACGTTGGTGCTGCACAGGGTCCGAAAGCGATGCTATGGTGTCGACGTGGCACGGATTCGCACCTGTTGCGCCGTGTAGCGAAAGCGACGTTTAGCGCAAATCCAGAGGTTAGTAACAGTGGCATACAAATGCGGCGCACTTTTCGCCGGCATTGGGGGATTCTGTAAAGGTTTCGCGGAAGAGGGGCTGGAGACAGCATGGGCCGTTGAGAATGACCCGCATGCAGTCGCTACGTACGCGCATAATTTTCCAACAGTCAGGCTGATCGCGAAAGACATAAGGACAGTTGGTGTCGAAGCAGAGGGTCTCGAGCCAGTCGACGTTCTGCACGCCGGATTTCCATGTCAGAGCTTCTCTCAAGCGGGCGAACGTCGCGGGTTCGACGATGAGCGAGGTCAGCTCTTTTTCGAGATTATCCGGATTGTGCGCGAATTCGGAGACCGAAAACCGGCAGTTATTGTGCTTGAGAATTCCCCATTTCTGAAATATGGCGAAGGCGGAGCTTGGTTCCTCAAAATCCAGAAGGAAATCCAGAAGGCCGGATACTGGTTCCGACCCGAGGCCGCGCAGGAAATTGACGCTTCTCGAGTAACGGCCCTGCCTCAGCAACGGGTACGACTGTTTATGGTCGCCCTCTCGATGGACCACTTCCTGAGCGGCCGCTTTAGCTTTCCGACGGAGAAGCATCCTGCTCCTAAGAAGTTGGCCGACTACATAGACTTCGACGGGCAAATAGCGCCTGACTATTATCTTCCCCAGGACAACCGATATTTCAAAATGATCAGTAGCGCAGTGAACAGTCGGAACTGTCTTTATCAACTGCGAAAATATGAAGTTCGCGCGAAGGAGGAAGGTGTCTGTCCTACACTCACGGCTAACATGGGCTTAGGAGGGCATAACGTGCCGTTCATCATGAACAGCCATGGTCTCCGGAAATTAACCGAATATGAGTGTCTGAGACTCCAAGGTTTCCCTCCTACTTTTAGGTTTCCTGAAGACGTGCCACGTGCGAAACGATATATGCAGGTTGGCAATGCGGTGGCTGTTCCTGTTGCCCGCTTGCTTGCCGCAAGGGTGAAAGAAAAGCTCGACAGTAGGGGGCATAGTGACTCGAGAGATCGGTTTTGAGTTTCCGTTGGACAGCTCCGGGCAGTGGGACGGCTTCAATGTGCCTGGCATGGAGCACTTTGCCGGCAACCCACTTGAGCACCTGGGGCGTGAAGTCGTGCAGAACAGCCTTGATGCGCGGATCAGTCCCGAACACCCGGCACGGGTAAGCTTCTCACTCATTGAGGTGCCGATTGTCAAAGTCCCGGGAGTGAACGAACTCAGGACTGCGCTAAGAAGCTGTGCCGAAGCAGCTGTCTCTGAAAAGTCAAAAAAGGGGGTGCAGTTTTTTGAGGCGGCGGACGCAACACTATCGAAGCCCAAGCTAAAAATTCTTCAGATTTCCGATAGTATGACAACCGGTGTCGCGGGTCCCTGTGTTAATGGGCGCCCTTATTATGCATTAATGAAGGCTACAGGGCAGAGTCTGAAAAGTTCGACTGACGCGACGGGCTCTTTTGGCATTGGAAAGTTTGCGCCGTTTACAGTTTCAAATCTTCGGACTGTCTTCGTGACTTCTGTTTGGCAGGACGAGGAGGGTCGACTACGCCACTACGTTCAAGGCAAATCAGTACTGATGTCCCACTGGGATCACAAAGGTGGCGTACGCCGTGGGACCGGTTTCTGGGGAGTCAGAGAGAATTGCATGCCCGTCGAGGATCGGGATGCCGTTCCAGAGTGGTTGCGCCGGGGTAACGGGCGTAGCTTCGACGAAAACTGCCGTGGCACAACCCTTCATATTCTCGGGTTCGGTGCGCAAAAAAATTGGCAGCAAATCCTTACCGCCACCATTGTGGAAAATTTCTTCGGCGCGATCCGGCGCGGTCACCTCGAAGCAGAGATCGACGGACGAATCGTAATTCGACGGGACACTCTTTCCGAGATCTTTGAGGATACGGAGATTGAGAACGCAATTGCCGACCAGAAGGGCGAACCAGAAAAATTTCGCTACGCGCGGGACTATTTAAGAGCGCTAGGAGACAGCTCTGAGGTTAATGTTGAAGAATCGCAGCAACTCCATTTAGGTGCCTGTGAGTTGCGCATTTTGGTTGGCGAAGGTCTTCCGAAGCGTGTTGCTGTCCTCCGAAACGGCATGTTCATTACCGATGAGCTCTCACGTCTCCGGAGCTTTCCAAACTTTAAGGAGTTTGTGGCCGTCGTTGAATGCACCAGCGAAAAAGGGAACGAGTTGCTTCGCGCTATGGAGCCACCGCGACACGATGATTTTGAGCCTGACCGGCTAGCTCAGGAAGACCGGCGCAAAGGGCGTGTTGCACTTTCCGAGCTTACGAAGTGGGTCCGAGAGATGCTTCACCGACACGCCACCGATCCAGTTTCAGACGTAACACGGATCGACGAACTTGCAGATTATTTCGCCGACGAGAGTGATGAAGGCCAGAACGGCAACCGCGAGGAGGACCCTTCTGGTGCGATCATCATACGTGCCCGTCGACTTCCGCCTAAGGACAAGCGTAATCGGTCAGATCAGCCGTCTGGGAACGGCAGTGATCCTGGAGAAAGCGAGGGCGAAGCCGAAGGATTGGCAGGCGGGCGTCCCGGCGATTCGAATGAAAGTACAGGTGGTAGCCCATCGGGCTCGGGAGGCGGTGATAGTGCCGTTGGTAGCAAGACCATTATGTCACTTACGAATGTCCGTGCCATTCCGTTGACGCCCCGTGTTCGGCGGGTAGCGTTTACGCCGACCTGTACTGGCAACATCAGGCTCCAGCTTCAGGACTCCGGCGCTGACACCAACAGGAAGCTCAGCGTGCTGTCGTCGACATTGGGAAGCGTCCAAAACGGTGAGATCATAGGTATTATGGCTGTGGCAGGTGAGCGCGTAGTCCTGGAAGTGGAGCTGGAGAATAAGTTTGAGGGAACTCTTAAGGTAGTGGCCGATGCAATTTGATTCTCTAAGGGCCTTCCCCTACCCGGTGCTTCGTCCGGATGTGGACGACTATTTGGATGGTGAGCTCCAGGTCACTGCGGATTTTCAGATAAAGGACACTGAGATCACCGTCGAGATCATGTGCGCGTTGAGCGTCGAAGACATTCGGCGGCTAATTGACGAAGGCAACGCGCAGTACGTTGTCGTATTCGCCTGCCGAGACACCTACTTCCGACATGCTGCAGTCAGTAGCGATCCAGCGTTCACGGTCAGGCTCGGTGGTGGTGACCTCCGAGGCGAAGTAATTGTCAACCCCTATGTTGTCGCAGTGAAGCCAATCACAGGATATTGCTCCGCTCTGCTAAACCGCGAGTTCGGACCCGGTCCGTTCGATTACGAAGAGGGTGCTGTCCTGGCCATGGATCGCCCCCAGGTCATCTATGTGGACCGTGAACTATATCGGCCGATTAGCTCCGTTTTCGCACTTGTGCGGAATGAGAACCTCTCGATGCATGAATGGCGCATCGATATGTCGGGCGATTATGTTCACCTCCAGGTTAGCACGGAAATGAAGAAGAAGATCGATAGTGCGCGAAATTCTAGTAGTAATCGCGCCGTGCTCCTCAATTCACTCTATTTCGCAGCGGTAATGCAGTGCATTTCTGCCTTAAGGAATAGTGATTGTTACGATCACCTGAAGTGGGCTCGGATCATTCGTCAAAAATGCCATAACATGAACATCGATATATATTCGCACGACGAGTACATCGTCGCACAAAGAATGATGAAGCAGCCACTTGCTGTGCTGGATAAACTCGTTCTTGAGGGACGGGCTAATGACTAAGATAAAACTGCTCCGCCAGAACGTGCTCGAATCTCTAAGAGCTGATGTAGAACGGAATTTGCCTCGCTACCGCAATGGAGATTTCGAATTTCTCCGAGTTGACCCGGCGAATTATCGGGAAGCGGCCGGGACGGTGAACGAAGCGGTTCTAGCGCAGGTCCGGCTTGGCTCCGGTCCGGAGTTCGATCTAGATAACTGCCGCACGATTTACGGTGCGCTCCCAGGTCTTTCGCCGTACGACGCACGTGATGAAAGGCTCTGGACCTATCTGACCCATGTTCAGTTGATTGAGTACACCCGGCAACGCTGGCCTATACCCGAGAACGACGAGCAAGCGGTTGCCCACATCCGTCTGCATTTCTTCGCTCGCGACAAGCGTGGGATCGAGCGCGATAATGCGGCGTCACGCCTGTGGTGGATGGCGCATCTCTGCAACCGAGTTGTCGGCCTTGACAGTACAGCTGCGCTCCGAATTCTGTTGGGGAAAACCGACATCCGCGCCAACATCATCGAGAGACCTACTGTATCCCAGTCAACACAGCTCTTTAGTGCGGTCCTTAGGGTTCTCGCGGCCTCGCGCGACGGCGATAGACGACTGCTAGAACGGAGTCGCTATCGGCGCCTGATGGCGGAAATCAATTCGATCGGCGGGTATAGGCTTCTTGACCACATAACGGCCGAGCAAGCTGATCGTTTGGTCGCGGCAGTGGCTGAGAAAGTGCTGGCTGAGCCGGTCCGTCGAGGCAATAAGAAATCTCAGGCGTCAGAGGCGGCCTGACCAGCGCCGGCAAGTTCCATACGCAGGCGCGATGAGCCGCGTATCATTTTCTCAAGTTCGTCTGCCACCTGTTCAACTCGTCTTCCAGCGCGGCTTCGAATCGCACACTCCCAAACGATGATGACACGGATCCCGAGTTCTTCAAGTGCCTTGATGTTCTTTTGGTCGCGAGCGCGATTGCTCGCGAGTTTCGTAGACCAGTAATCTGTTCGAGTAGTAGGGACCTTGGACAGTGCACAGCCATGGAGGTGCCAGAAGCATCCATGAACGAACACTGCCGTTCGCGAGGCCGAAAAATACAGATCTGGCCGGCCTGGCAGATCTCCACGATGAAGCCGGAACCTAAGGCCGCGGGCGTGAAGTGCTCGCCGGATTATTATCTCAGGTTGAGTATCGGTTGATCTGATTCGGCGCATAATCATTGATCGTTGCGCCGGAGACATTCGGTCCATAATACCCATTTAGGCTCACGGACTAGCGAGTTCAACGGATTGCGAAGGCGTCGGTGTGATCAATCTCATCAGACTAGACGAAGTAGCATCAGGCCTGAATGTCGCCATTCCATTCACCGGCCTCCAGCAGGGTGCGCGGCCAAGGGGACTTTGGAATCAATCGCCCACAGGAGGGGCGAAGTTCGTTTGGGTCAAGACTGCTTCGGAGGAGGCGCGGCTTTCCACTGGCCCTTATCCATGAGGTCGCCAAGCAATTGCAGCTCTCTCCGCTTTAAACGAAGCGAAGAAAGCTCTGACTATAGCAAAAACGCTAGCTCGTAGACCTGACTTACCAGGGCCGCGCTTTGGATATCAGCGACAAGCCGGCCACCGCCGGGGCAGATTGATTTTGGATTCAGCTTGAGAATGGCTGCCGGTGGCTGTTTCGGCGCATGCCCCCTACCCTAATCCCACGCCAGCGCCCCGCCGTTCTGGTATTCGATGACGCGGGTTTCGAAGAAGTTCTTCTCCTTCTTCAGGTCCATCGCCTCCGACATCCAGGGGAAGGGGTTCTCGGCCGCGGGGAACACGGGCGCGAGGCCGAGCTGGGCGCAGCGGCGGTTGGTGATGAAGTGCATGTATTCCTCGCACAAGGTGGCGTTGAGGCCGAGCAGGCCGTTCGGCATCGTGTCCCGCCCATAGGCGACCTCGAGCGCGCAGGCTTGCACCAGCATCTCCCGCACCTCCTCCTGGAAGGATTTCGTCCACAGATGCGGATTCTCGATCCGGATCTGGTTGATGACGTCGATGCCGAAATTCAGGTGCAGGCTCTCGTCGCGCAGGATGTACTGATACTGCTCGGCGATGCCGACCATCTTGTTGCGCCGGCCGAGCGACAGGATCTGGGCGAAGCCCGTGTAGAACCACATCCCCTCGAAGACGACGTAGAAGGCGACGAGGTCGCGCAGGAAGGCCTGGTCGGCCTCCGCCGTGCCGGTTCGGAAGGAAGGATCGTCCAGATGGCGCGTGTACTCGAGCGCCCAGGCCGCCTTGTCGGTGATCGACGGCACCTCCCGGTACATGTTGAAAAGCTCGCCCTCGTCGAGCCCCAAGCTCTCCACCACGTATTGGAAGGTGTGGGTGTGCACCGCCTCCTCGAAGGCCTGGCGCAGCAGGTATTGCCGGCATTCGGGATTGGTCAGGTGGCGGTAGATGGCCAGCACGATGTTGTTCGCGACCAGCGATTCCGACGCCGCGAAGAACCCCAGGTTGCGCTTCACCATCCGCCGCTCGTCCTCCGTCAGCCCGTCGGCCGATTTCCAGAGCGCGATGTCGGCCTGCATCGAGACCTCCGTCGGCATCCAGTGATTGGCGCAGGCGGCGAGATACTTCTCCCACGCCCAGCGGTATTTCAGCGGCAGGAGCTGGTTCACGTCGGCGCGCGCGTTGATCATGCGCTTGTCGTCGACCGAGACTCGGGCGGCGCCCCGGTCGATGGCGCCGAGGCCGGTGGCGTCCGCGGCTTCCCCTGAACCGGAAGCCGCCGGGCGGGAGCGGGGTTCGGACCAGTCGAGCATCGTCATCTTCTCCTTCCCCCCTCTCACTGGCAGGCTTCGCAGTCGGGATCGTCGATCGAGCAGACGAGCGGGGCGGGTTCCGCCGGCAGCGCCGGCGCCGCCACCGCCACGGCGTTCAGCCGGCCGTCGGTTCCCTTCAGCGTCGATTTCTCCACATGCGTCGCCGCGCGGGCGCGCAGGTAATAGGTCGTCTTCAGCCCCCGCTTCCAGGCGAGGCGATAGAGCGCGTCGAGCTTCCGGCCGCTCGGGTCCGCGATATAGAGGTTGAGCGACTGCGCCTGGTCGATCCATTTCTGCCGCCGCGCCGCGGCCTCGATCAGCCAGGAGGGGTCGATCTCGAACGCCGTGGCGTAGAGCGCCTTCAGATCCTCCGGCACCCGGTCGATGCGGCCGAGCGAGCCGTCGTAGTATTTGAGGTCCGAGACCATCACCTCGTCCCACAGGCCGCGGGCCTTCAAATCGCGCACCAGGGCCGCGTTCACGACCGTGAAGTCGCCCGACATGTTCGATTTGACGAAGAGGTTCTGGTAGGCGGGCTCGATCGATTGCGAGACGCCGCAGATGTTGGAGATGGTGGCCGTGGGCGCGATCGCCATGCAGTTCGAATTGCGCATGCCGATCGTCTTCACCCGCTCGCGCAGAGCGTCCCAGTCGAGCCGGCGCGTGCGGTCGAGGTCCAGCCCGCCCCGGCTTTCGGCCAGCAGCTCCACGCTGTCGATGGGGAGCACGCCCTTCGACCAGAGCGACCCTTCGAAGCTGGGATAGCGCCCGCGCTCGGCCGCGAGGTCGACCGAGGCCGAGATCGCGTGGAAGGCGATCGCCTCCATGCTCTCGTCGGCGAAGGCGACGGCCTCGTCCGAGGCGTAGGGGATGCGCAGGGCCTGGAGCGCGTCCTGGAAGCCCATCAGCCCCAGCCCGACCGGGCGGTGGCGCAGGTTCGACCGGCGCGCCTCCGGGATCGTGTAGAAATTGATGTCGATGACGTTGTCGAGCATCCGCATGGCGGTGCGGACCGTGCGCGCGATCCGTTCGTGGTCGAGCCCGCCTTCGCCCACATGGGCCGCCAGGTTGACCGAGCCCAGGTTGCACACCGCCACCTCGTCGTCGGAGGTGTTCAGCGTGATCTCGGTGCACAGGTTCGAGGAATGGACGACGCCCGCATGGGCCTGGGGCGAGCGGATGTTGCAAGGGTCCTTGAAGGTGATCCAGGGATGCCCCGTCTCGAACAGCATGGTCAGCATGCGCCGCCAGAGTTCCACCGCGCGCACCCGCCGGAACACCCGGATCCCGCCGCGGTCCGCCGCCTCCTCATAGGCCTCGTAGGCGGCCTTGAAGGCCGGGCCGTAGAGGTCGTGAAGGTCCGGCACCTCGTCGGGGGAGAAGAGCGTCCAGTGCGCGTCCGCCTCGACCCGCTCCATGAACAGGTCGGGCACCCAATTGGCCGTGTTCATGTCATGGGTGCGCCGGCGGTCGTCGCCCGTGTTCTTGCGGAGGTCCAGGAACTCCTCGATGTCGATGTGCCAAGTCTCGAGATAGGCGCAGACGGCGCCCTTCCGCTTGCCGCCCTGGTTGACCGCGATCGCCGTGTCGTTGGCGACCTTCAGGAACGGCACGACGCCCTGGCTTTCGCCGTTCGTGCCCTTGATATGGGCGCCGAGGCCGCGCACCCGCGTCCAGTCGTTGCCCAGTCCGCCCGAATATTTCGCCAGCAGCGCGTTGTCCCGGATCGACTTGAAGATGCCGTCGAGACTGTCGGGCACCGTCGTGAGAAAGCAGGACGAGAGCTGCGGGCGCAGCGTTCCGGCGTTGAACAGCGTCGGGGTCGAGCACATGAAGGCGAAGGAGGAGAGGAGATCGTAGAACTCGATCGCCCGCGCCTCGCGGTCGATCTCGCGCAAGGACAGCCCCATGGCGACGCGCATGAAGAAGGCCTGCGGCAGCTCGAACCGCGTGCCCGAGAGGTGGAGGAAATAGCGGTCGTAGAGCGTCTGCAGGCCGAGATAGTCGAACTGGAGGTCCCGCTCGGGCTTCAGCGCCGCCGCGATCCGGTCGAGATCGAAGCGGGCCAGCTCGGGGTCCAGAAGCTCGGCCTCGACGCCCGCCCGGACATAGGCCCGGAAGTAATCGGGATAGCGGTCCGTCATCTCGGCCTGGGTCGCCTGGTCGGGGGATCCGGCAAGGAAGGTCAGCGCCTCGCGTCGCAGCTTGTCGAGCAGAAGCCGCGCGCTTGCCCTGGCATAGCCCGGCTCGGTCTCGATGAGCGTGCGGGCGGCGAGGATCGGGGCCAGCGCCAGCTCGTCCGGAGTGATGCCGTCATAGAGGTTGCGCATCGTCTCGGCCATGACCGCCTCGGCCGAAACCCCGTTCAGCCCCGCGCAGGCCTCCCCGATCACGGACCGGAGGCGGGCGGCGTCGAGCGGCGCAAGCGTGCCATCCGCCGCCTTGACGCGAAGCGCCGGCTGCGCGGGGGCGGGGGCCCGGGGCCCGCTCCTTGCGGCCCGTTCCCGCGCCCGTTCTTCCCGGTAGAGCACATAGGCGCGGGCGACCTTGTGGTGCCCGCCGCGCATGAGCGCGAGCTCGACCTGGTCCTGGATCTCCTCGATATGGACGGCGCGGGGGCCGCCGGCGCGGCGGGTCAGGGCGGCGACGATCCGGTCCGTCAGCTCCGCCACGATATCGTGCACCCGGCGCGACGCGGCGGCGCTGCCGCCTTCGACGGCCAGGAACGCCTTGGTCAGTGCGACCGCGATCTTGGTGGCGTCGAACGGCGTGACCGCGCCGTTGCGGCGGATCACCTGCCAGGCCTCGCCGTCGGCGGCATGGGGAAAGCGGGCGGTGGGCGGCAGGGCTGCCGGCCCGGCCCGCAATGCGGTTTCAGCGATGGGAGACATCGGCTCAAGGACCCCTTCAACTCTTCCGGGGGCAAAGGCCGAGCGGACGCGTGTCACGACCGGCGGCACGGGCCGGCAACACGAGCGACCACCGGGACACCCCGCCCGAGGGACGTTTCAAACGGTGTCGCGGCAGGTCTCCTGGCTCGCGGGTCGTCGCCTTCACCCCGGCCTTCCCGAAGCCTTCCGGCTTCAGTGGCCTTGAACGGGATGACGGCTCACCGCCTACAGTTGCGGGGGCAGCTCCGGCATTGCCTCAAGGGCGCACCGGATTCCCTCTTAGCTCTCGATCATCCGAGATGACCGCGACCCCTATATCTAGTATCTTGCGCCGCAGGATTGTCAATAGATGGCATTCAGCGCCGCGGAGCCGGGGCGGCGTCCGCGGGCCTGGAGCTGCCGATCCCCTGGGGATCGCTGGCGCGCCAGGCCTCGGCATTGGGGCCGGCCCGGTCGGGACCGCAGGTCTGCGCGTCCAGAAGACGAAGCTGGCGCTCGACGGCCGGGCGGCGGTCCTTCGGCGCGCAGTCGAGAAGGTCCTTGAGGCAGGCGCGCAGCCGGCGCGTGACCTGGACCGAATCGCCGGCCTTCTCGCAGATCTCCTCGAAGCACAGGCGGACATAGTCGTCCCAGGAGACGGTCCGGGTGACGAGGCGGAGCTCGCCGGCCTCGTCCCTGTGCTCCCCCGTCGGGAACCGCCGGCGGGCGAGGTGGCGCAGGAAGTCGTGAAGCCGGTCGATCGCCTGGACCGCCGTCGTCGGGTCGAAGGGGTCGCTGAGGCAGCGCACGCAGATATCGACCAGGAGGCGCGGGCCATAGGCCAGGTCCTGGTCGAGCGACCGTTCCGTGTCGAGCGTGAGCCGGCGCAGGATCTCGTGCCGGATGTCGAAGGACGGATGTCCACGGATCCGCGCGAGCCCGGCGCCCGCCGGAACGAAGTCGCCCAGCGCGGGCAGGATCTCGATCGCGACGCCGGCCCGGCGGGCGAGATCGACCAGCGGCGCGCCGTCGATGTGAAGCAGAACCCCGGACCGGGGAGCGGCCAGGGTGCCCGGCGGGGCGTCCTCTCGCCGGACCTCTTCGGGATAGAGCTCGTCCAGCTTCCGGCGGAGCTGGTCGCCCACCGCCTCGATCAGGGAGGCGGTCCTGAGCTTCCGCCCGATATGGTTCACATAGAGGACCAGCACCATGATGCTGACGATGATCAGGACGAAGGCCACGACGATGGCGACGCCCGGCACGAATTCGTCGCCCTCCGCGGCGCTGACCTGGCTCAGCGACAGCATCGCATGCGCGAAGGTCCCGACGAAGGTGCCGATCGCGAACTGGCTGGGCTTGTCCTTGAGGATGGTCGCGACGATGCGGGGCGAGAACTGTCCCATCGCCAGCTGGATCACGACCAGCACGACGGTGAGCACGAGCGCGGTCAGGCTCACCATGGAGCCCGCGACCGTGCCCAGGATCTCCAGCGCCGCGTCGGGCCCTCCGGTCAGGGCGCGCGGGACGAGAGCGCCGTCGAAGGCGCGGCCCACCGCGACGCTGAGCACCGAAAGCGCGACGCCGCCGGCGATGCAGATGAGCGGCCAGAACCACATGCTGGTCTGGAGCCAATGGACGGCGCGGAACCTGGTAAGCGCGGGCAAGGCAGATGTCCCGGGGGCTGGTCGCCACGGGATAGATAAGGTGGCGGGCGGCGCCCGGTTCCCCGGTTGCCCCTTGCCCGCCCGTCTTCCGCGCGTTCCCCTTGCCGTTCAGGGGGCGGTTACGAAGTCCCCGATCAGGGCGGCGAATCCGGCCGGATCGCGGATGGGGCTGTCGTGGTTCACGCCCAGTTGCGCGGCCACGCGCGCATCGGGCATGCATCCGGCCATCTCTTCGGCGACGTGCGGCCAGTAGGCGTTGCTCTCCGCGCCATGGACGATGAGGGTCGGCCGGTCCAGGCCCCGCAGCATCTCGCAGGTGACGTTCCAGGGCGGGGCATTCCAGAGAAGGGGCATCGTGCGCGCGTTCTCGAGCTGGACCGCCCGGATCTCCGGCGGCTGCCGGTCGAAGCCGCCGGGCTGCATCTGGAAAACGCCCTCGATCAGCAGCCGGGTCGCCTTCTCGGCGTTGCCGGCCTGCACCGCCGGGCCAACGGGCCCGAACATCCTGCTCTCGGCCTCGCGCGCCGCGTCGCCGGCCTCGCCCTCCTCGACCAGCGAGGACAGGGCCGGCTCGAACAGGATCAGGGTCCGGACCAGCTCGGGATTGGCAAGGGCTGCGGCTGTCGCCACATTGGCGCCATAGGACCACCCGACCAGATTGACGGGGCCGAGGTCGAGCGCCCTGATGAAGGCCGCGATGTCCTCGGCATGCGTCGCGACGCCGAATCGGTCGCCCCGGTCCGGCCAGTCGCCCGTGCCGAAATACCGCATGGTGGGCGCGATGAAGCGGTGTCGGTCGGAGATGGCCGGGCGGATCGGCTCCCAGGCGCGCAGGTCCGATACCGCGCCGTGGACGAAGACGACCGGCTCGCCGGTCCCTTCCTCCCGATAGGCCAGCTGGATGCCGTTGGCCTCGATCATGCGGCTCGCCGGTTCGGCGGCGGACGCGGCGCCGGCAGCGACGATGGCGATGAGCAGGGATAGTTCCGAGTCCCAGCGCATGGGCAGCCTCCTGGAGGCAGCGTCGGACGACCGGCATGTCGGGCGTCCATGTCGCCCGGTTTTCGCGGGGTCGGGGGGCGACGGCGCTGACGAAGGCCGAATCATACGCCGATCCGGCCGGTTGCGCTGCCGGATTCCGCAAGCTGCCCGGCTGCCCCCCGTGTCGCACGAAGCCCGGGGCATTTCCATTGCATCCGCCCGGAAGGGTCCTGGAGCCGCGACGCCCGGAAAGAGAACGGCCGCCCGCGGGTCCCCCGGGGCGGCCGTCCACCGGCCCGTGCGGCCCTGCGGCCGCGACGGCGTCTTTACGCCTTCTTGCTGGCCTCGTAGCGGGCCTGGGTCTCGGCGTTCATGGGATAGAGGCCGGGCAGCGGCACGCCGCGGCCGACTTCCTCCATGATCCAGGCTTCCTGGCGCTCCTGCTCGGGCGCCATCGCCAGGACATCGTCCAGAAGGGCCGCCGGGATGACGACGGCGCCGTCGTCGTCGACGACGATCACGTCATCGGGGAAGACCGCGACGCCGCCGCAGCCGATCGGCTGCTGCCAGGCGACGAAGGTCAGGCCGGCGACGGAGGGCGGGGCCGCGACGCCGTTGCACCAGACCGGCAGGCCGGTGCCCAGCACGCCCGCGATGTCGCGCATCACGCCGTCGGTCACCAGGGCCGCGACGCCGCGCTTGGCCATGCGGGCGCACAGGATGTCGCCGAAGATGCCGGCGTCGGTGATGCCCATCGCGTCGACGACGGCGACTGCGCCTTCCGGCATCGCCTCGATGGCGCCCCGGGTCGAGATCGGGGAGGCCCAGCTGGCCGGGGTCGCGAGATCCTCGCGCGCCGGGACGAAGCGGAGCGTGAAGGCCGGGCCGACGATCCGCTTCTGGCCCTCGCGAATCGGCTTCGTGCCGCGCATCCAGACGTTGCGCAGGCCCTTCTTCAGAAGGACCGTGGTGATCGTGGCGGTCGAGACCTGCTCCAGGGTTTCGATCGCCTTCTTGTCGAGTGCCATTTGGTCTTCTTTCTTCAGATGCTCGGAATCATGCCGCCATCCACCCGGATGACGGATCCCGTGAGATACGAGGCCCGGGTGCTGGCCATGAAGGCGACGACGTCGCCGTATTCGTCCGGATCGCCGTAGCGTCCGACCGGGATCGAGGCGGTGCTTTCGGCCGCGATCTCCGCGACCGGGCGGTTCTCGCGCTTGGCCCGCTGCTCGTCCAGGAAGGTGATCCGCTTGGTCGCGATGCGGCCCGGCAGCACGATGTTGACCGTGACGCCGTCGCGCCCGACCTCGCGCGAAAGGGTCTTCGACCAGCCGACGAGCGACATCCGAAGCGCGTTCGAGATGCCCAGGTTCGGGATCGGCGCGACGACGCCGGAGGAGGTGGAGGTGATGATGCGGCCCCATTTGCGGGCACGCATGCCGGGCAGCACCTTGTCGGTGATGGCGATGACCGACAGCACCATGGACTGGAAGTGCTTCGACCACTGCTCGGGCGGCTGGCCGGCGGCCGGGGTCGGCGGCGGGCCGCCCGTATTGTTGACCAGCACGTCCACCTCGCCGAAGGCGTCGGCGATCTTCGCCAGATTGCCGTCGATCACGCCGAGATCGGCGAGATCCCAGGTGATCGCGATCGCCCGCCCGCCGGCGGCCTTGATCGCGTCGGCCGTCTCGGCGGCGGCGTTGCCGTCGATATCGGCAACCGCCACCGCCGCGCCCTCACGGGCCAGGGCGCGCGCGATCGCGCCGCCCAGCCCGCCGCCGGCGCCGAAGACGAGCGCGGTCTTGTCGTTCAAGCCGAGATCCAAGAGTTCCCTCCATCGGTCCAGATTCGGTCGGCATCATCGGGCAGTTCCGAACAAAACAGAATATCGACTCTTCTATTTTCAGAAGATAGATAATCTTTCCATGGACACGCGCTTCCTCGAAAGCCTGGTGGCGGTCGCCGAGCTGGGCTCCATGGCCGCCGCCGCCCGGCAGCTCGGCGTCACGCCGGCGGCGCTCGCCCAGCGCATCCGCGCGCTCGAGGCCGAGCTCGGCGTCCTGCTCATCACCCGCGCCGGCCGGACCGTGGTCCCGACCGAGGCGGGAATCGCCATCGTGGAGCGCGGGCGCGAGGTCCTGCGCGGCGTCCAGGAGATGCGCGGGCTCGCGGCCGGGGACGATCTTGCGGGCGAATTCCGCCTGGGGGCGATCTCGACCGCCCTGACCGGCTTCCTGCCCAGCGGGCTGAAGCGCTTCATCCGGGCGGCGCCGCGGGTCGATCTCTATGTCGTGCCCGGCACCTCGGTCGAGCTCTACCGGAAGGTCGGCGACGACGAGCTGGACGCCGCCGTCGTGATCCATCCGCAATTCGTCCTGCCCAAGGCCTGCAACTGGCATCTCCTGCGGGAGGAGCCGCTGGTCCTCCTGATCCCGAAGGGGCTGGCCGGGCGCGATCCGCACGACCTCCTGAGGACCGAGCCCTTCATCCGCTACGACCGGAACCACTGGGGCGGCCGGTTGGCCGATCTCTATCTGCGGCGCGCGGGCATCCGCCCGCAGGAGCGGCTGGAGCTCGACGCGCTCGACGCGATCGCGGTCATGGTCAGCGAGGGGCTGGGCATCTCCCTGGTCCCGGACTGGGCGCCGCCCTGGCCCGAGGGAATCTCGGTCGAGAAGATCGCGCTGCCCGACCCCGTGCCCTCGCGCCAGGTGGGGGTGCTCTGGATGCGCTCCTCGAAGCGCGACCGGCTGGTCAGGGCGCTGATCGACTCGCTCGGCGAGCCGAAAGGGGCGGCCGCGCAGACCCGTCCGGCAGCGGAGCTCGTTCCGGCCGGAAAATAGGCTTTCTTTTGTCTGAAGCTATATAAAGTCAGTTCTGTTTCTGGATGAGGGGGTCCTATCCTCGCCTTCCGGAAAATTCCCCCGCCGCGCCGGGGAATTTTTCTTGCGAGTTCCAGTCCAACCGGATCACCCAATGATCAGACACGACTACGAAACACATCGACGGCAGGCCGCCGCGATCTTCCGATCCTGGGGCATGCCCGAGGAGAACGCCGAGCAGACGGCGAACGTGCTTGCCTGGGCCGATCTCCGGGGTGTCGAAAGCCACGGCATCGCGATGATCGTCGAATACAACGAGCGGCGGCAGACGCGGCCGATCAACATGCAGGCGCGCCCGTCGATCCTGCGCGAGACGCCGGTCAGCGCGCTGGTCAGCGGCGACGGCGGGCTGGGCCATGTCCCGGCGACCTTCGCCATGTCGGTCGCGATCGAGAAGGCCAAGGCGTCCGGCATCGGCGCGGTCGCGGTGCGCAATTCCGGGCATTTCGGCGCGCTCGGCTATTTCACCAGCATGGCGGCCGAAGCCGACCTGATCGGCATCGCCTCCACCACGGTCTTCGGCGTCCGCGTGGCGCCGACCGGCGGCGCGGCCGCGCGACTCGGCACCGATCCCTGGTCCTTCGCCGCCCCGGGCGAGGACGGCCGGCCCTTCCTTCTGGACATGGCGACGGCGGCGGTCGCTTCCGGCAAGGTCCGCAACAAGGTCGTCGAAGGCCAGAAGATGCCGCCCGGCTGGGGCTTCGACCGGAACGGCCATCCGACGCTGGACCCGTCGGAGGTGATGAACGGCGGCTTCCTGGCGCCCCTCGGCGGCACCGCGGAGGGGGCGAGCCACAAGGGCTACGGCCTTGCCGTCATGGTCAACATCCTGGCGTCCTGCCTCTCGGGGTCGACCCTGATCACCGATCCGATGCACAGCCGCCAGCCCTTCGGCCTGGATGTGGGGCATTTCTTCATGGCGATCGATCCCGGCATGTTCCGCGATGTCGCCGACTTCAAGGCCGACGTGAAGGCGCTCTGCGACGCGCTCCGCGCCACCCCGCCCGTCGATCCCGCCCGTCCGGTCATGGTCGCCGGCGACCCCGAGCGGGCCGAGATGGAGCGGCGGTCGAAGGAGGGGATCCCGATCGGATCGGGCCTGCTGCGCCGTCTTTACGAAATCGCAAGCCAGTCGGGTGCCGACTGGGTGCTGGCCGAGCCGAGCTGACGCCCCCTCCGGAGTGCGGCCGCGCACCTTCCTGAATTGTCAACAGTTGACAGTCTTCAGTCCTACAGTTAACACCGTGGCGAACGAAGGCGAGCATGGGGAGGGATGTGTGGCCGTAAGGCGCATCAAGCGGGCCGAAGGTCTGTCGGCCCGCGTCCGCCAGGAAATCGAGCAGATGATCTACGCCGGCGACCTTCCGCCCGGCTCCCGGGTCAACGAATACGCCCTGGCCGAACAGTTCGGCGTCAGCCGGGGCCCGGTCCGGGAGGCGACCCGTGCGCTGGTCGAGGCGGGGTTGCTGATCGCCGATCCCGGCCGCGGCGCCTTCGTCCGACAGATGTCGGAGGTTGAGGTCGCGGAGACCTACGACGTCCGGGCGCTGCTCACCGGTCTCCTCTGCAGCCGCGCGGCGGAGCGCCGGACCGAGGCGGAACTGCGCCAGCTCGAGATTTTCGTGGAGAAGATGGAGGAGGCGATCGCGGCCGGGCAGATCGCCGAATACTACCGAGTCAACGTCGATTTCCATGCGCTGATCAACCGGATCGCCGATCACGGATGCGCGCAGCGGATCTACAACGACCTGATCCGCGAAACCCATTCGCTCCGGCGTTCGCTGTCGTCGCCCGGCGAGACCAACAGCGAACACCGGGCGATCGTCGATGCGATCCGCCGGGGCGACGCCGCAGAGGCGCGCCGCCTGGGCGAGGAGCATGTCTTGCATGGCAAGAAGCGGTGGCGGGAATCGCTCCAGGCGACCGTCCCGGCCGCGGCTTCGGGCTTTTGAGATCCGAAACGAGGAGGAAGCAATTGAAGATCGCTAAGATTAAGGCCAGCTTGCACCGGCACGAGATCGACCTGCCGGGGATCGGCGAGTCCATCGAGACGCGCATGTTCGTCTTCGTGGAGGTCGAGACCGAGGATGGCCTGAAGGGGCTTGGCGTTACCGGCTCGTTCCTGCCGTGGGCCGTCATCCCCTGCATCGAGGAGCACATCTTCCCCCTGATCAAGGGCATGGATGTGCACCACACCGAGAAGATCCATCACCTCGTCTGGAAGCAGCTCAACATCCGGACCTACACGGGCGTCATCTCCAACGCCCTGTCCGCGATCGACATCGCGCTGTGGGACATCCGGGGCAAGCTGGCCAACAAGTCGGTCGCCGAGCTTCTGGGCGGCTTCAACAACGAAGCCTACACCTACGCGACCTTCGGCTACCCGTTCTTCGACGAGCAGCAGATCGCCGAGTACGCGAAGAAGTTCCTGGCGGACGGCCACACCATGCTGAAGATGGTGGTCGGCGGCGAGCCGACCCGGACCTGGAAGGACGACGTCCGCCGCGTCCGCGCCGCCCGCGAGGCGATCGGGCCCGACGTCGACCTGATGATCGACGCCAACTGCTGGTTCAATCCGCATGACGCGCTGATGCTCTGCCGCGCGCTCGAGGACGTGAACCTCAAGTGGTTCGAGGAGCCGATCCAGCAGAACGACGCCCGGGCGCTGGCCGACCTGCGCAACCGGACCCAGGTTCCGATCTCCGCCGGCCAGATGGAAGGCCATCGCTGGCGCTTCCGCGAGCTCGTGACCCATCACGCGGTCGACGTCCTGCAGCCGAACGTCCTCTACAACGGCGGCTACACCGAGGGGCTGAAGGTCGCCCACATGGCCCAGGCCTTCAATCTGCCGATGGCGAATGGCGGCGGCTGGCCGATCTTCAACATGCACCTGCTCGCCGGCGTCATGAACGGCGGCCCGGTCGAGTTCCACTACGGCATGTGGATGACCGGCAAGCACTTCTTCGAGGGCACGCCGGACCCGGTCAACGGCAAGATCACGATCCCGAACCGCCCGGGCCTCGGCTTCACGCCGAAATACGACGCGCTCGAGGAAGCGCGCGTCAAGAACCCGGAAGACAGCCGGCTGACGAACCGCGACGCCCACGGCTATCTGCTGCGTCACTGATCCCCGACGACGCGGATTACGAGGCTTCATGGAACCGGACCGCTCCTCGCCGGAAGCGAGGGGCGGCTCGGCCTCCCGGAAAAGGGAGGCATCTCGGCTGCCGAAGAAGCAGCCGATCGCTAGCAAAGTACTTGGGAGGACCCTTATGAGTTCACTGGATCTGGCATCCGTCTGCACCCGGGGCCGCGCGGCCTTCCTGGGGGCGTTCGCCGCAGCCGCGATGCTTGCAACCCCCGCCCTCGCGGAATATCCCGAGCGCGACATCACCATGGTGATCCCGTTCGGCGTCGGCGGCGGTTCGGATGTCCTCGCCCGCACCATCGGCAACGTGATCCAGGAGCGCAACCTGCTCCCGGTCGCGCTCCTGCCGGAAAACTGGCCGGGCGGCAGCGGCGCCGTCGGCTACAGCCTGGTCGCCAAGGCCGAGGGCAATCCCTATTACGTCGCGACCGTCAGCGTCAGCTTCTTCACGACGCCGCTGCTGGGCGGATCGCCGGTCAGCTACCGCGACTTCACCCCGCTCGCCGGGATCGCCCAGTCGCCGTACCTCCTGGTCGCCCGCGCGGATTCCGAGTACCAGACGCTCGATGACCTGAAGAAGGCGTCGCGCCTCACCACCGGCACCGTCGGGGTCGTTTCCGACGCGGCCCTTCTCGCCAAGATGACCTCGAACGAACTCGGCGTTCAGATCGACCCGGTCCCGTTCGACGGCGAGGGCGAGGTCCTGGCCTCGCTGCTGGGCGGCCATGTCGACATCGGCTACTTCAACCCGAGCGAGGTCCTGCCGCAGATCGAGGCGGGCACGCTGCGTGCGCTGGCCGTCAGCTCGGCGAAGCGGGCCGACGCGGCTCCGGACGTCCCGACTTTCTCCGAACTGGGCTACGACATCGTCCACACCCAGATCCGCGGCCTGGTCATGCCGAAGGGCGTCGACGCGGAAGTCGTCCAGTACTGGGAGAAGATCCTGGAAGAGGTCGCCCACAGCGACCAGTGGCGCGAACAGTATGTCGAGCGCTTCCACGATATTCCGGACTACCTGTCGAGCGAGCAGTTCGGAGAGGCGATCGTCGAAACCAGCAACCGCTACGAGCGGCTGATGCGGGAGCTCGGCATCATCGAGTGATGCCGGGCTGACCGGAAGGTCAGTCCTTCCCGGACGATACTGCCGCGGCGGCATGGGCCCGTCGCGGCAGTATCCGCATCGACCGGCAACGGTCCGGATCGAAGCGGCGCCCGGCGATCCGCCCGGCAGATCCCCTGCCGGCGGGTCGAGGATCCCCCTCCCGACGCGGAGAGCGACAAGTGAACATCCGTCATCTAGACCAGATCGTGGCCCTATGCCTCACGGGCTTCGGCGCCTACCTCATCTGGGCCGGATTTGATTACGGCCTGATGCGGGGTACGACGCCCGGCGCCGGCTATTTCCCGGCGCTCATCGGCGGCGTCATCGTCGTCCTCAGCATCGTCAATTTCGCCCGCAGCCTCGGCGGCATCGAGAAGGTCAAGGCGACCATGTCCCGTCGCGAGGTGGCGCAGTTCATCGGCATCGTCGTGGCGATGCTCGTGTTCGTCTTCATAACCCCGTGGCTCGGAATGACGCTCGCCGCCATGCTGCTGATGCCGGTCACGGCCTTCATCATTCGGCCCTCGACCGACCGCCGGTTCGTCCTGCAGGTCGTCCTGGTCTCGGTGCTGGCGCCGATCATCTGCAAGTTTGCCTTCAGCAATCTGCTGAACGTGCCGATTCCCGCGGGAGTGTTCGGCTTCTAAGCGCGGCCAACGCGTAGCGGAAAGGGAGAAACCAATGGACATCATCAGCCTCCTGCTCGGGGGCATCGTCAACGCGTTGGAACCGGCGGTCCTTGCCTCAACCATCTTCGGCGCCATCATCGGGCTTCTGATCGGTGCGCTGCCGGGCCTCGGTCCGACCGCCGGCGTCGCCATCATGCTGCCGGTCGCGGTCAGCTTCGGCGGCGTGGCCGCGCTGGCCTGCCTTGCCGGCGTCTATTACGGCTCGATGTTCGGCGGCGCGATCACCTCGATCCTGCTGGGGATCCCCGGGGATGCGCCTTCGGTCATGACTGTTCTCGACGGCTATCCCATGGCCCAGAAGGGCGAGGCCGGACGGGCGCTGGGGATGAGCGTCTTCGCCTCCTTCTTCGGCGGCCTGCTCGGCCTCATCGGTCTCGTCGCGCTCTCGGTCCCGATTTCCCGGGCAGCGCTCGCCTTCGGCCCGACCGAGATGACGGCGCTCATGTTCTTCGCCCTGTCCCTGGTCAGCGTGCTGGGCGGGCGGAACGCGATCAAGGGATTCGTCGCGCTGGCGCTCGGCATGTGGCTCGGCATGATCGGCATCGACCCGATCGCGGGACCGGCGCGCTTCACCTTCGGGCAGATGGATCTTTTCGAGGGGCTGGATTTCTCGGTGGTCGCGGTCGGCCTGTTCGGCCTGACGGCGATGTTCAGCAGCCTCGATTCCACGATCAGCCGCGACCTCGCGAAGTTCGAGTTCCGCTCGCTCTTCCCGCGCTTCCGGGACGCCATCGCGACCCGTTGGGAACTGCTCAGCGGCTCGCTGATCGGCTTCGTCGTCGGCGTCCTGCCCGGCGTCGGCGCGACCGCCGCGACCATGCTCTCCTATGCGAGCGCCAAGCGCTTCTCATCCCGGCCCGAGCTCTTCGGCACCGGCATCGTCAAGGGCATCGCCGCGCCGGAATCGGCCAACAACAGCGCGTCCTACGCGTCGATGATCCCGCTCTTCACCCTGGGCATTCCGGGATCGGCGACGACCGCCGTCATGATGGGCGGCCTCCTGATGATCGGCCTGCAGCCGGGCCCGCTCCTGTTCGTCAACAACGGGGATTTCATCTGGTCGGTCTTCGGGAGCTTCTGGGTCGGCAACCTGGCGCTGGTCTTCCTGACCCTGCTGCTGACGCCGATCCTGGCCAGCATGCTCTTCGTCCAGGTCGCGCTGCTCTATCCGGTCGTCATCGCGATCGTCGTCTTCGGCGTCTACGCGATCGAATACTCGACCGCCAACATCCTGATCGCCGTGGTCGCGGCGGCCATCGGCCTGCTGCTGATCAAGCTCGACTACCCGCCGGTGCCCATGATCCTGGGTCTCGTCCTCGGGCCGCTTCTGGAACGCAACATCCGGCGGACCATGATCCAGAACCAGGGCGACCTGACGGTGGTGTTCGACCATCCGATCGCGGTCGTGCTGCTTGTGGCGACGATCGTCTCCATCCTGATCCCCGTGATCCTGAAGCTCTTGAAGAAGGACAAGATCCCGGCGGACGAGCAGGAGATCTGACCGGACCGCAAGGCATCCGGACCGGCAGGCGCCCGGTCGGCAACTGCATAGGCAGGGAAGATGGATTACCAGTACTGTATCATCGGGGGCGGCATCGTCGGCCTGGCAACGGCGCTGACGCTGGTTTCCCGCGACAGAAACGCCAAGGTCGTCCTCCTTGAGAAGGAGGATAGCTTCGGGCGCCACCAGACCGGGCACAACAGCGGCGTCATCCATGCCGGCGTCTACTATCAGCCGGGATCGCTGAAGGCCCGGCTGTGCCGGGAAGGGGCCGAGGCAACGAAGCAGTTCTGCCGCGAGAACAACATCCCCTTCGAGACCTGCGGCAAGCTCCTGGTCGCGACCAACGAGCTGGAGATGGAGCGGATGCAGGCGCTGAAGGAACGCGCCCGGCAGAACGAGATCGTGTTCGAGGAGATCTCGGCCGCACGGCTCAAGGAGATCGAGCCGATGGTGACCGGGGTGGGCGCGCTCCTGGTCCCGGCGACCGGCATCGTCGACTACCGCCAGATCTGCCTCGCCATGGCCAAGCGCCTGGAGGAAATGGGCGTGCGGCTGGAGGTGCGGACGCGCGTCACCGCGATCGAGGAGAACGACAAGGGCGTCACGGTCCGGGCCGACAACGGACTCGTCGTGCGCGCCGAACGGCTGATCGCCTGCGCCGGGCTTCAGTCGGACCGCATCGCCCGCCTGGCGGGGCTCGAGGTGAAGCACGAGATCGTGCCCTTCCGGGGCGAGTACTACACGCTCCCGCCGGACAAGGCGGCGATCGTCCGCCACCTGATCTATCCGATCCCGGACCCGGAGCTGCCGTTCCTGGGCATCCATCTGACCCGGATGATCGACGGGCGCGTGACGGTCGGACCGAACGCCGTCCTCGGCTTCTCCCGCGAAGGCTACGAGAAGGGGAGCTTCCGGCTGGGCGACGTCGCGTCGATGATCGGTTCGGCCGGGTTCTGGAAGATGGCGCGCAAGAATCTCCGGTCCGGCATCGACGAGTTCCGGAATTCGCTGTTCCGCAAGCGCTATCTGGAGCAGTGCAGGAAATACTGCCCGAGCCTGACCTTGAGCGACCTGACGGCGCCGGGGGCAGGGATCCGCGCCCAGGCCGTGCTGAACGACGGGACGCTGGTCCACGATTTCCTGTTCGTGGAGTCGCCCCGCATGCTGCATGTCTGCAACGCGCCGTCCCCGGCCGCAACCTCGGCCCTGCCGATCGCGGGAATGATCGTCGACCGGGTGACGGGCACCGCCTGAGGGTACGGGGCGGGACCATCCCCGCCCGCACGATGTCCGGATACGGCAGCCCGGGCCTGCGCCCGCCCGGGCTGCCGTATCCCTTTTCATTTCCGAATCGAAAGGCCCGACGGGCCGAGTCCCGTCCGTCCTGCCGCAGCTTCCCTTCGGCCCGGGCCGCCCGATCCTTCGGGCCGGCGGTCGACTATCTCCTTCGCATCGGTGAAGATCCCGGGAGGGCCGAGGCGCCCATGGCCCGGTCGGCTCACGCGATGCGAGCGAAAGCCGCCGGGAACGGCTGGCGGGAGAAGGATATCGGCAAGATGACCGACGATGCTTCGAGGAACCTGTTCGCCCTTCTGGAGGCGCGGCCGATCCGGCCGGAGAGCCCCTTCATCCGCATGCCCGAGGGCGGGACCCTCACCTATGGCGATCTCTTTGCGCTGACGGGGCGCTACGCCAACGCGCTGGCGGCAAGGGGCGTGAGGCTCGGCGACCGGGTGGCGGTGCAGGTCGAGAAATCGCCGGAAGCGATCGTGACCTATCTTGCCTGCCTGCGGCTGGGCGCCGTGTTCCTACCGCTCAACACCGCCTACACCGCGGCCGAAATGGAATACTTCATCGGCGACGCGCGGCCCGCGATGGTCGTCTGCGCGTCCTCGAAGCGCCGGGAGATCGGGGAGATCGCGCAAGCAAGCGGCACGGCCGCCGTCGAGACGCTCGATCCCGCAGGGCAGGGAACCCTGCCGGCGCTCGCGGCCGGGGCGCCTCCCGAATTCCGGACGGTCGAGAGACGGGGCGACGATCTTGCGGCGATCCTCTATACCTCGGGCACCACGGGGCGGTCCAAGGGCGCGATGCTGACCCATGACAACCTGGTCTCGAACGCGGTCGCGCTCGTCGACACTTGGCGCTTTACGGACCGGGACGTGCTGCTCCACGCGCTGCCGATCTTCCACACCCACGGCCTGTTCGTCGCGACGAACGTGGTCCTGTTCTCGGGCGCGTCGATGCTGTTCCTGCCGAAATTCGATCCGTCGCTCGTGAAGGCGGCGCTGCCGCAGGTCACGACCATGATGGGGGTGCCGACCTTCTATACCCGCCTTCTCCAGGAAGACTGGCTCGGCCGGGCGTCGACCGCCCATATGCGGCTCTTCGTCTCCGGCTCGGCCCCGCTTCTCGCCGAGACCCACCGCGAATGGACCGCGCGCACGGGCCACGCCATCCTCGAGCGCTACGGCATGACCGAAACCAACATGATCACCTCCAACCCCTATGACGGCGACCGCGTCCCCGGCTCGGTCGGGCTGCCGCTGCCGGGGGTTTCGGTGCGGATCGTCGATCCGGAGACCGGCCGGCCCCTGCCCCGGGGCGAGATCGGCATGATCGAGGTCAAGGGGCCGAACGTCTTCAAGGGTTACTGGCAGATGCCCGAGAAGACGAAGGCGGAGTTCCGCGACGGCGGATACTTCGTTACGGGCGACCTCGGGTCGGTCGACGAAAGGGGCTATGTCTCGATCGTCGGCCGCGGCAAGGACCTCATCATCACAGGCGGCTACAACGTCTATCCGAAGGAGGTCGAGAACGAGATCGACGCCCTTCCCGGCGTCGCCGAGAGCGCCGTGATCGGCGTGCCCCATCCCGATTTCGGCGAAGGGGTGACCGCGGTCGTGGTGGCGAAGGCGGGCGGGGCGCCGTCGGAGGAAGAGGTGATCGCCCGCCTCAAGGCCCGGCTTGCTGGCTACAAGGTGCCGAAGCGGGTCTTCTTCGTCGATGCCCTGCCGCGCAACACCATGGGCAAGGTCCTGAAGAGCGAGCTGCGGGACCGCTACGCCGGCATCTACGCGGCCGGCTGAAGGCCGACCCTCTCCCCCTTCAGAACAGGAGCTGCAGGCGCGCCTCCAGCGCCTTGCCGATATGCCGGCGCGCCTCGGCCTCAGCCCGGTCGGCCTTTCGCGCCAGCACGGCCTTGAGGATCCGGTCGTGCTCCTCCGTCGCGGCCTGCCTTCGTCCTTCGACCGAGAAGGTCGTGTTGGGCAGAAGGGCCAGGGAATCGTTCAGATCGTCCAGCATCCGGGACAGATAGCTGTTGTGCGCGGCCTCGTAGAGGGCGCGGTGGAAATGGGCGTTGAGCGCCGCCAGGCCGCGGGCGTCCCCCTCGTATCCGACGAAGAGCCGGGAGACGTGCTCCAGCGTCGCGAGATCGCCGGCGGAGGCGTTCTCGGCCGCGAACCGGGCGGCGGCGCCTTCCAGGACCGCCCTCATGGCGTAGAGCTCCATGATCCGGGGGCGGCTCAGCTCGACGATGGCCATGCCGCCGGAGCCGTAGTCGACCAGCCCCCGCGCCTGCAGGCGCGCCAGCGCCTCCCGGACGGGCGTGCGGCTGACGCCGAGAAGCTCCGCGATCTCCCCCTCGCGCATGCGCATGCCGGGCGTCAGCCGGCCCGACCGGATCAGTCCGATCAGCGACTGGTAGACCTGCGTTCCCCGCGAACTTGCCCCCCGGCCCCGCGTGGTTCCCGAGGGTTCCTTCAACTCCATCCCTTCCTCCGTCCCGCCGGCGACGGCGTCTGCCGGGCGCGGCTGTTCGTGTCGAGGAAATACATCAAAGCCCTCTTCCGGTCGATGCGGGCCTATGAAATAATACACTTGTATACTAACGCATGCTAATTCGGAGGCAAGGCAGGAAGAGGATGGGGGGAGAGCCGATGGAAGTGGATGTACTGGTGGTGGGCGGGGGCAATGCGGCCCTCTGCGCCGCCATCAATGCCCGCAGGCACGGAGCCGACGTCCTGGTGCTGGAAGGCGCGCCGAAATTCTATCGCGGCGGCAACACCCGACACACGCGCAACATGCGCTGCGCCCATGACAGCGCGAACGATCACCTGACCGGTCCCTACACGGAGGAGGAGTATTGGGACGATCTCCTCCGCGTCACCAAGGGCCGGACGGACGAGGATCTCGCCCGGTTCATGATCTCCCAGTCCAAGACCATGCTGGACTGGATCGGCGAGCAGGGGGTGCGGTTCCAGCCGTCGTTCGGCGGCACGCTCAGCCTCGGGCGAACCAACTCCTTCTTCCTCGGCGGCGGCCGGGCGATGCTGAACGCCCTTTACCGGACCGCGGAAAGGCTGGGGGTCCGCGTCCTCTACGACGCGCCCGTTGTCGACCTGGACGTGATCGGAGGGCGGTTCCGATCGGCGACCGCCCTCATCGGCGGCCGGCGGACGGAGGTCAGGGCCCGGGCCCTGGTCGCGGCCGCCGGGGGATTCGAGGCCAATATCGATTGGCTCAAGACCTATTGGGGCGACCGCGCCGACAACTTCCTGATCCGCGGCACGCCCTACAACCGGGGCGAGGTGCTCAAGATGCTGCTGGAGCGGGGCGTGGCAGAGGTCGGCGACCCGACCCAGTGCCATGCCGTCGCCATCGACGCCCGCGCGCCGAAATTCGACGGTGGCATCATCACCCGCCTGGACTGCGTCGTCTTCGGCATCGTCGTCAACCGGGAGGCCCGCCGCTTCTACGACGAGGGCGAGGATTTCTGGCCGAAGCGCTACGCGATCTGGGGACGGCTCGTCGCGGGCCAGCCTGGCCAGATCGCCTATATCGTCTTCGACGCGAAGTCGCTGGAGCTGTTCATGCCCTCGCTCTACCCACCGATCTCGGCCGGAACGATCGGGGAACTGGCCGGAAAGCTGGAGCTTCCGGTGGCGGAGCTGGAGAAGACGGTCGCAGAGTTCAACGCCGCCGTCCGGCCCGGGACCTTCGACCACACGCGCCTGGACGACTGCCGGACCGAGGGAATTTCGCCGCCGAAGACCCACTGGGCCCGTCCGATCGACCAGGCGCCCTTCTATGCCTATCCGGTGCGGCCCGGGATCACCTTCACCTATCTTGGCACCCGGGTCGACCGCGACGCCCGCATGCAGTTGGCCGCGGGCGGCGCCGCGGAGAACATGTACGCCGCCGGCGAGATCATGGCCGGAAACGTGCTGGGCGAAGGCTATGCGGCGGGAATCGGTATGACCATCGGCAGCGTCTTCGGGCGCATCGCGGGAGAGAGGGCGGCGCGCCATGCACGCAACTGAACATCTGAAGGAAGCCGAACGGCTGATGACGGTCTGCAACTCCTGCCGCTATTGCGAGGGGTTGTGCGCCGTCTTCCCGGCCATGGAGCAGCGCCGCGTCTTCACGGACGGCGATCTCAACTATCTTGCCAATCTCTGCCATGGCTGCGGGGCGTGCTACATCGATTGCCAGTTCTCGCCGCCGCACGAGTTCGACGTCAACGTGCCGAAGACCCTGGCCCGGGTCCGCGCGGACTCGTATCGCGCCTATGCCTGGCCCAAGGCGCTCCGGCCGATGTTCGACCGCAACGGCCTTGCCATCGCCGGGGTCACGGCGGCAAGCGTCGCCGCCTTCATCCTGGGCTTCGCGCTCTGGCACGACCCGCGGGTCCTGTTCGCGCCGGCCGAGTCGTTCTACCGGCTGATGCCGCACAATGTGATGGCGTCCATCTTCCTGGCCGTCGGCCTCTTCACCCTGGTCGCCCTGGCGATGGGGTTCCGCAACTTCTGGCGCGACATCGGCGCGGGCGGGCCCGCCCCGGACGACGGCCGGTCCTTCCGGCAGGCGTTCAGGGACGGGGCGGCGCTCCGTTATCTCGATGGCGGCGGAGCCGGCTGCTACAACGAGGACGAAAGGCCGACCGACCGCCGCCGGCTCTTCCACCATCTGACCTTCTACGGCTTTGCGCTCTGCTTCGCCGCGACGGCGGCGGGGACGATCCTGCATTACCTCTTCGACAGCCCGGCGCCCTACGCCTGGTACGAACTGCCGAAGCTGTTCGGGATTCCGGGCGGGATCGGGCTGGTGATCGGGCCGGCCGGGCTCCTGCACCAGAAGCTGCGGCGCGACCCTCAGCTCGTGGACGAGGCGCGGTTCGGCATGGACGTGGCGTTCCTTGCCATGATGTTCCTCACCGGCCTGACCGGGCTCCTGCTCATGGCCTTCCGGGAGACGGCCGCGATGGGCGTCTTCCTGGCGCTCCATCTCGGCGTCGTCTTCTCGCTCTTCCTGACCATGCCCTACGGCAAGTTCGTGCACGGGCTCTACCGGTTCGGCGCGCTTTTCCTCTATGCCCGGGAAAGACGTGCGGAAAGCGACGCGGCCGGCGGATGAAGACGGCCCGCGGGACCGGACCGGGGGCCGGACGTTGGCGGACCGGCGCGGCGGGTCCGCCCCCGACGCTCAGCCCGCGGTGTCGACGCTGACCACCACCGACATGCCGGGTGCGAGGCGCGCCGCCAGCTCCTGATCCGGATCGAGCTCGATGCGCACCGGCAGCCGCTGGGTCACCTTGGTGAAGTTGCCGGTCGCGTTGTCCGGTTTCAGCACGCTGAACTCGGCGCCGGTCGCGGGCGAGAAGCGCTCGACATGCCCGGTCAGGACCGCATCGTCCAGGGCGTCCACGGTGATCGTCGCCTTCTGGCCGACCTTCATGGCCGCGAGCTGAGTTTCCTTGAAGTTGGCGTTGATCCAGACCGATTTCGGCACGAGCGCCATGAGCTGAGTGCCGGCGGTGACGTACTGGCCGAGACGGGCGCCGACCTCGCCGATGCGGCCGTCCTGGGGCGCGTGGATGCGGGTGTTCTCGAGATCGATCTCGGCCAGCCGGACCGCGGCTTCGGCGGACTGGACGGCGGCTTCCAGCGACTGCCGGCCGACGATCGTTGCGGCCACGTCCTGCCGGGCGACCTCCAGCGATGCCTTGGCCTGGTCCAGCGCGGCCCGCGCCTGCTCCAGGGCGGCCCGGGCAAGGTCCGCATCCCGGGCCGTGGAGACGCCCCGGTCGACAAGCTGCTTGATCCGCTCCCATTCCGCCTCGGCCGTGGCAAGCGCGGCCTCGGCGCCGGCAACCTCCGCCTCGGCGGCGGCGACCCTCGCCTCGTTCGACCGGCGCTCCTGCTCTGACGCGGCAAGCGCGGCCTCGGCGCCGGCCAGCGTCGACCGCGCCTGCCGAAGCTTCTGTTCGAAGATGCGATCGTCGAGGCGGACCAGCAGCTGGCCCGCCTTCACTTCCTGGAAATCCTGGACGGCGACCTCGGCGACATATCCCGCAAGCTGCGGGCTGATGAGGGTGACCGAGCCGCGCACATAGGCGTTGTCGGTCGTCTGGACGGAGCCGACGAAGGGCGGCAGGTCCCAGGCGTAAAGGATGAGAAGGATGCCGACGCATCCGGCAAGGACTGCGGCGACGGTCGCCGACGATTTCAGGATCTTCAGCATGGGAGGAGCGTGTCGAAGGTCATGCGGTGGCGGGTTCCGGCGTCATCCGCTGCCTGGCCGCCCTGACCGCGACATGGATAATCAGGGCGACGAGCGCCAGCGTGGCGACGCACGCGACAAGAAGGAACAGGTCGTTGTAGGCGAGGACGCAGGCCTCCCGAGTCGCCTGGGTGCTGAGCAGGCGCAGCCCCTCGGCCTGTCGCAGGGCGGGGTCGGTGATCACCTGCGCATAGGCGCCGCTGAGCGCGTTCACTCGCTGGGCGGCGACGGGATCGGAGAGGGCGAGGTGCCCGATCAGCTCGTTCAGATGCACGTTCTGGCGCAGGACGACGAAGCTGCCGAGAAGAGAGCTGCCCAGGAGGCCGCCGATGCTCTGGGTCGTCAGGAAGACGATGACGAAGCTGAGGATGTAGTGCCGCCCGCGCTTCAGGGTCGTCATCAGCCCGAGATGCAGCGCGGCCGGCATGAACAGCGCCGAGGCCGCAGCGATCAGCGCCTGGCTGACATACATTTGCGCCGGCCGGGTCAGATTCGTCGCCTGCGCGTCCATGAGAGCGCCGGCCGCCAGGAGCATGAGCGCGACCATATGGATCGCTGGCTCCCTGCCGGGTTTCAGGACGAGGGCGCAGGCCAGCCCCGCGGCGATCGTGGCGCCGGTGACGATCCAGAGAAGGGTCGACATCTGCTCGTTCAGAAGCCCCAGCGCCTGGAAGAAGTAGAAGGCGCCCGACGTCTGTTCCGAAAGCGCGATCCGGAAGACGAGAAGCGCGCCGGTGAAGACCAGCATCTCCCGGCTGACGAGCCAGCGGAAATCGACCAGAGGGGTCTTCCGGTTGAGCTCTATGGCGACGGCGACCGTGAGGGCGGCCGCCGCGACCGCGAGCGACACGCCCAGCCACGGCGCTTCGGTCCACCACTTGATCCGTCCGAAGCAGAGCACGATCGCGGTCAGGCCGAAGCCGAGGGCGATCATGAGATAGCTCACGATGTCCATCGGCTGGATCACCTTTTCCCGCGGCACCGGGGTCAGGGGAAGCAGGTAGACGACGGCGAAGCTCAAGAGCGCCATCGCCACCTCGATGAGGTAGAGCCCGTGCCACCCGTGATCGAGCAGGGTGGGAGAGACCAGGCGGGCGACCGGCATGCCGAGCCCGAGCACGACCATCACGAGCGGCAGTGCGACGCTCAGCTTCCTTGCCGGCGGAAACGGCTCGAGCATGTAGAGGAAGCACAGCGTCGACATGGGCGCCGCGGCGGCGCCGGCGATGAACCGGACGATGATCGCCGAGGACAGCTCGTCGACGGCGAGGTGCAGGGTCGAGACCAGAAGAAAGATGGGGATGCTGATCTCGGCGAAGCGCCTCAGCCCGAACTGGGTGCGGATCTTGATCAGAAGGAGGGTCAGGCTGACGTTCGGCGCCATGTAGGCGGCCACGAGCCACATGACCTCGGCGGTGGTTGCGCCGAAGGCTCCCTGGAGCTGGGGGATGTTCGCCGATATGAGATTGTTGCCCAACCCCTGGGCGAGGCCCAGGATCGTCGCGCCCAGCACATAGACGAGCGTCCGCCACAAGGGCATGCCGTCCGGCGCCGGTGCCGACGCCGCGGGTGCGGGCGGTACGGGCCGTTCCTCCCGGGCTTCGGGGGCGGCCGACGGTCCGGGCGTCTCCGCCCGGGATCCGGGAGAGGGCCGTAGAACGCTTTCGACGGTGGCGGCTGGCGTGGACATGGGGGCGACTCCGGCCGTGCCTATTTCATCGACTCCAGCCGGGCCGAGATTTGCCTCAGCACCCGGATCGCAACCTCCAGGTCCTTCGCGGCGACACCGGCCAGCGCCTCGTCGCGGATGGCGTAGGCGTGGTTCCGGATCTCTTCCGCCTGGCGGCGCGCGGCCGCGCTCAGCGTCACTTGCTTGGCACGGCGGTCGCCCTCGACCGCCCGGCGTTCGACCATGCCCTGGCGTTCCAGCCCGTCCAGCAGGCGGACCATGGTCGCGTTCTCGATTCCCAGCTGGTCGGCCAGGTCCTTCTGGGTCAGGCCGTCCTGATCCATCAGGTGCAGGAGAGTGCGCGCACGGGCAAGCGTCAGCCCTTGCGTCTTCACGCGGGCGTCGAAGAGGGTCCGCCATTTGCGGCTGACCTTGGAAAGCTGGTCGACGAATTCGGTTTTCATGTCGGAGATGCCGTCGCAGACGGGTGTGCCTGCGGTTAGCGATCACATAATAAGCTGCCTATTTATATGCAAGCGTCTTTTCGAGGCGAACGACTTTCCAAGGGGGATCAGTTCGTCGTAACCGGCCGGGACCGCATCCGGGACACGGTCTCCCGTTCAGCCCGCTTGCAGCGCATGGGCGGCAGGCCGCGGTCCATGAGATCCATGTCCTCAAGGACCATGTCGCCCATCTTTTTGAAAGCCGTGTCCAGCGCCCCGGCCCGGTGGGCCGAGCGCAGGAAGCCCGGCAGCCTGCGCACCGGATGTTCGGGGGCAAGCGGCTCTTCGGGAAAGACGTCGCTCGCCGCCAGGATGCGCCCCTCCCGGACGGCCTCCATCAGCGCCTCGAAATCGACGACGTCGGCGCGGCTCAGCAGCACGAAAAGGGCCCCGGGGCGCATCTTCGCGAAGGCCTCCCGGCCAAGGAAGCCGCGGTTCTCGGTCGTGACGGCGGCGACCACGAAGACGGCGTCGCTCTGCGCCAGGACCTCGTCCAGGGAGGCCGGCAGAACCCCGGCCTCCGCCAGCAAGGAGGGCGGCAGCCAGGGGTCGAAGACGCGGATGCGGGCCCGGAAGCCCGACAGCAGCCGGTTGAGGGCGCGCCCCAGGTCGCCGAACCCGATGATCCCGATCTCGCCTCCCGACAGCAGCCTTGCCCCCCGGTTGCCGGCGCCGCCCCAGAGTTCCCGGCCCTCGCGGAACGCAAGGTCGGCGTCGACCACCCCGCGGGCCAGCGCCAGGGCAAGCGCGAGGCCCAGCTCCGCGACGGGCTCGGCGAAGACGGCGCCGGTGGTGACGACGTGGATGCCGCGCTGGAACAGGACCTCGTAAGGCATGTTGTCCACGAGGTTCGTCTCCACGTTGAAAATGCAGGCAAGCGCTCCCATCCGGTCCAGCGTCTCCCGTGACAGCGGGGGCTGGCCGATGATGTAGCGCGCCCGGGCCAGCACGTCGTCGCCCAGGCCGTCGATCCGCAGCGGATCGGCCTCCCGGACGTCGTAGCGGTCGTGAAGCAGGCGCCGCGCCTCCGGCCCGAAGATGAGGTCGAGCGTGCGCGGGGCCGGCGCGCTGATGACGAGCGGCTTCGGCGTTTCGGACATCATGTTCCCTCCCTTGCCTCTATCTTGGTATCATCATTATCGAAAATGAGAAATATTTAGCCATGCCGGTCCGCCGGTCAGGGCCGGAAACGCGCAATTGGAACGGGAGGAAGCGATGGGTCGAAGGCTGGCGACAATCCGTGGATCCGCCCTGGCGCTTGCCCTGGCGGTCATGTCGACGGGACCGGGCGTGCTTGCCCAGGACGGCCAGTACGCCGTCCTCATGAAGACGCTTTCCAATCCCTTCTGGGGGGCCATGGGGCAGGGCGTGGAGGACGGGGCGAAGGAGGCGGGGATCGACTATTTCATCCAGGCGGTCGAAAGCGACCAGGCGGCCGAACCCCAGCTCAATGTCTGCAACACGATGCTGGAGCGCCAGCCGGTCGCCATGATCACGGCGGCGATCAATTCCACGAATCTGCTGCCCTGTCTGAAGACCGCGCAGGATCGGGGCATCCCGATCGTCGATCTCGACGCCAATCTCGATCCGGCGGTGCTCGAGGCCGAAGGGATCGAGATCGCCTTCCGCATCGGATCCGACAATGTTGCGGCGGGCGCCCAGGGCGCGGAATACCTGGTTTCCCGGCTGGGCGCCGAGGCGACCGGGCCGGTCCTGGTCATCGAAGGGCTGTCGGGCAACATCACCGGCCAGCGCCGGGCGCAGGGCTTCGCCCAGCGCCTCGGGGAGCTTGCTCCAGGGCTGGAGATTGTCGCCTCGCTTCCCGGCGACTGGGATCGCGGCAAGGCCGCGTCGATCACCAACGACATCCTCACCCGCCATCCGGACCTGGTCGCGATCTTCGCGGCCAATGACGGGATGGCCCTGGGGGCGGTGGAGGCCGTCTATGCCGCGGGGCTGGGCGACCAGGTGACGATCATCGGCGTCGACGGCAACTCGGATGCGGTGAAGTCGATCCGCGACGGGCGTCTGAACGCGTCCGTCGCCCAGCTTCCCTATCTGGTCGGCAAGCAGGCCGTCGAGAACGTGAAGAAGGTTCTCGCCGGCGAGACGGTGCCGAAGGACATCGCGGTGCCGACCCTGGTCTTGACCCGGGAGGTTCTGGAGGAAGGGTCCGAGCCCCTGCTGCAATACGTGAAATAGCCGGGACCGGAGCGGCGGCCTCGAACCCGACTGCCGCTCCTTCCTCTCCGTTCGGGAGATGTCATGAGCAGCGAACTGGCAAGACCCGGGCTCTGGACGCGGGCCCAGCGCGGTTCGGTCGAGCGGCTGCACATCCGCCTCGAATCGCTGCTGGTGCTGCTGGCCCTCGCCGCGGTGATGGCGGCGCTATCTCCCTATTTCCTTTCGTTCAGCAACTTCCTCAACATCCTGTTGGCCACGTCGACGATCGGCATCCTCGCGATCGCGGCGACCTTCGTGATCAGTGCGGGCGGGCTCGATCTTTCGCTCGGCTCGGTCATGGGCCTGTCCGGGGTGGCCGGGGCCTTCGTGACGGTCAATCTGGGAGTCCCCTGGGGGCTCGGCGTTCTCGCCTGCATCCTCACAGGGGCGCTGGCCGGAACGGTCAACGGGCAGCTCGTGACGCGGGCTCTGGTGCCGGCCTTCATCGTCACGCTCGGAATGCTGGGCATCGCCCGCGGCCTCGCCCTCGTGATTTCGGGCGGACGCGTGATCTACGGCCTGCCGCCGGAGCTGCTCTATCTCGGACAGGGGCGGCCCTTCGGCATCCCGATGCCGGTCGTCATCTTCGTCGCGACCGCGATCGTCGCCCATTGCGTGCTGGCCTACACGCGCTTCGGCCGGCACACGCTCGCGATCGGCGACAGCGAGGGTGCCGCCCGGGCGGCCGGCATCCGCGTCGACCGCCACCGGCGGGTGCTCTACACCCTTTCCGGCGCGCTAGCCGGGCTGGCCGGAATGCTGTTCATGGCGCGGATCAATTCGGGCGATCCGACGGCCGGGCTGAACTACGAGCTGACCGCGATCACGGCCGCGATCATCGGCGGCACCAACCTGTTCGGAGGCCGCGGGTCCATCCTCGGGACCATGATCGGCGCCCTCATCATGGGCGTGCTGCAGAACGGGCTGAACCTGCTCGCCGTCCAGTCCTACTACCAGCAGATGGCGATCGGGGCGGTGCTGATCCTCGCCGTCTTCATCGACCAGTATCAGATCCGCAAGGAGACCCGGTCATGACGCTGCTGCGGCTGTCGGGCATCCGCAAGAGCTTCGGCGCGGTCCAGGTGCTCCACGGGGTGGATCTGGATGTCGGGCGCGGCGAGGTGGTCGGGCTGGTGGGCGACAACGGCGCCGGCAAGTCAACCCTGATGAAGACGATCACCGGCATCCACCGGGCCGATGCCGGCGAGATCGAGTTCGAGGGGCGGAGCATCCTGGACCTGGATCCGGGCCAGCGGCGCGCGCTCGGGATCGAGATGATCTATCAGGACCTGTCGCTCGCCCGGCAGCAGGACGTGGCCAGCAACATCTTCCTCGGCCGCGAGCCGACGAAGAAATGGTTTGGAATCATTCCGGGCATCGTGGACCGGGCCGCGATGGACCGGCAGGCGGCGGAGATGATCCGGCGGCTCGGCGCCCATCTGCCGGCGATGAACCGTGCCGTCGGCTCCTTCTCCGGCGGGCAGCAGCAGACCGTCGCCATCGCCCGGGCGCTAACCTTCGATCCGAAGCTGGTCATCATGGACGAACCGACGGCCGCGCTCGCGGTGCGCGAGGTCCAGGGCGTCCTCGACCTGATCCGGCGCCTGAAGTCCGAAGGCATCGCGGTCATCCTGATCTCGCACCGGCTGAACGACGTGCTGGCGGTGACCGACCGCATCGTCGTGCTGCGGCATGGCCGCGCGGCCGCCGATCTGGAGACCGCGCGGACCGACATGAACGAGGTCGTCGCCTGCATCGTCGGCGGGTCGGGCGCCCAGGCCGCGGCCGTGCATGAAGGCAGGGGCGCCGCGACTTGAGACTCCTCCTTGTCCGGGAAGGCGCGGCCTTCCCGGCGTCCGGTCCCTTCCCTCGGCAAGGACGCGGTTGATCCGCACCGCGCCCGCCGCCATGCTGGCGCCTTCCGATCCGCGCCGGAGACCCGGCGCCGGTTCCTCGCCGACCGACGTTGAGCACCATGGACCAAGACGTTTCCGCCTGCCTGGGCGCGGATCTCCTCTCGCAGCTTGCCGCGATCGTCGGACCGGACGGGATCCTGAGCGGGGACGCGCTGGCCCCGGTCGACCCGGGATACGATCCCGCCAATCTCGCGGCCGGGCTGATGCTGTCCCCACGTTCGGCGGAGGAGGTCTCTCGCATCCTGGCCCTCTGCCAGGCAATGGCGATCCCGGTCGTGCCCCAGGGCGGCCGGACGGGGCTGGTGGCCGGCGGCGTGACGAGCCCCGGCGAAATCATCCTCTCGACCCGTCGCCTGGACCGGATCGTCGAGATCGACCCGGTGGGCCGGACGGCCCTCGTCGAGGCGGGCGTCACGCTGGAAGCCCTGCAGGAGGCAGCGGCCCGGCACGGCCTTTCGCCGGGCATCGACCTCGCCGCCCGGGGCAGCGCGACGATCGGGGGCATGATCGCGACCAATGCCGGCGGGATCGAAGCTTTCCGCCACGGAACCATGCGCGACCGCCTGCTCGGGATCGAGTTCGTGCTGGCCGACGGGACGGTGGTCTCCGACTTGGGCCGCGTCCTCAAGAACAATACCGGATACGACCTCAAGGACCTCGTCGCCGGTTCGGAAGGCACCCTCGGAGTCGTCACCCGCGCGGTCCTGCGGCTCGATCGGGCGACCCGGCCGGCGGCGACCGCGCTGCTGGCGCTGCCGTCGATCGACGACGCGCTTGCGGTCGCGAATCGGCTGCGCGATCGCTTCGCCGGCCGGCTCCGGGCGCTCGAGGTGATGTGGCGCGACTACGCCGCGGCCGTGGCCGGACAGCACGGCCAGGCCTTGGCCGATTTCGGCATCGCCGAACAGCCCCTTTATCTCCTGGTCGAGCTGGACCGGGACGAGGACCTGGATATCGCCGAAAAGCTGGCGCTGGAGCTGGAGACGCTGGCCGACAGGGGCGTCGTCGCCGATGCCGTCATCGCCCAGAACGAACGCCAGCGCCGCATGCTCTGGCTGATCCGGGAGGATTCGGAGGCGATCGAGCGGGCCTGGCCCGGCGCGCAGTCCTTCGACGTGTCGGTCCCGCTGCCGGCGCTGGGATCCTATGCGGACCGGATCGCAAGGGAGTTGCCGGCGCTGTCGCGGGGCCTTCGGGTCTTCATCTTCGGCCACTTGGCCGATGGCAATCTGCACGTGATGGTCGGCAGCCCCGAGGGCGATCCCGGAGATCATGCCGACGGGATCGAAGCGATCCTCTATGACGGGCTGGACGCGATCGGCGGCGCCTTCTCGGCCGAGCACGGGATCGGCCGGGAGAAGCTCGCCGCCCTCGTGCGCTACGGCAATCCGGCGAAGCGCGCCGCCATGCGCGCGATCAAGTCCGCGCTTGATCCCCGGGGCATTCTCAATCCCGGCAAGATGATCGTCTGAGCAGGGCATCCCCGCCGGCGGCAGGGATGCCCATCGCCCATCCTCAGCGGTCGAGGCCGGCGAGGAGGACGTATTTCATCTCGACGAACTCCTCGATGCCGTGGCGCGAGCCCTCGCGGCCGAGCCCCGATTCCTTGACGCCGCCGAAGGGCGCAAGCTCGGTCGACAGAAGCCCGGAATTGACGGCGACCATGCCGTATTCCAGGGCCTCCACGACGCGGAAGACCCGGCCCAGATCGCGGGCGTAGAAATAGGCGGCAAGGCCGAAGGGCGTGTCGTTCGCCTGGGCGATCACGTCCGCCTCGTCCCGGAAGCGGTAGACGGGTGCGACCGGGCCGAAGGTCTCCTCCCGGGTCACGTCCATGTCGGGGCTCACCTCGGCCAGCACCGTCGGCTGGAAGAAGGTGCGCCCCAGCGTGTGGCGGTCGCCGCCCGTGACCACCTTCGCGCCCTTCGCCACGGCGTCGGCAATGTGCCGCTCGACCTTCTCCACGGCCTCGGCGTTGATCAGCGGTCCCTGGACGACCCCGGTCTCCACGCCGTTGCCGACCTTGAGCCGGGCCACCTTCTCGGCAAAGACCTGGACGAAGCGGTCGTAGATCCCGTCCTGGACATAGATCCGGTTCGCGCAGACGCAGGTCTGGCCCATGTTGCGGAACTTGGCCGCGACCGCGCCTTCCACCGCGGCATCCAGGTCGGCATCGTCGAAGACGATGAAGGGGGCGTTGCCGCCCAGTTCCAGCCCGACCTTCTTCACCGTTCCCGCCGCCTGGCGCATGAGCAGCTTGCCGACTTCGGTCGAACCCGTGAAGCCGACGAAACGGACGGCCGGGTGCTCGGTGAAGACCCGGCCGATGGCCGGGGCGTCGCCGGTCAGCACGTTGAAGACCCCGGCCGGGATGCCGGCGCGTTCGGCCAGGACGGCGATCGCAAGCGCGGTGAGGGGCGTTTCCGGCGCCGGCTTGACCACGGCGGTGCAGCCGGCGGCCAGGGCCGGGGCGACCTTGCGCGTGATCATGGCGGCCGGGAAGTTCCACGGCGTGATTGCGGCCACCACCCCGATCGGCTGGCGGATCACCATGATTCGCGCATCGGTCCTATGGGTGGGAATGGTCTCGCCGTAGATGCGCTTCGCTTCCTCGGCATAGTACTCGACGAAGGACGCGGCATAGTCGACCTCGCCCAGGGCCTCGGCCAGCGGCTTGCCCTGCTCGCTGGTCATGAGCAGCGCAAGATCCTCGCGATGGGCGATCAGGAGGTCGAACCATCGCCGCAGGATGGCGGAGCGTTCCTTCGCCGTTTTCCCGGCCCAGGCCGGGAAGGCCGCCGCCGCCGCTTCGACGGCCTGCGTGGCTTCCGTTTCGCCGAAGCGCGGGACGCGGGCGATGACTTCGCCCGTCGCCGGATTCTCGACCGGGTCGGCCGGCGTGCCGGTCCAGGCGCCGGCGACATAGCAGCGGTCCCGCAACAGGGTCGGATCCTTCAATGCAACCATGATCGTCTCTTCAGGAAGTGAAAGCGGAAGAAAGCCCGGCTAGGGGAGTAGCGAGCCGCTTGCCGCGCGCATGATGGCTGCGCGTCGGATTTCGACAGGTACTGCTGTCGTGCTCACGAATGCCCCCGGTCTGCCCAATCGTTTCGCCAGCATTCCGGAGAGCCGGCCCCCGAGGCAAACAAATTGTTTGTCGTCTTGTTTGTAGCCGCCCTTCGGAACACCGGCGGGCGATGCAGGACTATGCCCGCGGCGATGCAGTCCCGCCGGGTCAGGTCTGCGCAAGGCGGCCATGATCCGCGGCCATGAGGATCGTCATACGGGAGCGGTGGACAGAGGCCGGATTCGGCGGCCGGGAACACGATCTGCTGGCTTCCGGCGCCTTGTTCATACAATCTTAACGGTAACGACCTTGCGGCGTGCCGCCCCGAGGAGGCCGGGAATCCGGTCCCGTGGGCTGCCACCGACCCGGCACGGGGTTCTCTTGCCGGGTGCGCCGACAAAGGACGAACGACCGGGAGGGAGCCTGAAGACATGGTGCTATCGCCGAATGTCCGGGATCAAAGCATATCGACACGGGAGAGGGGGGCCGGGGGACGCAACGGCAGGCCCCCTGTGTCCGGCGTTGCCGGTGCCGCGGCAGGGCCGGACATGCACAATCCGATTCTGCCCCCGGTCGTCCAGATGCTACCGCTCGCGCTGCTGCGGACGCGGGAGGCGATGATGATCCATTTCCGGCCGGCTCTCCGGGCACGCGGTCTGACCGAGCAGCAATGGCGCGTGCTGCGCGTCCTGGAGGAAGAACCGCTGGACGCGACCACGATCGCGGAGCGGGTCTGCCTGCTGGCGCCCAGCCTTTCCCGGATCCTCAAGGGCTTGGTGGACTTGGGCATGGTCGAACGGATCAGGACCAGCCGCGGGCCGCGGCGCCGGCGGATCGCGCTGACGGAAAAGGGACGGGCCCTGATCGAGGAGCTGGCGCCCGAAATGAGCCGCGAGCACGCCCGGCTGAGGGCGCGGCTGGGCGACGACTACGATGCCCTGCGCGACCTTCTGGCCAGGGTCGAACGGGCGCTGACGCCACCCGGCTGACCGGGCGCGCCCGGTGCCGGCGGAGCGATCGGCGGTCGCGTCAGGGGCGGCGGCCCGTCCCTGCCGGAAGGTCCGGCCGGACATGGGCCAGGCGGTGCAGCAGGAACGCGGTGGCGAACGCCGCCAGGGCCAGCACCACCGGAACGGCCGGCGGCGGGCACAGGGCGGCCGCGACCGCAAGCAGGACAAGGGCGACGTTCAGCGCGAGAATCCGCAAGGACACCGCCGCATGGGGAAGCCCGGCCTGCACGGCCCGCTGGTAGAAATGCTCTCGGTGCGCCTGCCAGACCTTCTCGCCCCGGAAGGCGCGCCGCAGCAGCGTGACCGTTGCGTCGGCCAGGTGATAGGCGGGAAGGATCAGGGCCGGCGCCCACAGCCCTTCCGTGGCTGCGGTCAGCAAAAGTCCGCCGGTCAGGAATCCGACGGGCACGCTGCCGACATCGCCCAGGAAGATCCGGGCCGGCTGCCAGTTCCAGATCAGGAAGCCCAGCATCGCGCCGCCCAGGACCGCCGCCTGGAGCGGAAGCGTCCCGTCCGTCCCGGCCAGAAGGGTGACGAGGACGAGGCCGACCGCGATCGAGGCGGTCTCGATCCCGGTGATACCGTCGATCCCGTCCATGAAATTGTACAGGTTGACGAACCATACCCATCCGATTCCGGCGACAATCCGGTCCGCCCAGAAGGGCAGCAGTCCCTGGAACACCAGGGCGTCGTGGGGCAGCGCCGCCAGCCCCAGCGCGACGGCCGCCATATGGGCGGCGAAGCGCGGCACGGGCGAAAGATTCCGGAGGTCGTCCAGCCAGGACACGAGGACCAGAAGGACCGCTCCGGACAGCGGCAGCAGCTGCGGCGGGCGGCCGGTCACGAAACCGGCGGCGATCCAGAGCGGCAGCACGGTCAGGACGACCGCCCATCCGCCGCCCAGGGCGCGCGGCTCCCGGTGGCTCGACCGTTCGTTCGGGCGGTCGACGAAATTCCGGCGCCGGGCGACGTTCAGAACGATCCAGGTCATGAGCCCCGCGATCGGGATCGCGGTGACCAGCCAGACAGCGGCGCTCAACGGGGATATCGGGGTCATGGCCCTGTGCCGATCGGCCCTTGCTACGTCGATCGCGCACTTACAGCATCGGGCCGGGCGAAATGCAACGGCCTGCCCCGGCGGCCGGGCGATCGTTCCTGTCGCCGGGATGCGGGAACTCTCAGGACCGAAAACGGTTGGTTGAACGCTTCGGGGCAGGGGCGCGGGTTGCGGGCGTCGCGCTCGCCGGCAGGCCGGCGCCCCGGACCGATGCCACGGATTTGCCGGAGATCGGCGTGAGGATCGGACGGTGCGGTTCTCCGGGGGTGGCCGAGGCAGGCTCCGGAAAGCGGTCGCGCCGCCCCGTGAGCATCGCCGCCTTCCGGCCCTTGCCCGGCAACATCAGGGACCATGGCCGCCCCATGTGTGGAATAGCTGGCAAGTTCCGTTTCTCCGGGGATCCGGTCGATCCCGCCGAGATCTCGAGGATGTGCGGCCGGATCGTCCATCGCGGGCCGGATGCCGAGGGCGTGCATGTCGGCCCCTGGATCGGTCTCGGCCAGCGCCGACTCTCGATCATCGATCTCAGCGACCGGGCCAATCCGCCCCTGTCCAACGAGGACGGGACGATCTGGATCGTGCTGAACGGGGAGATCTACAACTACCGGGAACTGCGCGAGGAGCTGATCGGGCGCGGCCACGTCTTCGGGACCTCTTCCGATACGGAGGTCATCGTCCACGCCTATGAGGAGTTCGGGCCGGACTGCGTCTCCCGCTTTAACGGCATGTTCGCCTTCGCCCTCTGGGACGGACGGCAGCGGCGGCTGTTCGCCGCGCGGGACCGGTTCGGCGAGAAGCCCTTCTTCTATGCTCCGACCGGCCGGACGCTCGTCTTCGGGTCCCAGCCGAAGACGATCCTGGAGGATCCGGATCTGACCGCCGAACCGGACTTCGCGGCGATCGACGCCTATCTGACGCTGCAATATGTGCCGAGTCCGGCAAGCGCCTTCGCCGGCATCCGCAAGCTGCCGCCCGGCCACATCCTGCTCTGCGGGACGGACGGGCGGCTCCGTATCGAGCCCTACTGGGCGCCGCCGGCGCCGGCCCCGTCGTCGGCCGGGCGGGAGATGCTGCGCCGGCGGCTCCGCGATCGGCTGGAGGAAGCGGTCGCCTCCCGGATGGTCGCCGACGTGCCGGTCGGCGCGTTCCTCAGCGGCGGGATCGATTCCGCCACCGTCGTCGCCCTGATGGCCCGGTACAGCAGCGCTCCGGTCAAGACCTTCTCGATCGGCTTCGGCGAGCCCGGGTTCAACGAGCTGCCTTTCGCCGCGATGGTGGCGCGGCGCTACGGTACCGACCATCGGGAACTGGTGGTCGAACCGGGCGACGGTGCCCTCGTGACTGAGCTCGTGCGCCACTACAACGAACCCTTCGCCGATTCCTCCGCGCTTCCGACCTACTACGTCTCGGCGCTGGCGCGGTCGGAGGTGACCGTGGCGCTGAGCGGCGACGGCGGCGACGAGAGCTTCGGCGGGTATGAACGGTACGGGCGCGTCCTGGCCTGGCAGGCCGTGGACAGGGTGCCCGCCGCGATCCGCAGGGCCGGGGCGGGCGCCGTCCGGGCCCTTGCCGAGGCGCTTCCCGATCCGAATCTCGGGGCCCGGATGGAACGCGCGGCGACGATGGTCGAAGCCGACCTGCCCGAGCGTTACCGGTTGCAGTTCTCGACCTTCAAGCCGCAGGAGAAGCGGGCGCTCTATACCCCGGAATTCAGGTCGAAGCTGGCGGAGCCGGGGGCGGCGGGGGACCTCTTCCTGGCCGCGAACGACGACCCCCTGGCCTGGATGACGCGCCACGACCAGCGCCACTATCTGCCCGACTGCCTGATGGTCAAGGCGGACATCGCCTCGATGGCGCACAGCCTGGAACTCCGCGCGCCGCTCCTGGACCACCGGCTGGTCGAATTCGCGGCCACGATCCCGAGCGGTCTCAAGCGCAACGGGCATGAGGGCAAGCTGATCCTCAAGGAAGCGGTCGCCGACCTCCTGCCGCCGGCGCTTCTCGATCGGCCGAAGACCGGGTTCGGGATTCCCTTGGCCCATTGGCTCAGGACCTCCTGGTCCGATCTCCTGCGCGCGACCCTGTGCGACGACCGGGCAGCCCGAAGGGGGATCTTCGACCCGCAGCGGCTTGCCCTGATGGTGGACCAGCATCTTGCCGGCAGCCGCGACTGGAGCAACCGGCTCTGGGCGGCGCTGATGCTCGAGCTGTGGTTCCGCGAGTTCATCGACTGATGACGAGACCGCGCTTAGCCTCCCTTGCCGGGAACGACTGGGCGAAGCCTCCGGCATCGCCCGGCGCGCTTCATCTCCGGTTCCTGCGCGGCGTCACCTGGAACGTCGTCGGCGCCCTTTTCATGCAGGGCAGCGTCTTCCTGTCGAACGTCGCCATCGCCAACATCGTAGGCCAGAAGGGCTTCGGCGCCGTCAGCATCATCTACAGCGCGCTCCTGATGGTCATGAACGTGGCGCAGATCGCGACCGGCGTGACCGCGACGAAATATGTCGCGGAGTTCCGCAATTCCGACAAGGCGCGGGCCGGGCGGATCGTCGGCCTGTGCTCGATCCTGTCCTGGACCGCCGGCGCCGTTTCCACCCTGCTGGTCGCCCTGGGCACGCCCGTTGCTACGGCGATCCTGGGCGATCCGGCGCTCGCGGCGCTGCTGCCGCTCGGCGCCGTCTTCATCCTGTTCTCGGTCGCGAACGGGTTCCAGGTCGGGGCGCTGGCCGGGCTCGAGGCCTATGACGTGATCGCCAGGTTCGGCATCGTCCAGGGCGTCCTTCATTTGCTCATCTGCGTGGCCGGGGCATGGACCGGCGGCGTCGAAGGCGCGATCCTCGGCATCGTCGTCAGCAGCTTCGTCCGCTGGGCGCTGTTCGCCTTTGGCCTTTCCCGGGAGCTGCGGCGCCACGGGATCGTCGTCTCGTTCAGGGGCGCGGCGGCGGAATGGCGTGAGATCTACCGCTTCGTTCTTCCCGGCGCGCTCGGACTGCTCCTCTATCCGGCCGTCTGGGGAACGAATGCCCTTCTGGTCCGGGAGCCCTCGGGGCTGGAGCAGATGGCGCTGTTCGCGGCGGCGCTGAACTTCAAGACCATCGTCCTGTTCCTGCCCCAGCTTTTCAACAAGGTCGGCATGGCCGTGCTGACCAACCAGAAGGGGGTCGGCAACGCGACGGACTATCATCGCGCCTTCCGTCTGAACGTGGCGGTCTGCGCCGTCGGCAGCGCCCTGGCCGCGATTCCGATCGCGATCCTGGGCCGCTGGCTGCTCGCGCTTTTCGGCGAAGGGTTCGAGCAGGGGCATGTGGTGCTCGCCGTGCTCATGGCCGGGGCCGTGATCGAGGCCGTGGCCACGGCCGTCTATCAGCCCGTCCAATCCCAGGGGCGGATGTGGCTTTCCTTTTTCTGGATCGTGCTGCCGCGGGACCTCACCATGGTCGTGCTGGCATTCCTCCTGATTCCGAATTTCGGCGCGTTCGGGCTTGCCTTCGCCCATGCGGGCATGGCCACGGTCGCCTTGTCCGTGACCCTTGCCCTGGTCTTCACCTTGCGGCTGCACCGCCTGTGACGGGGGTCGCGGCCGGAACCGGAGACGCCACTTCCATGCATCTTCCCGCGATCCTGAAGGGCACCGCCAGTTTCGTGCTGCCGGGTTCGGTCTACAGCCGACACACCGGCGGGTCGGATTCGGCGCGCTACTGCTATTCGGTGTTCCTGAGGCATCTCTCGATCCTGGGCCGGCTGGGGCTCGACACGCCGCTCTCGTCCGTGGCCGAACTGGGGCCCGGGGACTCGCTCGGCATCGGCATTGCCGCCGTGGTCGCGGGGGCAGAGCGTTACCGCGCCTTCGACGTCAAGGCGTTTGCCGCGAACGACCGCAACCTCGCCGTCTTCGACGAGCTGACGGCGCTGTTCCGGGAACGCGCGCCGATCCCTTCCGAATCGGAATTTCCGGAAATCAAGCCCCCGCTCGACGCCCATGACTTTCCCTCCGATCTTCTGAACCACGCCCGGCTCGAAGCCGCGCTCTTGCCCGGCCGGATCGAGCGGCTGCGGCGGGAGATCGCCGCCATCGGGACGCCGGGGGAGGGCTGCGTCAGCTATGCCGCGCCCTGGCATGATGACGACCGGATCGCCGCCGGCAGCGTCGACTGGATCCTCTCCCAGGCGGTGATGGAGCATGTCGACGATCTTGAGGGCACCTATGCCGCCTGCTGGCGCTGGCTCCGGCCGGGCGGGGTGATGTCCCACCAGATCGACTTCAAGAGCCATGGCACGGCGCCCCAGTGGAACGGGCACTGGGCCTTTTCCGATTTCGCCTGGCGGCTGGTGCGGGGCGCGCGCCCCTATCTGATCAACCGCCAGCCCCATTCGGTCCACGTGGACCTGATGATGCGGGCGGGGTTCGAGATCCTCTGCGACCGGACGTTCCGCAGTTCGGGCGGCCTGCCGCGCGAACGGCTGGCCGGCCGCTACCGATCGCTGTCGGACGACGATCTGGCGACGTCCGGCGCCTTCATCGTCGCCCGCAAGCCGCTGGCCGCTTGAGCCTGGCGGGTCGAACGAAGCCGGTCGCATGCGCATCCTCAATTGCATCCCGGCACTGGTCGGAGGCGGGGCGGAAACCCAGCTCGCCTATCTCTCGGCCGCACTCGCCTCCCGGGGGCACGAGGTCCATGTCGCGTTCTGGGACCGGTCCCCGGTTCCGGAGCGGTATCGGGAAGCGGGGGTCCATCTGCACCCGTTCCATACCGAAAGCCTCTACGATCCCCGCCAGGTTTTCCGGCTTGTCGGGGCCATCCGCAGGATCCGGCCCGACATCGTGCAGAGCTGGCTCCTGCAGATGGACGTGGTGGCGGGGCTGGCGGCCCGGATTGCGGGCGTCCCCTGGGTGCTTCGGGAGCCGACCTCGGCGCTGGCCTGGCAGGGCGGGGCGAAGCCGGCTTTGCGCGCCCGGATCGCGCGGGGTGCCGCCGCCGTCGTCTCGAATTCCGCCGGCGGCGACGAATACTGGCGCACCCGCTTGCCGCCGGAGCGGCGTCGCATCATTCCGAACGGCATCCCCGTCGACGAGATCGAGCGGGCGAGCCTTGCGGACTCGGAGGGGCTGGACCTTCCCTCCGTCGTGCCGCTGATCCTCTATGCGGGACGATTCGTCGCCGCCAAGAATCCGGCGGTCATGGCGGACGCCCTGATCCGGCTCTCGCGCCGCCGGTCCTTCGTCGCCGCCCTGTGCGGGGACGGCCCCGAGCGGGCCTCCGTCGAGCAGCGGGTCCGGGAAGCCGGCCTTTCCCGGCAGATCCTGCTCCCCGGCGTGGTCCGCCCCGTCTGGCCCCTGATGCGGCGGGCCCGGCTTTTCCTCTCGCTCAGCCGTTTCGAAGGCCAGCCGAACGCCGTACTGGAGGCCATGGCCTGCGGCTGCCCGGTCATGGTCTCCGACATACCGGCGCATCGCGCCTTCCTGGACGACGGCACCGCCTTCCTGGTCGGGCATGAGGACCCGGAAGCGGTGGCCGAACAGCTTGATCGGGTACTTGCCGATCCGGGGGCGCTGGATCGCCGGGCGGCGGCCGGGCAGGCGCGGGTCCGGGACTTCTCCGTGGACCGGATGGCGCTCTCATACGAGGAGCTCTACCGGCGGATCCTCAAGGAAAGCAGACGGTCCTGACCCGTCGTCCGACACCGGTCACCGGTCGGACCAGACGGCGAGCTCGTAGCCTTCGGGATCGGCGAAATGGAAGCGGCGGCCGCCGGGGAAGGAGAAGATCGGCTTCACGATGCGTCCGCCCGCGGCCTCCACGCGGTCGCGGACGGATTCGAGGTCGTCGGCATAAAGGATGACGAGCGGGCCGCCCGGCCTTCCGGTTCCGCCGCCCGCGAAACCGCCGGTCAACCGGCCGTCCGAGAACTCGCAATAGGCGGGGCCGTAGTCCTTGAACGTCCAGCCGAAGGCGGTTCCATAGAAGCGCTTCGCGCGATCGATGTCCTCGACCTGGAATTCGACATAGTCGATCGCGCAGTTCCTGTCCGTGGCGGGCATGGGAGAGGCTCCGTTGAGCATGGGTGGATGCATGCCGATTCTGCCCCATCGGCCGACGGGATGCTTGAACGAAACGGCCATGGGCGTCGCGGCGGACCTTCTGCGCGCCGCCGCCGGTTTCCTCCGTACCCCGATCTGCTCTAGGATCGGCCCACCGAACAGATCAGGGACGCTTTGCCCGTGAGCACCACAGATAAGGTCCTGGCGGCCATCGACGCCGGTTTCGACGGAAGTCTGGCGCGGCTTCTCGAGTTCCTGCGCCTGCCCAGCATCTCCACCGATCCGGCCTATCGCCCTCATTGCCGGGCGGCCGCCGAATGGCTGGCCGCGACCCTGGTCGATGCCGGTTTCGAGGCCGAGATCCGGACGACCCCCGGCCAGCCGATGGTGACCGGGCATGCGAAGGACACGGCGGCCGGCGCGGCCGGGCCGACGGTCCTCTTCTACGGCCATTACGACGTCCAGCCCGCCGATCCGCTGGACCTGTGGCAGGCGCCGCCCTTCGAGCCCTTCGTGGAGACGGGGCCGGACGGCGTGAAGCGCATCCGCGGCCGGGGCGCGTCGGACGACAAGGGCCAGCTCATGACCTTCGTCGAGGCATGCCGGGCGTGGCGGCAGGTCACGGGGTCGCTGCCGCTTGCCGTCAGGCTGCTGTTCGAGGGCGAGGAGGAATCCGGCAGCCCGAGCCTCGTTCCCTTCCTCGAGGCCCATCGCCAGGACCTCCAGGCGGATCTGGCGCTCGTCTGCGACACGACCCAGTGGGACGCGGACACCCCGGCGATCGTCACCAGCCTGCGAGGCATGGTCTATGAACAGGTGACGATCATCGGGCCGTCCAGGGATCTGCACTCGGGCATGTATGGCGGTCCGGCGCGGAACCCGATCAATCTCCTGGCCCGGATCCTTGCCGATCTGCACGATTCGGACGGCCGGGTGACGCTGCCGGGATTCTATGACGGCGTGCCCGAGACGCCGGAGGCGCTGAAGGCGCAGTGGCGCGAGCTGGGCTTCGACGAAGCCGCCTTCCTGGGGGAGGTGGGCCTAAGCGTACCGGCGGGCGAGCGGGACCGTAGCGTGCTCGAGAAGATCTGGGCGCGGCCGACCTGCGACGTGAACGGCATCTGGGGCGGCTACACGGGCGAGGGCAGCAAGACGGTGATCCCGTCCCGGGCCTCCGCCAAGGTGTCCTTCCGGCTGGTCGGCACGCAGGATCCGGTCCGCATCAGCAAGGCCTTTCACGATTTCGTGCGGTCGCGGCTGCCGGCCGACTGCACGGCGGAGTTCTGGTCGCGCGATGGCTCACCCGCAATCTCGCTGCCGATCGACGGCCGCGAGGTCGCCCGCGCCCGCGACGCGCTGGAGGCCGAATGGGGCAGGGCGCCGGTGATGATGGGATCCGGCGGCTCGATCCCCGTGGTCGGCCATTTCAAGCGGCTTGTCGGCATGGATTCGCTGATGATCGGCTTCGCGCTGGAGGACGACCAGATCCACAGCCCGAACGAGAAATACGACCTGAAGAGCTTCCACAAGGGCATCCGGTCCTGGGCGCGGGTGCTGGGCGCGCTGGCCGGGGTGTGACGCGCGGGCGGGCGGCCCTTCCCGGTCCCCGCCCTCCGCTCTCCGGCCGGGCCAGAAGGCGTAAGGCCTGCCGGATAGAAATCATTCGATTGACTGAAATCCCGATCGGGTCCATGCTCCGCTCATGGACACCCGTCATTCCTCCCGCGTCGCCGACCGCAGCACGGCGGAGCGGGGCGATCTCACCCGGCAGAAGCTCCTTCTTGCCGCGATCGACGTCTTCGGCCGGCGCGGCTTCGACGGGGCGACGACGCGGGAGCTGGCACGCGCCGCGTCGGTCAACCTGCAGGCGATTCCCTATCATTTCGGCGGCAAGCAGGGGCTCTACATCGCTGCCGCCGAACATATCGCGACCATGATCGAGGCTCGTGTCGGGCCGGCACGGGATGCGGTCCGGCTGCGCCTGGAAGAGGCCCGGGCCGCGGCGACGCCGGTCGCGGCCGGCGATGCCCGGGAACTCCTGGCCCGCATTCTCGAGCGCATGGCCGAAATGTTCATCGCCCCCGAATCCGAGCCCTGGGCCCGCTTCCTGGTGCGGGAGCAGTTGGAGCCGACGGAAGCCTTCCAGCGGGTGTTCGGGAAGGTCATGAAGCCGCTTCTGGACCTTCTGGGAACGCTGGTCGGCCTCATCCTCGGGGAGGATCCGGAGTCCGAACATGTCCGGTTGAGGACGCTATCGCTCGTCGGCGCCCTGCTCGTCTTCCGGGTCGCCAATGCGGCGGCGATGGCCCATCTCGGCTGGTCCGCGGTCGGCCCGCCCGAAATGGACCGCGTCCGGGACTTGGCCCGCGAACTCGCGCTCTCGATCGAAAAGCCGCGGGGCAGGCCATGAGGGGCCGGGTCCTCCGTATCGCCCTTCCGGTTCTGGCCGTCGCGGTCATCGGGGCGCTGTGGCTGGGCATCCCGGCCCTGCGCGGCTGGACGGGAGAGGGGAACGGCCCGCCTGTCCTCTACGGCAATGTGGATATTCGGCAGGTGGATCTCGGATTCCGGGTCGGCGGGCGGATCGCGGAGATGGCCGTCGAGGAGGGGGACCCGGTCCGGGCCGGCGACGTGCTGGCCCGGCTGGACGACCGGCCCTATCGGGACGCGGTCGCCGCTGCGGAGGCCGAGGCGGCGGGCCGGACCGCGACCCTCTCCAAGCTCCAGGCCGGGGCGCGGCCGGAGGAGATCGCGCGCGCCCGGGCCATGCATGCGGAGCAGATGGCGCGGCTCGAGAATGCCGAGCTCGAATACCAACGGGCGCGGCAGCTGCAGGCTCGGGGCGCCATCCCGCAGGCGTCGCTGGACCAGGCACGGGCCGCCCGCGACATGGCGGCGGCGGGGGTGGCCTCGGCGCTGGAGGACTTGCGGCTCCTGGAGGAGGGAACGCGGAAGGAGGACCTGGATTTCGCCCGTGCCGAACTCCGCGCGGCCGAAGCCCGGCTTGCACGGGCCCGGACCGACCTTGCCGATGCCGAATTTGCCGCGCCCGCCGACGGGATCGTCCTGTCCCGGGTACGCGAAGCCGGGGCCGTGGTCGCGCCGGGCGAGACCGTCTACGTCCTGTCGCTGACGCAGCCCGTCTGGGTGAGGGCCTATGTTCCGGAACCGCTTCTCGGCCGCATCCATCCCGGAATGGAGGTCGATGTGGTGACCGATACCGAACCGGACCGGCCCTATCGCGGCCGGATTGGCTTCATCTCCCCGGTCGCCGAATTCACGCCGAAGACCGTCGAGACGCCCGAGCTCCGGACCGACCTCGTCTACCGCCTGAGGGTGATCGTGGACCGGCCGGACGAGGGCCTGCGCCAGGGCATGCCCGTGACCGTGCGCCTGAGGGCAGGCTCAGGCGGAGCGGCCGGCGCGTCATGAGCGCCCCTTCCGCGGCAGGGCCGGCCGAGCTGGTCCGGCTGGCGGGCGTCACCAGGCGCTTCGGCGACGGTCCGCCGGCCCTCGACGCGGTGTCCGGGACGATCGAGGCGGGCGCGATCACCGGGATCGTCGGCCCGGACGGGGCCGGCAAGACCACGCTGATCCGGCTGATGGCGGGGCTGCTGCTGCCGGATGTCGGCACGGTCGAGGTGCTGGGCCACGACGCCCGGACCGGCCAGGCCGGCATCCATGCCGGAATCGGCTATATGCCTCAGCGCTTCGGGCTTTATGAGGACCTGTCGGTCCAGGAGAACCTGGATCTCCACGCAAGCCTCAGAGGCGTGCCCACGGCCGACCGGGCCGAGGTCTTCGCCCGGCTTCTCGCCCTCACCGATCTCGGCCGCTTCACCGACCGCATGGCCGGCAAGCTTTCCGGCGGCATGAAGCAGAAGCTGGGCCTCGCCTGCGCGCTCATGGGCCGGCCGCGCCTCTTGCTGCTGGACGAACCGTCGGTCGGCGTCGACCCGATCTCCCGGCGCGAGCTGTGGCGGATGGTCGGCGATCTGGCCCGCCAGGGCATCGGCATCGTCTGGTCCACGGCCTATCTCGACGAGGCCGAAGCCTGCGACCGCGTGCTGGTGCTGGACGGCGGCCGGCTGCTCTTCGCCGGCGACCCTGAGGGGCTTACGGCGCGCGTGGCGGATCGCGTCTTCAGGCTGTCCGGTTTCGAAGGGCGGCGACGCGCCGTTCTGGGCAGGGCGCTCGCCCATCCCGGGATCGTCGACGGCGTGGTCCAGGGCGACGCGATCCGCCTCGTCGTCCGGGACCGGAGCGTCCTTCCGGCCGTGATCGCCGATGCCGGGCCCGGGACGGCCGCGCTGCCGGCCCGCCCCCGCTTCGAGGACGCCTTCGTCGACATGCTGGGCGGCGGCCCGGGAGCGGGATCGGCGTTGGCGGAGGCCAGCCGGTTTCTCCCCCGGGACGACGCCCGCCCGGTCATCGACGCACGGGGGCTGACTCGGCGCTTCGGCGATTTCACCGCCGTCGACGACGTCACCTTCGAGATCCCGCGGGGGCAGATCTTCGGGCTTCTGGGCCCGAACGGCGCGGGCAAGTCCACGACCTTCCGGATGCTCTGCGGCCTCCTGAAGCCGAGCGGCGGGGACGCCCGCATCGCCGGCTACGACCTTCGGCGCCAGTCGGCGGCCGCCCGCAGCCGCATCGGCTACATGGCCCAGAAGTTCTCGCTCTACGACGATCTCACGGTCGCCCAGAACCTGGACTTCTTCGCCGGCGTCTACGGCCTGACCGGCGACCACAGGCGCCGGCGGATCGAGCTGGTAAGCGGGATCTTCGATCTCGGGCCGCGAGCCCGCCATCCGGCCCGCGACCTGCCGCTCGGCGTGAAGCAGAGGCTGGCGCTCGCCTGCGCCGTGATGCACGAGCCGGAAGTCCTGTTCCTGGACGAACCGACCTCCGGCGTCGACCCGATCACCCGGCGGGAATTCTGGGCGCATATCAACGCCCTGGTCGAGAAGGGGGTGACCGTGCTGGTCACCACTCATTTCATGGACGAGGCGGAGTACTGCGACCGGATCGCGTTGATCTACCGCGGCCGCGCCATCGCGCTCGGCTCGCCCGAGGATCTGCGGCGGAGCGCGGCCGGGCCGGACCTGCCCGACCCGACCATGGAGGATGCGTTCATCGCCCTGGTGGAGGCATCGGGCCGGAGGGAGGCCGCATGATCGCGCCCGGCCTCCATCAAGGGGGAGAAGCGGCCGCCGAAATGCCCGGGCGGCCGCACCGGCTGGCGGCGCTGGTCCTGAAGGAAAGCCGGCAGGTGCTCCGGGACCCGAGCAGCATCCTGATCGCCTTCGTGCTTCCGCTCGTCCTCCTGTTCCTGTTCGGCTTCGGGGTGTCGCTGGACGCTAGCCGCATCCGGCTCGGAATCGTGGTCGAGAGCCCGGGCCCGGCCGTCCGCGACCTCGCGGAAAGCTTCCGGGGCTCCCGTCATTTCGACGCCGCCATGGGGCATGACCGGCGCGTTTTCGAGGAAGCCCTCGCACTCGGCCGGCTGCGGGGCATCGTCGTCCTGCCGGCAGCCCTAGACGAAGGGCGGGCAGGACGAGGGCAGCCGGAAATCCAGGTGATCGTCGACGGCTCGGACCCCAATACGGCCAGCTTCGTCCAGAATTATGTCCGCGGGGCCGTCGCTGCCTGGGCGGCGCAGCGCGCCGCCTACACGGACGCCCGGCCGCCGGCGCTCACGGTCGAGCAGCGCTTCTGGTTCAACCCGGAACTTTCCAGCCGCAACTTCCTGGTGCCGGGATCGATCGCCATCGTCATGACGCTGGTGGGGACGCTCCTGACCTCTCTGGTCGTCGCGCGCGAATGGGAGCGCGGCACGATGGAAGCCATGATGGCAACGCCCGTCACCGCCGCCGAGCTGCTGGTCGGCAAGATGCTGCCCTATTTCGCGCTCGGCCTCGGGTCGATGACGCTGTGCGTCGTGCTGGCGGTGTTCCTCTTCGGCGTTCCGTTCCGGGGATCGGTCCTGGCGCTCTATCTGCTGTCGGCCGCCTTCCTGATGCCGGCGCTGGGCCAGGGGCTGCTGATCTCGGCCGTGACGAAGAACCAGTTCCTGGCGTCCCAGCTTGCCCTCATGTCGGGATTCCTGCCGGCCTTCCTGCTCTAGGGCTTTCTCTTCGAAATCGGTTCCATGCCTGCACCCATTCGCTGGATCACCGCGGTCGTGCCCGCCCGCTATCTCGTGCCCTGCCTGCAGACGGTCTTCCTGGCGGGCGACCACTGGCCGCTTTTCCTCCGGAACATCGCGGCGATGCTGCTGGCGGGGGCGGTCTTGTTCGGGCTTGCCGCCCGCAGCACCCGCAAGCGGGTCGCCTGATCCCATGTGGACGCGGCTCAAGGCGCTGATCGTGAAGGAGCTGTTGGCGGTCCTGCGCGATCCCCGGGGGCGGGTCATTCTCGTCGCCCCGCCGCTCGTCCAGCTTCTCGTCTTCGCCTTCGCCGCAACCCTGGAAGTGAGGAATGTGGACGTCGCCGTCCTCGACCAGGATGCCGGTCGCTGGAGTGGCGAGCTCGTCCACCGGCTCGAAGGCTCTCCGACCTTCGACGAGGTGATCCGGGTGGAAAGCCCGTCGGCCCTCCGCGGCCTCATCGACCGCCAGCGGGTGATCGCCGGGCTACTTATCGGCCCGGACTTCTCCCGCGGCATCGAGGGGAAGGGTGCGGCGGATCTTCAGATGATTCTCGACGGCCGCCGGTCGAACACGGCGCAGATCGTTGCGGGCTATCTCACCGGGATCGTCGAAGGGCTGGGCGCCGACGCCGCAGCGCGGTCCGACGCGGCCGGGGTCCTGGTCGTGCCGCGAAACTGGTTCAACCCGAACCTGAACTTCCAGTGGTTCATGGTCCCGAACCTCGTCGCCGCGATCGCCCTGATGATCGGCCTGATCGTGACCGCCCTGTCGGTCGCGCGGGAACGCGAGCTTGGCACCTTCGACCAGCTCATGGTCTCGCCGCTCAGGACCCACGAGATCCTGATAGGAAAGCTGGTCCCGCCGATGCTCATCGGCCTCTTCCACATCACGCTCTACGTCGCCGCCGCGATCCTGGTCTTCGGCGTGCCGCTCCGGGGATCGCTCCTGTCGCTCTATGGCAGCGCGCTCTTCTTCCTGGCGGCCGTGGTCGGAGTCGGGCTCTTCATCTCGGCCCTGTCCTCGACCCAGCAGCAGGCGATCCTGGGGGCATTCCTGTTCATGGTTCCGGCGATGCTCCTGTCCGGCTTCGCGACGCCGATCGAGAACATGCCGGAATGGCTCCAGCCCCTGACCAACCTCAACCCGCTGCGCCATTTCCTGGTCGTGGTCCGGGGCGTGTTCCTGAAGGATCTCCCGGTCCGCGAGGTGGCATCGAACACGATCCCGCTGGCCCTGATTGCGGGCGCGACCCTGAGCGCCGCCGCCTGGCTTTTCCGCCGTCGGCTGGAATAGGCCTAGGGCCGTTCCGGCCGCGTCGCGATCAGGGTGCGCAATGCCGCGTCTCCCAGGGCCTCCAGGTCCAGAAGCGCGTCGTAGGGATCGCCCGGAAGCCCCAGGACCCGGGCGAAGGCGGGTTCGGTCTTCCAGCCCTCTTCCTTCAGGCGCCGGATCCGGCGGCGGAGGGAATGTCCGCCCTGGCGCAGCAGCCGCGCCTCGACGATCATGTGGCGATACCCGGCCTGCAGCCTCGTCGGGACCGGCTGGGCGAAGATTTCGACGGGCAGCCCTTCGACCTCGAAGCGGCATACCGTGGCACCCGGCGTGGTCGGTACCTCGACGATCGCGAAGGTGGAGAAGCGGCCGAAGGCGGCGGCCGCGGTGTCGGTAAAGGCCTTGCGGTCATGCACCTCGCACAGGATGTCGAGATCGCTTCCCGGGACGTCGATGCCAAGCGGCAGCGTGCCGACGACGACCGGATCCCAGGGCGCCAGCGTTTCCATGATCGGATGGGTATCGAGCATGGCCGCCGCCTGCCGGGCGCGCGGGCCGAGCCGCCCGATCGGCAGGCCCGACGGTTCGGGAGGGAGTGCCGGGCGGATCATGACGCCCTCACAGGATGGGGGAAGCGATGACCATGTCGGACGAGCCGAGCATACGCACGATCCGTCCGTCGGATCGGAAGCGGCTTCGGTCCCTTGCCTTGCGTCTGGGCGAGCAGAAGCTGCCGGCCTGGCGCGATCCCGAGCCCATACGCCGGCAGGCCAGGGCGGGCCAGGCCGTCTTCGGCGCGCCGCTGCCGCGCGACCAGGTGATCCTGGTCGCGGAAGGGACGGACGGCGCCGTTCTGGGATATGCCCAGATCGGGCTCGACCGTGACCATTTTTCCGGCGAACCCATGGGCCACGTCTTCTCGCTGGTCACCGACCCGGCGGCCGAAGGCCGGGGCGTGGCGAGCCGGCTCCTGGACGCGGCCGGGGCCTGGGCGCTGGATCATGGGGCGACGGGGCTCCTGCTCTTCGTCTTCGCGACCAACGACCGGGCGCGCGCCCTCTATCGCCGATGCGGGTTCCAGGAGGACATGATCTCCATGGTGAAGCCCCTGCGCCGTCCGGCCGGGCCGGCGTGACCGGATCTGCCCTGGATCGGCGCTAGCGGCGCCCGCCTGCCTGCATGCTGGCGAAGGGGGTTTCCACATAGACGCCCGGATTCGGATAGTAATCGATGAACAGGTTGACCCGGGGGCGCTTGCCGGTATGGCGGGTCGAATGTTGGATGCGGTTGTTGAAGTCGTAGACGCGCCCCAGGCGCATCGTCAGCTTGCGCCCGCCGATCTTGTACTCGACGCCGGGCGGGTTGAAGATCGGCACGTGCAGCCGGTGCGCCCTGGCGGCCATGGGCTGGCCGTCGATATGGGGGTTGACCCTGCTGCTGGGCTCCATCCAGACGAGAGCGATCCGGACGACGACGCCGGTGGCCGTGCGGACATAGTTGACGGCCTGGTCGACCAGGGGTCCGATCACGGATTCGTATTCCTTCCATTCCGGAAAGACGTAGATCGGCCCGACATCGGTTTCGCGCTCGATCTCCGGCATGAAGGGGGCGGGATCTATGCCCTTCTGCTTCGCCCAGGCCCGCACCAGATCCTCCATGTCGCGAATGCGCCACGGATTCACCCACCGGTGCCATTCGTGCTTGAAGATGATGGCGCGCGTCGAATTGTGCGCCTTGTCCGCCAGCACGTCCTGACGGAACGAGTTGCGGGTCCAGGCTTCTTCGGGAAGCTGCTTCACGAGATCGACGACCGGGCCCACGTCGGCGGGGCCCAGGTCGCGGTAAGGAACGCCGATATCCATGTCTTTCAATCCCTTCGGGATCCCGCCGCGACCGGCGTGAGACGCCTCCGACGGGCGGAGACGGCGCATCGCCCGCGGGCACGCGGGGCGCGATCGGTCTTTCGGCGATGGGAACCTGGACAGCATACGTACGTGCCCATATGCGCGTCCAGCGGGATTGTTGCAGGCGTCCGTCAAGCGCCGGCCGGCGCGGGTCGGGCGACAGGCTTGCCTTCGGTCCGTGTCGACAACACGATGGCGGAGATCGTGGCCCCATAGGGAGACAGGCGCGTGATCACCTCGTCCAGATGGGGGATGGAGCTTGCGATGACCTTCAGGATGAAGGCGTCCTCGCCCGTCACGTGGTGGCACTCGAGGACTTCCGCCATCTCGTTCACCACGATGTCGAGCCGCCGGTAGTTGTCCCGGGAGCAGCGAAGGCGGATGAAGGCGGTCAGCCCGTATCCGAGCTTCGCCCGGTCGACCTGCGCCTGGTAGCCGGTGATGATGCCCCTGTCCTCGAGCCGCTTCACCCGCTCGGCCACGGCCGGAGCCGATAGCCCGACCTGCCGCCCCAGTTCGGCAAAGTTGATGCGGGCGTTCTGCTGAAGCACGGTCAGGATACGCCAACCGATTTCGTCGATCTTTTCCTTCGATTCCAAGGTTAGGCCTCCCCTTTTCCTTCAAATCGACCGCAGGTTACCGATCTTCCCTTCGATCCTCCATTCACCGCTTGCGCCGGCCGGCTAGAATGTCCGGGATGCCAGGGGAGGCCGGATCCATGGACTTGTTCGAACTCGGGGCGAAGGGATGGTGGCTGGGATTGGCGATCGCCGCGCCGGTCGGGGCGATGAGCGTGCTCTGCATCCGCAGAACCCTGATTTCGGGAATGGCGGTCGGCCTGGCGACCGGCTTCGGGATCGCGCTTGCCGACGCCCTCTATGGTGCTGTCGCGGCAAGCGGCCTCGTTGCCGTGGGCGGCTTCATGGCGCGGCACGAGGTCCCGCTGAGGCTGGTCGGCGCGGCCGTGCTGTTCTGGCTCGGTCTCAAGGCGGTCATCGCCGCGCGTCGGCCGGTCCCGGTACCGGCCGACGAGGGGGACGGCGCGAGGCCGATCCGCACCGGTCTGGCCGCCGCCTTCGGCAGCGCCTTCGCGCTGACGCTGGTCAATCCGACCACGATTCTCCTGTTCCTAACGCTCTTTGCCGGGCTCGGGATCGTCGGCAGCACGGCCGCCGCACCGCCGATCCCGGTCAGGGCCGCCGTTCTCACCGCCGGGGTGGGGCTCGGCTCGGCATCGTGGTGGCTAATCCTGACATCGGCCGTTGCGCTGATCGGGCGGCAGCTTCCGGGATGGGCGATCCGCGCCATCGATGTCGTGAGCGGCGTGGTTCTCGCCGGGTTCGGCCTGATCATGACCTGGGAGGCGATCGGGGCCGGCTGACCGCCCCTCGCCGGCACTCTCCTCGTCCGTTGACAGTTCCCCGGCCGCCGCTCAATCTACGGCGCCACGCTGCCTGCCTTCCCGAAAACGGGCGGGAATGGCGCAATGTCGCCACATCCCGGGGCGATGTTTCCGGCATCATCGCTCGTACGATGGACTTCGATTGAATGAACTTGCTCAAGATTTTTCGCGCCGCTGCCCTGGTTTCCGCGGCGCTTCTCGGAACGCCGGCGGCGGCTCAGCAGGACGCGCCGCAGAACGTGCCCCCGGAATTCACGATCAATACGTCCGGCTGGTCCGGCGGGGCGCAGATCCAGGACGGCCGGTTCCTGAGCTGCTCGGTCCAGCGTCCCTATGATGAGGGGCGCGCGCTGTTCCTGGCGCTCAACCCGCGCTACGACATCAATCTCGGGATCCTGAACCCGGCATGGGAGCTGAAGGAAGGCGAGCGGGCGACCGCCCGGGTGAAGGTCGACGGCAGCTATCAGAAGGATTTCCCGGCGGTTCCGGCGGGGCCGAAAGTGATGGTCATCCCGGTCGGGGCAGACGGGCAGCTCTTCGAGCTGCTGCGCCGCGGCGCCAAGCTGTCGGTCGCCGTGAACGACCAGAATTTCGAGTTCGCGCTGACGGGAACGGCGGCGAGCCTCAACGCCGTCCGCGCCTGTGTCGACAAGGCCCGCGAACTGGCCGGTGAGCCGGTCGGGCCGCAGGCCGCCCAGGCCGGCATCAGCCGGGAGGCCATGGCCGCCCTGCTTGAAAGGGCCGGCGTAGAGGGCGTGAAATTCGTCCGCCACGAGGATCTGCCCGACGGCGTCGTCCAGGGCTGGGTCGTCGGCGAAGACGTGCTGGGCGGCGTCGTCCAGCAGCAGCGCCCCGGCCGGGAAGTCCAGATCGACGATTTCGCGGACGAGTTCATTTCGGCCGTGGCCGAAAACTGCCCGCAGCCGGTCGAGCGGGTCGAGCAGCCGACGGAGGTGATCGCGGAGGTCTATGGCGTGAAGACCGCCAAGCTGCGCTGCGCCGCCGGCGAGCATCCGACCTTCATGGCCGTGCTGTTCGCGCTCGACGACCGCTATTACTCCGCCTTCTTCCACCAGAGCCCGTTCGAGCAGGAGGAAGAGGCGACCCGGGCCACCGACGCGCTTGCCAATGTGATCAGGGAAATGGCGCGCGGCGCCGACGACCAGAATCCGGCGACGGGCGGCGAGAGCGCGCCCGAGCAGCCGTCCCAATGACGGCGGCTTCCGCCGGCTGAGACGGGGCGCCCGCCGGGAACCGCTGGCCGGGGCGGACGGTTCTGCCATCGGCAGGGTGAAGGCATGGTGCCTTGGGCCGTCCGTCGGGACATCGGCTGAAAGCGCGGAAGGCTGATAGGGCTTCCGGCCGCCCTGTTCCGGCGCGCCGCACCGTTTTCCGCGCGCGTCGGCTCTCCGTTCCGGGACACCGGTGGCCCCCATGCTTCCCGTGCCCGGGTGCCTGGCCGGCGCCGAAGGACTTCGCGCCGGCTCCCAGCAAGGGAGATTGCCGTTGGCCGCGAAAGCCCGACCGACGTTCACCCGCCGCGAAGCGCCATCCGAGGACGGGCTGTCGCCGGCCTCGGCCGCGCGGCTGCGGGATCTCGCGCCGCAACGCTTCGTCATCTGCGACGTCGCGCCGGAGATCGACGGCGGGCGCTATCCCGCGAAGCGCGAAGTCGGGGACGAGCTCGAAGTCTTTGCGGACATCGTCTGCGACGGCCATGCGGTGATCGCCGCCGCCCTCAAGTACCGGCTGGCGGACGCCGCGGGCACGCCGGGGAGCGGGAATGACGGTTGGTCCGAAGTCCCCATGCGGTTCTGGGACAACGACCGCTGGACGGGCTCCTTCCGGCTCGATCGCAACGCCCGCTACCAATATGTGGTCGAAGCCTGGATCGACACCTTCGAGACCTGGCGGCGCGACCTTCTGAAGAAGGTCAACGCGGGGCAGGACGTCGCGGTCGACCTGACGGAGGGACGGCTTCTGGTCGACGCGGCCGCGGCCCGCGCCGAGGGTGCGGACCGGCAGGCGCTGCAGCGGTTCCTCGACCGCTGCAAGGAGGGGGAGGGCGGCGACCTGCTGCCGGTCCTGCTGGACGAGGAGCTGGACCGGCTCATGAAGCGGTGGTCCGAGCGAGTCGGTCTGACCCGCTACGGGCGGGTACTCGAGGTCGTGGCCGACCGCGTGAAGGCGCGCTTCGCCGCCTGGTACGAGATGTTCTGGCGCTCCCAGGGCAGCGACCCTACGCGCGGCGCGACGATCGACGAATGCATCGCGCGCTTCCCCTATGTTCGCGACATGGGTTTCGACGTCGTCTATTTCGTGCCGTTCCACCCGATCGGCCGGACCAACCGCAAGGGACGGAACAATGCGTTGAAGTCCGGGCAGGGCGACCCCGGCAGCCCCTACGCGATCGGTGCCGCGGAAGGGGGGCACGACGCGCTACATCCGGAATGGGGCACGTTCGACGATTTCCGCCGGATGATCCGGGCCGCCCGGGACCACGGGCTCGAGGTCGCGATGGATTTCGCGATCCAGTGCTCACCCGACCACCCCTGGGTCAAGGAGCATCCCGACTGGTTCCGGTGGCGCCCCGACGGCACGATCCGGTTCGCCGAGAATCCGCCGAAGAAATACGAGGACATCGTCCCGGTCGAATTCTACCATCCCGACGGCAGCCCGATCGTCGAGGCGTGGCAGGCGTGGCGCGACATCGTTCTGTTCTGGCTGGAACAGGGGGTCAGGATCTTCCGAGTCGACAACCCGCACACAAAGCCTCTCCCGTTCTGGGAATGGCTGATCCGGGACGTCCAGGACCAGCACCCGGACGCCATCTTCCTGTCCGAGGCGTTCACCCGGCCGAAGGTCATGAAGGGGCTGGCCAAGCTGGGCTTCACCCAGAGCTACAGCTATTTCACCTGGCGCACCGGGAAGCAGGAGATCATCGACTATCTGACCGAGCTGACGGCCGGAGAGCCGGTCGACTACATGCGCGCGAACTTCTTCACGAACACCCCCGACATCCTGCCCAAGATCCTTCAGGAAGGGGGGCGGCCGGCCTTCATGCAGCGGGTCGTCCTGGCGGCGACCCTGTCCAGCGTCTACGGGATCTACAACGGATACGAGCTGTGCGAGAACGCGGCCGTACCGGGCAAGGAGGAATATCTCGACTCCGAGAAGTACCAGTACAAGGTCTGGGACTGGGACCGGAAGGGGAACATCCGCGACTGGATCACGGCCCTGAACCGCATCCGCCGCGAGAACCCGGCGCTGCACGAATACGACAATCTCAGATTCTACAACGCCCGGAACGAACAGATTCTGCTCTACGGCAAGATGTCGAAGACCCCGGTCGGAGGCGGTCGGGCGAACTTCGTCCTGATCGCGGTCAATCTGGATCCGTTCCACCCGCAGGAATGCCGGCTGGAACTGCCGCTATGGGAACTGGGGCTGCCCGATTGGGCGACCGTGGAGATGGAGGAGCTGTTCTCCGGCTACCGGTTCCGCTGGACCGGCAAGGACCAGCATCTCTGGATCGACAACAACCGCCCGGCCTTCATCTGGAGGGTGACGCCGGCCACGTGAGCGGTCTCGCAGGTTCCGACGGAGCGAAGGCTCCGGGAGCGGACCGCTCCCGGAGCCTTCATGCGATTCGGTCGGGCCGCCGGCCTACGGGCTTGGCGCCGCCGGCATGTCGGTACCCATGCCGGTACCGGTGTCGGTGCCGGGCGAGGCCGCCGGCTCGTCCAGAGGCTGGGTCTGCGTCTCCGGATCGAATTCGGGCATGCCCTCGATGTCCGCCTGGGTCACCGAGGACAGGAAGATACCTTCCTCCGGCCGGATCTCGGCCTCGGCCATGTCGACGGCGACCGTCTTTGCCCCGATGCCGAGAAAGCCGCCGCTCTCGATGACGAGCTGTTTCATCTCTCCGGAGACCGGATCCACGACCACGTCGGCAACCTTTCCGAGGGACTCGCCGTCGGCGCCGATGACGTTACGGCCGACCATTTCCTCGACGCTCACCTCCGGACCGGCCGCCATGCCGGTGTCGCCCGCGGGCGGCGTGGCGGGATCCATCGCCGCCGTTCCTTCGTCACCCATTCCGGTAGTCGGCGGCGTCGCCGGGGCCATGTCCTGCGCCGACGGAGGCTGATCGGTTCCGCCCGGCGTCGGCGCATCCTGGGCCAGTGCCGCACCGCACATCAGCGCGAAGGCCGATACGAAGCCGACGAGTTCCTTACGCATCGCGGTACTCCTTTCGAATTATTCCGATTCGATCCGCTTCGTTAACACCGGGCTCAAGACGTAGGTTCCTCTGACGCTTCACTTGAGGGTGGTGGATGCAGGGCGCAGGCACTACCCCCGATCGCCGGTGCGGATGCCGGTCGATCGCAGGAGCGAGGGGCCTGCCGCCGGCATGCGCCCCGTCGGGCATGGAAGGTACGGGAGCCGGCTCCGCCCATGTCGCAGACCGCTCGGAACCCGGACCGGCCGGCGCGGTTCCATTAGGCAAGGGGGCCGCCGGAAACGTCTTCGAGCAACGCGTCAGGCGGTCAGTCGTCCGCGACCCGGACCCTCCGGGCCAGTCGATCCAGGTCATCCGGTGCCGGTCAGAATCCACGCCAGTTTTCCGCGTCCCGGGCAGCCCGCCGAGCTGGCGGCCGCGCCCGATCAGCGTTCCTCCGGAACAACCGTTGCTGCGCCCATGAACGCACCCACGACCCCGCAGCTTGCCGATACGCCGCTGATCCAGGGCAGCGAGGTGGCACAGCAGGACGACCCGCTATGGTTCAAGGACGCAATCCTCTACCAGCTGCACATCAAGGCCTTCTTCGATTCCAACAATGACGGCGTCGGCGATTTCCCCGGCCTGATCCAGAAGCTGGACTACTGCAGGGACATGGGGGTGACGGCGCTCTGGCTGCTGCCGTTCTATCCTTCGCCCCTGCGGGACGACGGCTACGACATCGCGGACTACCGGGCCGTCAACCCGATGTACGGCACGATGCGCGACTTCCGCCGCTTCGTGCGGGAGACCCACGCCCGCGGCATGCGCGTGATCACCGAACTCGTGATCAACCACACCTCGGACCAGCATCCCTGGTTCCAGCGGGCGCGGCGGGCGAAGCCGGGCACGAACCACCGCAACTTCTACGTCTGGTCCGACGACGACAAGAAGTGGCCCGAGACCAGGATCATCTTCACCGATACCGAGGTCTCCAACTGGACCTGGGATCCGGTGGCCAAGGCCTATTACTGGCACCGCTTCTTCAGCCACCAGCCGGATCTCAACTTCGACAATCCGAACGTCGTCCGGGCCGTCATTGACACGATGCGATTCTGGCTCGACACCGGGGTCGACGGCTTGCGCCTGGACGCGATCCCCTACCTCGTCGAACGCGACGGCACCAACAACGAGAACCTGCCCGAAACCCACGCCGTGCTCCGGACTCTGAGGGCGGCCATGGACGAAAGCCACCCTCACGCCTTCTTCCTGGCCGAGGCGAACCAGTGGCCGGAGGACACGCTGCCCTATTTCGGCAACGGCGACGAATGCCAGATGGCGTTCAACTTCCCGTTGATGCCGCGCATGTACATGGCGATCGCCCAGGAGGACCGGCATCCGATCACCGACATCATGCGCCAGACGCCGGAGATCCCGGACAATTGCCAATGGGCGATCTTCCTGCGCAACCACGACGAGTTGACGCTGGAGATGGTCACCGACCGCGAGCGTGACTATCTCTGGGATTTCTACGCCTCGGACAAGCGGTCGCGCATCAATCTGGGGATCCGACGACGGCTGGCGCCGCTGATGGGCAACGACCGGCGCAAGATCGAGCTGATGAACAGCCTGCTGTTCTCGATGCCGGGCACGCCGATCGTCTATTACGGCGACGAGATCGGGATGGGCGACAACGTCTATCTGGGCGACCGGGACGGGGTGCGCACGCCGATGCAGTGGACCCCCGACCGCAACGGCGGCTTCTCCCGGGCCGATCCGGCCAGCCTCTATCTCCCGGCGATCATGGACCCGATCTACGGCTACGACGCCGTGAATGTGGAGGCCCAGCAGCGCAGCGTCTCGTCGCTCTACAACTGGATGCGGCGGATCATCCAGGTGCGCAAGAGCCACCGGGCCTTCGGACGCGGCACCCTCACCTTCCTCTATCCGGGCAACCGCAAGATCCTGGCCTATCTCCGCGAATACGACGGCGAAACCATCCTCTGCGTCTGCAATCTGTCCCGGCAGGCCCAGGCGGTCGAACTGGACCTCTCCCGGTACAAGGGGCGGGTTCCCGTGGAGCTGCTGGGGCGCAGCGCCTTCCCGCCGATCGGCGAGCTGACCTATCTCCTGACCCTGCCCGCCTACGGCTTCTACTGGTTCATCCTGGCCGACGAGACCAGCCTGCCGGCGTGGCACGAGACGATTCCGGAGCCGCTGCCCGATTTCCACACGCTCGTCATCGGCACGTCGGCCAATGTCGCGACGGGCCGCTGCGGGGCCGAACTGGCGCGCGAGATCCTGCCCCATTTCATTCCCAAGCAGCGCTGGTTCGGCGCCAAGACGAGCCAGGTCGTCGGAACGCGGATCGTCGATGCGGTCAGCATGCCCGGCGACCGGTCGCAGCTGGTCGCGCTCTTGGCCGACGTGGATCTGGACGGTCGCGACCGGCCGGACCGGTATTTCCTGCCGCTGGCGCTGCGCTGGGATGAGACGGCCATAACCTCCGCCTCTCCCATTCTTCCCTACACGCTCGCCAAGATCCGCAAGGGACCGAAGCTCGGCGCCCTGGTCGATGCCATGGCGGAAAGCGAATTCACTGTCAGCCTGATCGATCATCTGCGTGCCGGCCGCGAGATCGAGGGCAGCCAGGGGCGCATCGTCTTCAGGCCGGGATCGGAGCTGGCTTCGATCGAGCTCGTGCCGGGGGATGAGGTCCGGCGCATGGGGGTGGAACAGTCCAACACCTCGATGCTGATCGGCGAGAAGATGGTGCTGAAGATCCTCCGCAAGCTGGAGGAGGGCGTTCATCCCGAGCTGGAGATCGGCCGCTTCCTGACGGAGGTCGCCGGCTATCGCAACGTGCCGGCCCTTCTGGGCTCGGTCGAATATGTGGGCGAGGATGGAACCCCGGTCGCGCTCGCCATCCTTCAGCAATTCGTCCGCAATCAGGGCGACGGCTGGCAGATGACGCTGGAATATCTCAGGCGCGAATTCGAGGAAATCGTGCTCGGCGCCGGCGAGCCGGAGGTCGCGGGCGCCGACATCGAGCCGGGCGAGCGGTTCGGCCCCTATTACCTGCGGGCGGCAACGCTCGGCCGGCGCACGGCGGAGCTGCATCGGGCCTTCGCGACGGAGACGGGCGATCCCGATTTCGATCCCGAGCCCTTCACGGTCGAGGACGCCGATGCGTTGCGGCGAAGCATCGCCGAGGAGGCCGGGAGCGCCTTCGAGATGCTGGAGCTTGCGCGGGGCACGCTCAACGACCCCGCGATGGACGAGATCGACGCGCTCCTGGACCGCCGGCAGGAGTGCCTTGACCTGATCGAGGCTCTGGCCGGCGGCGACTTCCTGATCGCCAAGACCCGCCACCATGGCGACTTCCATCTGGGCCAGGTGCTGGTCTGCCAGAACGATTTCGTGCTGGTCGATTTCGAAGGGGAGCCGGCCCGTCCGCTCGCCGACCGGCGGGCGAAGAAGCTGGCGCTCCGCGACGTGGCAGGGATGCTCCGGTCCTTCGACTACGCGGGATGGGCCGTCGTCATGGACATGGCGAGCACCCATCCCGACCAGACCGAAATACTGCTCGACTACGCGACCCGCTGGCGCCAGCACACCAGCCGCGCCTTCCTCGCCGCCTATACCCAGATGGCCGAGGGCAGCGCCGGCTATCCCGCCGACCGGACGACCGCGCTCAGGCTCATCGACCTCCTGGCGCTGGAGAAGGCGCTGTACGAGATCTGCTACGAGGCCGCGAACCGGCCCAACTGGCTGATGATCCCGGTCCGGGGCACGCTGGGGCTTCTCGACGCCCATCGGACCTCGTCGGGCGAGGAACTGCCATGACCGCCGCCGTCCCCCGCTCCGGTGCGGCCCAGCACGCGCGACCCGAGGTGGACGCCATCGTCCGGGCGGATCACGGCGACCCATTCGCGGTCCTGGGCCTGCACGAGGATCCGGGCGGTCGTCTGGTCCTCCGTTGCATGCTGCCCAGGGCGAAGACGGTCCGGGCCGTGGATCCGTCGGACGGAAGCACTCTCGCCGAGCTGGAGCGCATACACCCGGAGGGCTTCTTCGAAGGCATCGTCCCGGGCCGGCGGGAGCGGTTCGCCTACCGGTTCCGGGTGGACCTGCCCGAGGGCGAGGTCGAGATCGAGGATCCCTACCGGTTCGGCCCCTGGCTCGGGCAGTTGGACGTCCATCTGCTGGCCGAAGGCAATCATCTGCGCAACTACGACAAGCTGGGCGCACGCCCCACCGTGCACGAGGGGGTTGCCGGCGTCGTCTTCTGCGTCTGGGCGCCGAGCGCGCGCAAGGTTTCGGTCGTGGGGGATTTCAACGACTGGGATGGCCGCGTCCATCCGATGCGCCTGCGCCATGAATGCGGCGTCTGGGAGATCTTTCTCCCCGGGCTCACGGCCGGCATCCGCTACAAGTACGAGATCCGCGGCCCCGACGGCGAGCTTGTCCCGCTGAAGGCCGATCCCTACGCCTTCGCGGCCGAGCAGCCGCCCCGCACGGCATCCGTCGTCTACGGCCTGCCGTCGCGCGAATGGCGCGACACGCCGTGGATCGAAAGCCGGATCGACCGCAACTCCCGCGAGGCGCCGATCTCGATCTACGAGGTCCATCTGGGGTCGTGGCGACGGACCCCGGAGGAGGGCAACCGCTACCTGACCTATGGAGAGCTGGCGGAAAGCCTGGTCGCCCACGTCAAGGCTTTGAACTTCACCCATATCGAGCTGCTGCCCGTCAGCGAGTATCCCTTCGACGGGTCCTGGGGCTACCAGCCGATCGGGCTTTACGCCCCGACCAGCCGGTTCGGCACGCCGGAGGACTTCCAGTGCTTCGTCGAGCACTGCCATCGCGAGGGCGTCGGCGTGCTGCTGGACTGGGTGCCTGGGCATTTTCCGACCGATGCCCACGGGCTCGGCCGGTTCGATGGGACCTGCCTCTACGAGCATGCGGACCCGCGCCAGGGCTTCCACCAGGATTGGAACACGCTGATCTACAATTACGGCCGGCGGGAGGTTCGCAACTTCCTGCTGGGCAACGCCCTCTACTGGATGGAGCGGTTCCACCTGGACGGGCTCAGGGTCGATGCCGTCGCCTCGATGCTCTATCTCGACTACAGCCGGAAGGAAGGGGAGTGGGTGCCGAACCGGTATGGCGGCCGGGAGAATTTGGAGGCCATCGAGCTGTTGCAGCGGATGAACACGGAAATATTCGGGCGCTACCCCGGCGCGACGACCATCGCCGAGGAATCGACGGCCTGGCCCGCGGTCAGCCGGCCGGTCTACGCAGGGGGGCTTGGCTTCGGCTTCAAGTGGAACATGGGCTGGATGCACGACACGCTCCGCTACATGTCGAAGGATCCGATCCACCGGCGCTACCACCATAACGACCTGACCTTCGGCCTGCTCTACGCCTTTTCCGAGAATTTCATCCTGCCCCTCAGCCATGACGAAGTGGTCCACGGCAAGGGGTCGCTGATCAACAAGATGCCCGGCGACACCTGGCAGAAATTCGCCAATCTCCGCGTCTACTACACCTTCATGTGGACGCATCCGGGCAAGAAGCTCCTGTTCATGGGCGGCGAGTTCGCCCAGTGGCGCGAATGGAACCACGACACCAGTCTGGACTGGCATCTCCTGGACGAGCCGGCCCATCAGGGCATCATGGCCCTGGTCCGGGACTTGAATCGACTCTACCGGGAGACGCCGGCGCTGCACGTCCTGGACTGCGAGCCGGCCGGTTTCGAATGGATCGAGGCGCAGGACGTCGACAACTCCGTCCTGGCCTGGCTGCGCCGGGGGCGGGATGAGGACCCGCCGGTCCTGGTCGTCGCCAACTTCACCCCGGTTCCGCTCCAGAACTATCGGATCGGGGTCCCGTCGGGCGGCTACTGGCGGGAGATCTTCAATTCCGACGCTGGGCTCTACGGCGGCACCGACACCGGGAATGCGGGCGGGGTGGAGGCGGAAGGCCGGGAAAGCCAGGGACGTCCCTATTCCCTGTCCCTGATCCTGCCGCCCCTCGGCGCCGTAGTGTTCCAGCCGGCCTGATCCGGGACGGGGAGGTCGGCGACGGGATGACGGCCCTGCCATGACCGAACCCGTCCGCAGCCGGATCCTGCCCGGGCGGCCGTGGCCGCTCGGCGCATGCTGGGACGGAAAGGGGGTGAACTTCGCCCTGTTCTCCGCCCATGCCGAGAAGGTGGAACTCTGCCTCTTCGATCCCTCGGGCCTGAAGGAGACCGAGCGGATCCCGCTGCCGGAGCAGACGGACGAAGTCTGGCACGGCTATCTGCCGGACGGACGGCCGAACCTTCTCTACGGCTATCGCGTCCACGGCCCTTACGAACCGGCAGCCGGCCATCGCTTCAACCCGCACAAGCTGCTGATCGACCCCTATGCCCGGGCGCTTCACGGGCAGTTCCGCTGGACCGACGCCCATTTCGGCTACCGGGGCGGGCCGGGGGGCGAGGACCGGGCGCCCGACCGGCGGGACAATGCCCGCTACATGCCCAAGTGCCGGGTCGTCGAGACCGCCTTCACCTGGGGCGATGACCGCCGGCCCGGTATCCCGTGGGACCGGACGGTGATCTACGAGATGCATGTCAGGGGCTTCACCATCCGCCATCCGGAGATCCCCCTGCCGCTCCGCGGCACGGTCGCTGCCCTCGGCCAGCCGGAAATCCTGCGCTACCTCAAGGCGCTCGGCATCACCGCGGTCGAGCTTCTGCCGGTCCATGCCTTCATCGACGACCGCTTCCTGGTCGAACGGGGGCTTGCCAATTACTGGGGCTACAACACGCTTGCCTTCTTCGCGCCCGAGCCGCGCTACCTGTCGCAGCCGCGCTTGGTCGAGTTCAGGACGATGGTGAAGCGTTTTCACGATGCCGGGATCGAGGTCATCCTGGACGTGGTCTACAACCACACGGCGGAAAGCGACGAGCTTGGCCCGACGCTCAGCTTCAGGGGCATCGACAACGCCTCGTACTATCTACTCGATCCCGAGGATCGCCGGCGCTACCTGAATTATACCGGCACGGGGAACGCGCTGAACCTGCAGCACCCCCGGGTGTTGCAAATGGTGATGGACAATCTCCGCTACTGGGCGGTCGAGATGCGTGTCGACGGCTTCCGCTTCGACCTGGCCACCACCCTGGGTCGCGAGGCGCACGGCTTCGATCCGCGGGGCGGCTTCTTCGATGCGGTGCGGCAGGATCCGGTGCTGGCCGGGATAAAGCTGATCGCCGAGCCCTGGGACCTGGGGCCGGGGGGCTACCAGCTCGGCCGGTATCCGCCGGGCTGGGCGGAATGGAACGACCGCTACCGCGATACGGTCCGGCGCTTCTGGCGCGGCGACCACCGGATGCTGCCCGAGCTGGCGGCCCGCCTCACCGGATCCAGCGATCTGTTCGAACACAATGGCCGGCGGCCCTTCAGCAGCATCAACTTCGTGACCTGCCATGACGGCTTCACGCTCGCCGATCTCGTGTCCTACGAGCGCAAGCACAACGAGCGCAACGGCGAGCGGAATGCCGACGGGCACGAGGAGAATTTCAGCGCCAATTACGGCGTCGAAGGCCCGACCGGGGACGAAGGCATTCTGGCAATCCGCGCCCGCCAGCAGCGAAACCTGCTGGCGACGCTGTTTCTCTCCCAGGGGACGCCGATGCTGGCGGCGGGCGACGAGCTTGGCCGCACCCAGCAGGGCAACAACAACGCCTATTGCCAGGACAACGAGATCAACTGGCTGGACTGGGAGGCGATCGGCCCGTCCGGCGAGGGATTGCTGCGCTTCGTGCGCCGGCTGATCGCGCTCCGGCGGGAGCACCCGGTGCTGCGCCGCCCGCGCTTCCTCCACTCCCGGGAGCAGTCGGCCTTCGGCGTTCGCGACACGGAATGGATCACGCCCGACGGGGAGCCGAAGACGGAAGCGCAATGGCACGATCCCCATGCCCGCTGCATCGGGTTGCTGCTGGCCGGCGACGCCGGCCGCTTCATCGCAGAGGACGGGCTGCCGGTTGAGGACGACATCCTGTTCATCGTCCTCAACGCCCATACGGACACGATCGACTTCCGGCTGCCCGGGGTAGAGGGGGGACAGGCCTGGCTGCCCCTGCTCGACACGTCCGACCCGGAGCCGGCGGGCGAGCCTGCGGCGACTCCGGTCGGGCAGCGGCACCGGGTTCCCGCCCGGACGCTCATGCTCTTCTGCCTCGTCACGGAGGGCGCGCCATGACCTTGCTCGACAGGCTGGCCGAACGGGTCGGCATCGCACCCGGCTATCACGATGTCGAGGGAACCTGGTTTGAAACCTCGGGTGCGGCGAAGCGGGCGATCTTGGCCGCCATGGGCATCCCGGCGGAAACCGGCGACGACCAGGCGGCCAGCCTGGCACGGCTGGAGGAAGCGCCCTGGCGCACGCTGGTCGAACCGGTTTCCGTCGTCGCCGACGAGGCGCAGCCCGGCCACGTCCCGGTTACGCTTCCGGCAGACACGACGGAACCGCTGGTCTGGCAGATCGCGCTTGAGAACGGCGGGACGCGCGACGGCGTGACCGCCCCCTCCCGAATGCACCTTGTGGAACGCCGCGCGCTCGACGGCGCCATGCTCGAGCGGCGGATGCTCGCCCTGCCGGGCGACCTGCCCCTCGGCTATCATCGCCTGCGCCTCGTGAGCGGCGGGACGGTTGCGGAAAGCACGATCATCGTGGCGCCCAAGACCTGCTGGGGCCCGGACGACATCGTCGCGGGCGAACGGTTCGTCGGGCTTGCCTGTCAGCTCTATTCGCTGAGGGGAGAGGCCGACTGGGGCATCGGCCATTTCGGCGATCTGCGGAACTTCGCCGTTGGGGCCGGGGCGGCGGGAGCCGATCTGGTCGGCGTCAATCCCCTTCATGCCATGTTCCTGGCCGATCCTGCGCAGGCGAGCCCCTATTCCCCGGCCAGCCGCGACTGGCTCAACGCGCTCTATATCGATCCGACCGCCGTGCCCGACTTCGCCGAAAGCGAGCCGGCCCGGCGCCTCGTGTCCGATACGGACTTCCAGCAGCGACTGGAGAAGGCGCGGCACGCCGAGCTGATCGACTACCGGGAAGTCGCGGAGCTTCTCCTGCCCGTGCTGGAACTGCTCTTCGACAATTTCCGGGACCGCCATCTTGCCCGGGGCACCGAGCGCGCCCGGGGCTTCCGGTCGTTCCGCGACCGTCACGGTCGCGAGCTCGAGCTTTTCGCGCAGTTCATGGCGCTTCAGGAGGACCAGACCGGGCGCGGCGGGATCGAGCGGTTCGCGTGGTGGGCATGGCCCGAGGATTGCCGGACGCCGTCTGGTGCCGGCGTGGACCGGTTCCGGCGAAGCCGGTCGGCAAGGATCGATTTCCACATATATCTGCAATGGATCGCGGACGAGCAGTTGCGGCAGGCGGCGGAAGCCGGGCGGCAGGCCGGTCTCAGGATCGGGATCTATCGCGATCTCGCGGTCGGCGTGGGGCCCGCCTCGGCCTCCGCCTGGGCCCATCCCCGCGCGCTGGTGCGCGGAGTGTCCATCGGCGCGCCGCCCGACGTCTACAACCGGCTTGGCCAGAACTGGGGCCTGTCACCCCTTCATCCCCTGCTCCTCAAGGAGCAAGCGTTCCGCCCGTTCATTGCGGCGCTGCGTGCCAATATGCGCCACGCCGGTGCGCTGCGGATCGACCATGTGATGGGACTGATGCGCCTGTTCTGGGTTCCCGAGGGGTTGGGACCGGGAAATGGCGCCTATGTCGCCTACCCCTTCGACGATCTGCTGCGGATCGCGGCGTTGGAGAGTCGGCGCCATCGGTGCCTCGTCGTCGGCGAGGATCTGGGCACCGTGCCGGAAGGCTTCCGGCCGGCCATGAACGCCGCCGGGATCCTGTCCTATCGCGTGATGCAGTTCGAGCGGGTGGGCGACGGCCTGTTCGCCCGCCCGACCACCTATCCAGAGGCCGCCATGGTCACGGCGGGAACCCATGACCTGCCGACCATCGAAGGATTCTGGCTCGGGCGCGATCTGGAGTGGCGGCGGGAGCTTGGGCTCTATCCGGATCCGGAAGCCGCCGCGGGCGACCGCGACGGCCGCCGGGCCGACCGGCGACGGCTGATCGATGCCCTGATCGATGCCGGCGTCTGGCCGCCGGACGTGCCGGACGACGAGGAGGCCGACGAGACCGCCCGGGTCCTGCCGGTCGCGGTCTACCGGTTCCTGGCCCGCACGCCCTGTCGCCTGCTGATGATCCAGATCGAGGACATGCTGCGCCAGCGCGAGCAGATCAACCTGCCCGGAACGGTGGATGAACACCCGAACTGGCGCCGCCGGCTGGAACTACCGCTGCACGAGCTGTTCGCCAGTCCGGAATTCGCGGCCGTCGTCGCCGCGGTCGCAAATGAACGACGGCGTCAGAGCGACTGAAAATGAAAATCAGACACAGAAATTTCTCTGTTTGAGAAAGATTATCAGCTTTATTTCGCGGACGTCATGTATCAAAATCCGCTTCATTCTCTGAAGCCAGCAGGAGGTCGCGATGAAAGGCGATCCGAGGGTCATTAAGCAGCTCAATCGAATCCTTACGAATGAGCTTACCGCGATCAACCAGTATTTCCTTCATGCCAGGATGCTGAAGAACTGGGGCATATTGAGGCTTGCCGAGTATGTCTATAAGGAATCTATCGGCGAGATGAAGCATGCCGACTATCTGATCGAGCGCATCCTGTTCCTGGATGGATTGCCGAATCTTCAGGACCTTCACAAGATCCAGATCGGCGAGGACGTCCCCGAGATGTTCGAGGCGGATCTCAGCGTCGAAACGCTCAACCAGAGCAACCTGAAGGAAGCGATCGCCATCTGCGAGGAGGCGCACGACTATGTCAGCCGCGACATTCTCAGGCTGATTCTCGAGGAGACCGAGGAACATATCGACTGGCTGGAGACGCAGATCGGGCTGATCGCTCGGGTCGGACTCCAGAATTACCTGCAGGAGCAGATGTTCGAAGGCGACGACGACTGACCGCATGGGACGGGCGGGGCGGAAAGCCGATCTTTCGATCTCCGGACCCGACCTTCGCCGATTTCAGATCGTGAGATCCGTCCTCGCCGGTTCGGGCCGCCCGATGGCCCCTGCCGAGCGGTAAGCATCCGTCGCGCCGCACGGATCGGACGGCTCCTGGGCGTCCTCCTGGATCAGGCACAGCGGCGCGACCGGACCGGGAGGCGGAATGATGTCTATCCGGTCGGCCGGAACGATCCGTTCGTCCGAGGAATGCCGTCCCGCGCCCAGGCTCATCCCGGTGTTTCCCGAATGCCCCGCTGAAGCCGTGGCGCAGAATGTCCGGGAACGGGCCCGGTTCCCCGCGATCCCTCGGAAGATCCGCCACTATGCCGATCGTGGAGGACCGGTCGGCCGGCAGGCCATGGTCCGGCGTCGGGTCCGGCCGGCATGCGCGAGGGTTTTCACACGTTCAGAACTCTTTAAAGGTTTGCTCAATAGTTTCACAAAGCCCGTTTTCCCCGCGGGTTTCATCGCAAGTAGCGGCAGGGTCGGACCATCGATGATCAACGCCACCGATGAGCACGGTCTCGTCGCTGCTGCCATGAAGGCAGCAGGGGATGTCGGCTACGATTGGGATCTGGCGTCCGGCCGGATCCGATGGATCGGCGACGTCGAGGGCCTGTTGGGCCCTGACCATGCGGAATTCGGCGAGGGCGAGCGCTTCGAGCGGCGGATCGATCCGGATGATCTTCAGGGCAGGGCCGAGTGCCTTGCCGAGCATTACCGGACCCGACGGGCGTTCGACTGCGAATACCGGATCCTGCGGCATGACGGCGGCTTCCGCTGGGTGCACGACCGTGGGGTCGCGGAATTCGATTCCGCCGGGAAGGCCGTGCGGCTGCGCGGGGTCCTCCGCCCGATGGACCGGGGCCCACGCCAGGATGCCGGGCTGGAACGGCTGGCCTATTTCGATGAGCTGACCGGCCATTGCAACCGGACACGCCTGCGCCAGATCCTGGGCGAGGTGATCGAGGAGAGCGGGCGGCTGGGCAGGCCCGGGGCCTATTTGTCGATCGGCATCGACAATCTGTGCCCGATCAACGAGGCCTATGGCTGCCTGACGGCGGATGCGGTCATCGTAGCGGTCGGCCGCAGGCTGCAGCGGGTCGTTACGCCCCAGGACGCCATCGGTCGGGTCGGCGGCGACGTTTACGGGCTCATCCTCCGCCACTGCCCGCAGAACGATGTCGGCGCGACCGCCGAACGCATCCTGAAGCTGTTCCGCGACCATCCGGTCGAGACGCCGGACGGGCCGCTTCACGTCACCGTGTCGGTCGGCGCGCTCGCATTCCCGTGCCCGATCGGAACGGCGCACGAGGCGATGACCCTGGCCGAGACGGCGCTTCAGGCCGCCAAGCGCCAGGGGCGCGACTGTTTCAGTCTCTATCTCTGCGACGAGGGGCAGCGGCAGGACCAACGGCGCAGCATTGCCGTCGGGGAACAGATCAAGCAAGCGCTGAGCGAGAACCGCCTGGCCTTCGCCTATCAGCCGATCGTCGACGCGGCGAGCGGCCGCGTGGCGTTCCACGAATGCCTGCTGCGCATGCGCACGCCCGAGGGCGAGATCGTTTCCGCCGGGAAGTTCGTCCCGGTGATCGAGCGGCTGGGGCTGTCGCGCATCATAGACCGGCGCGTCCTCGAACTCGTTGTGGACGAGCTGGAGACCCACCCCGACGTCAGGCTCGCCCTCAACATCTCCGGCTTCACGGCAAGCGACGGGGTCTGGCTCAGCCGGGTCGAAAGGCTGCTGGCGGGGCGCCCGGACGTGGCCGCCCGGCTCATCGTCGAGATCACCGAGACGGCGGCGATCCAGGATCTGGAGGAAACCGCGCGCTTCGTCACCAGGCTGCGTGATCTCGGCTGCCGGGTCGCGCTCGACGATTTCGGTGCCGGCTTCACCTCGTTCCGTCATCTGAAGGGGCTGGTCGTCGATGTCGTGAAGATCGACGGATCCTTCGTTCAGGGCATCGGCAAGAGCATGGAAAACCGCCTCTTCGTGCGGACGGTGGTCGGCCTTGCCCGAAGCTTCGGTTTCAAGACGGTGGCGGAATGCGTCGAGACCGCCGAGGACGCCGCGGCGCTGGTCGAAGAGGGGATCGACTTCTTCCAGGGACACCATTTCGCCCGGCCGAGCCTGGAGCGTCCGTGGCTTATGCGCCTCGACGGGGCGGAACGGATGGCGGCGGCCGCCGGCCGGGGAAGCTGACAACAGAACGGGGCGCCGCCCCCTTCCCGGGCAGGCGTCCCTCGCGCGACCGGCGGTATCGGTTCAATGCTTGCCGCTGCCGCTCCGGCTCATCGCCTCCATCTGCCTCTGCAATTCGTCCAGCCGACGCTGCAGCTCCTCCAGGGCCTTGTCGCTGTCGCGGCCGGCCGGTTTCGCGTCGGGCTGCGGGCCCTGTTGGGCGCCACCGAAGGGCGCGAACATCTTCAGCGCCCGTTCGAACATCGCCATGTTCTGCTTGCCCATCTCCTCGAACGCGTTGAAGGGGAAGACGCCCGACATCGCCTCCTGGAAATAGTTGCGCATCTGTTCCTGGTTCCGGGCGAAGGTCTGCATGGAATAGTCCAGATATTTCGGAACCATCCATTGCATGCTGTCGCCGTAAAGGCTGATGAGCTGCCGCAGGAAGCCGATCGGCAGCATGTTCTGCCCCTTGGCCTCCTCTTCCACGATGATCTGGGTCAGGACCGACCGGGTGATGTCCTCGCCGGTCTTGGCGTCGTAGACGACGAACTCCGTCCCCTCCTTCACCATCTGGCAGAGATGATCCAGTGTCACGTAGCTGCTGGTCGCCGTGTTGTAGAGGCGGCGATTGGCGTATTTCTTGATCGTGATCGGGGCGGTTTCGCCGGACTCGTTCTGGGTCATTGCGAGCGGTGCCTTTCCCGCGAACCTGGCGGAACGTCTTTTCCCGCCGCGGTTAATGGTTGCATGTCCTACGCGCCGAGGCGCCCTGACGCAAGTTTGGCCGAAACGCGGCATCCGGGCAATCAGCCGCGCCGCGATCCGGATTGCCGGCTTCTGTTGAAGCGGGGTCGCGCTTTTCGGTACTCTCCCGCCATGGCAGAACCGCCCGACTTCGACGACCTCGCCCGCCGCTACCTGGACCTGTGGCAGGATCAATGGACCGCACTGGCAACCGACCCCAAGGCCGCCGAATCGGCAGCGCGCATGATGGCGCTGTTCGCCGAGCGAATGGCGCCCTTCCTGGCTCCCATGGGACCGGCGGCGCCTTCGGGCGGTCCCGGCAGTGACGGTCCGGCGCCTGGGGCCGCGGCCGCTCAGCCTGCATCTGGCGGCAGCGACGACCGCGTGGATGAACTCGCTCGCCGCATTGCCGCTCTCGAGGAGCGGCTGGCCCGGCTGGAGGCCGGAAGCGCCGCTCGCGGCACTCGGCCCCGAACTCGCCGACGCAGCGGCTGAGCCGCTGCAGGAGGCGGTCGCGCGCGAAATCCGGCGGCGGCTCGACCTGCTCCTGACCGGCATCGAGCGTTACCGCGGTCACCCTTACCGCCGCTCGCCGACCGACACCCCCGTCGTCTGGAACGAGGACGCCACCCGGATTCACGACTACCGGCCGGCGGGCGGCCTACCCCTCCTGGTGGTCCCTTCCCTGGTCAACCGGGGCTATGTGCTCGACCTCACGCCCGGGCGCAGCCTGCTGCGGTTCCTGGCGGACGCAGGATTTCGCCCGCTGCTGGTGGAATGGGGCGATCCCGGGCCCCGGGAACGCCAGTTCACGCTGTCCGACTATGTTGCCGGACGGTTGGAGCGCGCGCTCGCGCGCGCCGTGGAGATGGCCGGCGGGCCGGTCCCGGTCATCGGCTACTGCATGGGCGGCCTGTTCGCGGTTGCCCTGGCCCAGCGTCGGCCGGATCGGGTGCGCGGACTGGTGCTGATGGCCACACCCTGGGACTTCCATGCCGGACAGGCTGCGCGCGCCCGGGCCCTGGCGGCGGCCTTCCTTCCCGCCCTGCCGACGATCGCGGCGTGGGGGGAATTGCCGGTCGACGTGATCCAGGCGATCTTCGCCGGACTCGATCCCCTGCAGGTGCCGCAGAAGTTCATGCGCTTCGCCGGCATGGCCGAAGGGTCGGCGGGGGCGGAGGCCTTCGTCGCGCTCGAGGACTGGCTGAACGACGGCGTGGCGCTGGCGGCGCCGGTCGCCGCCGAATGCCTTGTCGGCTGGTACGGCCGCAACGATCCGGCCCGCGGGATGTGGCAGCTCGCCGGCGAGCCGGTGCGGCCCGAGCGGCTGTCCCTGCCCAGCCTGCACCTGATCCCCGACCGCGACCGCATCGTGCCGCCGGACAGTGCCAGGGCCCTTGCCACTGCGATGCCGGGCGCCGACATCATGGAACCGCCGCTTGGACATATCGGCATGGTCGTCAGCGGACGGGCCGACCGGGCGGTATGGCGTCCGCTGGTCGAATGGCTGGGCCGGCTGCCCTGACCGGCAGGGGCGGGCCGCGGCGCCCATGGGCCCGTTGCGCCTCTTGCCGGGCGCTCCTATGGTGATCTCACGGCCGATATCGTCGGGCTTGCGGATCGCGCCCAAGCGGACCGACCCGACCAGAACCGGAGGAACACATGACCGACGTGGTGATTGTGGGGGCGGCACGGACGCCGGTAGCCGCATTCAACGGTTCCTTGAGCACGGTGCCAGCCCATGAGCTGGGCGTCGTTGCCATCAAGGCCGCGCTGGAGCGCGCCGCCATCGCCCCGGAAGAGGTCGACGAAGTCGTTATGGGCCAGGTGCTGACCGCCGGCACCGGCCAGAACCCTGCGCGCCAGGCGGCCCGCGGCGCTGGCGTGCCGGTCGAACGAACGGCCTATGTCGTGAACCAGGTCTGCGGATCGGGGCTGCGCACCGTGGCCCTGGGGGCGCAGGCGATCCGGCTCGGCGACAGCGGCATCGTCGTCGCTGGCGGCCAGGAGAGCATGAGCCTTTCGCCGCACTGCGCCCATCTGCGCCAGGGCACGAAGATGGGCGACCTGAAAATGGTCGACACCATGATCAAGGACGGGCTGTGGGATGCCTTCCACGGCTACCACATGGGCGTCACCGCCGAGAACGTGGCCGAACGCTGGCAGATCGGCCGCGAAGAGCAGGACCGCTTCGCCCTGGCCTCCCAGCAGAAGGCGGCTGCCGCGCAGCGTTCCGGCCGGTTCAAGGACGAGATCGCGCCGGTCACGGTCAAGACCCGGAAGGGCGAGACGGTGGTGGACACCGACGAATACCTGAAGCCGGAGACGACGCTGGAAGGGCTCGCCAAGCTGCGGCCGGCCTTCGATCCGAACGGCACCGTCACGGCCGGGAACGCTTCGGGCATCAACGACGGCGCGGCCGCGGTCGTGCTCATGGACGCCGACGCCGCGGCCCGGCGCAACCTGCGGCCGCTTGCCCGCATCGCCTCCTGGGCAGTCGCCGGCGTCGACCCGGCGGTCATGGGCTCCGGGCCCATTCCGGCGTCACGCAAAGCCCTGGAAAAGGCGGGCTGGTCGGTCGGCGACCTGGACCTGATCGAAGCCAACGAGGCTTTCGCCGCCCAGGCCTGCGCCGTCAACCGCGAGCTGGGCTGGGACCCGGACAAGGTGAACGTGAACGGCGGCGCGATCGCGATCGGGCATCCGATCGGCGCTTCGGGCACCCGCGTCCTGGTCACCCTGCTTCACGAAATGCAGAAGCGCGACGCCCGCAAGGGCCTTGCCACCTTGTGCATCGGCGGTGGCATGGGAATTGCCATGTGCATCGAGCGCGGCTGAGCGGGGAGCGACAGGCGGGCCGGCAGGCGGGCCGCCGCCTTGGCGGCCGGAAATGCAGGAGGTCAGACGATGGGGCGCGTGGCACTTGTGACCGGCGGGACTCGCGGCATCGGCGAGGCGATCAGCACCGCCCTGAAGAACGCAGGCTACACCGTAGCGGCAATCTATGCCGGGAACGAACAGCGGGCGCAGGAATTCTCGGCGCGTACCGGCATCCCCACCTATCGGTGGGATGTGAGCGATTTCGAGGCCTGCCGCGAAGGCGTGAAGCGGGTCGAGGCCGACCTGGGGCCGATCGATGTCCTGGTCAACAATGCCGGTATCACCCGCGACGCCACCATGCACCGGATGGGTGTCGACGACTGGAAGGCGGTGATCGACACCAATCTCGGGTCCTGCTTCAACATGTGCCGGTCGGTGATCGACGGAATGCGCGACCGCGGCTTCGGACGGATCGTCAATATCGGCTCGATCAACGGGCAGGCGGGCCAGTACGGCCAAGTCAACTACGCGGCCGCGAAATCGGGCATCCACGGCTTCACCAAGGCGCTGGCGCTGGAGGGGGCGGCGCGCGGCATCACGGTCAACGCGATCGCACCCGGCTACGTCGATACCGACATGGTGCGGGCGGTTCCGGCAGAGGTGCTGGAGAAGATCATCGCCCGGATCCCGGTCAAGCGTCTGGGCCGGGCGGAGGACATCGCGCGCGGCGTGCTGTTCCTCGTCGCCGATGAGGCGGATTTCATCACGGGGTCGACCATATCGATCAATGGCGGCCAGCATATGTACTGATCCCGTGGCCGCTTCACCGCCCCGTCCGGCCCAAACCGACCCGGGCGAGACCGGGCACGGGACAGCGCCGCGCCGGGAATACCCGGATGCCGTGCGCGTCGGCGTCGGCGTGGTGGTGTGGCGGGGCGACCGGGTGCTCCTGGTCCGGCGCGGCCGCCCGCCCAGGCTCGGCGAATGGGGACTGCCCGGCGGCGGACAGGAAGTCGGGGAGACCCTGTTCGAGGCGGCCGTCCGCGAGGTGCGGGAAGAAACGGGCGTCACCATCGAACCGCTCCAGATCCTGACGGCGGTCGATGGCATCACCCGGGACGAGGAGGGCCGCGTCCGCTTCCATTACACGCTGATCGAGGTCGCGGCCGAGTGGCGTGCCGGCGAGCCCCGGCCTTCCGACGACGTGACGGATGTCCGTTGGGCCGGGTTGGAGGAGGTCGAGGAACTGGTGGCCTGGGACGAGACCCGGCGGATCATCGAACTCGCCGCCCGATCCCGGCTGTCCGCCGCGCCCCGGCTCAAGTCCCGGCCCAGCATCGGGCGGCTGATGCGCAGCCCGCTCGGGTCCCTGATCGCCCGGCCCTGGTTCGACGATGTGACGCTGCGGCTGCTGCGCGACTGGGTTTTCCCGATGTGGCGAAGCTGGGCGGCCGCCCAGGAGGCCGGCGGCGATGTCGAGCGGTTCTGCCGGTCCCTTGGGATCGATCCGGCCGAGCTCGGCCGGGCGAACCGTCTCGCCGGGACGCTGACTGAAGTCGAACGGGCGAAGGCCAGGGCGGTCGCTGCAGACCGGGAATGGGAGCGGCTGCTGTTCGGCGCCCCCCTGGCCGATGCGCGGGACGCGATCGCGGCGGAGGAGGAGCGGCTCGACGCCGCCCATGCCCTGACCGTCACGGCCTTGCGCTTCGCCGTCTTCGCCCGTGCCCGCCGGATTCCGGCCTGCCGCTGGGCGATTCCCAGCCCCGCGGAGGTCGAGGCGCGGCATGGCGCCCGGCTCACCGATCCGGGACGGGCCTATCTGCTTCCGGAAAGCCTGCCGGCGGTGGAGGAGAGTCGCCGGCTTGCCAGCGATTCGGGCCAGGAATACTGGCTGCGCTTTCCCTCGCCCTATCCGGACATCGGCAGCCCGTGCTGGGCCCGCGTGTTCGAACCGGCGGGCGTCGCCGATCCCCCGACCGTCATCTATCTGCACGGCATCTGCATCGAGGCCGATCACATCCGCAGCCCGCTCCGCGAGGTCGAAACCCTGTTGCGGGAGGGGGTGCGCGTCGTCGCGCCAGAAGCGCCGTGGCACGGGCGTCGGCGCATGCCCGGCCGCTATGGCGGCGAGCCGCTGGTGGCGACGGCGCCGGGCGGCGCGCTGGACCATTTCGCTGCCCATGTCCGGGAGCTTGGCGTCCTCACGGCCTGGGCGCGCCGTACCTCGGGCGGGCCGGTTGCCTGGGGCGGAACCAGCCTGGGGGCGCTCACGACCCAGCTCGCCGCGGTCCACGCCCGGAACTGGCCGCAGGCGTCGCGCCCGGACGCCATCCTTCTCTGTACGACCAGCGAGGGCATCGAGGACATCGCGGCGAACGGCGCCTTCGCCCGGGCGTTCGGGCTGGACCGGGCGCTCCATCGGCACGGCTGGACCGCCGCGGCGCTGCGGCGCTGGCGCCCCCTGACCGACCCGATCGACGTTCCGGCCTGCGGGGCCGGAAACGTCTTCATGGTGCTGGGCCGGGCGGACACGGTGACCCCCTTCCGCCACGGGCTGGACATCGCCCGGCGCTGGGGCGTCCCGGAAGGCCAGCTCGTCGTCCGGCCGCAGGGGCATTTCTCCGTCCCGGCCGGGCTCATGGCCGATGACGCGCCGGTCATCGCCTTCGCCCGTCACCTGAAGGCCCTGTAGGTTCTTCCGGAAACTGCGGGGCGTCCGGCGGGACGGTCACCCCGGGCAGGCGGCGCGAGGTCCAGATGTGGATCGCACGGGACAGATCGACATCCTCATCCAGCGTGCCTGCCTTGAGCGTGATCGTTTCGGGATCGCCCGCGGCCTGGTGCCACAGCCGGGTACCGCAGTCCGGACAGAAGGCGCAGCGGAGAGCGCCGCCGCTGTCGGTTCCCCGCTCCCAGAAGCGGGGCGTGCCGCGGATGACGCGGAAGCCGCTCCGCGGCACCTCCAGCGACAGGCCGAAGGCCGAGCCCGACTGCCGCCGGCATTCGCGGCAGTGACAGGCATAGAGCGCGACGGGATCGCCCGCCGCCTCGTAGCGCACGGCACCGCATTGGCAGCCGCCCGTCCGCATGCGTCCATCCCGCCGCCGGGGCGCGGCATCAATCCACGGGCAGGTAATGATCCCGGTCCAGAAGGACGGAAACCGCGATCGTCCGCTCCTCGCTCGGCGTCTCCACCGCATGCATCCGGGCATGGGGACGCTGGACGCCGTCCAAATAGACCGCATCCACCTCCCAGACGCGACCGAACTTGTGGCGTGCCCGGTACCGGTCGCCTATCCCGACGGTTCTCTCTTCCTTCGCCATATCAGTCTGAACTCATCCAAGGACCATTGGGTTCTCGGAAGCCCCTCTCCCGGTGTCCGCCCTGTACGCCGGCAGGACCACTCGCTAGCATGCGCCGTCCGTGCGGAAATTTTGGGGCATCGATCCGGGATGGGCGAGGACAGGGTGCGCTTGTGGCTTCGCTCCTACGACGCAAGGGCGACGCGCCACGCGCATGCGGGCTTCCACCAGGTGGTCCTGCCCGTTGCGGGCGCCCTGCGGATGGAGATCGGCCGGTCGGCCGACGCCCCGTGCGCCGGAACGGTGCGGGAGGGCACGGGCGTCCTCGTGCCTTGCGGCGAACCTCACCGGTTCAGCGCGGACGGCGCGAACCGCTTCGTGGTCATGGACCTGCCGGACACTGCCCTGCACCCGGCCGGTTTCCCGCACGATGCCGTCCGACGCGCCGTAGCCGCGCCCTTCTTCGCCGTCGGCACGGGCCTTCGCCACCTGATCCATTACCTTGCGAGCGAGACGAAGGATGGCCCGGTCGATCCGGGGACGGCGCATCACGCTTCGGGACTGCTTCTCGATGCGTTGTCGCGGTCGCTGACCCGTCCCGCGGCGATGCCGGAACCGGTCGCCCGCGCGCTCGATCTTCTTCATCGGCACTATGCCGAACCGATCGCGGTCGCCGACCTGGCGCGCGCGGCCGGCCTTTCGGTCAGCCGCTTCCATGAGGTGTTCCGGGACGCGACCGGGCGAAGCCCGGCCGCCGCGCTCGCCGAAATCCGCCTCGACCGGGCGGTCGAGCTGCTGCGCGGCACGGACCTTCCGATTGCTGAAGTCGCGCTTGCCGCCGGCTATTCCGACCAGACCGCGCTCACCCGTGCCCTGCGCCGGCGGCGGGGTGTGACGCCGGCGGGGCTGCGCCGGTCCGGGCGATCGTAGCTCCGGTCAAGCGGGCCGGAGCGCCGGTCAAGACAGCCGCGCCAGACGGCGCTAAGAATTCCGGTCGATTCCGCCCCTTGCGCCGGATGTCCGACGTGACGACCCTGACCGAATCACCCGTCTCCACGCCCGCCATGCGCCGCGCCACCCTGATCGGCGCGACTGCCGTCCTGATGTGGTCGACCCTTGCCCTGCTCACCACGCTCGCCGGGGCGATACCGCCTTTCCAGCTCGTGGCGATGGCCTTTGCGCTCGCCTTCGTGATCGGCCTCGCCTGGACGGTCGGCCAGGGAAGGCCGGCGCTCGGCGCGCTCCGTCAGAGGCCGGTCGTCTGGATCCTGGGGGTCGGCGGGCTTTTCGGGTTCCATTTCCTGTTCTTCGTGGCGCTCAGGCTCGCGCCGCCGGTCGAAGCCAATCTGATCAACTACACCTGGCCGCTCCTCATCGTGCTGTTCTCGGCGCTGCTGCCGGGGGAGCGTCTGCGCTGGTGGCACCTAGCCGGGGCGTTTCTGGGGCTGACCGGGGCCGCGCTCCTGATCACCCGCGGCGGGATCGACCTTCGGGCGGAGCATTTTGCCGGCTATGCCGCGGCGGTCGCCTCGGCCCTGGTCTGGGCGGGCTATTCGGTGCTGAGCAGGCGGGTGGGCGACGTGCCGACCGACGCCGTCGGGGGCTTCTGCGGCGCGACCGCGCTGCTCGCGCTTCTGTGCCATCTGGCGCTCGAAGAGACGGTGCGGCCGGATGGAACGGCCCTCTTCGCGATTCTGGGCCTCGGGCTCGGTCCCGTGGGCCTTGCCTTCTTCGTCTGGGACCATGGCGTCAAGCGGGGCGACATTCGGGCGCTCGGCGCCTTCGCCTACGCGGCGCCGCTCCTGTCCACGGTGCTGCTGATCGCCTCCGGCCGGGGCGAGCCGTCGTGGCGGGTCGGCGTTGCCGGCCTCCTCATCGTGGGGGGCGCCGTGCTCGCGGCCCGAGACATGTTCCGCCGCCGGCGGTGAACGTTCGCCAGGCGGGATGCGGTCAGCGGGGCTGCGGCGCGCCTTCCCGCTCCAGAAGCTTGCGCAGGAATCGGCGCGTGCGCTCTTCCTGCGGGGAGGAGAAGAGGGTGCGCGCCGGTCCCTGTTCCACGATCAGCCCGCCATCCATGAACACCGCCCGGTCGGCGACGTCGCGGGCGAAGGTCATTTCATGGGTGACGATCATCATGGTCCGGCGCTCCTCGGCAAGGTCGCGGATGGTCGCCAGGACCTCGCCCACCAGCTCGGGATCCAGGGCGGAGGTCGGCTCGTCGAACAGGATCACCTCCGGCTCCATGGCAAGGGCGCGTGCGATCGCGACACGCTGCTGCTGCCCACCCGACAGCCGGCCCGGATAGGCATCCGCCCTTTCCGCCAGGCCGACCTTGGCGAGGAGTTGCCGGCCCCGCTCCTCGGCCGCGGCCCGCGGCTCGCGTTTCACGACGACGGGGCCTTCGATCACGTTTTCCAGGGCCGTGCGATGGGGGAACAGGTTGAAGCCCTGGAACACGAAGCCGATATGCTGGCGCAGTTCCCGGACCTTCGCCTTGCGGCGGGCGGCCGGCTCCGCCGCATCGATCTCGATCCCGCCGACCCGGATGAGCCCGGCGGTGGGCGTCTCCAGGAAATTCAGGCAACGCAGCAGGGTCGTCTTGCCGGACCCGCTGGGGCCGACGATCGCCAGCACCTCGCCCGTCTCCACCGTGAGATCGATGCCGCGCAGCACCTCGGTCGTTCCGAAGCGCTTGATAAGGCCGCGTATCTCGACCATGCCCATCGGTCAGCGGTCCCGGATGTGAAGGCTGGTCCGCGCCTCCAGGCGATGCTGCGCCCAGGCCAGCACGCTCGAAAGCACCCAGTAGATGAAGGCCGCCGCAAGGTACATCGTGAAGACCTCATAGGTCCGCGCCGTGATCAGCTGGGCCTGCCGGAACAGCTCCGGGACCTGGATCGTGGCGGCAAGGGAGGTGTCCTTGACCAGGCTAATGAAGGTATTGCCCAGCGGCGGCAGGGCGACGCGGGCCGCCTGGGGCAGGATCACCCGCCGCATGGCCTGGGCGGTGGTCATGCCGATGGACGAAGCCGCCTCCCACTGCCCCCGGTCGATGGAGGCGATGGCAGCGCGCAGGATCTCGGCCGTGTAGCCACCGATGTTCAGGGTGAACCCGATCAGGGCCGAGGTGATGGGGTCGAGCCGCAGGCCGAACTGCGCCAGCCCGTAATAGATCACGAACAGCTGGACCAGCAGCGGCGTGCCCCGGATGAACGAGATGTAGATCCGCGCGACCCGCTGCAGGATCGCGGCCGGCGACAGCCGCATCAGCGCGAGGACGAAGCCGAGCGCCAGGCCGAAGGCCATGCCGCCGACGCTGAGCAGGATGGTGTAGACGGCGCCGGTCAGCAGCAGCGGCGCCGACTGGAGCGCGAGATCGAGATTCAAGGCGCGACACCCCGGGCGGTCACCGGGTGACGTCGCTGCCGAACCATTTCTCCGATATCCGCGACAGCGAGCCGTCGGCCCGCATGGCGTCGATGCCGTCGTTGAGGGCGGCCAGCAGCTCTGGATTGCCCTTGGGCAGCGCGATCGCCTGCCGCTGGGTGGCGAAGGGCTCCCCGGCCGCGACGATCCGGCCGCCGGACTGCTTCACCAGATTGCCCACGATCAGCCGGTCGTTGAGGATGGCATCGATCCGGCCCACGATCAGGTCCTGATTGCGCGTCGGATCGTCGTCATAGGTGCGGATGTCGGCATCGGGGACATTCTCGCGCAGCCATTCCTCATAGGCCGTGCCCAGGACAACGCCCACGGATCTGCCGGCCAGATCCTGCGGGCCCGTGATCTCGTCCTCCATCCCGGAGCGGACGATGACCTGGATGCCGGAGACGGTATAGGGCTGGGTGAAGTCGTAGGTCTGCTGCCGCTCGGGCGTGATGGTCACCTGGTTGATCACCACGTCCAGTCGCCCCGAATCGAGCGCCGCCAGCATGCCGTCCCATCTGGTCGGCTGGAATTCGGCCCTCACGCCCAGCTGTTCGGCGAGAGCGCGGGCGAAGTCGATCTCGAAGCCGGTGAGGGTTCCGTTCTCGTCCTGATAGTTGAAGGGCGGATAGGTTCCCTCGACGCCGACCCGGAGGACGCCCCGTTCCCGCACCTCGGCGAGAAGATCCTGGGCCGAAGCAGCCGGGGCGGCGCCAACGAGGAGGAGAAGAAGAAGCAGGAGCCGGGCGGTACGGCGCCGGATCGGGAGAAAGGCGTGCATCGGTCATCTCCGCGGCGGGAACGGGTACCTGACGGAAGCGGAGGTGGCGGGAGGAGGGCGCGCGACCGCGCCGTGCGCTGCCATCCGCTCAGGTCACAACGTTCGGGCGGCACGAAATGATCTTGGGACCGGGACGTCCGCCGGTCTCCCGGCGGTCATCGGGACCGCCGGGTTTCCCGCCAAAGGGTGTAGAGCCCGCTTGCGATCACGACCGAGGCGCCGGCCAGGGTGACCGGATCGGGCCGGTCCCCGAACAGCCAGGCGCCGTAGAACAGAGCCCATAGGATCTGCGTGTAGTGAAAGGGCGAGACCAGGGCGGCCGGCGCTTCCCGGAAGGCGAGAACGAGGAAGGCATGACCGCTGCCGAAAGCGAGCCCGGCCAGCAGCATAAGGCCGAGCGCCGCCGCGTCGGGCGTCTTCCACGCGGCGACGGCGAGCGGCCCGGTCAGGAGCAGGAGGCAGGCGAGCAGGGTCACGATCAGGGCGGGGCCGCTTTCGCTGCGCCCGAGACGGCGGAGGACGATCAGCGACGAGGCGAAGAGCAGGGCGGAGGCGATCATGAGAAAATGCCCCGGCGCCAGCGTCTGGAAGCCCGGCCGCAGCATCACGATCACCCCGGCGAACCCCACCGCGACGGCCGACCAGCGATGGATGCCGACCGCTTCCCGCAAGAGCGGGACGGACAGCACCGTCACCAGCAGCGGCACCGTGAAGGCGATCGCGTAGCCTTCGGCGAGGGGCAGGCTGGCGAAGCCCTGAAGGGTGCAGAGCGTGCTTGCCGCAACCAGCGCCGCCCGCAGCCAGACACGTCCGGGGGAGCGGGGCTTCAGGGCGCGCAGGCCCCCGTTCCCGGCGACGAAGAGCCCGACGGGGACGAGAGCCGTCCCGGCGACGATGAAGACGATCTGGCCGACGGCATAGTCGGCGCTCAGCCATTTCACGGTGGCATCCATGCCCGCGAAGAGGGCAAAGGTCAGAACCGCGAAGAGAATGCCGCGAAGGATCCGGTCGCCGGTCGGCGCACCGGCAGCGATGATCGTTGGAGATGACAATTGGATTGCCCCCGGACGACGCCCGCCCGGCACCGCGCCGGGCAGGACGAGACACGGGGCATATCTCTACGACAGTCGGGGCGGATCCGCGATGGCAATGATGCGGCCGCTGCCCTCCCTCATCCTTCGCCGGGCTGCCAGCCGGCCGGCGCCAGCTCGAACCCTTCGAATACGAAGGCCGGGCTGACCGTGCAGCCGACCAGGGTCCAGTCGCCCAGGCTTTCCGCCGCCTGCCAGTGTCCGGCCGGCACGATCCGCTGGGGTCGCTGCCCCGCGGCGAGATCGGGCCCCAGCACGACGGGGGTCGACTGCCGGCCATCGGACGAGATGTAAAGCCGGAGCGTCGCCCCGCCATACCAGTGCCAGATTTCCGTTGCGTCCACCCGGTGCCAGTGGGACCGTTCCACTGCCTGCAGCAGGTAGTAGATCGCGGTCCCGCTGCCGCGGCCGCCGGTTCCGCCCGGGTCGCGCCAGGTCTCGACGAAATGGCCGCCCTCCGGGTGGGGCTGCATGCCGAGCTGGCGGATGATGTCCGAAGGTGTCATGGGCGCGTCTCAGAAGGCGTCCTTGCGCGCGCGGAGCGTGGCGAAGACGGCCACCGGATCGGCCTCCATGCCCAGCGCGGCGGCAAGTGCCGGATCGTCGGCGCGCAGGAAGGGATTGGCGCGCTTCTCTTCGCCCAGGGAGGCGGGGATGGTGGGCTCGCCCCGGGTCCGCAATTCCTCGATCTCGGCCGCGCGGCGGATCAGGTCGGGGTTCCGGCCGTCCACCGACAGGGCAAAACGGGCGTTGGAGGCCGTGTATTCGTGCCCGCAGTGAACCTTCGTCTCGTCGGGCAGCGCCCGCAGCTTCAGCAGGCTCTGCCACATGGTGGACGGCGTCCCTTCGAACAGGCGCCCGCAGCCGAGCGAGAACAGGGTGTCGCCGCAGAACAGCGCATCGGATTCGGCGAAGTGGAAGGAGATGTGGCCCGAGGTGTGGCCGGGCGTCTCGATCACGCGGGCGGCGGCATCGCCCACCCGGACGGTGTCGCCCTCGGCGACCCCCTCGTCCAGCCCCGGGATTCGGTTGCGGTCGGCCGCCGGGCCCAGGATGCGGGCGCCGTAGCGCTCCTTGAGCGCGAGATTGCCGCCGGTGTGATCGGCGTGATGATGGGTGACAAGGATCAGGTGAAGCGGCCAGCCACGGGCCGTGAGCGCGTCCGCCACCGGCTCCGCCGCGCCGGGATCGACGACCGCGACCGTGCCCGTCGCCGGATCCCGCAGGAGATAGATGTAGTTGTCGCTGAAGGCTGGGATCAGCGAGGTTTCCAGTTCAGGCATCTTCGGCACTCCCGTCAAAGCGCGCCGCCCGGTGGCACAGATAGGTCCAGACCATGGTGGCCGCGGCAAGCGCCGTGATCCCGGCGTGGTCATAGGGCGGCGCGACCTCGACCACGTCCATGCCGACCCAGGGCAGGTCCGCAAGCCGTTTCACCATGCCGACGGCCTGCCACGAGAACAAGCCGCCGATCTCCGGGGTTGCCGTGCCGGGGGCCTGGGACGGATCCAGGACGTCGATGTCGAAGGTGAGATAGGCGGGGCGCCGGCCGATTGTTTCCTGAACGCGCTGCACGATCCGCTCGATGCCGCCCATATGGACTTCCTCGGCGGTGATGCCGGTCAGGCCGCTCGCCCGCGTCCAGGCCGCCACGTCGCGCTGGACCGGCGACCGGAGGCCGATCTGGATCGAGCTTTCGGGATCGATCAGGCCTTCCTCGATCGCGATCCGGATCGGCGAGCCGTGGAAGGCGGGCGTGGCGTCGCCGCCCGGCCAGGTGTCCGGATGGGCGTCGAACTGGACCAGCGAAAGCTGGCCGTACCGCATCGCGAGTGCGCGCAGCACGGGCAGGGTGACGGTGTGGTCGCCGCCCAGCGAAACCAGATGGCAATGCTGGTCGATCAACCGGGAGGCGGTCTCCTCGATCGCCCGCAGCGTGCCGTCGATATCGCCGATCTCCGCCACCACGTCGCCCGCGTCGAACAGGCCAAGCCTGTCGGCCGGGGAGAGGCCCAGCTCGGGATGGTCGTCCCCGGTGAGAAGCTTGCTCATGTCCCGGATCGCCGCGGGGCCCAGCCGCGCGCCCGGCCGGAACACTGTCCCGCCGTCGAAGGGCAGGCCGATGACCGCGACCGGATTCGGCGCGCCGTCGGGTTCCCGGCGATGGGGCGCGTCGAGAAACGTTCGAATGCCGGCGAAGGGGAGCGACACGGGAACTTGTATCCTTTCGAGCGGGTACCGGACCGGCGGTCCCGGTTGCGACAAGGATTTGCTAATATGGAATTGTCGCGGGGCAGAGATCCAGGACCGGAGTGGCCGGAATGTACACCGACGTCGTCGATCTGCGCGAGTTCTACGATACCAGCCTTGGCCAGATGGCCCGGCGTATCCTGCGCCGGCGCATTCGCCAGCTTTGGCCGGACGTGCGCGGAGAGATCGTGTTGGGCTTGGGCTACGCGACCCCGCTGCTGCGGACCTTCCGCGACGAGGCCGAGCGGGTGCTGGCGGTCATGCCGGCGCGCCAGGGGGTGACGCGCTGGCCGCCGGACGGGCTCGGGCTGACGGCGCTCGCCGAAGAGGCGGAGCTGCCGCTGCCCGACATGTCGGTCGACCGCATCATCCTGCTGCACGGCCTCGAGGTGACCGAGAACCTGGCCGGGCTGATGCGGGAATGCTGGCGGGTTCTCGCCGGCGGCGGCCGGCTGCTCGCGATCGTGCCGAACCGGCGTGGCATCTGGGCCCGCACGGACCGGACGCCCTTCGGCCATGGCCGCCCCTACAGCGCCTCCCAGCTCTCGCGCATGCTGCGGGACCACTCCTTCGTGCCGCAACGCTCGACGGGGGCGCTCTATATCCCGCCGCTCAGGGCGCGGTTCCTTCTGGGCGCGGCCACGGCGTGGGAGGAGGTGGGGCTCCGCTGGTTCGAGACCTTCTCGGGCGTGGTCATGATCGAAGCCTCCAAGCAGCTCTACCAGACCAGCAACGTCCGGCGGAAGCGCCGCCATCGGCCGGTCCTGCTTCCGGTCGGCCAGGCGCGCCCGGGCTATGGCGTCGCGGCCGGGTTCCCGGCGGAGAGCCGCGAGCCCGGATAGGCGCCGACCGGGGAACCTCTATCCGGCGGGCGGATAGGGCGGCTTCGTGAGATTGGCAGGCGAGAGGGTGAAGATCTCGCAGCCGGTCTCCGTCACCCCGACGCTGTGCTCGAACTGCGCGGAGAGGCTGCGGTCGCGGGTAACGGCCGTCCACCCGTCATTGAGGATCTTCACGTCCGGCCGGCCTGCATTGACCATCGGCTCGACCGTCAGGAACATCCCGGGCCGCAGTTCGGGTCCGTCGCCGGGGCGGCCGTAGTTCGGAACGTCCGGCGCGTCGTGGTAGACGCGACCCAGCCCGTGGCCGCAGAAGTCGCGGACGACATTGAAGCGCTCCGCCTCCACATAGGCCTGCATGGCGAAACCGATGTCGCCGACCGTCGCGCCGGGACGAATTGCCCCGATGCCCCGCATCATGGCCTCGTACGCCACGTCGATCAGGCGCTCGGCGCGCCTGCCGATCTTCCCGACCGCATACATGCGGCTGCTGTCGCCATGCCAGCCGTCGACGATCACCGCGAGGTCGATGTTGAGGATGTCGCCCTCCATCAGCCTTCGCTCGCCGGGGATGCCGTGGCAGACGACGTGGTTGATCGAGATGCAGGTCGCATGGGCGTAGCCGCGGTAACCGAGCGAGGCGGGCGTGCCGCCGTGGTCGCGCACGAACTCGTGACAGAGGCGGTCGAGTTCGGCCGTCGGGATGCCGGCCCGGACATGCGCGGTGATCATGTCCAGCGTCGCCGCGGCAAGCTGGCCGGCGGCCCGCATTCCGGCGAAATCCTCGAACGAGTGCAGCTTTATGCTTCGGCGATAGGCTCGGTCGGTCATCGGCGATCCAGGGCGGTTTGGGAGAAGGGCGGTCGGCTCACGCGATGGTGGCGGGCCGCATGGCCCGGCCATGCGTGGCGGCGATGGGCATTCCGGCATGAAGCTCGTCGATCATCCGCTCCGCAAAGGGCGGCACTGGGCTGCCTTTCGCAAGGTATGGGCGGAGAATGGCAACGGGCGCGTCGAAGATCAGGAACTTCGCCCGCGCCAGCGCCTCGTCGTCGTCGGTCCTGCCCCCGCCTGCGGCGACGCAGTCCTGGAAGGCGGCGTCAAGCTCGTACTCCAGCTTCTCGAGCTCCTCGCGGAGCGGCGGCGGAGGCGGGATGTCCTCGAAAAGGGTGGCCGGCTCGTTCAGGAGCAGGAACCGGGCGCGATGCCCGTCCTCCTGGGACCAGCGCAGGATAGCGAGCGCCGCCTCACGCGGACGACCCCGGCGCAGCAATGGAGCCACGGCCCCGACGAAGGAGGCATAGGCGGTGTTCCAGGCAGCGCCAAGGACGGCCGAGCGGGAGTCGAAGCGATGGTAGATCGACCCGGTGGGGGCGCCGACCCGCCGGGCGATCGCCTGCATGGTGGCGGCAGCAGGACCACCCTCCGCCACCAGCGCCATGGTGGCGTCGATGAAGTCGTTCCTGGAGAAGCGAGCCGTCCTGACCATGCAATTAGAATACACGTTTTAGAATGTGCTGTCTATTTGGTACCGCGCCGTCTTCGGGCGCGGGCGATTCCGGCCAGGCTTCAAAGGGTGGCGGGTGTCGCCGCGGCCAGCGCCAGATAGCGCCCGGCCTTGGCGATGGAGACGAGCAGCAGGAACGTCGCCAAGGACTCCCGGGCCATGCCGGCTACGACGGTCAGGGGATCGCCGACAATGGGAAGCCAGCTGAGCAGCAGTGACCACCTGCCGTAGCGGGCATACCAGCGCCGCGCCCGGATCAGCGTCTCCTGCTTCGCGGGGAACCATTTCCGGTGGCCGAAGCGGCCGGCCACCCGTCCGATCAGCCAGTTGGCGACCGAGCCGAGGACGTTCCCGGCGCTTGCCGTTACGACCAGCAGCCAGGCCGGATAGTCGCCGGTCAGAAGCAGGGCGACGAGTGCCGCCTCCGACTGCATCGGCAGGATGGTCGCCGCTGCGAAGGCCGCAAGAAACAGGCCGGCAAGGATCGCGGGATCGGTCAAAGGGGCTCTTCGGTCGGTGCGGTGGACTGTCCGCCTGTGGGTGGTCAGCCTCGCCGCTTCTTCAGTAGGAAGACCGCCTGTTCGCCCAGCCAGTTCGCCTGCCAGCCCGGCTTCATCCGGCGCACGCGCCCGCCGCGAGGCAGGATGACGCTCTGCTCGATCTCGATGTCCATGTCCCGGCACAGGACCACGAAATCGGTGATCGTGCAGAAATGGATGTTGGGCGTTTCCCACCACTCGTAGGAGAGATGGCTGGTCTTCGGCATCCGTCCCTGGAGAAGCAGGGCCAGCCGGACGCGCCAATGCCCGAAATTCGGGAAGCTGACGATGGCGCGGCGGCCGATCCTCACCAGGTTCGCCAGGACCTCCTTCGGCGCTCTCGTCGCCTGCAAGGTCTGGCTCAGGATGACATAGTCGAATGCCTGGTCCGGATAGTCGCGCAGATCGGTGTCCGCATCGCCCTGTACCACGGACAGGCCGCGGCTGACGCAGGCGTGCACGCCGGCCATGGACAGCTCGATGCCCCGGCCGTCGACGCCCTTGGCACGGGTCAGTTCGGCCAGCAGCTCGCCGTCTCCGCATCCCACGTCCAGCACGCGGGCGTTCGCCTCCACCATCTCGGCGATCAGGCGAAGGTCGACGCGGATGTCCTGCGGCCGGTCGGGGGCGTATCCCGGATCCAGCGGCATCAGGACCTCCTCACGCCGACCCGGCCGGACAGGCCGTCGAGGAAGCCGTGCAGGACACGGTGGAACTCCGGTTCGTCCAGGAGGAAGGCGTCATGCCCCTTGTCGCTTTCGATCTCGACGAAGCTGACATTGCCCGCGACGGCGTTCAGCGCGTGGACGATGGCGCGGCTTTCCGCCGTCGGGAACAGCCAGTCGCTGGAGAAGGAGACGATGCAGAACCGGACCGGTGTGCCCCGGAAGGCGTTCGCCAGCGCCCCGCCATGGTCGCGGGCCAGGTCGAAATAATCCATTGCCCGCGTGATGTAGAGATAGGAGTTGGCGTCGAACCGGTCGACGAAGGTGATGCCCTGGTGGCGTAGATAGCTTTCCACCTGGAAATCCGCATCGAAGCCGTAGCTGAGGGCCTGGCGGTCCTGCAGGTTCCGCCCGAACTTCCGGTGGAGCGCTGCCTCGGAAAGATAGGTGATGTGGGCCGCCATGCGGGCGACCGACAGGCCCCGGGTCGGCCGGACGCCGGCGGCATAATAGTCGCCGCCGCGCCAGTCGGGATCGGCCATGATCGCCTGCCGGCCGACCTCGTGGAAGGCGATGTTCTGGGCCGAATGCCGCGCGGCCGCCGCGATGGGCACCGCCGCGTGCAGCCGCTCGGGATACCGCACGGCCCATTCCAGCACCTGCATGCCGCCCATGGAGCCGCCGATGACGCAGAGCAGCTTCTCGATCCCCAGATGGTCGATGAGCAGCTTCTGCGCGCGCACCATGTCGCCGATGGTGATGACGGGGAAGCGGACGCCGAACGGCCGGCCGGTCGCGGGATCGATGTCCTTCGGCCCCGTCGTTCCCATGCAGCCGCCCAGGACATTGGCGCAGATCACGTAGTAGCGGTCGGTATCGATGACCCTGCCCGGGCCCACGACCAGCGACCACCAGCCCGGCTTTCCAGTTATCGGATGGGATTCGGCGACGAACTGGTCCCCGGTCAGCGCGTGACAGACCAGGACGGCGTTCGACCGGTCGCTGTTCAGCGTTCCGTAGGTCTGGTAGGCGACCGTGAACGGTCCGATCACCGCACCACTGTCCAGCGGCATCGGCCGGTCTGCGGCAAGCTGGACATGGTGTCCTGGCAGCTGGGCTGCGGTGGTCGCGGCCGGCGCGCTGATATGCAGGGATGCGGTCATCGGCGGGTGAGAGCGTCCATTGTCGGGCCTTTGTATGCGGGCGGAATAGGTAGGGCCCGGGGGAACCCCCCTGTCAATCACTTCCGTGAAGCGCAAGGCGGAGGTTTCCTTTTGATTTTAGCCAGTCGCGGGACTATTCCTACAGGCCCCGGAGCCCTACGGCCTGGGCAACGGTGATCAATTCAGAGCAGCGATGTCCTCCCATAGATCCGCGCCGGACGACCTGAGGCGCCAGGTCGACGAGATCGATGACGCCATTTTCGATCTGTTGGTGAAGCGGGCCAGGCTGGGCGAAACGATCGCCCGTGCGGGCACGGACGGGCAGCCGTCGTTCCAGCCCGGGCGGGAGGAGGCGATTCTCCGCCGCCTGGTGGCGCGGACGGCGGAGCCGCTTCCGGTCTCGGCGATGGTGCGCATCTGGCGCGAGATCTTTGCCGCCTCCATGCGCCTCCAGGGAAACTTCGCGGTCGCCGTGCACGTCCCCGAGGACAAGCGCGATCTTTGGGACCTCGCGCGCGACCATTACGGCAGCATTACGCCGATCTCGGCGATGACCGCAGCCACGCCCGCGCTGAGGGCCGTCATCGACGGAAGCGCGACAGTCGCGGTTCTCCCCTGGCCGGAGGACAACGATCCGGAGCCCTGGTGGCCGACGCTCATGTCGCTGGACAGCAAGACCCCGCGGGTCGTCGCCTGCCTGCCGTTCCTGGCGGCAAGCCCCGGAGAGGGGCATACCGCCCTTGCCGTGGCGCGGACGATTCGCGAACCGATGGGCGACGATCATACCCTGATCGGCGTCGAGCTTTCGGGCGACGTCAGCCGCAGTCGGCTCAAGGAGGCGTTGGAAGCGGTGAACCTGCATCCTCTCGCCTTCTGGGGCACCCGGGTCGGCGGCGGGACCGTGCCGCTTTATCTGATCGAAGTGGCCGGCTATGTCGGATCCGGCGATCCGCGGCTCGACGCGCTGCTGGAGCGGCTGGGCGAGGTAGGGCAGCGGATTCTTCCGATCGGAGGCTTCGCGACCCCGCTCACCGTCGGCCGGACTACGAGAAAGGGCAAGGTGTCATGACCGTTGTCTCTCCCGAACCCGTCACGGAACCGCAACCCCGGCCCGGAATCCTGACGATCAGCCCCTATGTCGGCGGCGAGAGCAAGGCGGGTGTCGAGCGGCCGATCAGGCTGGCGTCGAACGAGGGTGCGCTCGGTGCAAGCCCCCGTGCGATCGAGGCCTATCGTGCCCTCGCCGGCGAGCTGCACCGCTACCCCGACGGCGGCGCGGGCGAGCTGCGGGCCGCGATCGCCCGGCGTCACGGGCTGTCCGCGGACGGCATCGTCTGCGGCGCCGGGTCGGACGAGCTGATCCAGCTCCTGGTCAAGAGCTATGCCGGGCCGGGGGACGAGGTGCTTTACAGCGCGCACGGCTTCCTCATCTATGCGATCGCGGCGCGTTCGGTCGGCGCGACGCCGGTCGCGGCGCCCGAACGCGACCTCAAGGCCGATGTCGACGCGCTTCTCGCCCGGGTGACGGAGCGGACGCGGCTTCTGTTCCTGGCCAATCCGAACAACCCGACGGGCACCTATCTGACCAAGGCGGAGGTCGAGCGGCTTCATGCCGGGCTGCCGGGCCATGTCATCCTGGTCATCGACGGAGCCTATGCGGAATACATGTCGGCCGCCGACTACTCCGACGGAGCCGATCTGGTCGACCGGTCGCGCAATGTCGTGATGACCCGGACCTTCTCCAAGATCTATGGGCTGTCGTCGCTGCGGCTCGGCTGGGCCTATTGCCCACCGGCCATCGCGGACGTGCTCAACCGGGTGCGAGGGCCGTTCAATGTCAGCGCCGCGGCGCAGGCCGCCGGCGTCGCCGCGGTGGAGGACACGGCCTTCGTCGAGAAGGTGCGCCAGCACAACGACGTCTGGCGCGCCTGGACGGAAGAGGCGCTGCGCGGGCTCGGCCTCGTCGTCCACCCGTCGGTGACCAATTTCGTCCTGATCGACTTTGCCGGCATTGCCGGAAAGGATGCCGAAAGCGCCCGCCAGTACCTGAAGGCGCGCGGAATTCTGGTGCGGCAGGTGGGCAGCTATGGCCTGCCGACCTGCCTGCGCATCACGATCGGTACGGGGGAGGAGATGGAAGCGACCGTCGCCGCCCTCCGCGATTATCTGCAGGAATGAATCGGAATCCATGACAATGGCCGACACGCCCCTATTCGAGCGGCTGACGCTGCTTGGCCTCGGCCTGATCGGCTCGTCCGTCGCCCGCGCCGTGAAGAGGCACGGCCTGGCCGGGGAAATCGTCGGTCATGCCCGCAGCGAGGCGACCCGGGCCCGATCGATGGAACTCGGCTTCGTCGACCGGGTCGAGCCCGACCCGGCCGAGGCCGTGCGCGGCGCGGATCTCGTCATGATCTGCACCCCCCTCGGCACCTATGCGTCCCTGGCGCAGGCCATGCTGCCGGGCCTGCGCGAGGGCGCGATCGTCAGCGACGTCGGCTCGGTCAAGAGCTGCGTGCTCCGCGACCTTCAGCCGATCCTGCCGCCGACCGTGCATCTCGTGCCCGGACACCCGATCGCCGGCACCGAGCATTCCGGTCCCGATGCCGGCTTCGCCGAGCTGTTCGAGGGACGCTTCTGCATCCTGACGCCCCCGGACGGAACGGATGCCGCCGCGGTCGATCGGCTCGTCGCCCTCTGGCAGGCGATCGGCTCCACGGTCGAGGTGATGTCGGCCGAGCATCATGACCGCGTGCTGGCCGTCACGTCGCACTTGCCGCATCTGATCGCCTATACGATCGTAGGCACCGCGACCGACCTCGAGGAGCATCTGAAGTCCGAGGTGATTCGCTTCTCGGCCAGCGGCTTCCGGGACTTCACCCGGATCGCCGCGTCCGACCCGGTCATGTGGCGGGACATCTTCCTCAACAACAAGGAAGCGGTGCTGGAGGTGATCCAGCGCTTCAACGAGGATCTGACCGCGCTGCAGAGGGCGATCCGCTGGGGCGAGGGCGACAAGCTCGAGCAGCTTTTCACCCGTACCCGGGCCATCCGCCGCGGCGTGATCGACGCCCGCCAGGCCTGACCCGGGTCATTCCTCCAGGGGCGGCGGCCGATCGGGCCATGCGATCTCCGGCAGGCTGCCCAGGGGCAGCGGGCCGAGCGCGAGCTGTCTGTTCTCGATGGCGAAGGGGGCGGTCAGTACGGGACCTCTGCCATCTTCCGACGGCACGGCCAGCAGGCTCAGGCCCGCTTTCGCGAAGGTCGCGGGCCTCGACTCCACGATGCCGGCATCGACCAGGGCATCCACCGTCTCGGCGAAGCCGCGGATGTCGGCAATGAGCCGGCCGCTCGGCTGCAGAGTCGAATCTAGGACGAAAGTGCCCGAACCGGTGATCGACAGGGGCCCCCAGTCGAGGCTGAGCATGTCGATCGCGACAAGGCCGCCGGCATCCCTCCAGGCGGCGACCTCCCGGGCCTCGACCGTCGAGGGCAGGGGACCGGAGACGGTCAGGTTCAGCCGGGCGTGCGCAATGTCCTGGCCCAGGGCCGGCAGCCACGGACCGGGCAGCGACAGGGCGTCGATCGCCAACCCGACGGTCATGATCGGGCTGCCGCCGCCGTCCGGCTCCCGCTCGGCCCAGCGGCCGGTGACCCGGGACGTCCTGGCGATGCCGGTCGCGCCGGGGAGCGCCAGCGCGACCGACTCCAGCACGAGATCGGCGCCGATCATGCGGCCCGCGCCGTCGATGACCAGATCGCCCCGACCAGCTTCCGCCGTGGCGGTCATGCCGGGGGTTCCGGCCAGCATCAGCCGCTGTCCGCGGGGCAGTTCGACATGGACGCGTCGCCAGGACCAGGGATGCGCGCTGGCCGCTATTCGGCCTGCTTCCCAGGCCAGGCCGTCCGGGCGGACGACCCGGACGTCGTCCGCCGTCGCCGCGAGGGCGAAGGGGAAGCCGTGGAAGGATATGCCGCTGAACCGGATCTCGCTGCCCTGGCGGCGCGCGTCCTCGATCCGGGAGAGAATCGCGTGCTCCAGCCGTCGTTCGGCATAAAACCACAGGCCGGAATAGCCCGCGATCAGGACCGCGGCCACGCAGGCGGTCAGAAGACGGCGGGAAGCGGGCATCGATGCTTGGTTCCTTCTGGGTCCCGGCCGGTGACTGGACCATGCATGTCGGCCGATTGCAAGACGGGGCCTGGCGTGCGACCGGCACTGGCACAGGGCCCGCGATTCGCGTACATCGTGAGGTCATGTTCAAGGAACATGGAGCTTATGCCCCCGGTGCGACGTCCGGATCCGGACAGGAGGACGCCTGGCGCGTCCCCTCGCTTCAGATCCCGACCGGCGTGGATCTTTGGGTCTTCGGCTATGGCTCGCTGATGTGGAATCCGGGGTTCCCCTACGTCGAGCGGCGGCGGGCCGTGCTCTACGGCTATCACAGGCGGTTCTGCGTCTATTCCAAGCGCTACCGGGGCACGCCCGAGCGTCCGGGCCTCGTCCTCGGCCTCGATCGCGGCGGATCCTGCCAGGGGATGGTCTTCCGGGTCGAACCGGTCCGGATCCCCGATACGCTCGCCTATCTGTGGGACCGGGAGATGGTGAGCGGCGTCTACCGCCCGACGCTTCTGCCCGTGGCCGTGTCCGGTTCCAGGGTCCGGGCCTGCGCCTTCGTGGTCGACCGCCGCCACCGGCACTATTGCGGCCGGATGGAGCCGGGCCGGATCGCCGAGATCATCGCCGGCGGAATCGGCCAGAACGGCCCGAACTGGGAGTATCTCGTGAACACGGTCCGCCATCTGGAAGAAATCGGGGTGCGCGACCGCGCCCTGCACCGCCTTCTGCAAGAGGTCGAGGCGCTGCGTTTCGGGAGATTCGCGCCGATTCCCGCGACGCCCGCCGTGGACCGGTACCCGACCGAGCCATAGCAGGGGCGCCGCCGGGCGGCGTAAGGGGTGATCCGCCCGGCGGCCAAGAAGGCGAAGGTAGTCGCCAGTTCCGAGAATACGTTGCGTATCCGGAACGATGCAACTGTTGCAGAAACGCAACGAAAGCCCTAAAAACTGCTGCAAATCTGCATTACCTGTTGCGGTCCAGATTGGAATGGATCAAGAAATCTCCGGGCTGCGGGGTGCAGCCCAGGCTGGTACCGGAGACCGGCCTGGACTATCGGAGGTTTAATAATGAAGAAGATTCTTCTGGGGAGCACCGCTCTCCTGGGTGCCGGCCTGCTGAGCGCCTCGGCGGCTGCGCAGGTCGAGTTGCAGATCTCGGGCTACGCCCAGTTCGAGGCCGGCTTCGTGGACGAGGACGGTGACGCCGCTGCGGGCCGCGACTACGATTTCCGCCAGGACGGTTGGATCCAGTTCAACGCCCGCGGCGTGGCCGACAACGGCCTGGAATACGGCGCCGAGATCGAGCTGGACGACATCGCGGCCGATGAAGGCATCGAGCAGGACGAGCAGTACGTCTACGTCCGCGGCGGCTTCGGCACCCTGCGCTTCGGCGACAAGGAAGGCGCCGTCAAGGAGCTCGCCGTCACCGCCCCGACCGGCTTCGGTTCCGGCGGCTTCGACGGCAACTACGGCGAGTACATGATCGGCACCGCCAGCACCGCCTACCTGCTGGACGCCGAAGAGGCGATGGGTGACACCGACGCCACCAAGATCACCTATCTGACGCCGGAGTTCAGCGGCTTCCAGGCCGGTATCAGCTTCACGCCGACCGATAACAACAAGGGCAAGTCCGGCAAGCAGCGGACTGACGAGTTTCTTGACAGAAACGACGACGACGTGATCGACGCGGACGACGAGCCCCTAACGCGTCCTAACGGCGAGTACGAGAACGTGGTCGGTATCGCGGCCAACTACGCGGCCGACTTCGAGGGCTTCAACGTCCTGGTCGGCGCCGGCTACCTGTTCGGCTCCGCCGTCGAGGACGGCGAAGACCTGCGGGCCTTCGACGTCGGTCTGAACGTCGGCTTCGGCGGCTTCACGGTCGGCGCCCAGTACGTCCTCGTCACCGAGGCGGTGGGTATCGACGAGGTGGAGACCATCCAGTTCGGCGCCACCTACGAGTTCGATGCCTGGACCTTCGGCGCCAACGCCGCGCTGACGACCGAGGAAGACCTCGCTGGCGACAAGGTCGACACCAACATCTACTCGGTCGGCGCGACCTACTCTGTCGCCCCGGGCCTGGCGGTCTACGCCGACTCGGCGTTCATCGACAGCGACACCGGCGACGCGACCGTCTTCCTGGTCGGCACCGCGGTGTCGTTCTAAGGACGGTTTCGACCGTAAAGGGAAGGGCGGTGCCATCGGCACCGCCCTTTTCATTTCGGCGATCCGCTGCGGCGGCACGCGGTCACAGAATGCCGGCTGCCCTTTCCCAATCCGCCGTCAGCCGGCGCACGAAACCCGCGGCATCGAAGGCGGTGCCGTCGGTCAGGACCATCTGGACGGGGCCGGTCGGGTCCTCGTCTTCGTCCGGGCCCCCGCGGACCAGCGTGTAGTCGGCGCGCCCGGAGGCGATCGCCGCGCAGATGGCGGCATAGGATCCCCGCCCGACCCGGCCGACCTGGGCCCGTTCGGCGGGCGACAGCTCGGGATCGGCGACCAGCGTTCCTTCGGCCGTGGCGGCGGTCCGGGCGAAGATGTCGAGGGCCCTGCGGTCGAGCGGCGCGGCGAGGACCCGGTCGCGGGCATGGCGGAGATCGGCAAGGCAGGTGGCCGAGGCGGCTGACAGGGGCAAGAGCTCCTCCTTCTCTGACGGCGTCAAACCGGTCTTCGAGACGGGCCGGCGGCAAGCGGTAGCTGCCGCCCGCAAATTTCTCCAGACAATTTCTGGCAACGTTACGGAAGAAGGAGGTGTTCTCGGTGGCGATGTGTGGGCCCATGACCGGGCATGGGTGCTCCCATGCCGCTGCCGGCACCCGACCGCGCACGACCGGATCAGGGCGTCAGCTGCATTTGGAATAGCCGCAGGCCGTGCACAGGTCGCAGCCCTCGCTGTGGATCAGGGTCGGCTGCCCGCAACGGGGACAGCCCCTGAGCGGCCGGGTCGGCGGCAGTTCGGGCCGGGCGCCTGCAGGGCCGGGAGCGGTCTCCGGCGGCGCAAGAAAGCCGATCTCGATCATGTGCTGCTCGATGATGCCGCCGATCGCCGCCAGAAGCGACGGAACGTAGCGTCCCTCCATCCAGTGGCCGCCGCGCGGATCGAACACGGCCTTCAGCTCTTCGACCACGAAGGCGACATCGCCGCCGCGGCGGAACACCGCGCTGATCATCCGGGTCAGCGCCACGGTCCAGGCATAGTGTTCCATGTTCTTGGAATTGATGAACACCTCGAACGGCCGCCGGATCTTGCGGTCGCCCGGCGCGTCCTGGACGATGTCGTTGATGGTCACGTAGATCGCATGGTCGCTGTCGGGCCAGCGCAGCTTGTAGGTGCGTCCGGGCAGGGACTGAGGGCGCTCCAGCGGTTCCGTCATATAGACGACGTCCCCATCTCCCTCGCCATCCGTCGGGACGCGCCGGGCCTCCGGCCGGACGGTCGGCACGGCGGCCATCTCCAGCACCGCGCCCGTGATCTCGTTCGGGCGATAGGTCGTGCACCCCTTGCAGCCAAGGGCATATGCCTGGGCGTAGACGTCCTTGAACGCCTCGAAGGGCAGGTCGGGCGGGCAGTTGATCGTCTTGCTGATCGAACTGTCGATATGCTTCTGGGCGGCGGCCTGGATCCGCACATGGTCTTCCGGCCGCAGCCCGCCGACATCGACGAAGGCGTCGCTCAAGGGGGCGTCGGGGCCGAACGCCTCCCGATACAGCCTGTAGGCGTAGTCCGTCATCCGCTCGGTCGTGCGGCTTCCGTTCGCCAGCAGCACGTTCCTGGAATAGCTGTAGGCGAAGACCGGCTCGATGCCCGAGGAGACGTTGTCGGCGAAGAGCGAGATCGTGCCGGTCGGCGCGATCGAGGTGACGAGCGCGTTGCGCAGGCCGCACCGCTCCACGGCCTCGCGCACCGCGGGATCGAGCGAGCGGATCATCGGCCGTTCGCGATAGGCCGCGGCGTCATAGAGCGGGAAGCTGCCCTTCTCGGCCGCGAGTTCGGCGGAGGCGAGATAGGCCGCATTCTTCAGGGCGGCGAGCCATTCGTCGGTCAGCCGGACCGACTCCTCCGACCCGTAGCGGACGCCGCACTGGATGAAGGCATCCGCGAGCCCCGTCACGCCCAGGCCGATCCGCCGCTTGTTCCGCGCCTCCTCGGCCTGGGCCGGAAGGGGGAATTCGGAGATGTCGACCACATTGTCCATCATCCGGACGGCGACGGGCACGATCTCCCGCAGGCGGTCGAGATCGAGCCGGGCCCGCGGCGTGAACGGGTCGCGCACGAGCCGGGCCAGGTTGACCGAGCCCAGGAGGCAGGCGCCATAGGGCGGCAGCGGCTGCTCGCCGCAGGGATTGGTCGCCTGAATCGTCTCGCAATAGGCGAGATTGTTCATCCGGTTGATCCGGTCGATGAAGATCACGCCCGGTTCGGCATAGTCGTATGTGGCCCGCATGATCCGGTCCCAGAGATCGCGGGCGCGCAAGGTCCGGAAGGGCACCCCGGCGAAGGACAGGGTCCAGTCCTCGTCCCGCTCGACCGCGGTCATGAAGGCGTCGGTCGCCAGAACGGACAGGTTGAACATGCGCAGGCGGCCCGGTGTCCGCTTGGCGTCAATGAACTCCTCGATGTCGGGGTGATCGCAGCGCAGCGTCGCCATCATGGCGCCCCGGCGGGACCCTGCGCTCATGATCGTCCGGCACATGGCGTCCCAGACATCCATGAAGGAGAGGGGGCCCGAGGCGTCGGCCCCCACGCCGTGCACCGGCGCGCCCCGCGGCCGCAGGGTCGAGAAGTCGTAGCCGATCCCGCCGCCCTGCTGCATGGTCAGCGCCGCCTCCTTCAGATGGTCGAAGATGCCGACCATGCTGTCGGGGATCGTGCCCATCACGAAGCAGTTGAACAGGGTGACGGCGCGGCCCGTCCCGGCGCCGGCCAGAATCCGGCCCGCCGGCAGGAACTGGAAGTCCTCCAGGATGCCGTAGAACCGCCGTGCCCAGAGCTTCGGGTCCCGTTCCGGCGCGGCAAGCGCGCCGGCGACGCGACGCCAGGTGTCTTCCACCTCCGTATCCACCGGAACCCCATCCGGCGTGCGGAGGCGGTACTTCATGTCCCAGATGCGCCGGGACACGTCGGTCAGTACCGTCATCGGGCCGCCCTTCCGATGGAAGCGCCATCAAGGCGAAACAATAGGGAGCGGCGGACAGCCGGTCAAGTCGGATGTTCTAGTTTTGTTCGTGGAATCAGCCTTCAGCCGCGGCCGGCAGGGGCCGGTCGGGATGGTTCCGGCGGACCGTCGCCGGCCCGCCTTCGGCGACGACCAGGCGGTCGCTCGCCGCCTCCAGCTCCTGCTCCAGACGCCGCAGGAACTCGTCACGCGGAAGCCCGGGCGGGATCGCCGGCAGGAACTCGACGGTGATGGTGCCGGCCCGCTTGCGCAGGCTGCGGCGCGGCCAGAACACGCCGGCGTTCAGGGCCATCGGCACGACCGGGACCTGAAGCGCTTCGTAAAGCGCGGCGATGCCGATGCGGTAGGGGGCGGCGGCGCCGGGCGCGACCCGGGTGCCTTGCGGAAAGATCACGATCTTCCGGCGCTGCGCCACCATGCGGCGGGCGCCCTCTATCATGCTGGTGATGGCCCTTCCGCGCGCGCCGCGGTCGACCGGGATCAGATCCGCCTTCGCCGCGTACCAGCCCCAGATCGGGATCCACATCAGCTCCCGCTTCAGCACGATCGCCGGATCGTCGAAGAGGAGGTGGAGCTTCATCGTCTCCCAGGCCGACTGATGCTTCGCCGCGATGATGCAGGGGCCTTCGGGCACCAGCTCCCGGCCGACGACGCGGTAGTCGAGCCTCAGGATTCGCCGCTCCAGGAAGCTCACGGTCCTGAGATACCATCGCACCACGGCCAGGAAGACGCGCCTGGGAAGGACGAGGGTCCAGAGGATCCCGAAGCAGCAAAGCGTCGTCCAGGCGAAGAACACCGCGTTGAAGAGATGAGAGCGCAGATCGGCCATGAAATTGATGTGCCCGGCGTTGGTCGGCGGGACGGCATGATCGGCCGCCCGGGCCGGCGCGCAGCATAACCGCTTGCCGCCGGCTCGCAAGCATTCCGGCGCGGACCGATCCGCCCGGACTTCTGCCAAGCGCGTCAGCCGATCTCGAGCGGCAGGAAGACCGCCTGGCCATTCCGCTCGGTCAGCAGCAGGACGCTCGACCGGCCCGCCTGCCGGGCTTCCTCTATGGCGGTGACGACGTCCTCCGGCTCCTGAACCTCGGTGCTGCCCACCCGGGTAATCACGTCGCCCGGCTGCAAGCCGGCCTCGGCGGCCGGGCTTCCCTGGGCGATGTCCGCCACCAGGGCTCCGCCGGTGCCCTCGGTGATGCCGAACTGTTCGCGCATCTCGGGCGTGAGAGGGGCAAGCGCCATCCCGATCCGCCCGGGATCCGTTTCCGTCGGTGCGGCGGAAGCCTGCTGGCTCTCGATCTCCAGCCGGCCGACGGTGACGGTCAGGGTTTCGGTGCTGTCGTCCCGCCTCACCGTCACCTCGGCACTGCTTCCGATTTCGGCCTCGGCGACGATCCGTTGGAGCGCCCGTGCGTCCTGGACGTCCCGGCCGTCGAACCGGACGATGAGGTCGCCCACCTGAAGGCCGGCTTCCGCCGCCGGGCTGTCCGGCACGACCCGGCTGACCAGGGCGCCGGCCGTGTCCTTTAGCCCCAAGGCCTCGGCGATCTCGTCGGTCACGGGCTGGATCTGGACGCCCAGCCATCCGCGTGGAACCTCGCCGTGTTCCCTCAGCTGCTCGATCACGGGCCGGGCAAGGGCGGAAGGAATGGCGAAGCCGATCCCGATATTGCCTCCGGACTGGGAGAAGATGGCGGTGGCGACCCCGATCACCTTTCCGTCCATGGCGAAGACGGGCCCGCCGGAGTTGCCCTGGTTGATCGCCGCATCCGTCTGGATGAAGTCGTCATAGGGGCCGGCGTGGATGTCCCTGGCGGTGGCCGAGATGATGCCGGCCGAAACCGATCCGCCGAGGCCGAACGGGTTGCCGATCGCGACGATCCAGTCGCCCACCTCCGCCGCGCCGGAATCGCCCCATTCCAGGGCGGGCAGCGGGTTATCGGGTTCGACCTTCAGAAGCGCCAGATCGGTCGCCGGATCGGTTCCGACCAGTTGCGCCGGCAACTCGCTGTCGTCGTTCAGGACCACCTCGATCTCGTCCGCGCCTTCGATCACATGATTGTTGGTGACGATGTAGCCGGCCGGATCGATGATGAAGCCCGATCCCAGCGCCCGCGCCGGACGATCCGGCGGCACGCCCCCGGGCGGCATGCCTGGGAGATTGTCGAAGAAGTCGCCGAATGGCCAATCCGGCGGAAATTGCGGCATCGGGATGCGCTGGTCCGGCTCGATCTCCCGCGTGCTGGTCACGGTGACGACCGAGGGCAGCTTCGCCTTGACCAGGTCGGAGAAGTCGGCCGGCCGGTCCGCCTGGGCATTGGCCGCCCCGGTCGCCAGCGTCAGCGCGAGGATGATCACGAGCCAAAGGCATCTGCCACCGGCGGCCGGCGGCCGCATTGCTGGTCGGATCATGGGTCTGGTCTCCTGAACATCGGCCGCGCAGGACGTCGCCTGCGTCGAGGGCCTGGGGGGCGCCCAGGAACGAAACGTCTTCCGGCCGGCGGAAGCTCCAGACCGTTGCGCGCTCAAGCGGAATCCGGTTCAGGGAAGATCGCCGCCCAGCAGGGCATCCTCCAGCCGGATGCCGGCGCTGGACAGCCCGTAGCGCAGCAGGGCGACCAGGAACTTGTTGTATTCGGAAACGATCAGGCTTGCCGTGCCCGGCCGGCGCCACCAGTCGTCCAGCAAGACGTTGTGGGGCTTGACCGGATGGGGAAGGATCGCGACGTCGGCCAGGACGCGGCGGAACTCCAGCAGGCTGCGCGCCATGTGGTAGTTGGAGGTGACCAGGCGGACGCTTCCGTATCCCTCGGCCCGAAGCCACTCGGCCGTCTCGATGGCGTTGCCCCTGGTGTCGCCCGCCGCGTAGCCGAGGACGATGCAGCAGGCCAGCTCCTCCGGCGCCTGGCGGGACAGCCGAAGCAGCTCCGCCACTTCGACGCCGGCATAGACCCCGGAGACGAACAGCTTCTCCGCCCTGTTCCGGGACAGAAGGTCAAGCCCGGTGGGCAGTCGTTCGCTTCCCCCCGTCAGGACGACGATCGCATCGGTGCGCCGGTCGTCGGGTTCCTGCATCCGGGCCGCGTCGTCGGCGAACCAGACAAGCCCGCCGAACCACAGGAGGAACAGGGCGATTGCGGCGGGCATGATCCGGCGCAGCCACGGACTGCCGTGCGCCCGGCCACGGCGCCGTTCCCGTCGCCGCGCGGACCGGGTGGCCGCGTTGCCCTGGCTCATCTCGCTCATGGCAGGCGCGCAAGGGCGCGCAGCACGGTGATGCGCGCCGTCCCCATCGCCAGAATCGCCGTTCCGACGGGAACGAGCGCCAGAGCGATCCAGGCGCTGCCCCCGAGCGCCAAGCCCGGCAGCAGCATCCGGTCCACCCCGGCGAGGCCCCAGGAAAGACCGGCCAGGGTCAGGCAGGTGAGCAGCAGGCCGGCGGCGGCGCCCCGCGCGGCGAGCCGGAAGGCGTGGCGTTCGAATTGCCGGGCGATGTAGCGGTCCGTCGCCCCCATGACATGAAGTAGATCGATGACCGGGGCGTGAATGGCAAAGCCTGCGCGGGAGACCGAGACGATCGCAGCGACGGCCGCAAGGCCGATCAGGAAAACGAGCACCAGCGCAACGAGGCGGATCGTCCCCGCCATGGCGCGGAGATCCTCCCGCCAGCGGCCATGATCGTCCAGCACCGTTCCGGGCGCGGCGCTGTCGAGGGCGGCCGCCAGCGCCGGCGTCTCGACGGCGGCGTCTTCCGCCAGCGTGATCTCGATCAGGGTCGGCAGCGGAAGCTCGCCCAAAGGCACCTCGGTGCCCAGCCAGGGCTCCAGCAGCGTTTCCACCCGCCCTTCGTCCAGCGGCGCCGCCGAGGCGACGCCCGGCCAGTCGTCCAGCACGCGGATCGCCGCTTCGACCAGTCGGTCGCGGTCGGCCGGGTCCTGTGGCGCCGGGATCTCGGCGGTCATGGTTCCGGTCAGCCCGGCTTCCCAGCGTTCGGCCATGGCCCCGACCGCCAGCGCCGTGATCAGCGCCAGCGTCGCCAGATAGACCATGGGCGCGATCATCCAGGGGACGAAGCGGTCCGTCCCGCCCCGGCCGAAGGGGACGACCGGCAGCGGCGAACGCGCGGTTGTCTTCCGCCTGCGCCGGCTCACGGCAGCACGTCCGCCGGTCGCGCGACCTGATGCAGTTCCCCGTCCTCCAGGTGGAGGATCGGATAGTCGAACTGGCGCAGCAGCGATTCGCTGTGGGTGGCGATCACGACCGTGGTGCCCAGCCGGTTCAGCTCTTCCAGAAGGCGGATCAGGCGCCAGCCCATCTTCTCGTCAACATTGCCGGTGGGTTCGTCCGCCAGCAGCAGTTCAGGCCGGTTGATGACCGCCCGCGCGATCGCGATCCGCTGCTGCTCGCCGCCGGAGAGGGTCGGCGGCCGGGCGTCCAGCACGTCGCCCAGGCCGACCCAGCGCAGCAGCTCCCGCACATGGTCCAGGACCTCGGCATCCTTGACACCCGCGATCCGGAGCGGCAGGGCCACGTTCTCGACCGCGGTCAGGTGATCCAGAAGGCGGAAGTCTTGGAAGACGACGCCGATGCGCCGGCGCAGGGCCGGGAGATCCGCGCGGGGCAGGGTCGCGACGTCCCGGCCGAACATGGTGATCAATCCCCGGGACGGCCGATGGGCAAGCGACAGGAGGCGCATGAGCGACGACTTGCCGGCTCCGCTCGATCCGGTGATGAAGCGGAACGACCCGGCGGGAAGATGGAAGCTGATGTCGCGCAGCACCTCCGGCCCGGTGCCGTATCGCAATCCGACATTCTCGAAATGGATCAAGGCTGCGACCTCAGTTCTGCGAGACCGGTCCGGTTCCGCGGCGCCCCATGCAGCCGCCGCATGCGGCGGGCCGGCGCTTCCGGTATCGCCCAATCGCCTCCGTTCATCAATATTTAGGGCTTCCTTGCCTATGCATAGGGGGCATTTTATAAGATCGCCCACCAACCGGCAGCCACCGGGGTCGCTCCGCGCATGATCGTCACCTGTTCTTCCTGCTCAACCCGATATGCCGTGGATCCGGAGTCGCTGGGCCATAACGGGCGGCAGGTCAAGTGCGTGCGCTGCGGGCACCAGTGGTTCCAGGAACCGGCCGAGCGTTCGGGTGCCGCCCTTTCGGCCGCCGCCGCGACGGAGCCGCTCGGCGCCCCGAAGCTGCGCCGGCTGCCGCCGGAGCGCGATTCGACGGCCGTTGCGCCCGCAGAGGCGGCGCCTCGCCGCCGCGGCGTCGCGATCGGCTGGTCGCTGCTGCTGGTGCTGGTCGGCATCCTCCTGGCGTTCGGTTACCTGGGCCGGGCGGAAATCGTCCGGGCCTGGCCTCCCGCGGTCAAGCTGTACGAGAAGTTGGGCCTCGATGTGGCCGGCGATGCGCTGGCCGGCCACCGGGTGGTCGCCGGGCTCTCGCTCGACAATGTCAGCACCGAGCGTACGGACGGGATCGGCGGCACCGTCGTGTGGGTCCGGGGCGACGTCGTGAACCGGTCCGAGACCCAGCGTCGGGTCCCGCCGCTCCAGATCGAACTGATGGACGGCGACGGCAACCGGGTATCGACCTGGACGTTCACCGTCGAGCCGGCGATGCTGGAGCCCGGTGCTACGGTCCGCTTCGAGACCAGCCAGCGCAACGTCCCGGATTCGGCGACCCGGCTGGTGATCAGGGCGGCGCCCTAGAGCCGGTGCCGTTCGCGAAATTCGGAGAGTCGCGCTCATGACCGGCAAGACTATCCGCATCCTGATTGTGGACGACGAGGCGGCGGTGCGGGAATTCGTCGCCCGGGCGCTGCGCCATCACGGCTACGAGGCGGAAATCGCCGAAGACGGGCTGGCGGCTCTGGAGAAGCTGTCCAGCGACGAATTCGATCTGTTGATCACCGACATCGTCATGCCGGGGATGGACGGGATCGAACTGGCCCTGAAGGTGGCAAAGGACTACCCGCGTACGGCGATCCTCATGATGACCGGCTATGCCGTCGAGAAGCAGCGGGCCTACGGCCTCGAGAACCTGATCCACCGGGTGATTTCGAAGCCCTTCAACCTTCGCCAGATCCGGGACGCGGCCGAGGAGGCCCTCAAAGGGCGCTGACCGGCAGGCGTCCGGAACCGTCCTTCGTCCTCTCCCGTTCCCTGGGCTGCGGGAACCAGCGGGGCGGACGGCGATGTTCGAAGGATTCGCAGTTTCCAGGATCGCGACCTCCGAGGCCGAGATCCATGTCCGGCACGGCGGCGCCGGACCGCCCCTCCTACTCCTGCACGGCAATCCCCAGACCCATGCGATGTGGCACCGGATCGCGCCTTGCCTCGCCCGGCACTTCACCGTCGTGGCCAGCGACCTCAGGGGATACGGCGACAGCAGCAAGCCGGTCTCGACACCGGATCACGAGTCCTATTCCAAGAGGGCGATGGCCCGTGACCAGGTCGAGGTGATGACCCGGCTGGGATTCGACCGCTTCTTCGTCGCCGGGCACGACCGTGGCGGCCGTTGCGCCTACCGCATGGCGATCGATCACCCGGAGCGGGTGGCCAAGCTGGCGGTCCTGGACATCGTGCCGACAGGCGAGGCGTTCCGGCGCGCCGATATGGCCTTCGCGCTCGGCTACTGGCACTGGTTCTTCCTGGCACAGCCCTTCGATCTGCCGGAGCGCATGATCCTGGCCCAGGGCGACGATTACTGCCTGAGAGGACGACGTCACCTGTTCGCGCCGGAGGCGCTCGGCGAATATCTCCGGTGCTTTCGCGACCCGGCGATGATTCATGCGATGTGCGAGGACTACCGTGCGGGGGCGGGCATCGACTGCCGGCTGGACGAACGGGACCGCGGGCAGCGGCCGATCGCCTGTCCGGTCCTGGCGCTCTGGGGCGGACGGGGCCCGCTCAACGCATGGTACGACGTGCTCGGGATCTGGCGCGACTGGGCGACCGACGTATCCGGCCATTCGCTCGATTGCGGCCATTACCTGGCCGAGGAGGCGCCGGAGGAGACCTTCGCGGCGCTCGAGGCGTTCTTCGCCGCCTAGAACTGCCGCAGCAACCGCTCGAAATAGTCGAGTTCCAGGGCCGGGCGGTCGCGCTCGCCCAGCCGGCGACGCAGCTCGTCCAGGATCTGCCGTGCCCGCTGGATGTCCGCCTGCTCCGGAATCTGCACGTCGTTGGCATCCGCGCCGCCCGTGTTCGGCATGGGGCGGCCCAGCGGATCGCGCCCCCTGTCGGTCTGCCGCGTCGGCTGGTTGGGCATGCCCGGGCCCTGCTGGGCCATCTGCTCCATCACCTGATCGACCAGGCCCTGAAGACCCTGCTGAAGCTGGTCCAGCGCGTCGGTCTGGGGCGGTACCGCATTACCCGACTGTCCCTCCCGCAGCGCCTGTTCCGACCGGCGCATGGACTGCTCGGCGCGGCCGAACGGGGTCGGGATGTCGCCGGTCATCTCGCCCATGCGCCGCATCAGGTCACCCAGCGCCCGCCGCAGCCCTTCCTGGACCTGCGCGCCTTCGCCGGGGAAGTTGGACGGGCTGTCGCCGGGACCGGAATTCTGCTGTCCCTGCTGCGCGTCCTGGAAGGTCTGGTCCAGCAGCTGCCGCTGCGCCTGGGTCAGGCCCTGAAGCTGCTCCAGCAGCTGCATCATCTCCTGCTGCTGCTGGTGCTGCTGCTGGGCCATCATGCCGGTCTGCAGGTTCTCCAGCATTTCCTGAAGCTGCGACAGCATCTGCCGGGCCTGCTCCCGCGCGCCCGATTCGGAAAGCTGCTGCATCTGGTCCAGCATCTTTTGGAGCTGCTCGCGGCTCAGCATGTTCTCGGGCGGGACCGGAACCGGCTGCGGCATCTCGCCTTGGGCCATTCGCTCCATCATCTGCTGGGCCAGCGCCTCGAGATAGCGGTCGAGCGCCTCGCGAAGCTGGTCCATCAGGCGCGCGATCTCCTCGTCCGAGGCGTCGCGGTCCAGCGCCTCGGCCAGCTCCTGCTGGGCGTCGCGCAGCGCGCGCTCGGCAAGGGACAGGTCGCCGTCCTCGATGCGCAGCGCCGTGTCCCAGAGAAGCTTCTGCACGGGCTCGACCTCCGGCACCGGGTCCCGAGCGAAGGCGAGGCGCCGGCCGGCCGTGCGCAGGGCGAGGAAGGTCACCGGATCGTCGTAATAGCGGTCGGGCCTGAGCGACAGGTCCTCCAGCACCTCGGCGACCTCCCTGTGGCGGGAGGGATCGAGAATCAGGGTCTTGCGCTGCTCGATGATCGCCCGGGCGACCGGATGGGTGAATTCGCGCTCGGGCAGCACGATCTCGACCGGCTCGCTCAATCCGCGCTGCCCGGCGGCATCGGTGGCGGTCAGGTGGATGACGACCGGCAGGCCGGCCCAGGGATGGGGCGTCAGATCGAAATACCCGGCGCCCTTGGCCTCCTTCGGGCGCCTGCCCGGCACCGACAGGGCAAGCTCGATCGGGCTGTGGTCAAGGGCGGCCGGCGCATCGTCGGCCAGGGCGACGGTCGCGCTCAGCGATTCGATGCCGTAATCGTCGTCGGCGGCGTACTGGATCCTGAGCGCCCGCCGCTCGGTCGGCTCGGGAGGCTCGGCGAAGGCGACCGACGGCGCGCGGTCCGGGACGATCCGGATCGGCCAGTCCCCCAGCGTGGTCCGCCCCTGGACGACGGTCAGCCGGTCCGCGCTTGAGGCCGCCGCGGTCGCCGTCAGCTCGAAATTCAGGTCGTCGACCTTGCTGAAGGCGATCTGCTCGGCGCCGAGATTGAGGACCGGCGCGTCCCCGCCGCCGCTGACCCGGGCCAGGATGGTGCTGTCGACGGGGACCGCGATCTCGGCGGGGGCCCGGGCCTCTTCCCGGGCCGCGTCTCCGCCGGCGGAGCGCAGGAAGATCGGGGCTATGCCCGTGTAATTCGGTGGCGTGACGACGAGATCGAGAACGGGCGGGGCGGCGGCGACCGCCTGGAGCTTCGGATCGAAGGCGCGGCCGAGGCGTCCGCCCCAGTCGTCCCACGCCGCGACCACTCCCAGCGCGATGACGAGCGCCAAGAGGCCGCGGGCGCCCACCCGGTCACGGGCGGCGAGGCCGGGGGCGGGCAGGCGCAGGCGCCAGCGATGGGCGGCCCGGCGCAGGCGTTCGTGATGGATATGCCAGAGGGCGCGGCTGCCGGGATCGCTGGTCCCGCTCGCCTGCAGGTCGCGAAGCGCACTGAGCGGCCGATGCTGCAGGCCGCTGTCCCGTTCCAGGCGGCGTTCGGCCGCTTCCGGGCCCGGCGGCGTGAAGCCCTTGAGCCCGAACCAGAGCGCCAGCAGGAAGCCCAGGCCGAAAGCGGCCAGGAGGGCCAGATGGACCCAGGGCGGCAGGGCCGGCAGGACGTCGAACAGGACCAGCGCCGCAAAAACGCCCAGAACCGCGACCGCCGGCCAAAGCCGGGGCCACAGCGCCTCCCAGAACAGGGTCGCCCGTGCCGCCGAAAGCCGCAGGCGCGGCACCGGGTTGACGTCTGGGCGGTCGGCGTCTGCGGATCGGTGCACCGGCGGCTGACCTCCGGGTTGTCAGGTGCGGGGATCGCCCTCGAACCATGGCGGCACGGTATCGGCCGCGATCATCTCTTCAAATGTGGGCCGTTTTCTGACCGTTGCAAAGTTTTCGCCCTTGACCAGCACCTCCGGCACCAGCGGCCGGCTGTTGTAGGTCGACGCCATCACCGCGCCATAGGCGCCGGCGCTTGCGAAGGCAACCAGCTCACCGGCGGCGAGCGGAGGCAGAAGCCGGTCGCGGGCGAAGGTGTCGCCGGTCTCGCAGACCGGGCCGACGATGTCATAAGGCCGATGGGCGGTGCCGGGTTCCGGCTCCCTGACCGGGATCAGGTCGTGCCAGGCGTCGTAGAGCGACGGCCGGATCAGGTCGTTCATGGCGCCGTCGACGATGAGGAAGCGGCGGTGGTCCGTCTCCTTGACGTAAATCACGCGGCTGACGAGGAGGCCGGCATTGCCGACGAGCGACCGCCCGGGCTCGATCATCATCTCGCAGTCGAGCGGCACGACCGCCTCGCGCACCAGCGCGGCAAAACTGTCGAGGTCCAGCGGTCTCTCGTCCCGGTAGCGGATCCCCATGCCGCCGCCCAGATCGATGCGGGAGATGGCGATCCCCTCGGCGCGCAGGGCCCGAATCAGCTCGGCAACCCGGAGATAGGCCGCCCGGTAGGGCGCGATGTCGGTCAGCTGGCTGCCGATGTGCAGCGCGACGCCGACGGGTGCTATTCCCGGCAGCTCCCGCGCCCGGCGGTAGACCGCCGCCGCCTGGTCGATATCAATGCCGAACTTGTTGCCCTTGACGCCGGTCGTGATCTTCGCGTGGGTCCCGGCGTGGACGTCCGGGTTGATGCGAAGCGCAATTTCGGCTGTTCGGCCCATCGCTGTCGCGACCTCGCTCAGGAGCTCGAGCTCCGGCACGCTTTCGACGTTCAGCTGGTGGATGCCGGCGGCAAGCGCCGCTTCCATCTCTTCGCGGGTCTTGCCGACGCCGGAAAAGACGATCAGGTCCGGCGGGACGCCGGCGGCGAGCGCCCGGCGCAGCTCGCCTTCCGAGACGACATCGGCGCCGCAGCCGAGCCCGGCCAGCGTGCGGATCACTGCCTGATTGGAATTGGCCTTGAGCGCATAGGCGATCCGGACGCCGGTGCCGTCCAGCGCGCGGGCGAAGGCGCCGTAATTCGCCTCTATGGCGGCGGTCGAATAGCAGTAGAACGGGGTGCCGACCGCCTCGGCGATCGCCGGCAGGGGCAGGCCCTCGGCGTGAAGCACGCCGTTGCGGTACTGGAACGGGTTCATTCTGAGGGATAGGTCCGGGGGAAGGTGTCCTTGGCTTCGCCCTGGGGGGGCGAGACGCTGGCCGGCTTCTTGCCGCAGGCGGCGAGCGCCAGCGCAGTGGCGAGGACGATGATCAGCTTCTTGCTCATTGGACGAAGGCTCCGACCGCAGTCCTAAAGAAAGCGCGTCCTGGCGGCGGCCACCGCCTCGCGGACCCGCTCGGGAGACGTCCCGCCGTAGCTGCGCCGGCTGGCGACAGACGCCTCGACGCTCAGCACGTCATAGACGTCGGCGGTGATCCGCGGCTCCAGCGACTGCAGGTCCCGAAGCGGCAGATCCTTGAGGCCGCAGCCCCTCTCTTCGGCCAGTCGAACCGCCTGGCCCGTCACGTGGTGAGCCTCGCGGAACGGCATGTTCAGCGCCCTGACCAGCCAGTCGGCGAGGTCGGTCGCGGTGGGGAAGCCGGCCTCGGCCGCCCGGCGCATCGCCGCGGGATCGGCCGTCATGTCGGTGACCATGCCGGTCATCGCGGCGATGACGAGGCCGATCGTATCGTCCGCGTCAAAGACCGGCTCCTTGTCTTCCTGGGTATCCTTGGCATAGGCGAGCGGAAGGCCCTTCATCACCGTCAGGAGGCCGATCAGATGCCCGAAGATGCGCCCGGTCTTGCCGCGGGCCAGCTCCGCGGCGTCGGGGTTGCGCTTCTGCGGCATTATGGACGAGCCGGTGGTGAAGGCGTCTGACAGCCGGATGAACCGGAACTGGTCGCAGGTCCAGATCACGATCTCCTCCGCCAGCCGCGACAGATGCATGGCGGCGATCGCCACGGTCGACAGGTATTCGATCGCGAAATCCCGGTCCGACACGGCGTCGATCGAATTGGCGGTCGGCCGGTCGAAGCCGAGAGCGCGGGCCGTCTGGTCCCGGTCGATCGGGAAGGGTGTCCCGGCCAGGGCCGCCGACCCCAGCGGGCACTCATTGAGCCGCCTGCGGCAATCGGCCGCCCGCCCGCGGTCGCGGCCGATCATCTCGACATAGGCCAGGAGGTGATGGCCGAAGGTGACCGGCTGGGCCGACTGCAGGTGGGTGAAGCCGGGCATCAGCGTTTCGGCATGCCGCTCCGCCTGGTCGATCAGGGCCGCCTGCAGGGCCTTCAGGCCTTCGTCCAGCCGGTCCAGCGCGTCGCGCACCCACAGGCGGAAGTCGGTAGCGACCTGGTCGTTTCGCGATCGGGCCGTGTGCAGCCGGCCGGCCGGCGCGCCGATCAGCTCCTTCAGCCGGGACTCCACATTCATGTGGATGTCCTCGAGTTCGGTCTTGAACGTGAAGCTCCCGGAGGAGATCTCCTCGGCGATGATGCCTAGCCCTTCCCGAATCGCCTCGGCGTCGCTACGGTCGATGATGCCCCGGTCGGCCAGCATCGCCGCATGGGCCCTGGAACCTGCGATGTCCTGGGCCGCCAGCCGGCGATCGAAGTCGATCGAGGCGTTGATCCTTTGCATGATGGCGTCCGGCCCGCTGGCGTATCGGCCGCCCCAGAGGGTATTGACGGAAGTCCCGGGGGCGGAAGGCGGGTCGGTTCGGCGGTCGGACATGGGCTTTCCGGGTGGCTGGACGGTAGGGAAGGATACCGGTGCAAAAAAGTTTCTGGTTCTTCGCGGGTCTTCTGGCGGTCGTTGCCGTCGGCGCGGTCTGGCTGGGCTTCGGCCTGCTGCCGGAAAGCCGCACCACCATCGTCGTGCGCGGCGGCTTCGAGAGCACAGGCCGCCCCGAACCAGCGCCCGACATAAGCTTTTCCGACGCGGCGGGCAACAGTCTGACGTTCCGCGACTTCCGGGGGAAGGTCCTGCTGGTCAATCTGTGGGCGACCTGGTGCGCCCCTTGCGTCAAGGAAATGCCGTCGCTCGACCGACTGGAACGCGCCCTTGGCGGCAACCGATTCCAGGTCGTGGCCCTCTCGGTCGACCGCGAGGGGCTGGAGAAGGTCCAGCCCTTCTTCGCCCAGCTCGGGATCCGCGATCTCGGCATTTTTCTGGACCCGCCCGGGCAGGCGCTTCGGGCCTTCCGCGCGCTCGGCCTGCCGACCAGCTATCTGATCGACGCCGAAGGGCGCGTTCTCGGCAGCTTCGCCGGGGCAAAGGAATGGGACAGCGATGCATCCATCGCCGAGTTGCGACGTTATATCGGGGACTGAACAGGGCCCGCGCCCGATCCCGATCCCGTAACACCGGGGCATCCCTTCAAGGGCTTCCGGCCGCCGGTCCCCGACGCCAGGCGATGAAGCAATTCTACCTCTACCAGGACGGCCGGATCATTCCCGCGCCCCGGGAGGTGCCCGCATCGCCCGCGCCGCCGACCGAGCCCCCGCCCGTCCATCCCCCCGCGCCGGCGCTGAACACGAGGGCGATTCATGTCGCCGATTTCCGACGCGCCGGCGAAGGGGACTGGACCTCCGCCTGGCACGCGGCGTTCGACCATTGGCGCCTTCATGGCGGCTTCGTCGTCGCCAGCGGCACGATGGAGGTCGGCCAGATCACGCTGCCCGCCGGCAAGGGGCTGGTCATCGAGGGGCGGGACGGGGCGCGCCTCGTCGGCAGCCATGTGGCGCGGAAGCTCAGGCCGGTCGGTGACAGCGAGGTGCCTGGCTACTGTGTCGTCTTCCAGGAGCAGGCGGGCTCGTCGAGGCGGGTTCCCGTGGACGCCCCGGTCCGCCCCGGCGACAATCGGCTCATGGCGCGTCTCGCCGGTGCACGGGTCGGCGACATGCTGGTCGTCCGGACCGAGAAGCGGATGTACGACTACCGGATCGGCCACGTGGCCCGGGTGGCCGCCGTCGCGCCCGACTGGGTCGCGGTGGACCCGCCCTTTCCCTACGACCTTGACCCTCGGCTGGACCGGCTGGAAGCGCAGACCTTCGAGCCGGTGACCGATCTCGAATGGCTGGGGGTCGATGTCGAATGCGCTCCCAACGGGGGCCAGTACGGGCTCTACCTGACCCATGCGATCGGCGGCCGGGTCGCCGGAGCGCGGTTCTTCGGCGATCCGCGGGGGGATCACGGCGTCAACCATGTCGGCCTTTGCCTTGCTCGCGGGATCGGCACCGTTGTCGAGGAGATCGAGGCCCACGGCTTCCTCGAGCCGCGGAGCTGGGGCTATGGCGCGCAGATGGCCGGGCACGGCGCGATCCTCCGGAACAGCCGGTTCTCTTGGAACAAGCATTCGGTCGCGGGCGGCTACGGCAACTATGTCACCACGGGCCTCAGATACGAGAACCTGGAAATCTACGGCACCATCGTGGTCGGCCTCGACATGCACCCCGACGTGCACAGCGGGGAGATGATCGACTGCACCGTCGACGGGCTGGGGGATTGGCGCTACGGCTCGACCTACGGGGCCCATGGCGGCGCCCAGAGCCGGGGGCCGAACTGCACGATCCGGGGTCTGCGCGTGCGCGGGGTCGACAATTTCAAGAAGGTGAAGGGGCTGCTCCTGTCCGGCCGCTACGGCCAGGTCGTCGAGGACGCCGTCTTCGAGAACATGCGCTACGCCTTCCGCCTGAACGAGAACCGGGCGCCGACGGAGATCAGCATCCGCAACATCCAGTGCAGGAACGTCGAGATCTTCATGATCCGTGATCCGGCGGACCGGGTGGATCTCGACATGTCGACCGTCTCCGGCGAGTTCGCGACCTTCGAGCAGGTCAGCGAATAGGCGGGCCTCTCCGGCGTTCCTACCGGGTCGGGACCGGCGTTTCCTTCGAATAGTCGTAGAAGCCGCGGCCGACCTTCCGGCCGAGCCACCCTGCCTCGACATACTTCACGAGAAGCGGGCAGGGACGGTACTTGCTGTCGGCAAGCCCGTCATAGAGCACGTTCATGATCGAGAGGCAGGTATCGAGACCGATGAAGTCGGCCAGCTCCAGCGGCCCCATCGGATGATTGGCGCCCAGCTTCATGGCCGTGTCGATGGCCTCGACCGATCCCACGCCCTCGTAGAGCGTGTAGATCGCCTCGTTGATCATCGGCAGCAGGATCCGGTTCACGATGAAGGCGGGAAAATCCTCGGCGACGGCCGAGGTCTTGCCCAGCTTGTGCGCCAGGTCGCGAACCGCGACGTAGGTTTCCTCGTTCGTCGCGATGCCGCGGATGATCTCCACCAGCTGCATCACCGGCACGGGATTCATGAAGTGCATGCCGATGAAGCGCTCCGGCCGGTCGGTGGTCGCGGCCAGCCGGGTGATCGAGATCGAGGACGTGTTCGTGGCGATCAGCGCGTCCTCCTTCAGGTTCGGCACCAGATTCCTGAAGATCTCGCGCTTGACGTCCTCGTTCTCCGTCGCCGCCTCGATGACGAGGTCGCAATCGGCAAAGCTGCGGTATTCCGTGCTGGTCTGGATGCGTCCCAGGGCGGCGGCGACATCGGCCTCGGAGATCTTGCCCTTCGACGCCTGGCGTTCCAGGTTGTGCCGGATCACGTCTCGGGCCTTCTTCAGCGCCTCGGGATTGACGTCCATCAGGCTGACGTCGAAGCCGTTCAGGGCGCAAACATGGGCAATACCGCTGCCCATCTGTCCCGCACCGATGACGCCGATTTTCTGGATCATGCCGATTGTCCCGATTGGTGGTGGATCCGGCCCGGAGTGACGCCGTCCCTGTGCCGCCCGCCGCTGCTTCCGCCGGACGGCATGGCCCGGCGGGTCGGGACCGGGAAGCCCTTCGGATCGTGCGTACAGGCGCCGGATCGTGTGCGGTGCAACATCAGGCTGCGGACGATAGTGCCGGGTCCGGAAGGTGTCAACGCGACTGCCGGGTGGGGGCCGCGCGCTGCCGTGGCCGCCCTTCCCGCCCGTTTCGGTTCAGCGATTGGCGCCCGGAACCCACAGCACATCGGTCCGTCCCTTGTCGTTCAGCCACCGGGCGGTCACGAACAGATGGTCCGACAGCCGGTTGGCATAGCGGATCGCTGCAGGATTCACGTTTTCCGCGGCGGCAAGTTCCGTCATCAGCCGCTCGGCACGCCGGATCACCGTCCGCGCCAGGTGGAGATGGGCCGAGGCGGCGCTTCCGCCCGGCAGGACGAAACTGCGGATCGGGGGGATCTCGGCGTTCATCCGGTCGATCTCCCGCTCCAGCCGCTCGACCTGGGCATCGACGATGCGCAGGGGCGGCATTTTGGGATCCGGATTATGGGGCGTGCAGAGATCGGCGCCCAGATCGAAGAGATCGTTCTGGATGCGCGCCAGCATGGCATCCGCCTCGGCGCCTTCGGCTGAGCTTCCGGTGTGCAGCCGGGCGATCCCGATCACGCTGTTCGCCTCGTCCACGGTACCGTAGGCGGCGACTCTCAAGTCGTGCTTCGGAACCCGCGCGCCGTCGGCAAGCGACGTTTCTCCCTGGTCCCCTCCGCGGGTGTAGATGCGGGTCAACTGCACCATAGGAAGGCCGGGGGTCGCCGCCGCTAGCCTGCGGTCATCAGCGCCAGCGCGAACAGGAGGACGGCCAGCCCCTGAAGGCCGACCCGCCACCGCATCAGGGTGTTCCCGTATTTCGCGTTGAAATCGCCGCCGCGCGCCATGCTGACCAGGCCGGCGCCGAGCGTGCCGACGACGGCGATCATGGTGACGATCGCGGCGATGAAGAAGAACGTGCTCATTCTGCTAATATAGGCCTTCGTCCTGCGAATGAACAGCTTGGCCGTATCCTTGACCGGAACCGCGCGCCGCATGACGCCGCCCCGCTTCCTCCAGGCGCTGTCGATCGCGCTCGGGGGCGTGCTCGGGGTGCTGATCTTCCAGGACCTCGCGGCCCGCGGTCCCGCTGCGGGTGCGCCGTCAGGGCTTCGCCTGCGCTTCCTTGCCGTCGCCGTCGCGCTCAGCTTCGGCTATGTCCTGGGCCCGCTTCTGGCCGGCCGCGGACCGTGGCAGAGCTTCGGCGCCGGCCTCGCGCTGGCGCCGGCGGTGCTCGGCTGGCTCCTTATGTTCTGGCCCGGGATGCTGCGGGTGACGCCGGTCGCCTTCCTGGGGCTGCTCTCGGGCGCCGTCCTGCTGGCGCTCTATGCCTATATCGTCCGGCACCTGGCGGCGGAATTCATGGATGCCCGCCCGCCCTGAGGGGCGGAGGTACCTTCATGCGGGACCTATCCGGAACCGCCAGTGGCCGGCAACGGCTTCGTGCCGGGCCTCGGCACCTTGGGGGCGGCCCGGACGGTCGTTTCGATCTGTGGCTTCCGCCCGGGGGCCGGGATCTCGGCCGGGACCGCTCCAAGGGCGCCCGGTTCCGCCGCCTGCGCAGGTTCCGGTCTCCGGGCCGGGACGCGCACGGCCGGTCCGGCTGCGACCGCTTCGGCGGCCGGTGCGGCGGAGGGGCTGCTCTGGGGAACGGGCGGCCCGTCGGGCGTCGGGGAAGCCTCCGCGGGGGACTCCGGCGGCACGACGCCGATCTCCCACTGGCCGGGGCCGGTCCGGCAGGCGACGGAGTCTTCCCAATCGGGGCCTGTCTCGGCCCGGAAGATGCGGCAGATCGCAGGCCTTGTCCGCGTTTCGGTGATGGTCACGGTAAGGCCGCCCGGCAGCCGGTGCGGGGCTCCGCTCACCTCGTGTTCCAGGATCTCCTGCAACGCCTGCCGGTCCGCCGCCGAAAGAATGCCGGTGGCGGGCGCGGGCACGGGTGCAGCCATGAGCGTGACCCCGGCCGCGACGGCCGGCCACAGCGATCGGCAATGACGTGGCATGAAGTTCCTGTCCTCCCCGCGGCGGATTAGAGCGGCCAACTTCGCCCGCGGCAACCCGGGATGTCACGGACTTGACGGGGAAAGACGGCGCGGCATAGGGTGACGCGCATGTTCCCGACCTTCCTGATCATTCGGCGAATTAGCGGCCCGGTCCTCCGTTGAGGGCCGGGAGATACCTGTCTGCCGCATCGTTGCGAATGTTCCTTTTGCCAGGGAAGGTCCCAGCACATGACTCCCGCCGATTCCGCGGCCGCCCTTCGGGCGGTCCAGTCCACCGATCGTGAGCACTTCCATTACCGCCTGACCGGGGTGGCCGATCCCGGCCTGCTGCCCCGTGTCGTCGGCCTGTTCGCGAAGCTGGGCCTGGTGCCCGGACGCTGCCTCGCCGACACCACCGCGGTGGACGGGCAACTCCGCATGACAATCGAACTCATGGTCGCCGGCATCGATCCCGGAACGGCCGACCACGCCGCTGCCTGCATGCGGCAGATCTACGGGGTGGAGCAGGTGCTGACCTGGTCCGGCGCCGCCCCGGCCGGCTGAGGGCGTGAAGCGCGCTCCGCCCCGGCTTGATCCGGGAGGGGCTGAAGGGCTAAACCGTCGGGTGATGGGCTACCTTTCCCACCTGCGTTCCTGCAACGCGCACGACCTTCGGAACTTTCGCCGGTTCATCGTCGACGGACGATCGGTCGGCTGGGTCCGCCACGGGCTCGCCGCCCGGCTGGCGGAGGAGCGGTCCGTGTTCTCCGTGACCGAGGACGCCGTATACCTGTCGCCGTCGCTTACCGATCCGGAGGACCGCAGCCGGGCCGTCGCCGAAATTCTGCCGCGCCTGGTCGAGGAAGGGGTGATCGACCGCCTGCGGGGCGAGCAATATGCCGTTCTTCCCCGCTGGGGCGAACCGCCGCTCATGAAGCTGGACCGGGCGGCGGTGCCCTATTTCGGCATCAGGTCCTACGGCGTTCACGTGAACGGATATGTCCGCCGGGCCGACGGCCTCCATCTCTGGATCGGCCGGCGCAACGCCGACCGCCACGTCGCACCGGGCAAGCTGGACAATCTGGTGGCGGGCGGGCTGCCCTACGGCCTCACGATCGAGGAGGATCTGGTCAAGGAGGCCGGGGAGGAGGCGGATATCGGGCGCGACCTTGCGCTCACCGCCGTGCCGGTCGGGGCCGTGACCTATGTCATGGAGCAGGAGCAGGGGCTGAAGCCCGACACGCTCTTCGTCTACGACCTGGAACTCGACGAGGCGTTCCGGCCGCGGAACACCGACGGCGAGGTGGCCGGCTTCACCCTGATGCCGCTGGAGGAGGTCGCCCGTCTGGTCCGGGAGACGGACGAGTTCAAGTTCAACGTCAACCTGGTGATCCTGGACTTCCTGATCCGCCATGGCCGGATCCGGCCGGACGATCCGGAGTACCCGGATCTGGTTACCGGCCTGCACGCGCCCCTGCCGGAATAGCGCCTCTGGACAGGAGACCGGGGGCATCAGCAGAATGCCCTCGTTCCAACCGCCCCTCGGCGCAAGCCCATGTCCCCGGATCCCGGCACGCTCTGGCCCGCCATCGCCGGCGCGCTTGTCATTCATGCCCTCGGCGCGATGAGCCCCGGGCCGAATTTCGTGATCGTGGCCCGCAACGCGGTCGCCGGTTCAAGTAGCGTCGTCTGGACGATCGCCGGCATCGTGCTCGTCAACGCGCTCTACATCGCGCTGGGTCTCGCCGGGTTCATCGCGATCCTGGTGAACTTCTCCTGGATGCTGGTGGCGCTCAAGATCGCAGGCGGGACCTATCTGGCCTGGGTCGGCCTCTCCATGTGGCGGGAAGCGGCAACGCCTCTTCCGGCATACGACGGGATCGCGGCCGCCGCCGACCGGCGCCGGGCGTTTCGGGAAGGGGTCTTCACCAATCTCTCGAATGTGAAGGCTATCGCCTATTATTTCAGCTTCTTCACGCTGGTCTTCGACGCCGGGATGCCGATCTGGGCCAAGCTGGCGACCGCCGCGGGCATGATGCTGATCTCGCTCGCGTGGTATTCGGCGGTCGCCTTCTTCCTTTCCCTGCCGGCCGCCAATGCCGCCTACCGGCGCGCCAAGCGCTGGATCGACCGGGCGATCGGCGGTGCCCTGGGCCTCCTCGGGGCGAGGCTCGCGTTCGGCGCCCAGACCTGACCGGGTCCGGACAGGGTCAGTCCGTCCATCCGGCCAGGCGCCGGACCTCCGCAGGCGTCAATCCCTGGTCCCGGTAGGCCCGGATCGCCTTCGCGTCCGTCCGCTTGGCGAGGCGCTGGCCGCTTTTGTCCGTGACAAGCCCGTGATGGTGGTATTCGGGCGGATCGTATCCCAGAAGCGCCTGCAGCAGGCGATGGACATGGGTCGATGCAAACAGGTCCAGCCCGCGCGTCACCAAAGTGACGCCCTGGAGGTGATCGTCGACCGTGACGGCCAGGTGATAGCTGGTCGGCGCATCCTTGCGGGCCAGGACAACATCGCCCAGCAGCTCCGGCGTCGCGGTCTGGCGGCCGCGGCCGCGGTCATGCCAGAAGAGCGGGCCGGTCCGCCTGACCGCGGCGCCGACATCCAGGCGCAGGGCGTAGGGCCGGCCTTCGGCGATGCGCCGTGCCCTTTCGTTCCGATCCAGCCGGCGGCACGTGCCGGGATAGAGCGGACCGTCCGGCCCCTGGGGCGCGCCGGCCATCCGGGCGACCTCCGCCTGGATCTCCTTCCTGGTGCAGAAGCAGGGATAGAGCACGTCCAGTGCCCGAAGGCGGTCAAGGGCGGCCCGGTAATCGTCGAGATGTTCGGACTGCCGCCTGACCGGCACCTCCCAGGTCAGTCCCAGCCAGGCGAGATCCTCGAAGATCGCGGCCTCGAATTCCGGTCGGCAGCGGCCGGCGTCGATGTCCTCGATGCGCAGAAGAAAGTGCCCGTCCCCGGCGGCGTGTCGGGCAAAAAGCGCGCTGTAGGCGTGCCCCAGATGCAGAAGGCCGGTCGGGGAGGGGGCGAAGCGGGTGACGGGCATCGGGCGTGCGGGTCGGTTCGGGCTCGCGGAGAAGGGCATGGCGTGAGGCGAAGGCCACCCTGGCCCGGCCGGCCCGGCCAAGGCAAGAGGGAAGCCCGGACCGGCGATTGACAAGGCCAGACGGCACCGGCTTCATGGGCCTCATGACCGAAGATTCCCCGACCCTTCCCCTCTCCGGCCCCTCCCTTCCGCCCGCCTCGGGCCGCCCCCCGCGCAAGCTGGTCGTGTTGCTGCACGGGCTCGGCGCCGACGGGCAGGACTTGATCGGGCTTGCGCCGCACTGGGCGCCCCATCTGCCGGATGCCGAGTTCGTCGCCCCCAACGCCCCGTATCCCTGCGACATGGCGCCTTGGGGCTATCAGTGGTTCAGCCTTCAGGACCGGTCGATGGCGCAGATGGCGGCGGGCGCGCGCGCCGTTGCCGGCACGCTCGACGCCTTCCTGGACCAGGCGCTGGCGGAGCGAGGGCTGAGCGACGGCGACCTCGCCCTGGTCGGCTTCAGCCAGGGCACCATGATGTCCCTGCACGTCGCGCTGCGGCGGGCGCGGCCCTGCGCCGCCGTGGTCGGCTATTCGGGCGCGCTGATCGCGCCCGAGGCGCTGCCGGCCGAGATCACCGCCCGGCCGCCGGTGCTCCTGATCCATGGCGCGGCCGACGAGGTGGTCCCGCCCCAGGCGCTGCCGATTGCGGTCGGGGCGCTGGAGGGGGCCGGGGTGCCGGTGCGGCATGCCATGCGTCCCGGCCTCGGCCATTCGATCGACGGCGAAGGCCTGGCCCTCGGCCTTGCCTTCCTGACGGAGCATCTGGGCTGATCCCCAAGACATATGGACTGATCCCCAAGACATGCCCGGGCCGGAGCGGCGCTCTTGCCGAGTCCCGCTCCGCAACCGGAGCCTGAATATCGGCTTACGAAAGTTACAAGAAGGTGACGGCTTAAGCACCAAATACACAAAATGTTGCGTCAATCCTTCTGCCGGAGTATTTGAGTCCAACCCGTACTCACGGGAAGCGAGACGAGGACGAAAGGAGAGGGTCGTTGACACCCCCGCCTGACAGTTGCCCGGCTCTGGTGCTGAACGCGGATTTCCGCCCGCTCAGCTACTTCCCGCTGTCGCTCTGGCCATGGCAGGAAGCGATCAAGGCGGTCTTCCTCGACAGGGTCAACATCGTCGCGGAATACGACCGCGCCGTACGAAGTCCCAGCTTCGAGATGCGCCTGCCCAGCGTCATCTCCCTCAAGGAATTCGTCGCCACATCCCGAAAGCCCGCCTTCACCCGCTTCAACGTCTTTCTCCGCGACCGCTTCAGCTGCCAGTACTGCGGAGAACGCTTTTCCACCCACGACCTGACCTTCGACCACGTCATCCCGCGCTCCCGCGGGGGCAAGACGACCTGGGAGAACGTCGTCACCGCCTGCGGCGCCTGCAATCTCCGGAAGGGCGACAAGCTGCCGAGCCAGGTGGGCATGATCCCGCTGTCCCGTCCGGTCCAGCCCACGACCTTCCAGCTTCAGGAGAATGGCCGGTCCTTCCCGCCCAATTTCCTGCACCAGAGCTGGCGCGACTTCCTCTACTGGGATACCGAGCTGGAGGCCTGGTAACCGTCTGGGTCCCGCCTGCCCGTTCCGGGATCAGATCCGTTTGCTGACGCACAGGGCAGCGCGGCAGCCGCGTCCGAGCGCGGCCGCGAGCGCGCGGGACCCCGGTGCCCATCCCGACCCGTGATGCGGGCCGTTACCGGGCGCCTCCCGATCGCCGGCGCGGAAGCCTTCGAGGACGTCCTTCAGCTCCGGCTCGTCCTCCAGGTGCGATGCCGCGCGGGCGTAGCCGGTCTCCATCGCCTGTTCCAGCGCGGCCCGGACGGCGATCGCCATGCGCCGCCCCAGAAGCGCCGAACCGGCGCCGGCGGCAAAGCCGGCGACGTGCCACAGCGGATGGAGCAGGGTCGGCCGCACCCGGTGCTCCAGCAGAAGGCGTTCGATTTCCGCAAGCCTGGCCCGTTCCCGTTCCATCCTCTCCTCGATGACCGGGGCATCGGGTCCCCTTCCCAGGACGGCCAATTGGCCTTCGAGTACGCGTCTTGCGCCGTATTCCCCTGCATGTCCGGCCCGGAGCGCCCGTGTCAGCCGCTTGCGCGCGCTGGGCTCCCCGGGCAGCGGGCCCGGCCGCGTCGGGCGCCGGCCGTCGGACTGTCGTTGGGCGCCCGTTCCGCTCATCCGCGAGGGCGCCCCAACCGCAGACCGGCCGCCAGCGAGGCGAGGCCGAGGCCCAGGGAAAGCAGGAAATTCCACCCGGCCATGGACAGGCCGAGGAACGACCAGGCGACGGTGTCGCAGGAGACGACAGGAGCCGCCATCAGGCGGGCGCGGAGGTCGTCGATCGATCCGGAGGAATAGTCGATGGCGCCGCCGCAGGAGGCGAGTCCCGGCCACCAGTGCTGCTCCACGCCGACGTGAAAGGCCGCGATGCCCGTCCCGGCCAGAAGCGCGATGCCGGCAAGCGCCGTCAGGACGCCACGGGTCCGTCCGCTGGCCGCCAGCGCCGCGCCTCCCAGGACGATCGCGGCGACATAGGGCCAGCGCTGCCAGATGCAGAGCGCGCAAGGCGCAAGGCCGCCGAGATACTGGAAGCCGAGCGCGGTCAGCAGGATCGCGGCGCTTGCCGCGGCGACGAGGAGCGGAAAGCGGTCTAGCGTCATGGGCATCAGCATATACCTCTTCCTCTCCGCCGCGGCGAGGGGAATGCCAGCCCTCCCGCCGCGACCGAATCGCTCAGATCACGAACTTGACGGCAAGGAAGCCGCCCAGCAGGAGGGCGAAGCCGATTATGGTGATGAGGCCGAGACGCCGTTCGATGAAGGCGCGGATCGGCGGGCCGAACTGCCAGAGCAGGGCCGCCAGGAGGAAGAACCGCGCGCCCCGCGCGACGACGCTTGCCCCCATGAAGGTCGCAAAATCGAGCTGGGTGACGCCGCTGGCGATGGTGATCACCTTGTAGGGGAACGGGGTGACACCGGCCATCAGGACGATCCACCAGCCCCATTCGTTGTAGATGTTCCGGAACTCGTCGAACTGGGCCATGTAGCCGTAGATTTCCAGCAGCCACCGGCCCAGCGTGTCGAAAAGGAAAAGCCCGATGGCATAGCCGGCGCCGCCGCCCAGCACCGAGGCGGCCGTGCATACGGTCGCGATCCGCCACGCCCGTTCCCGCGCCGCCAGCACCATGGGGATCAGCAGGACGTCGGGCGGGATCGGGAAGATCGAGCTTTCGATGAAGGCGATGAACGCAAGCGCCGTCAGCGCGTGCCGGTGGGCGGCAAGCCCAAGGGTCCAGTCGTAGAGGGCGCGGAGCGGAGTGGCGGGGCGCCGGGTCAGATCCGTCATTCGTCGGGTCCGGGATTGGCTGGGGCCGATGGGCGATGCAACGAGTTCTCGAATAACAGCCGGCCGCCGATCCGCGCAACCATGCCTGGCGGCGAACCGACCGACCGTTTCCGACGATCGGAAGCGGAAGGCGTTCCCGGAACCCGCTCGATTGTCGGCCGCCTGCTCGTACAGCATGGTCATGCCCTCGACGGCGATGTCCTTGATGCCGGCGCGATCCATCCGGAAGACGACCCGGCGCTAGGTCGGGGAAATGGCATGGCGGAGGTGGACGGTCGCCTTCCGCACGCTTTCGAGGCTGTCGAAGGTCCGCTCGATCAGGTCGCGGCGAGCCTGGGTCAGCACCTGCGGCGTCACGTCGTCGGGGAGCCTGTCGCCGGTGACCTTGGCCCGGATGGATCGAACTCCGTCGCGCTCGCGGACGGGATGCCGATCCCGATCTCCTTGATCCCGATCTTCACCAGCAGATCGGAGAAGCGCAGCTTCCGCTCCGCGTTCATCGGATCGATCAGGGCCTGGTTTCCGTCCCGGATATCGATCGAAAGCCAGCGCGGCGCCCGGGTGATGGCGGCGATTCCACTTCCGATCGGATTCCGATCGGACAGGCGTCGTTGCGGAACGGGCAGTGCAGATCCGGCCGGGTCCGTCGCGACGGCGTCAGCCCTTCTATTCGCGCAGCTCGGGCGGCTCGTCGTGCGCGGGCGGATCGTGGCGGCAGAGCGCGCGCACTTCTTCGGGCAGGGCTTCCCGGACCTTGTCGAGCGTACCCCGGTTCACGTGATGCGACAGCGTCCGGAAGACGGCCGTGGTGGCGACCGGCAGATCGACCGGCCGGGACGTGCTCAGCTCCTTGCCGATCCGCTGCAGGAACTCGTCCGTCGAGCGTTCGCGACGGGGCAGCTCGCTCGGGCGGAACTGATCGTAATAGGCCCCGCGTACGACGAGCGGCAGCTCGGCGCCCAGATGTGCCGCCAGGTCGATCGGAAGACGGTCGCGGATCGCCCGCAGGACCGCGCCGAGAACATGCCAGGCAAGCTTCTTGTTCGGCCCGATAGAGTTATCCTCCATCAGTTCGTTCAGCCAGATATGCGTGGTCTGCAGGGACTTGTCGAATACGTCGAGCCCGGCGGTGCTCATCACACCCTCCGCAATCCTTGGTGTGGGCTGTCGGCCGCATTTCCGGCCGCTCGTTCGTCCGAACGGAGCGGCGTTGCGGCGGGTTCCGGAACCTGCCGCAACGCCGGTCCGTTCCCGATCGTCCCAGGCCCGCCCTTGGAGTCGGGCCGGAACGGACGGACGGCGGAAGTCTCGAAGAAGGTTGCGGAATGGCCAGGCAGTCCAAGGAACAGAAGGAAACGGTCCGGCGCGTCATGCACGAGTTCAAGCATGGCGAGCTCACGCGCGGACGCGGCGGCGAGGTGAAGAATCCGAAGCAGGCGGTCGCGATCGCCCTGCACGAGGCCGGGGCCTCCAAATACGAAAGCCCGAAGGAGAACCGGGAGAACCTGCGCAAGACGAAGTCGAAGGAGAGAAGGGGCGAAACGGCCCAGGCCCGAACCGAAGGCCGGGGCGCAAGGGGCAAGCGTACGCAGGGTGATCAGGACGAAAGCACCCGGGCGGAGCTTTACGAGGAGGCGAAGCGGCGGGACCTGCCCGGACGCTCGAAGATGTCGAAGGCCGAACTCGCCCGCGCGCTCCATCGCTGAGCGGTCGCGTTCAGGAGATCCGATGGCTGCAGGGAATGGTGCGGGTGGTCGGACTCGAACCGACATGTCTTGCGACGGCGGATTTTGAGTCCGCTGCGTCTACCAATTCCGCCACACCCGCACGGCACAGGACGGAAGCCTGCCCTGCTCCTAACATGTTCGCACCCGACCGTCCAGAATCTCCGCCGCCCCACCCCATGCGGCCGCCTAGCAGGCCTGCGGCGGCACCGGGAACACCGGTTTGCGGCGGCTGTTGACGCTGATGGTCTGGTCTATGGATCCGGGGAGGTGGCCGATGGTTCAAAGACCGATTTTCTCCCGACGCGGCGCCGCGAAGGACGTGCCGGCAGAGCCGCTCGAGGCCCTGCACCGGGAGATCAACCGTCTGTTCGATGATGTTTCGCGCGGCTTCGGCCTGTTCGGTGCGGCCGACAGGGAGGATTTGGCAAGCCCCAGGATCGAGGTCGTCGAGACCGACAAGGATCTCTGCGTCACGGCAGAGCTGCCGGGTGTCGATCCGAAGGATGTCGACGTGACCCTGGAAGACGATCTTCTGACCCTGCGCGGCGAGAAGCGGGCCGGACGGGAGGAGAGCGGCGGAAGCTTCCACGTATCGGAGCGGACCTACGGATCCTTCCTGCGCACCGTGCGGCTGCCCTTCGCCGCGGAATCGAACCGAGTCGACGCCACCATGAAGGACGGCGTCCTGACCATCGTCGTGCCCAAGCCTCCGAAGGAACAGCAGCGGACGGCGAAGATCGCGGTCAAGGCCGCGGGCTCCTCGCCAGGCTCGTCGCCGGGCGGGACGTCATCGGCGACTACCGAGGCCGCGCCCGACAACGCGCCGACGTCATAAGGCCCTGACGGAAGCCGGAGCGGCGGTGCCGACGCCGCCGGTGCCGCCGCCCGGCCCCAAGGATCATCCGCCGACTTGCCGGAAGAGCGAACTCACCATCGGTCCCAAGGCGCCCAGACGGTTCGCGATCGCCCGCCGGTCGACCGCTTGCGGATCCTTCAGCACTTCTTCCATCGGCCGTTCGTCCAGCCGGACGTCGGCCAGGACCTCCTCCTTCGAAAGAAGCCCGTCCCGGTCGGTGTCGAGGCTGGCCGTCAGCGGCGCCAGCCCGGCCGCCTCCAGGAGGGAGAGCCCCAGAAGGATGCGCGCCCGCTCGGCATCGTCGGCGCGGTTCCCCGGCCACTGGACCCAGCCCGCGACAGCGTCGCGCAGATTGCGCGTCTCGGTGTTGGACAGGTGGTCGTCGCCGTCCTCGTCGGCGAAGGCCCAGGCTTTGGCGAAGCATTCGGTCGAGGGCGCCGTCCGGCAGAAGGGCGAGGCCGTGTCGATGAACCGATCGAAGCGCTCGACGGCGGGGGAGGGGACGGCCGACTCCTGCGCTGCGGAAACGGCCGGGACTGCCGGAAGAACGGCTGCAAGAAAGCAGAGTGCACGAAAACGGGACATGGGCTCTCCCGATCTGGTCTGGTTGCGTAGAATATTTGGCTTCCCAATAAGGCGGAGTCGTGTTCGACGTCCAGCAGCGTCCGGAACGGTGGGGACGGCCGTTCGTTCCGGCAGCGGAGGAGACGTCCGGAATGCTGGAGCGCGCCTGTCGGGTCGGGTTGATCGTCGCTGCCGCCTGGCTTGCCGTGCCGGGGGAAGACGCCGCCGGTGCCGACGCGGCGGAGCTCGAGTGTCTGGCGCTCAACATCTATTGGGAGGCGCGATCCGAGTCCGTTGAGGACCAGGCGGCGGTCGCGCATGTCACGCTCAACCGCGTCGCCAGCCCGGATTTTCCGGACACGATCTGCGATGTGGTCCGGCAAGGGGAGCCGGAGCTGGGTTCCTGCCAGTTCTCCTGGTGGTGCGACGGTGCCCCCGACCGGCCGGAGGATGCGGAGGTCTGGGCCGAAACCGAGCGGACCGCCCGTGACGTCCTTTCAGGTGCGATCCCGGATCCGACGCGCGGCGCCCTCTACTATCATCTCGACGGAATAACGCCGGACTGGGCTGCCGGGAAGGAACGTCTGACGATCCTGGGACCGCACGTCTTCTACCGATAGGAAGGGATCGGGCCGGCCGCACCGGCCGGCGACTCAGAGCATGCGGCGGGCGAGATCGCGGCCGCGGGTCACCACCGCCGTGAAATCCGCCCGCGCCTCGGCCTCGCTGCGCCAGCCGTCGGTCTCGGCGGCGGCCCGGATGCCGGCCGGGGTATCCGGCTGCCCGGTCCGATGGGCGCTGCGCAGGGCGTAGATCCGGCCGGCCCGCCGTTCGACCACGGCGAAGCAGCCGCCGGCCGCGACCAGCAGCCAGCTCTCCTGCTCGTCCATGATGTCTACGGCCGAATCGTCGGTCATGAGCTGCCGGTCTCCCGCCAGGATCCTCCCGACCGCGAACGCCGGAGCGGGCGGCGGGGTTCCCGCAGGGCCTCGCGGTCGTGGCCCTCGGCGGCCGCATCTCGGACCCGTGCGCTAACCATTTCTTTGCCTTGTGCAAGGATGATATCCCTTGCCTGCCGACAAGGCGGCCGGTCCGGAGCTCAGGGAAATTCGGGACCGGATTTTGGGGGGCAGGAACATGGGCATAAGGGTTTCATGGCGGCGGGCCGCCGCATTGGCGCTTGCCTTCGGGTTCTGGAGCGAAAGCGGGGCGCACGCGACCGGGTTCGAGCGCCAGGCCACCGTCGCCGTTCAGACTTCCGCGGGTAGGCTGGAGGCGGCGATCGCGGATCTGCGACGCATCGAACTTCAGGGCGGGTTCACCCCCGTTCCCGATGACGCGACCCTTCGGCCCGGCGACCGTTCGCCCGCCGTGCCGCTTCTGGCGAAAAGGCTGCGTCAGAGCGGCGATCTGGCCGGGGAGCGCGAGACCCTGGATGCCGAATTCTACGATCCGGGCCTCGCCCGGGCGGTGGAGCGGTTCCAGGCGCGCCACGGGCTGGAGCGCGACGGCGTCGTCGGCCGGCGCACCTTCGCCGCCCTCAACGAGCCGGTCGAAAGTCTGATCGTCCGGGCCACGATCAACCTGGCGCGGATAATGGACGAGCCCGTGCCCGGCCCGGGCCGGCACATCATCGTCAATCTCCCCGAATTCCAGCTGGTCGCCTATCGCGACGGCGTTCCCGAACTGTCGATGCCGGTCATTGTCGGCCGGCCCGGCCGGGCGACGCCGATCCTGTCGTCCCCCATCACGCATCTCGTGGTGAATCCCACCTGGACCGTGCCGCCCGGGATCCTGCGCAAGGACATCGCCCGTCGCGTGACCGAAGAGCCGGACTACCTCGCCCGGATGAGCATGAGCGTGATCAGGCTGGGCGAAACCGGAGAGGTCGGGCCGATCGATCCCGAACTGGTCGACTGGCAGGCGGTGCGCAGCGGAGCGCGCGGAATTCGCGTCCAGCAGCCCGCGGGACCGGACAATCCGCTGGGCCGCTTCAAGTTCCACATGGACAACGACCAGGCGATCTACCTCCACGATACCAACGAGCCGCAGCTTTTCCGGCGGGCGCGCCGAGCGCTCAGCGCAGGCTGCGTGCGCGTGTCGGACCCGGCCGCGCTCGCCGCATTCGTGGCGGAAGGCGCCGACATTCGCTGGCGCAACTGGTCCCGGGACCCTCAGTGGCAGACCCGGTGGCTGAAGCTGCCGCAGCCGATCCCGGTCGATATGGTCTACCGCACGATCTGGGTGGACGACGCGGGCGTGCTCCAGGTCCGCGAGGATATCTACGATCTGGACGCCCTGCCCGCATCGCGGATCGCGGCCGCGTTCGCCGCGGCCGGCTAGCGTCGGGCCGGGTCAACCCATCCGGGCGGCGAAGGCGGCGGTGATCCGGGCATGCCGCTCGTCGCCCTTCTGCTGCAGCCGGGCGCGGCTTGCCGCATAGTCCGCCCGGGCGGATTCGTCCCGGACGCTCTTCAGGTTGATATCGACGTTGAGAAGGGCCGCGGACAGCGCGCCATGCATCATGATGGCGCCCGCCGCGACATCGCTGACGATATGGGTCGAGGCGGCCGGCACCGCCTGAAGGGCGAGGTCCAGCCCCTCCAGGCAGGACTGGGCGGCGTTGAGCGGGATCTCCGTCGCGGCCTTGGCGGCCTCGTCCATGGCGCGGCGGCGCGCGGCCTTCTCCTCCTCGGTTTCCTTCGGCATCCGGAGCGCGACCAGGTAGCTGTCGAAAGCCGCGATGTCGGCGTCGGCATGGGCGCCGAGCTCGATCATCAGCCGCTCGCCGCTCTCGACGAGGGGCAGGAAGCGGCTTCCGTCCCCGTCCTTGCGGGCGGTGATCCGGAGCGCCATGAGCACGAGGCCCATGCCGACCGAGGCCGACACCATGGCTGCGGCGCCGCCGCCGGGGGTCGGCCGGTCCGCCGCCACATTGTCGCGGAACTCCGAAAGGCCCCAATTCCAGACGCTGTCCATTCCGTTCATCCTTGCCGTCCCTCAAGGGCGCGCTGAAGTGCGATCGCCTGCATCAGATTGTGAAAGATCAGGGTGGAGGTGAGAGGGCCGACGCCACCCGGCACCGGCGTCAGTGCCGCCGCGACGCCAGTCGCGGTCGCCGCGTCCACGTCGCCGACGACCTTGTCGTCCACGACGCTGATGCCCGCGTCGATGACGATCTGGCCCGGCTGAAGCTGGCGGCCGCCGATGAGGCCCGGCGCGCCGCAGGCGACGAACACGATCTCGGCCGGCGCGATCGCCGCGGCGAGATCCGGGGTCTTCGTATGGCAGACCGTGACCGTCGCATCGCGGTTGATCAGCATGGGGATCAGCGCCCGGCCGACCGACCGGCCGCGGCCCACCACGGCGACCCGCTTGCCCCGGAGCGGCGTCACACTTTCGGCGAGGCGGATGCAGGCCAGCGGCGTCGCGGGGGCGATGGCCTCGCTCTCGCGGCCGGCGGCGATCAGGCCAAGATTTACCGGCGTCAGTCCGTCGACATCCTTCTCCGGCGCGATCCGCCGGATCGCCCTCTCGGCGTCCAGCCGGGGATCGAGCGGCAGTTCCAGCAGGATGCCGTGGATCGAGGGATCCGCCGAAAGCCGGTCTATCAGGGCGTCAAGCGCCTGCTGGCCGTCCGCCGGGTCGACGCGTTCGAGCGTGAGTTCGATGCCCAGCTTTGCAGCCGTTCGCCCCTTGGCCTCGGCATATTTGGCGACGGCCGGGTCCGCACTGGCGACCACGACGGCGAGGGTGGGGACGGAACCGCCGTCCTGTCCCGTCAGCAGAGCGACCTGCTCCGCGATTTCCGCGCGCAGCGCTTCGGCCAGGGGGGCGCCCCGCAACAGGACGGTCTCGGGCATGGATCGGCATCTCCCCGCTTGTGACAAGGCTGTTGCCGTTGTCCCTTACACCTCGACTTTCGACCATGACAAGGCCATAAACTTACCCTCCTTAAGCGCTACGGTGCGCCATAGCACAAGATTTCTCGGAGCATTCCGCCTCATGATCCCCGTCCTCCTGGGCCTCGGCGCCAACATGGGTGACCGCGCGGCCACGTTGCGCGCCGCCGTTTCCGGTCTGGGGCGTTTCCTCAACGTCATCCGAGTTTCGCCGGTGTACGAGACGGCGCCGATGTACGTGATGGACCAGGGTCGGTTCCTCAACATGGTGGTGGTGGTCGAGACCGCGTTGACGCCGGAGAGGCTGCTGGAAGCGGTGAAGGATCTCGAACGGCGTCTCGGCCGTACGCCGTCCCGCCGGTACGGCCCGCGCCAGATCGACATCGATATCATCTTCTATGGCGACCAGCGCGTCGACGAACCTGACCTCGTCATCCCTCATCCGCGCCTGCCGGAACGGGCCTTCGTGCTCGCTCCCGCCGCGGACATCGTGCCGGACTGGCTGCATCCGGAAAGCGGCCGGACGGTTTCGGAGATGCTGGAGGTCCTGCAGCCCATGCGCGGGATCGAGCGCTGGGGCGAGCTTGACTGCGGGATCGTCCAGTCGGCCGTCTAGGATCCGTCTTGGCGGCCTTTACGGGAGCCTGTCCAGCCGTCACACTTCCGCCGATGGGGCGGATGGCGGCATTTCTTCGGGCTGGATTGTCGGCCGTGGTTTCTGTCGCGGCCGCGTCCGGCGTTTCCACCGCCGCCGCCGTCACGATCTCCGCCGGCGGCCTCGAATTCAGTGACGAACAGGGCGGATTCGTTCTCCATTCCGTGACCGGCACCGGGGACGCCGACGATCCCTTCGTGATCGTCGAGGAGATCACCGGCGACGGGCCGGCGATCCTGACGGTCCGTGGGCTATCCGGCAGATTCGGCAACAGCACGGGGTCCAACCATTTCGTCGGCATGGCGGTGGTGAAGATCGTCCGGAACGGCACCGGTCAGCCCTGGCCGGAATTCATGGTCGAACTGCAGGAAGTGCTGGGGCGGGACAGCACCTATGGCGACGGGCTTTCCTTCGGCCAGGGATCAAACGACATGCGGTCCATCTCCGCCGACCGGTACGCCCGCGTCTCCGCGGTCGACGAGCCGCGCGACGGCATCCTCTTCGCCGACGGACTCGTCCTGCCGGGCGAAGAGGTCCGCTTCACCTTCACGATCACCGAAAACTCTCCGCGCCCCGAATTCTTCCTGGTCCAGCGCCGGCAGGAACCGGTGGCCGCCGTGCCGTCCGGCCGGATGGAGGACGGGAAGGGGCAGCCCGGCGCGCCGCCGAACCTCGTCGTCCGGCCTGCGCCCGGCCCCGTCCACCTTTCGAAAAGACTGACATGATCGCCGATCCCCTCATTCGCCTCACCGCCTGCGAAGCCGTCGCCGCCCTGCGCCGACGCGAGCTGCGACCGCTGGACCTCGTCGAGGCGGCCGCCGGGCGCATCGCCGCCGTCGACGGAGCGGTCAATGCGCTGCCGACCCTGGCGATCGACCGCGCGCGGGACCATGCCCGGCGGATCGAGAACAAGGCGCCGGACCTGCCGCTCGGCGGCCTGCCGGTCGCCATCAAGGACCTGGCGGAGGTCAAGGGCGTGAGGACGACCTTCGGCTCTCCGATCTATGCCGATCACGTTCCGGCGCGGACCGACATCCTGGTCGAGACGCTCGAGAAACGGGGCGGGATCGTGCTCGCCAAATCCAACACGCCGGAATTCGGCGCAGGCGCGCAGACCTTCAATCCGGTCTTCGGGCCGACACTCAATCCGTGGAACACGGCGATGACCTGCGGCGGCTCGTCGGGCGGCTCCGCCGTGGCGCTGGCGACGGGAATGGTCTGGCTCGCCCACGGCTCGGATCTCGGCGGGTCGCTCAGGATCCCGGCGAGCTTCTGCTCGGTCGTCGGCCTCCGGCCCAGCCCCGGCCGGGTGGCGCGGGGACCGCGGCCCCTGCCCCTGGACGATCTGTTCGTCGAAGGGCCGATGGCGCGGACGGTCGAGGACGTGGCGCTGATGCTGGACGCCATGGTCGGCGAGGATCCGATCGACCCCGTCTCCCGGCCGGCCCCTTCGGCACCGTTCCTGGAGGCGGCCCGCAGGCGGGAGCTGCCGCGCCGTGCCGCCTTCAGCATGGACCTGGGCCAGTGGCCCGTCCATCCGGACGTCCGCGCCGCCGTCGAGGCGACGGTCAGGCGCCTGGAGGCGATGGGCGTTCCGGTCGACGAGGCGGCGCCCGATTTCTCCGACGCGACAGAGGTGTTCCATGTCCTCAGAAGCGTGCAGTTCGCGGCACTCTATGCCCCGCTGCTCGAAACGGCCCGCGACAAGCTGAAGCCGGACGTCATCTGGAATATCGAAGCCGGGCTGAGGCTGACCGGCGAGGAGATCGCCCGCGCCGTCCGCGCCCGCGGCGCCCTGTTCCACCGGGTGCGCCGGTTCTTCAACCGCTACGACCTGCTTCTCACGCCCAGCGTGATCGTCCCGCCGTTCCCGGTCGGCCAGCGCTATGTCGAGCGGGTCGGGGATCACGTGTTCTCCAATTACATCGAATGGCTGGGCGTGACCTATGCGATCACGCTTTCGACCTGTCCGGCACTGTCGCTGCCCTGCGGCTTCACGACGAACGGTCTGCCGGTGGGGCTGCAGATGGTCGCGCCGCCGCGGGGCGAGGCTCCGCTGCTCAGTGCGGCGGCGGCGCTAGAGGCGGAGCTCGGCCTCGCCCGGCAGGTGCCGATCGATCCCCGCGCGCCCGATGCGCTCGGGGGTTGACCTTGCCGGGGCGGCAGTCGGCGCGCTATATTTGTGCGATGCAGCATCTTCCCCCGGGGGGCGGATCTTGGATGAGCTGAGGGGCGAGGACGGGTTCGGCGGCTACTGCCTCGAGGACCTGTCGGTCGGGATGTCGGCCAGCTATGCGCGAACGCTGACCGAAACCGATATCGTTCTCTTTTCCGGGATCACGGGGGACACCAATCCCCTGCATCTCAACCAGGACTTCGCGGAAGCGACGCGGTTCAAGGGGCGTATCGCCCACGGGATGCTTTCCGCCAGCTTCATCTCCGCGGTGCTGGGTACCCGGCTGCCCGGGCCGGGGGCGGTCTACCTTTCCCAGTCCCTGAGCTTCAAGGCGCCGGTGCGGGCCGGAGAGACGGTGATCGCGCGCTGCACGGTGACCGAGATCGTGGCCGAGAAACGGCAGGCCGTGCTTGCGACCCGATGCTATGTCGGCGACCGGTTGGTGGTGGACGGCGAGGCAAGGGTCATGGTCCCGACCCGGACGTGACCGCCCGAGACTTGGGGGCCTTTGTTCCAACTGGCTTCGCGGCCCACGTCTCCCTATAGTCCATCGCGCCCTGGCCAGGGGCCGAGTGACAAGGACGTGTCCGGTTCATGCATCTCTTCAGGCATTATCAGGAGTTCCCGGCCGAACTGCGGGGGTCGGTCGTTGCGATCGGGAATTTCGACGGAGTCCATCGCGGCCATCAGATCGTCGTCGCCGAGGCGATGGCGCAGGCGCGCCGCCTCGGCGCCCCGGTCACCGTGCTGTCCTTCGAACCTCATCCGCGCTCGGTCTTCCGGCCCGAGGATCCGCCCTTCCGGCTGACGCCGTTCCGGATCCGCGCCCGGCTGCTGGAGGCGCTGGGGGTCGACATCCACGTCGTGCTTCATTTCGATGCGGCGTTCGCCCGAATGACCGCGGACGAATTCGTCCGGGAGGTCCTGGTCCGGGGGCTCGGCGTCCGCCATGTGGTGATCGGCTACGATTTCTGCTTCGGCTACAAGCGCCAGGGCAATGCGGAGACGCTGATCGGCTTCGGCGAGGCGCATGGCTTCGGGGTCAGCATCGTGACCCAGGCGTCCGACGAAAGCGGCGGGGTCTATTCCTCGAGCCGGGCGCGGACCCTGCTGCACGAGGGCAGGCCCCGGGAGGCGGCGGAGATCCTGGGGCGGCCATGGGAGATCGAGGGGCGGGTCGAACATGGCGACAAGCGGGGCCGGACGCTCGGCTACCCGACCGCCAATATCGACCTCGACGGCTATCTGCGCCCGGCCTTCGGCGTCTATGCGATCCGTGCCGGGATCGACGAGGGGCCGGAGATCGTCTGGCATGACGGGGTCGCCAGCCTGGGCCTGCGGCCCATGTTCCAGCTCGACCGGCCGCTGCTCGAGGCCTTCCTGTTCGACTTCTCCGGCGATCTCTACGGCCGGCATCTCCGCGTCCAGCTGGTCGACTATCTGCGCGGGGAGCAGAAATTCGAAAGCCTCGATGCCCTGATCGCCCAGATGGATCGCGACAGCGCCCGGGCCCGCGCGCTGCTGGTCCGCTAGCCCGCGCAGACACGGGCGGGCCGGCGCCCGCGCGTGAAACGATCCGGCGCGAAGGGCCGGAGGTCCAGCGGGGCCGGACGGTCGGCGACCAGATCCGCGACCAGCCGTCCGGTCGTCGCGGCCAGCGTCAGGCCGAGATGCTGGTGGCCGAAGGCCATGAACAGGTTGCGCCGCCCCGGCACGCGGCCGATTGCCGGCAGGTAGTCGGGCAGGGTCGGCCGGCTCCCCACCCATCGCGCACCGGCGGAACCGCCGAGGCCGGGGAAGAGCGCCCGGGCATGGCCCTCCAGAAGCTCGGCCCGCGCCCAGAACGGTGGGGACGACGGGTCGGCCAGCTCGACCGTCCCGGCGAGGCGCAGGCCCGTGGCCATCGGCGTCAGGACGAAGCCCCGTTCGGCCGAGCTGACCGGAACGTCGAAGCGGGCCTCCGTCGCGTCCAGCATCAGGTGATAGCCCCGTTCGGCCGCCATCGGTGCCGACAGTCCGGCCTCGCGGACGAGATCCTTCGACCCCAGGCCGGCGGCGATCACGGCCGCCTCGACCTCGACCGGTCCGTGGTCGGTCATTAGGGACAGCGCGTCGCCGGAAGCGGCGGCGAAGCCGCGAACATGCGCGCGCTCGACGGTCCCGCCGTCCCGGGCGAAAGCGTCGACCAGGGCCGTGACCAGCCGATGGGGATCGACGACATGGGCCGCCTGGGGATAGAAGGTTGCCGCCTGGACCGCGCCGGTCAGGCCGGGCGCCATGTCCCTTGCTTCCTCGCCCGTCAGCGTCTTCACGACCACGCCATGCCGGCACTGGATTTGCCGTTCCGCCTCCGCGTCCCGGAAGGCGCGGGCGGTCTCGTACACCACCAGGGCGCCCTGCCAGCGGAAGAGATCCCGCGCCCCGGACGCCGCCGCCTCGGCCCGCCAGTCCTCGACCGCGGATTCCAGCAGGGATGCGAGCGCGGAGGTCGCGGCCTTCACCCGGCCCGGCCGCGCGGCCAGGGCGAAACGGGCAAGCCACGGCCAGAGCTGCGGCAGATGCCGCCACCGGATCGCGAGCGGCCCCAGCGGATCGGCCAGCATCCGGGGGACGCGGAGCAGCACGTCGGGGCGCGACAGCGGCCTGATGTGATCGATCGCGATATGGCCCGCATTGCCGTAGGAGCAGCCTTTGCCGGGCGGGTCCCGGTCGATCAGCAGGACACGACGACCGTCCCGCTGGAGCGCACGGGCGCAGGCGGCGCCGACGATGCCGGCGCCGACGACCGCGATCGGACGTGGCTCGGGCATCGCCTCAGATCACCTGGAAACCGTGCCGGAAGGGATCCCGCTCGTCGACGAAGATCGTGTTGAGCCCGTGCATGCGCGCCCAGCCCGCGATGCTCGGCACGATGGCCGGCATGCCGCCCACCGTGGCGGAGGCCTCGACCCGGCCTTCGAACAGGCTGCCGATGATGCTTTCGTGAACGAACGCATCGCCGACCTTCAGCCGTCCCCGGGCGGCAAGCTGGGCCATCCGGGCGGAGGTGCCGGTGCCGCAGGGGGAACGGTCGATCGCCCGGTCGCCATAGAATACGGCGTTGCGGCCGTGGGCGGCCGGATCGCGGGGACGGCCGGTCCACTGGACATGGGAGACCGAACGGATGGTCGCGTCCTCCGGATGGACGATCGAGACCGCTTCGTTCACCAGGCGCCTTACGATCGGGCTCAGGCGCAGGATGGTGTCGGCCGAGATTTCCTCCAGCCCCGGATAGTTCGGCTGGGGTTCGATGATGGCGTAGAAGTTGCCGCCATAGGCCACGTCCAGGACCAGTTCCCCCAGCCCGGGGCAGTCGATGCGGATGTCGGTCGCGGCGAGGTAGGACGGGACGTTGTGGATGCGCACCTTGGGCACGAAACGGCCGTCCCTTTCGTATTCGGCGACGACCCGGCCCGCCGGCGCGTCGAGCGCCAGCCGGCCTTCCTCCCGCGGCGTGACGAGGCCGTTTTCCAACGCCATGGTGACGGTGCCGATCGTGCCGTGGCCGCACATCGGCAGGCAGCCCGATACCTCGATGAACAGGATGGCGATGTCGCAGTCGTTTCGAAGGGGTGGGTAGAGGATCGATCCGGACATGACGTCGTGACCGCGCGGCTCGAACATCAGGGCACGGCGGATCCAGTCGAAACGCTGCAGGAAGTCCTGCCGCCGCTCGCTCATCGTCGAGCCGCGGAGCAGCGGTGCCCCGCCCACGACCAGCCGGACGGGATTGCCGCCGGTATGGCCGTCTATGCAACTGAACGTGTGGTTTGTCATGATCCCTACCGTTGCTGTCATCGGCATTCGCCGGCGGTGTCCATCATGGCGGAGGCAGAGGAGCGGGGCACGGCTTCGCGTCGGTTGTCGCTGTCGCGGAGGCGGCGCGCCGTCGGTTGGGCCCGGGCGCAGTCTCGCGCGGGGAATGTCTATCACGTCTGATATATCAGTTGCATAGTAGATTGCGGAGTACGCCGGGCCTTCCGCTCGCATCGTTTCTTGACCGGCCGGCCCTTTCCGCTAACATCCGCGGCGCCATGCGGTGGAACGCGCGTCATACGCCAATCGTCGAGCGAATTAGTCGCCCGGCCCTCTGATGAGGGGGCCGGATCAGCGGCGCCTCTTGCTTGCCGCGACACCCCGTTCCCGACGAATTCAAGGTTCCGAGAATAGCGGATCCCGGTGCCGACGCCGGGCGCCGCCGCCCCCCGAGGTTTCGAGATGAGCTCCAGCACCACGACGAAGACGGCCGAGGACTACAAGGGAACCGTCTTCCTGCCGAAGACGGACTTCCCCATGCGCGCCGGCCTGCCCAAGAAGGAGCCGGAGCTGCTGAAGCGCTGGCGGGACGCCCGCCTTTACGAACGGCTCCGCGAACAGTCCCGCGGGCGCGAGAAGTTCGTGCTTCACGACGGGCCGCCTTACGCCAACGGCAATCTCCATATCGGGCACGCCGTCAACAAGATCCTGAAGGACGTCATCGTCCGGGCCGAGCAGATGCTGGGCAAGGATTCCGTCTATGTTCCCGGCTGGGACTGCCACGGTCTGCCGATCGAGTGGAAGATCGAGGAGAAGTACCGCGCGGCCGGCAAGGACAAGGACGAGGTGCCGGTCCTGCAGTTCCGCGCCGAATGCCGCGAATTCGCTCGCCACTGGGTCGAAGTCCAGTCGGAGGAGTTCCAGCGCCTGGGCGTCATCGGCGACTGGGACCGTCCCTATCTCACGATGACCAACCCGGCCGAAGCGCAGATCGTCCGCGAGATCCACAAGTTCCTGCTGAACGGCGGCCTTTATCGGGGGCTGCGGCCGGTGCTGTGGTCCGTCGTCGAGAAGACCGCCCTTGCCGATGCGGAGGTCGAGTATCACGACCATACCTCGACCACCGTCTGGGTGCGCTTCCCGGTCCTTACCCCGTCCCTGCCGGAACTGGCCGGCGCGTCGGTCCTGATTTGGACGACGACGCCCTGGACGCTCCCCGGCAACCGTGCTCTCGCCTACGGCGCCGACATCACCTACGGCATCTACAAGGTGCGCCGCATGGCCGAAGGCAGCCGCGCCCTGGTCGACGAGCGGCTGGTGGTCGCGACGAAGCTGGCCGACCAGGTGGCCGAAGCCGCCGGGATCGCCGAATGGACGCTCGAGGAATCCTTCGAGGGGTCCAAGCTGGCCGGAACGATCTGCCGTCATCCGCTGAGCGGGAAGGGCTACGACTTCGACGTACCGATGCTCGCCGGCGATTTCGTTACGACCGAGCAGGGCACCGGCATCGTCCACATCGCGCCGGGCCACGGCGCCGACGACTTCGAGCTCGGGCGGCGGAACGGCATCGAGATCCCCGAGACGGTGGCGGAGGACGGACGATATCTGCCGAGCGTGCCGCTGTTCGCGGGCCTCGCCGTCTACACGGCCGAAGGCAAGCCCGGTCCTGCGAACAAGGCGGTGATCACGGCGATCGACGAGGCGTCAGGACTCCTCGCCCAGGGCCGGCTGGTCCACTCCTACCCGCACAGCTGGCGCTCGAAGGCGCCGCTGATCTTCCGGGCGACGGCCCAATGGTTCATCTCGATGGAGACGAACGGGCTGCGGGAGAAGGCGCTGGCCGCGCTGAAAGAGACGCGCTTCGTGCCCGAAGCCGGCTACAACCGGCTGTCCTCGATGATCGAGAACCGCCCCGATTGGTGCATCAGCCGGCAGCGGGCCTGGGGCGTGCCGATCGCGATCTTCGTGGACAAGGCGACCCGCGAACCGCTCCGGGACGAGGCCGTGCTGAAGCGGATCGCCGACTATTTCGAGGCCGAAGGTTCCGACGCGTGGTACGCGCGCGACCCGAAGGACTTCCTGGGCGACGCCTATGATCCGGAGGATTTCGAGCAGGTCTTCGACATCGTCGACGTCTGGTTCGAATCCGGCTCGACCCACGCCTTCGTCCTGGAGCAGCGGCCCGAGCTGAAATGGCCGGCCTCGCTCTACCTCGAAGGGTCGGACCAGCACCGCGGCTGGTTCCATTCCTCCCTGCTGGAGAGCTGCGGCACCCGCGGCCGCGCGCCCTACGACGCCGTGCTGACCCACGGCTTCGTCCTGGACGAGCAGGGGCGCAAGATGTCCAAGTCGCTCGGGAACGTCACCACGCCCCAGCAGGTGATCGAGCAGAGCGGCGCCGACATCCTGCGGCTCTGGGTCGTGTCCTCGGACTATTCCGAGGATCTCAAGATCGGGCCCGAGATCCTGAAGTACCAGGCGGATGCCTACCGACGGCTGCGCAACACCTTGCGCTATCTTCTGGGCGCTCTCGACGGATTCTCGGAGGCCGAGCGCCTGGACGCGGCGGAGATGCCGGAGCTGGAGCGCTGGGTCCTGCACCGGATGGTCGAGCTGGATGACCTGGTACGCCGCGCTATCGACGAGTTCGACTTCCATGGCATGGCGACGGCGCTCCACAATTTCTGCGCGGTCGACCTCTCGGCCTTCTATTTCGACGTCCGCAAGGATTCGCTCTACTGCGATGCTCCGGACTCGATCCGGCGGCGGGCGGTGAGGACGGTGCTCGATCACCTGTTCGACTGCCTGACCGCGTGGCTGGCGCCGATCCTGTGCTTCACGGCGGAAGAGGCCTGGCTGACCCGCAATGGCGATGCGGCGGGCAGTGTCCACGAACGGCTCTTCCCCGTCGTTCCGCCGGGCTGGCGGGACGATGCGCTCGCCGCCAAATGGGCCAAGATCCGTCAGGTCCGCCGGGTCGTTACCGGGGCGCTGGAGGTGATGCGGGCCGAAAAGCAGATCGGATCCTCGCTCCAGGCCCATCCGACCGTCTATGTGACGGCGGACCTGAAGGCGGCGGTCGACAGCGTCGCCTTCGACGACGTCGTGATCGCTTCGGCCGTGACGGTCGTGGAGGGCGAGGGTCCGGCGGACGCCTTCCGGCTGCCCGAGGTGGAAGGCGTGGCCGTCGTGCCCGGCCTGGCCGAAGGAGAGAAATGCCAGCGCTGCTGGAAGGTCCTGCCCGATGTCGGCAGCCACCACGATCACCCGGGCGTCTGCGGGCGCTGCGCAGAGGTGGTGGAGAGCCTGCCGTGATGCGCTTCGGCCTCGCCGTGGCGGCGGTTCTGCTGGTCGCCGACCAGATCACCAAATGGGTGATCCTGGAGGTGGTCATGCAGCCGCCGCGGGTAATCGAGGTTACGCCGTTCTTCAATCTGGTCATGGTCTGGAACCGGGGCGTGAGCTTCGGGCTGTTCGCGCATGAGGCGGAGACGGTCCGCTGGGTGCTGACAGGGGTCGCGCTCGGCATCACGGCGCTGATGCTGGCCTGGCTGAAGCGGGCCGAGCGCGGTTTCGTCGCGCTCGCGCTCGGGCTCGTCATCGGCGGGGCGGTCGGCAACGTCGTCGACCGGCTTCATCTGGGCGCGGTTGCGGACTTTCTAGATTTCCATCTGATGGGCTACCATTGGCCCGCATTCAACATTGCCGACGCAGGCATTACGGTCGGCGTCGCGCTGCTCATCGTCGACGGCCTGTTCGGTCGGCGGGGCGCCGAACAGGCCGTCAAATGAAAGACGTGTGGGGACATTGATGATCAAGCGTGTCGGACCGTTCAGCGCCGTTCTGTTAGGTGCCTTCGTGCTGACGGGGTGTGGGAATACCGCAAAGATCTTCGGGCTGGAGCGGAACCGTCCCGACGAGTTCGCCGTCGTCTCGCGGGCGCCGCTCAGCATGCCACCCGAATATCGGCTCCGCCCGCCCCAGCCCGGCGCGCCGCGGCCGCAGGAAGGGACGGCGCCGCAACGGGCCGCGTCGGTTGTGTTCGGCAACAGTCAGGTCGCGACGGGGGCCGGCGGCGTGGTCGCGGGCGGCAACATCAGCCAGGGCGAAGGGGCGCTTCTCGCCCATGCCGGTGCGGGTAGCGCCGATCCCAACATCCGCCAGATCGTGAACCAGGAGGCGACCGACCTCCTGGTGGCGGAACGGAGCTTCATCGACCGGCTTCTCTTCTGGCGCGAGCCCGAAGACCCGGCCGTTCTCGTCGACCCGGCGGCGGAGGCGCGCCGTCTCCAGACCAATGCGGCCCTGGGCGAGCCCCTGAACGAGGGCGAGGTGCCGCTGATTGAGCGTCGCCGCCGTGCCCCGCTGGAAGGCATCTTCGACTTCTAAGGTCATCTCCTCCCCGCCCCGTCTCGCGCTCGTCGGATTCGGGGCGGGTTGGCCGGATGCCGTTGGCATCCGGCGGCCCGCCGAACCGGACGGGAACATGGGGGCATTCTGGTTTGCTTTGGGGGAGGACCGCCACCACCTCAGGGCCATCGGTTGCTGACGAGAAGGTAGGATCCTGCCGCCCGTGTCCCATCTCATCCAGGCATTTCGTGCCATGGCCGTCGCGGCGTCGCTGGCGCTCGCGGCCGTTCCTGCCGACGCCCAGGTCTTCGATCCGGAGACCTTCACGCTCGCGAACGGCATGCAGGTCGTCGTGGTGACCAACCGGTCCGCGCCGGTCGTGAGCCACATGGTCTGGTACAGGGTTGGCGCAGCGGACGAGCCGCCGGGCCGATCCGGGATCGCCCATTTTCTCGAGCACCTGATGTTCCGCGGGACGGAGAAGGTGCCGGACGGCCAGTTCTCCTCCATCGTCAGCCGCCAGGGCGGGGAGGATAATGCCTTTACCAGTTGGGACTACACGGCCTATTTCCAGAACATCGCCGTCGACCGCCTGCCGATCGTGATGGAGTTGGAAGCGGACCGGATGCAGAACCTGGTCCTCGACGAGGAGATCGTCCGGACCGAACGCGCCGTTGTGCTGGAGGAACGCTCGCAGCGCACCGACAACAATCCCGCGGCGCGGCTGAGCGAGCAGATGTTCGCCGCCCTCTTCCAGAACCATCCCTACGGCACGCCCATCATCGGCTGGGCACACGAGACGGCGCAGCTCACGCTGGAGGACGCCCGGTCCTTCTATCGCCGCTGGTATGCCCCGAACAACGCGGTGCTCGTGGTCTCGGGGGACATCGACGCGGAGACGCTTCGCCCGCTGGCCGAAGAGACCTACGGGCTCGTCCCGCCCAATCCCGACGTCCCCGAAAAGCGCGTCCGGCCGCTGGAGCCGGACCGCGCCGCGCCCCGCCGCGTCGTGCTCAGGGACGCGGGGGTCCAGCAGCCCTCCTGGCGCCGCTACTATCTGGCGCCGAGCTATGCCCGGGACCCGGAGGGGCACGCCTATGCGCTTCAGGTGCTGAGCGAGATTCTGGGCGGCGGCTCGACGGGGCGTCTCTATCGTTCGTTGGTGGTGGACCGGCAGCTCGCGGTCAGTGCTGGCAGCGGCTATTCCGGCGACAACCTGGATTACAGCCCCTTCATGGTCTCGATCGTCCCGGCCGCCGGCGTCGACCCGCAAGCGGTCGAGGACGCCTTCGAGGCCGAGATCGCGAAGCTGGTCGAGGAAGGCGTGACGGAGGAGGAGGTCGAAAGCGCGAAGCAGCGGCTGGTGATTGCCGCCGATTATGCCCGCGACAGCCTGCAGGGTCCTGCCCGGACCTTCGGGGCGGCGCTCACCACGGGCCAGACGATCCAGGATGTGGAGGACTGGCCGAACCGGATCGCGGCGGTCACGGCCGCCGAGGTCGATGCGGCGGCCCGGGCCGTGCTGGACGCGAACATGTCGGTGACGGGCCTCCTGCTGCCGGCGGCCGCGCCGGGCGCCCGCCAGGAGGCCGCAAGGCCGGAACAGGAAGCCCCAGCCGAGGTGATCCAATGAGGACCCGTTCGCCAGCCGCCCTCGCCGGCATGGCCGGGATCGTGCTTGCCGCCCTGACGCCGGCGTCGGCCGGGGCCGTCGAGGTGCAGCGGGTGGTCAGCCCTGGCGGCATCGAGGCCTGGCTGGTCCAGACGGACGTCGCGCCCGTGATCTCGATCGATTTCGCCTTCGACGGCGGCATCACGACGGATCCCGAGGGCAAGGAGGGGCGGGCGAATCTGGTGTCCACCCTGCTCGACGAAGGGGCGGGCGACCTGGACAGCGCGGAGTTCCAGAAGCGCCTGGCCAATGCGGCGATCGGGCTCGACTTCACGGCCGGGGTCGACGCCTTCTACGGCAGCCTGCAGACGACGGTGCGCTATGCGGACGAGGCGTTCGGGCTGCTGCGGCTCGCGCTCACTGAGCCGCGCTTCGACGACGAGGCGATCGCCCGCATGAAGGCCGCCGTCGCGGCCGATATCCGGCGAACGGTCGACCGGCCGGACTGGCTTGCTCGCCGGGCCTTCTATGACGCAGCCTTTCCGGGTCACCCCTATGCGCGGCCGTCCCGCGGCACGATCCCGAGCTTGGAGGCCATCGCCGCGGACGATCTGCGCGCGTTCGTCCGCGGCCGGTTCGCCCGGGACAACCTGACCATCGGCGTCGCCGGCGACATCTCGGCCGAGGAGCTGGCGCCGGTGCTCGACACCATATTCGGCGCGCTGCCGGCGCGGTCCGAGCCGTTCGAAGTCCCCGAGACCAGCCCGGGCGCCCCCGGCGAGGTGGTCGTCGTAGAACGGGAAGGGCCGCAGAGCGTGCTGCTCATGGCGCAGCAGGGTATCCCGCGGGAGCATCCCGATTACTACCCGGCCATGGTCATGAACTACCTGCTGGGCGGCGGCGGGTTCGAAAGCCGGCTCACCGAGGAGCTGCGGGCGAAGCGAGGCCTGACCTACGGGGTCAGCAGCCAGTTCGTCCAGTTCGAACATGCCGACCTGCTGATGGTCCAAAGCGCGCTCTCGAACCAAAATGTGGGCGAGGCGCTGCGGCTGATCCGCGCGGAATGGCAGCGCATGAAGGACGAAGGCGTCAGCGAGGAGGAACTGCAGAACGCCAAGGTCTACCTGACCGGCTCGTTTCCCCTGAACCTGACGTCCACCGGCCGGATCTCGTCCATACTGCTCGGCATGCAGCTCGACGATCTCGGGATCGATTATTTGGACACCCGCAACGCCAAGGTCGAAGCCGTGACCGTGGAAGATCTGGGACGGGTGGCGGCCACGCTTCTCGACCCGGAGGCCCTGACCACGGTCATCGTCGGAAAGCCCGACGGCGTCGAGGCGGACCGGGTCGTGCCCGCCTCGGAGCTCGCCGCGCGGGAGCTGGGCCGCGGCCGGTCCTGACGGAAGTTCCGTTCCTCATCCCTCGGAGCCAAGCGATGTCAGAACTTACGCGATCGCCGGCCTGGCAGGCCCTGGACCGTCATCATCGCGAGATCCGCGATCTCAGCCTGCGGGAGCTTTTCGCCCGCGATCCGGAACGGTTCCGGCGCCTGTCGCTCGGCCTCGACGGCTTCCTGCTCGACTATTCGAAGAACCGGGTGACTGACGAGACGCTCCGGCTCCTCTTCGATCTCGCCCGCCAGCAGAAGGTCGAGGCTTTGCGTGATGCGATGTTCGCGGGCGAGCCGATCAACCGCACCGAAAACCGGCCGGTCCTGCACGTCGCGCTAAGGAACCGCTCGAACCGGCCGATCCTGGTCGACGGAACCGACGTGATGCCGGCGGTGAACGCCGTTCTCGACCAGATGCGGCGCTTCTCGGATGCGGTCCGGGACGGGCGCTGGACCGGCCACACCGGCAAGCGGATCGCCGATGTGGTCAATATCGGCATCGGCGGTTCCGATCTCGGCCCCGTCATGGTCAGCGAGGCGCTGAAGCCCTATCACCATTCGGAGATCAGACTGCACTTCGTTTCCAACGTCGATGGAACCCACATCGCCGAGACGCTGAAAGGGCTGGATCCGGAGACGACGCTCTTCATTGTGGCCTCGAAGACCTTCACGACCCAGGAGACCCTGACCAACGCCCATACCGCCCGGGACTGGTTCCTGGCCGGGGGACGCCCGGAAAGCGCGATCGCCCGCCATTTCGTCGCGCTTTCGACCAACCGCGAGGCCGTCTCCGCCTTCGGCATCGATCCCGAAAACATGTTCGTGTTCTGGGACTGGGTCGGCGGACGCTATTCGGTCTGGTCGGCGATCGGCCTGCCCGTGGCGATCGCCATCGGCATGGACCGGTTCGAGGAGCTGCTCGCCGGCGCCCACGAGATGGACGAGCATTTCCGGACCGCGCCGCTCGAGAGGAACATGCCTGTGATCCTGGCGCTCCTCGGCGTCTGGTACGGCAACTTCTTCGGCGCCGAAGGCCATGCCGTCCTGCCCTATGACCAGTATCTCCACCGCTTCCCGGCCTATCTCCAGCAGGCCGACATGGAGAGCAACGGCAAGTCGGTGGACCGCGAAGGAAGGCGGGTCGACTACCAGACCGGGCCGATCCTGTTCGGCGAGCCGGGGACCAACGGGCAGCACGCCTTCTATCAGCTGATCCACCAGGGCACGAAGCTGATCCCTTGCGACTTCATCGCGCCGTGCCGGAGCCATAACCCGCTGGGCCGACACCACCCGATTCTGCTGTCGAACTTCCTGGCCCAGACCGAGGCACTCGCCTTCGGCAAGACCGAGGAAGAGGCGCGGGCCGAGCTCGAGGCGTCCGGACTGTCGGGAGAAGCGCTGGAGTTCCTCGTGCCCCACAAGGTCTTCGCCGGCAACCGGCCGACCAACTCGATCCTGCTGCGCCAGATCGATCCCCGGTCGCTCGGCATCCTGATCGCGCTCTACGAGCACAAGATCTTCGTCCAGGGCGCGATCTGGAACATATACTCCTTCGACCAGTGGGGGGTCGAACTGGGCAAGCAGCTGGCGAAGAAGATCCTGCCGGAGCTGGAGGGCGAGGGCGAGGCGACGGGCCATGACAGCTCGACGAACGGCCTGATCGCCTGGATCCGCGCCCACCGCTAGCCCGTCTCTCCGGCAGCCGGAAAGGCACTGTCCTGCCGCCATGTTGCCCGGTTCCGGTGCCAGCATCTGGGGCGCCGGGTCGGTAGGGGGCACAGGACCGGAGCCGCCCGGCCGCCATTCGCCGAACGAAACCGATCCGAAGGGGGAAAGCGAAGATGTGTCTCAAGCACGGGGGCGCCGGGACCTGCGCAAGCGGCGACGATTCTCCGGCGCTTGGCCGCCGGGCCATGATGACCGCGCTCGCGGGGGTCTCGGGGCTTGCGCTCGCCGGCTGCACGACCGGCCTCGACCTTGCGAAAAGCGTGCCCAACGTCGTCTCGCCGCAGCAGGAGGTCCAGCTCGGCGTCGAGCAGTGGCAGCGCATCCGGCAGGAGGAGCCCGTCTCCCAGAACGCCGGCATGCAGAATGCGCTCAAGACTGTGGGCAGCCGGCTGCTCGCGGCAGCCGGGGAGAACCCGGCGGACTGGGAGATGGTGGTCTTCGCCAGCGAGGAGGCGAACGCCTTCGCCCTGCCCGGCGGAAAGATCGGGGTCTATGAGGGCATCTTCCGCTACATGGATAACGACGCTCAACTCGCTGCCGTGGTCGGGCACGAGATCGGCCACAACCAGGCCCGCCATGCCGCCCGGCGGCTCAGCACCTCGGCCGCGACGGATCTCGGGGTGCAGACGATCGGCGCCCTGCTCAGCGTCGGCAATGTCGCCTATGCGAACGAGATCGCGGGCCTGCTCGGCGTCGGCGCCCAGTACGGGATCATCCTGCCCTATTCGCGGGACCAGGAGCTGGAGGCCGACCGGATCGGCCTCATCCTGATGGCCCGGGCCGGCTACGACCCGCGCGAGGCCCTCGCCTTCTGGCAGAACATGGAATCCGCCGGCGCCCGGTCGCCGGAATTCGCCTCCACCCACCCGGCGCCGGCCAGCCGGATCGCCCAGCTCGAAAGCCTGTTGCCGGAGGCTCTCGCCATCTATCAGTCCTGAGGGACCATCCCCGGCGGGGCGCCTTCCGGCTCGTCAGCAAGAGGCCGTATCGGCTACCATATGTAGATGGCTCCCACTCCTCAGACCCCCAGGACCATTCGTCGCCTGCCGCCGACCCTGGTCAACAGGATCGCGGCCGGCGAGGTCATCGAGCGGCCCGCCGCGGCGATCAAGGAACTGGTCGAGAATTCCATCGATGCCGGCGCGACCCGCGTCGACATCGTGCTGCGCGACGGCGGCCGGACATATATCTCGGTCACCGACGACGGCTGCGGCATGTCGGCGGAGGAGCTGCTGCTCGCGGTCGAGCGTCACGCGACCTCGAAGCTGGAGGGCGAGGATCTCCTGCGGATCGCGACGCTCGGCTTCCGCGGGGAGGCGCTCCCCTCCATCGGCGCCGTCAGCCGCATGACGCTGACCAGTCGCGCCCGGGGGGCGGACGCGGCATGGTCGCTTGCGGTCGAGGGCGGAGTCGTCGGCCAACCGGCGCCGGCGGCGCTCGCGACCGGAACCCGGATCGAGGTGCGGGACCTGTTCTACGCCACCCCGGCCCGGCTGAAGTTCCTCAAGTCCGAACGGACGGAAACCGCGGCCGCGATCGACACGGTCGAGCGGCTGGCCATGGCCTATCCCGGCATATCCTTCACCCTGTCGGACGACCGACGGACGCCGATCCGGCTTTCCGCCGCCCAGGGCGATCTCCTGGACGCGCGCCTTGCCCGGCTGGGGGCGGTCCTGGGGCGCGACTTCGCCGACAATTCCGTGCCGATCGATGCGGCGAGGGAAGGGGTCCGGTTGACCGGCCATGCGGCCCTGCCGACGCTGAACAAGCCGACCACCCAGGGGCAGTACCTGTTCGTCAACGGCCGGCCGGTCCGCGACAAGCTGCTGCTGGGGGCGCTGCGCGGCGCCTATGCGGATTTCCTGGCGCGCGACCGGCATCCGATGGCGGTCCTGTTCATCGACCTGCCCTTCGAACAGGTCGACGTCAACGTCCATCCGACCAAGGCCGAGGTCCGGTTCCGGGACAGCCAGATGGTGCGCGGGCTGATCGTGACGGCGATCCGTCACGCGTTGGCGCAGGCAGGTCACCGTGCCTCCTCCACCGTCGCGGCCGCGACCATCGAATCGTTCCGGCCACAGGCGGCGCCGCCGGCCGTGCCGGCTGCCCGGTGCCCGACCGGTCCCGGTTGGGGAAGGGCGCCGGTTCCTGCCACGCCGCCCGCCCGGCTGATGGAGGAGGCGGCGTCCTGGTTCGCGCCGCTGACCGTTCCATCGGCCCGGCCGGGCGATGCCGGCGAGGATGCGGCGGCAGCTCCGGAACCTGCGGTTCGCCATCCCCTGGGCGCGGCGCGGGCTCAGGTCCACGCCAACTACATCGTCGCCCAGACCGAGGACGGGATCGTCATCGTCGACCAGCACGCGGCGCATGAGCGTCTGGTCTATGAGCGCATGAAGCAGGCGCTGATCGACGGCGGCGTCAAGCGGCAGGGCCTGCTGCTGCCGGAGGTGGTCGAGCTGCCGGAGCAGGCGGTCGACCGCCTGCTCGCTCGCGAGGCGGAGCTGGCCGAGCTGGGGCTGGTGCTGGAGGGTTTCGGGCCCGGTGCGGTCGTCGTACGCGAAGTCCCGGCGCTTCTGGGCCAGACCGACGTACAGGGGCTTGTGCGCGACCTGGCGGACGAGCTGGCGGAGTTGGACCAGGCGACCTCGCTGCGCGAGCGGCTGGATGCCGTCTGCTCGTCGATGGCCTGCCACGGCAGCGTCCGGTCGGGACGCCGGCTGACGGTGGAGGAGATGAACGCCCTTCTCCGCCAGATGGAGGCGACGCCCCATTCGGGACAATGCAATCACGGCCGCCCGACCTATGTGGAGCTCAAGCTCGCGGATATAGAGCGGCTGTTCGGACGGCGCTGACCGGCGGCCCGGGAGCCGTCAGTCGGGGGAGTTGCCCGGCATCTGTTCCAGGCCGTCGGTGATCTCGTAATAGTCGCTCTTGTCGGCGACGAAGATGTGGCGGACGGTCTTGAGCCCGGTCGGCGGGTCGATGGTGCCGGCCGCGATGTCGATCGTGCGCGCCTTCTCGGCATGCCAGAACAGGCTCGATCCGCATTCTTGGCAGAAGCCGCGCCGCGCCTTTTCCGAGGACTGGTACCATTTAAGCCCGCGGCTCTCGGTGAGCCGGAGATCGGTCAGGCCGGTGCTGGTATAGGCTGCGACATGCCCGTGGCTGCGCAGACACATCCGGCAGTGGCAGTCGACCACGTCGCGCAGCGCGCCGGTGACCTGGTACTGGACGGCTCCGCACAGGCAGCGCCCCGTAGCCCTCACTTCAGCCATCGTCCTCCCTCCGTCTTCAGGAACAGGACCGCGGTGTCACCATAACGCCGTTCGTCCAGCAGGGTGAACCCCGCCGGGGGAACGAAGGTGTCGGCCTTGGACAGCTCCACGACGGCGAGCGCCCCGTCGGCAAGCCAGCCGGCGGCGGCCAGGGCCTGCAGGGCGGGCGCGGCGAGATCGCGCCCGTATGGCGGGTCGAGAAAGCACAAGCTTGCCTGGAACCGGGCGGCCGGCGGCTTCAGGGCATCGGCCCGGATCACGGCCGCACGCCCGCCTTCGCCGAGCCGGTCGACATTGCGCCGGGCGATGCCGAGCGATCCCGGGCTCAGATCCATGAGCACGGCCCGCTCCGCGCCGCGGGACAGGGCCTCCAGCGCCAGGGCGCCGGTGCCGCAGAAGGCGTCCAGCACCTGCGCGCCGTTCAGCGGATCGCCGACATCCTCCCCCCAGTCAGCATGGGCCAGCACGTTGAAGATCGCTTCCCGGACCCGGTCCGTCGTCGGGCGGACGTCCCTCCCGGGTGGCGCGTCGATCTGCCGGCCCCTATGTCGGCCGCCGACGATTCGCATCGGATGCCCCGGACTTCTTGAGGAAGGCGCCGAGCTGGTCGCGCAGTACGTTCGGCCGGATCTCGTCGACCGCGCCCTTGTCAAGATTGCCAAGCTGGAAGGGGCCGTAGGCGACGCGGATCAGGCGCGTGACCGTGAGGCCGATGCTTTCCATCACCTTGCGGACCTCCCGGTTCTTGCCCTCGCGCAGGGTCACGGTCAGCCAGGCGTTGCTCCCCTGCCGGCGGTCCAGGGTGGCCTCGATTGGGCCGTACTGGATGCCGGAAACGGTGGTGCCGCGCGCGAGGCCGGCCAGCGTCTTCTCGTCGACCTCGCCATGGACGCGGACCCGGTAGCGCCGCGACCACCCGGTCGAGGGCAGCTCCAGATAGCGGGCCAGCGCGCCGTCGTTGGTCAAGAGGAGAAGCCCCTCGCTGTTGATGTCGAGCCTGCCGACCGAGACGACCCTGGGGAGGGAGGCGGGCAGCCGCTCGAATACGGTTGGGCGGCCCTTCTCGTCGCGGGCGGTGGTGACGAGCCCGGCCGGCTTGTGATAGCGCCAGACGCGCGTCGGCTGCCGTTCGGGCAGAGGCTTGCCGTCGACCATCACCTGGTCGTCGGGGCCGACGGTAACCGCGGGGCTGGTCAGGACGGTGCCGTTCACGGCGACGCGCCCCTCGGCGATCCAGCGTTCGGCGTCGCGGCGGGAGCAGAGGCCTGCGCGGGCCAGCACCTTGGCGATTCGGTCCCGGCCTTCGGACGGCGGCATTTCGGAGGAATGATCGGTCATGGCGCCACCCTATACACGAAGCGCGGCATCGGCCAAAGTCGCGGCCATGGAAACCATCGACGAAACGAAGCGGTTCATGGATCTCGCCTTCGCCGAGGCCGAGGCGGCCGCGGCCCGCGGCGAGGTCCCGGTCGGCGCCGTCCTGGTCGACGCGGAGACCGGCCGGGTGCTGGCCGCGGCTGGCAACCGGACCGAGGAGCTGGCCGACCCGACCGCCCATGCCGAAGTCTTGGCGATCCGTACCGCGGCGGCGGCGCGCGGACGGCCGCGGCTGCCCGACTGCGATCTCTACGTGACCCTGGAGCCTTGCGCCCTCTGCGCAGCCGCCATCAGCTTCGCCCGGATCCGGCGGCTGGTCTTCGGCGCCTACGATCCGAAGGGCGGGGCGGTCGAGCATGGTCCGCGCTTCTACGGGCAGAAGACCTGCCACCACCGGCCCGCGGTCGAGGGCGGCGTCGGGGCGGAGCGCTCGGCGGAGATGCTGCGGGCCTTCTTCCGCGCCCGGCGCTAGCCCTTTCTCGCTGCAAAGCGCAGCCGGACATAGTCGGCCGTCCAGTTCCCCGCCTCGTCGCACAGGGCGGGACGAAGAAGCTCCATGACCTCGTCCCGGGCGCGCCGGCGGTCATCGTCCTCCAGGCCGCCCAGCATCGGCCGGGCGAAGGTGTCGAGCCAGCCCGACATCCCCGTCGGGAGAGGGGTCGGGCGGGGAATCAGCCGGATCTCGTCGACGACGAAGCCCTGGGCTTCCAGCTTCGCCCGGTACGCCTCGGCCGTCGGGAAGTACCAGGGCAGGAGCCCGCGCCCGTCGATGCCCCGCCGCGCCAGCACGGCAAGCAGGGAGACGACCACGGCGGCGACATTGCCGTGGCCGCCGAATTCGCCGACGAAACGGCCGCCCGGGCTGAGCGCGCGGGCGACGCCCGCGATCACCGCATCGGGATCGGGCATCCAGTGAAGCGCCGCGTTCGAGAAGACCGCGTCGAATTCCCGGTCGAACGGCAGGGCCCGGCCATCGACCAGACGGACGTCCAGGCCGCGGGCCCGCGCCGCGGCGACCATCTCGGGCGAGCTGTCGACGCCCACCACCTCCGCCCCCAGGTCGCGCAGCTTCGCCGTCAGCACACCGTCGCCGCAGCCGAGATCGAGGATCCGCTCACCCGCGCGCGGGGCCAGGAGGTCGACGACGGGCAGCGCCAGGTCGGAGACGAACCGGGCGTTGCGGGCGTAGGAGTCCGCCTCCCAGGTCTGGGCGGAGGGACGCGCCTCGGTCACCGGCCGGCCTCGGCGGCCCGGATCGCGATGTCGCGCCGGCAGAAGCCGTCCGGCCAGTCGATCCGGTCGACCGCGTCATAGGCGCGCCGCCGCGCCTCCACGATCGTCGATCCATGCGCCGCGATGCCCAGCACCCGCCCGCCATTGGCGAGGATGCCGCCGTCCGGACCCGAAGTCGTGCCGGCATGGAAGATGACGACGCCTTCGCCTGCCGCCTCGTCCAGCCCTCGGATCGGCGTGCCCTTCCGATAGGCGCCCGGATAGCCCTTCGCCGCCATGACCACGACCACGGCCTTGTCGTCGCGCCAGCGCAGCGTGAGGGAATCGAGAGACCCGTCGGTGCAGGCGATCAGCGTCGTCAGAAGATCGCTCTTCAGCCGCATCATCAGCACCTGGCATTCGGGATCGCCGAAGCGGACATTGTACTCGAGAAGCTTGGGCCCCTCGGCCGTCAGGATCAGCCCTGCGTAAAGCACGCCGCGGAAGGGCCGGCCTTCCTGTTCCATAGCCCGGACCGTCGGCAGGACGATCTCGTCCATCACCTGCCGCTGAAGATCCTCGTCGACCAGCGGGGAGGGGGAGAACGCGCCCATGCCGCCCGTGTTGGGGCCTTCATCGTTGTCGTAGGCGCGCTTGTGGTCCTGGGCTGTCGCCAGCGGCAGCGCGGTCTTGCCGTCGACCAGCGCGAAGAAGCTCACCTCGGGGCCGGAAAGGAATTCCTCGACCACGACCTCGGCACCGGCCGATCCGAAGCTGCCTTCGACGAGGGCGGCATCGATGGCCTGCTCGGCTTCCTCGACGGTGGCGGCGACGACCACGCCCTTGCCGGCCGCAAGACCGTCCGCCTTGACGACGATCGGCGCCCCCTGCTGCCGAACATAGGCCCGGGCCTCCGCGGCGTCGGAGAAGCGCCGGTAGCGGGCGGTCGGAATGCCGTGCCGGGCGCAGAGGTCCTTCATGAAGCCCTTGGAACCTTCGAGCGCCGCGGCCGCCGCGCTCGGCCCGAAGGCGCGGATGCCGGCCTCCTCCAGCCGGTCCACCAGGCCCAGCACCAGCGGCTGCTCGGGGCCGACGACGACCAGGTCGACCGCCTGCTCCCGGGCGAAGGCGACCAGGGCTTCGACATCATCGGCGGCGATCGCCACGCATTCGGCGTCCCGGGCGATGCCGGCATTTCCGGGCGCGCACCACAGCCTGTCGCAGAGCGGCGAGGCGGCGATCGCCCAGCATAGCGCGTGTTCGCGTCCGCCGGACCCGACGACCAGAACCTTCATGGGTGCTCTCCTCGCTCCACTCTGCCAAGCCCGTCCTTGTGAGTATGGGGCGGGGTTGTATCATGGCCCGGCCATGACGCAAGACTTCGACCTGCCGATCGAGGGAACGCCTGCCCGTTCCAACGCGCCCGAATACACGGTCAGCGAGATTTCCGCCGCCCTGAAACGGACGGTCGAGGACGCCTACGGCCATGTCCGGGTGCGGGGGGAGATCTCCCGGCCGAAAAGCCCGGGGTCGGGGCATCTCTATCTCAGCCTGAAGGACGACCGGGCGGTGATCGACGCCGTCTGCTGGCGGGGAACCGTGTCCCGGCTGTCCGTACGCCCGGAAGAGGGCATGGAGGTCATCTGCACCGGCCGGCTGACGACCTATGCCGGGCAGTCGAAATACCAGCTCGTCATCGAGCAGATGGAGCTGGCGGGCGAAGGCGCGCTGCTCAAGATGCTGGAGGACCGGCGCAGGCGGCTCGCGGCGGAAGGCCTGTTCGACGATGCGCGCAAGAAGAAGCTGCCGTTCCTGCCCGACGTCATCGGGGTCGTCACCTCGCCGACCGGTGCGGTCATCCGGGACATCCTGCACCGGCTCCAGGACCGCTTTCCGCGCCGGGTGCTCCTCTGGCCCGTGGCAGTCCAGGGGCAGGGCGCAGCCGAGCAGGTGGCCGAAGCGATCGCCGGGTTCAACCGGCTTCGGCCCGGGGGATCGGTGCCGCGTCCGGACGTGCTGATCGTCGCCCGCGGCGGCGGCAGCCTCGAGGACCTGATGGCCTTCAACGAGGAGATCGTCGTGCGGGCGGCGGCGGCCTCGGAAATCCCGCTCATCTCCGCGGTCGGCCACGAGACGGATACGACGCTGATCGATTATGCCGCGGACCGGCGCGCGCCCACCCCGACCGCGGCGGCCGAGATGGCCGTGCCGGTGAGGGCGGATCTGATCGCCCTGCTGCGCGACCGGGATGCCCGGCTGGTCGGAGCGATGGCGCGCGGGCTTGCCGAACGGCGGGTGCGGATCGAGGGGCTGGGGCGCGGCCTCGGCGATCCGCTGCGCCTGCTCGAAGGCGCGATGCAGCGCCTGGACGACCGGGGCGAGCGGCTGGCGCGCTGCCTGCCGCATCTGATCGAGCGCCGTCGCGCGCAGCTGGCCGAGACGGCGGCGCGGCTGCGCCACCCACGCCAGCAGCTGGCCGAGACGGCGCGGCACCTGGACCAGCTCGGCGAAAGGCTGGGCAATTGCGGCCGCGCCGCGATCGCCGCCCGGGGCGACCGGTTCGCCACCGTCTCGGGCCGGCTGACGGCGGGGCCGCTGCTGCGGGCGCTGGCCGACCGTCGGTCCCGCTTCGAGGTTTGGGCGGAGCGGCTGCCTGCCGCCTATGGGCGGGGCCTCGACCGGGTGGCCGACCGACTGGCCGGGCTGTCCCAGCTTCTCGAAAGCTATTCCTACGAGAACACGCTTCAGCGGGGCTTCGCGGTCGTCCTGGACGAGGACGGACGCCATGTCGTCGAGTCGGCCGCCGACGCGACGCCCGGACGGGCGCTGACCGTGCGCTTCGCCGATGGCGACGCCGCGGTGGTGGTCGGCGGCGGCCGGGCTCAGTCGCCCGTGCGCCGGAAACCGGAAAAGACGAAGGCGCAGCAGGGGCAGCTCTTCTGAGGCTGCCCCTGCTGCAAATCCCATGATCACCCGGGAATGCCGCGTTCAGGGCGGCATTCCCGGGAGCCTGCGTCAGGAAATATCGACCCCACCCATGCAGGCGACGGCCCGCTTGGTCATTGCCCGGACGAGATGGGCGCGATACTCGGCCGAGGCGTGCATGTCGCTCATGAGACCGCCCGGGTCCGGAAGCAGGGCCTCGACGGCTGCCGGCTCGAAGCGGGCCTGCAATGCCGATTCCGCCTCGGCCCAGCGGAAGACGCCCGAGCTGCCCGCGCCGGTCACGGCGACGCGGATCGAGCCGTCGCGATGCCGGGCGACGAAGGCGGCGGCCAGCGCGTAGCGCGAAGCCGGGTTGCGGAACTTGGCGTAGCCGGCCGACTCCGGCACCGGGAACTCGATCCGGACGACGATCTCTCCCGGCTCCAGCGCCGTCGAGTAGAGGTCTGTGAAGTATTCGTCGGCCGGGATGCTGCGACGGTCGGTATGGACCGTGCCGGCAAGGCCCAGCACCGCGGCGGGATAATCGGCCGCCGGGTCGTTGTTTGCGACCGAGCCGCCGATCGTCCCGACGTGTCGGACCTGGACATCGGCGATCGATCCCGCAAGTCCGGCCAGGGCCGGGATCGCGGCCTTGATTTCGGCCGACGCGGCAACGACCGCATGGGGCGTGGCGGCGCCGATCACGACGCCGTCCGGCCGGACTTCGATCCCCGACAGTTCGGGAATGGCGCGAAGGTCGATCAGGTTGGCCGGTGCCGCGAGCCGGCCCTTCATCGCGGGCAGAAGGGTATGGCCGCCGGAGAGATAGGCCGGCTCCTCCAGCGAGGAGTAGAGCGAGACCGCTTCGGCGATCGTCTTCGGGCGATGATATGTCGTCTGGTACATGGGACCGCCTCAGCCTTGCGGGAGCGCCGACGGAGCCCGGCGCCGGGCACGGTGCTTCTCTGCGGCCGCCAGGACGGCCTTGACTATGTTGTGGTAACCCGTGCAGCGGCAGAGATTGCCTTCCAGCTCGTGTCGGACGGTTGCCTCGTCGAGTTCGCCGTCGTGGCGGCGGATCATGTCGACCGCGGTCATGATCATGCCCGGCGTACAGAATCCGCACTGCAGGCCATGATGCTCACGAAAGGCAATCTGGACGTCGTGCAGGCGGTCCCCGTCGGCCAGGCCCTCGATCGTGGTGACCGTGCCGCCATCGGCGGCAGCCGCCAGGATGGTGCACGACTTCACGGCACGGCCGTCCAGGATGACGGTGCAGGCGCCGCACTGGGTAGTGTCGCAGCCGACATGGGTGCCGGTCAGGCCGAGATGTTCCCGGAGGAACTGGACCAGCAGGGTGCGATCCTCGACGTCCCGGGTATGGGGGACGCCGTTGACCGTGAGGGTGATCTGGGACATGGCGTTTCCGTGTCTTTGGCTGTTCAGCCGATGAACTGGGCGGCCGCGATCAGCAGCAGGACGCCGGCGGCGGCAACGGCCAGCGGCCAGTAGCCGAACTGGCGGGCGGGCTGGCGCTCCGCGGCGGGCGGGGCGAATTCGTGACTGCCGGCCTGGGCCCGCGGTTCCGGTTGCTGGGACGCGATGGGTTCGGCCCGGCCTGGACCTGCTTCCGCATCCGATGCCGTCTCGGCCGCGGGCGCAGCCGGGGCGGCCGGCGGGGGAGCATCCGCCGCGGGAGCGTCCGCCACGGCCGCTGCGGGTGCCTCCGACGCAAGACGCGCGAAGCTCGCGAAGAACTGGTCGGCCAGCTTCTTTGCGGTCGAATCGATCAGCCGCGCCCCCAGCTGGGCGAGCTTTCCGCCCACCTGGGCGTTGACGGCATAGGTCAGGATGGTGTCCGTGCCGTCCTCCGCCAGCTGGACGTCGGCGCCGCCCTTGGCGAAGCCCGCGACGCCGCCCTTGCCCTCACCGGAGATCGTGTAGCCCTCCGGCGGGCGGACATTGGACAGGGTGACCGCCCCGTCGAAGGTGGCCTTCACCGGGCCGATCTTCGTCGTCACCCGCGCGGAGAACCCGCTTTCCGGACTGCCGGCGAGGGATTCGCATCCGGGGATGCAGGACCGCAGCACCTCGGGATCGTTGAGCATGGCCCAGACCCGCTCGCGCCGGGCCGGGATCCGATATTCGCCTTTCAGCTCCATTCGCCGCTCCGCTCAATTGCCGTCGACGACGGCCTGGTAGTGCGACAGGTCGAGATACTTCTCCACGTCGTTCAGCTGCCGTGGCGGCCGGCCGAACTTGGAGCGAAGCTGCAGCACCGTCTTCATCCCTTCGGGCAGGATCCTGCCCTGCGGCGTAAGGCCGGACTCCGGGGACAGGAGGCTTGTCATGACGGCCTTCGCCGCCTGCGGCTGGATCTCGGGCATCCGCGACAGGAGCAGGCGTTCCGCGTCCTCTCGGTTGGCCGGGTCGAGCACCCAGTCGAGGCCCTTCAGATAGGCCCGGATGAACCGGCGGATCAGTCCGGGATTCTCGGCGGCGAAGGGGCGGCGGGTGGCGATCACGCCCCCCTGATAGGCCTCGAACATCTGCGTCGACAGCTCCAGCACCTTGAAGCCGTTGCGGCTGGCGATGCTGGTGAAGGGCTCGATCGAGATCGTGCCCACATGCTCGCCCGCCTTCACCGACTGCCAGCGCTGCGGCGCCGCGCCGACCGCCGCGATGCTGATCTCGCTCAGGTCGACGCCGCCCCGGTCCAGCATCTCGTAGAGAACGAAGGCGAAGCCGGTCGTCGGCGCGTCGAGAGCCAGGGAGCGTCCCTTGAGGTCGGCATAGCTTCCGATCTCGGGCGCGACGACGAAGCCCAGCTCAAGCTGCGTTGCCCCCATGATCACCGCATATTGCGGATCGACGCCGGGCCCGGCGGCGCCCTGGCCCTCGGAATAGGCGACGACGTTGTCGAACGCGGTGAAGATGATGTCGAAGTCGCCCGCTGCGGTCCTCTCCGCCTGGAAGACGGAATTGGGGGTCAGGCTGAGCTCGATCTCAAGTCCCTCCGCGGCGAAGTCGCCGTGCTCGATCGCCGCGAAGGTCGGCAGGTTCGGTGCCCCCGGAAAGGCGATGACGCGGACCTTGTCGTCTGCGGACATGTTCGGACTCCTTGCTTGATTCCTCAGGCGACGTCGCGCGCCTGGTCCCGTTCATGGATCGCCCGCCAGATCTTGAAGGGCGTAATCGGCATGTCGATGTCGGTCACTCCGTATGGCTTCAGGGCGTCCAGGACCGCGTTCGTCACCACGACCAGGGCCGGGGTGGTTCCGCCCTCGCCGCCGGCCTTGATGCCAAGCGGGTTGGTCGGCGAGATCACTTCGGCGATCTCGGCGATGAAGGAGGGCAGGTTGTCCGATCGCGGCATGCCGTAATCCATGAAGGACCCGGCCAGCGGCTGCCCGGTGGACGGGTCGATGGCGCACAGCTCCCACAGCGCCTGGCCGACGCCCTGGGCGATGCCGCCATGGGTCTGCCCATGGACGATCAGCGGATTGATGCAGCGGCCCACATCGTCGACCGTGGCATAGCGGGTGATCCGGGCCGCCCCGGTTTCGGGGTCGATCTCGATCTCGCAGGCGGCCGCCCCGTTCGGGAAGACGGGCGTATGCATCTCATTGGTGCGCGCCACCCGCAGGGGGCCGAACTCCGCACGGCTGTCCCCGGCCAGCGTGGGGAAGTCGATTCCGTGATTCGTGCCGCGGACCTTGAACCGGGCGTCCTCGAAATCGATCTGGTCCTCCGTCACCTCGAAGAGATGCGCGGCGCGGCGGCGACCTTCGGCGATAAGATCGGCCGAAGCCATGGCCATGACCGTGCCGGCGTGGCGCATCGAACGGCCGGAGTGCGAGCCGCCGCCGACGCTGACGATGTCGGTGTCCCCGAGGACGATGTTGACCTGCTCGACCGGAAGCTGGATCAGATCGGCAACCACCTGGGCGAAGCTGGTTTCGTGTCCCTGGCCGCTGGGCTGGGTGCCGATCACGACCTCGACCGTGCCGTCGGGCTTGACCTCGATTTCGGCGCGCTCCTTCGGCGAACCGATCGAGGATTCGACATAGTTGGCGAAGCCCCGCCCCAGCAGTTTGCCCCGGCTTGCGGCTTCCGCCTTCCGCGCCTCGAAGCCGTTCCAGTCCGCGATCTCGAGAAGACGGTCCATGTTCTTCTCGTACTCGCCGCTGTCGTAGACCTGCCCGACGGCGTTGGTGTACGGCATCGCCTCCGGTGGGATCAGGTTCTTCCGCCGCAGCTCGAGCGGATCGAAGCCCAGTTCCCGCGCCGCCTTTTCGACCAGCCGCTCGATCGCGTAGGTGACCTCGGGCCGGCCGGAGCTGCGGTACGCCTGGGTGCACATGGTATTCGAGAACACGGCCCGCGATCGCAGCGCGGCGACCGGGATCTTGTACGAGCCGGTGATCAGGCCCGACCCCTTGCTGAGGGGGGACAGCGATACGCAACGGGCGCCGACATTGCTCAGATTGTCGGCCCGCATGGCAAGGAAGTTGCCGTCGCGGTCGAGCGCCAGCTCGACCTTGGTGACGAGATCCCGTCCCTGGTAATCGGAAAGGAAGGCTTCCGAGCGGGTGGCCGTGTATTTCACCGGCCGGCCGATCCGCCGTGACGCCCACAGCACCAGGCCGAATTCGACATAGACGCGGTTGCGGGCGCCGAAATTTCCGCCGACATCGAAGGAAAGGACCCGGATCTGGCTGCCGTCGATGCCGAGGACCTTTGCCAGCTCGCCCTTCTGGCGGACCGCGCCGCCGCTTCCGGCATAAAGGGTGTAGCGCCCTGTCTCGGCGTCGTAGTGGCCAAGCGCCGCGCGGGGTTCCAGCGGAACCGCGGTGACGCGGCCGATATGGAACTCGGCGCTGACCACGTGGTCGGCGCGGGCGAAGGCGGCGTCCGTGGCCTCCCAGTCGCCGAATCGCGTCTCGACGAAGACGTTGCCGGGCACCTCGTCCCAGACCGCGGGCGCGCCGGGCTCGGCCGCTTTGCGGGTATCCGTGACGAAGGGCAGCTCCTCGTAGTCGATCTCGACCTTCTCGGCCGCGTCGGCCGCCTGCGCCGCGGTCTCGGCAACGACCATGGCGACCGCTTCGCCGACATGCCGCGCCTTGTCGGCCGGCAGCAGGTAATGCGGCCCGATGAACGGATAGCTGCCGTCCGGGGCCGTCAGCTTCATGTCGTATTTCGTCGACGGCACCGGATTGTGGGGGATCGGGGCAAGCCCGTCGGCCATCAGGTCGGCGCCGGTCAGAACGGCAAGGACGCCGGGCTGGGCCAGCGCCTCGGTGGTATCGATGCCGCGGATCCGCGCATGGGGATAGGGCGACCGGACCATGGCCGCATAGGCCTGGCCGGGCAGGTTGAAATCGTCGCTGAACCGCCCCTTGCCGGTAATCAGGCGGGCATCCTCCTTGCGCTCGATCGGCTGGCCGATGTGGCGGAACAGGGTTTCGCGCAAGAGCTTCATCTCTGGCCGTTCGTCGGTCGGGGAGGAGGCTTCCTGCCCGGTCGATGAACTCTTCTGGACGAGACTGACCATAAAGCTTTCCCTTGGCTTGAGACCGGTCGGGCAGGGCCGGCCTTTCGGCCGGCGGTTGCGGACCACGATCCGGGTCGGTCGTGCTGTTGCTCTTTGTATTAATGTATGACAGTATGGCTGGCAACGAAAAAGGAGGCGGTCCTGTTCCGGATAACTCTTTGAAAAAAGAGGATTCCCGGCGCCGTCCCGTCGTGGCCTGTTGTCCGGAAGGACGAGGGGAGAGTGACCAACCGGGGTGGAATCGAATGAGCAATTCCAAGAGGAAGGCGCCGAGCGACCTTCAGGAGCATCTTGACCGGCTGCAGCAGCTCGGCCTGCTCACTCGGATAGAGGTGCCGATCAACAAGGACAGCGAACTCCACCCCCTGGCCCGATGGCAGTTCCAGGGCGGGCTTCCCGATGAACAGCGCCGGGGCTTTCTCTTCACTGACGTGCGCGGCGCCCGGGGCGAATCCTACGACATTCCGGTCGCGGTCGGCGTCCTGGCGGCGTCCCCGGCGATCTATGCGGCGGGGCTTGGCGTGGACGAAAGCGAGATCGGCGATCTGTGGATCCGGGCCATGGCCAACCCGGTCGAGCCGGTCATGGTCGACGAGGCGCCGTGCCAGGAGGTCGTGATCACCGGCGATGCGTTGAAGACGCCGGAAGGCGGCCTCGGCAGCCTGCCGGTCCCGGTCTCGACGCCGGGCTTCGACAGCGCCCCCTATTTCACGGCAACGCTCTGCGTCACCCGGGACCCGGAAAGCGGGATCCGCAATCTCGGGACCTACCGCGCCGCGCTGAAGGCCGACGACCGGCTGGGCGTGCGGATGGCCAGCCGGCTAAGCGGCGCCGGCGGGTACCTGCACTGGCTGAAATACCAGAAGCGGGGCGAGCCCATGCCCTGCGCCATCGTCATCGGCTGCGCGCCGGCCGTGATGTTCACCGGCCCCCAGAAGCTGCCGATCGACCAGGATGAGCTGGGTGTCGCGGGCGGGCTCCTGGGCGAACCGGTCCGCGTGGTGAAGTGCAAGACCATCGATCTCGAGGTGCCCGCCGACGCGGAGATCGTCATCGAGGGCCTGATCGATACGGAGCTTCTGGAGCCGGAGGGGCCGTTCGGCGAAAGTCACGGGCATGTGGCGCTCGAGGACTTCAACATGTCCATGCGGGTCACGGCGATCACCCGCAAGCGCAAGCCGGTCCTGCTTTCGATCGTCAGCCAGGTGACGCCCAGCGAATCGAGCGTGCTGAAGCGCGTCGCCTATGAGCCGCTGTTCCTCAACCACCTGAAATCGGTTCTCAACGTCAAGGGGATCAGGCGGGTCGTGATGCACGAGCCGCTGACGAACATCCGCAAGGTGATCTTCCTGGAGTTTGAGCGCGGAACCCCGCAGTCGGAGGTCTGGCGCGGTCTTCAAGGAGCAGCGACGCTCCAGGCGCAGTGCGGCAAGATCGTCATCGCGGTCTCGGACGACATCGATTCCCGCAACGCCGACGCCGTGTTCTGGTCGCTGGCCTATCGAGCGAACATGATCGATGACGTCCATGTTACGCCCTACCGCTCGGGCGGACACGGGCCGAAATCCGGGTCCAAGAGCGCCGAAGGCACGCTTCTGATCGATGCGACGCTGAAGGCGCCGATGCCGCCGCTGGCGCTCCCGGCCGAACCCTACATGGCCCGCGCCCGCGAAATCTGGGAGGGGCTGCAGCTGCCCCGGCTCAACCCGCAGCCGCCGTGGCACGGCTATTCGCTCGGCGACTGGAGCGATCTCTGGACCCGGTTCGCCGACGCCGCCACGGCCGGTGACTGGAGGGCGAATGGCGAGCATACCTTCCGGCGCCGCAAGGGCGGCATGAAGCCGGAGACGCCCGTCCGGGACATCGAGAAGAACTGAACCGGTCGCCGTCCCGGCACGAGGCGTCCATGAGGGGGGATCCATGCTGAAGATCGGCCAGTCCCAGGTCAGGTTCGAGGACGACACGCTGGTCCGGGGCCGGGGAAGCTATACCGACGACCGGCGGGAGGCCGGCGAGGCGGCGATGGTGGTCGTCCGCTCGCCGGTGGCCGCGGGGGTGATCCGGGCGCTCGACATCGACGAGGCCGTCCGGATGCCGGGCGTGATCGCGGTGCTCACCGGGGCCGACATGGCCGCCGACGGGATCGGCCCGTTCCAGCCGAGGCTGTCCCATCCGGGGCCCGACGGCGGGGCGATGCGCGTGCCGCCCTTCCTTCCGCTTGCGACCGGGCGCGTCCGCTATGTCGGCGACCCGGTCGCCATCGTGATCGCGGAAACGCGCGTCCAGGCCGAAAATGCGGCCGAGGCGGTTCTTCTGGAGGTCGACGAGTCGCCCGCGGTCGTCGATTGCCTGAAGGCGATCGAGCCTTCGGCACCCCGGGTCTGGGACGAACTGCCGGACAACAGATGCTTCAGGGTGGTCCGCGGGGACCGGGAAGCCGTGGAAGCGGCCATGGCCGCGGCCCAACGGGTCGTGCGCCAGCGCCTGAGGATCACGCGCGTCACGGCGGCTTCGATCGAACCCAGATCCGCGGTTGCCGCCTACGAGGCCGCGACCGGAGCCTACCGGCTCGAGGTCGGGACGCAGGCGCCGCACCGGGTGGCGGCCGATCTGGCCCCGGTCCTGGGCGTGCCGGCCGGGTCGATCCGCGTCGTGACCCGCGACTGCGGCGGGTCGTTCGGCATGAAGAATCTCTGCTACCCGGAATACGCGGCGGCCCTCTGGGCGTCGCGCAGGGTCGGGCGGCCGGTCCGCTGGACCGCGAGCAGGCTGGAGTCCTTCCAGGCCGACGCGCATGCCCGGGATCAGTGGGCGGACGCGGCGCTCGCGCTCGACGCGGAAGGCCGGTTCCTTGCCCTCGACGTGCGCGTGGTCGCGAATCTCGGCGCCTATCTCGGCCCCGCGACACCTCATCCGCCGGTGGCCAATCTCGGCGGCCTTGCCGGCGTCTACCGGACGCCCTGCATCCATGTCGAGGTCGAAGGGGTGTTCACGAATACCCAGATGACCGCCCCCTATCGCGGCGCCGGCCGGCCCGAGGCGACCTATGTCATCGAACGCATGATCGACATCGCCGCCCGGGAACTCGGCATCGACAAGGTCGAATTGCGGCGCCGGAACCTGATCGGACCTTCCGAGATGCCGTTCAGGACCGGCCTGACCTATACCTACGATTCCGGCAATTTCCCCGGGGTCTTCGAACGGGCGCTGGAGGCGGCCGACCGGGCGGGCTTCGAGGCCCGGCGGGAGGAATCGCGGCGGCGCGGGCGTCTCCGCGGCTTCGGCATCGCCAATCCGATCGAGATTGCCGGTGGCCCGCCCGACAAGCCCAATCCCGAATTCGCGCGGCTGGAGCTGGAGCCGGGCGGGCGGGCGCGGCTGTCGATCGGGTCGTCCGATACCGGGCAGGGGCACGGCACCGCCTATCGGCAGATCCTGGCGGACCGTCTGGGCATCGACCCGGCCGAGCTGGAGATCGTCACCGGCGACACCGGGCTGGTGCAGAAGGGAACGGGCAGCTTCGGATCGCGGACACTGGGCGCGGCCGGCACCGCGCTGTGGAAGTCGATGGACCGGATCGTCGACGAGCTTCGGGACCAGGCCGCCGACATGCTGGAAGCGGCTCCGGCGGACCTGGTGTTCGAGAACGGCCGGTACCGGATCGTGGGCACCGACCGCACCATCCCGTTCCGGGAGGTCCTGGCCTCCCGGACGCAGCCGGTGGAGGCGGAGGCCTTCGTCGGCGCCGACGGCGCCACCTTCCCGAACGGATGCCATGTCTGCGAGGCCGAGATCGACCCGGAGACCGGCAATGTCGAGATCCAGAGCTACCTCGTGGTCGACGATGTCGGCACGGTGATCAATCCCCTTCTGGTGAAGGGGCAGATCGTCGGCGGCGTGGCGCAGGGGCTGGGGCAGGCGCTGATGGAGAATGCGGCCTACGACCCGGAAACGGGCCAGCTTCTGTCGGCCACGTTCATGGACTATGCCATGCCGCGCGCGGCCGACCTGCCGGCGGTCGGGGTCGAGAGCTTCCCGGTACCGACGACAAAGAATCCGTTGGGCGCCAAGGGCGCGGGCGAAGCCGGCACGGTGGGCGCCCTGGCGGCGGTCATGAGCGCGGTCTGCGATGCGCTTGCACCCGCGGGCGTCCGGCACCTGGACATGCCGGCGACGCCCGAGCGGGTGTGGCGCAGCCTCCGATCGGCAGAGTAGGCGTGCCCGCCCCGGGGCTGCGCCTTGCCGCAACCGCCGGAGTCCGTCGCCGGTCTGCCGCTGATCTTGTCTTACCGTGAGAGTTGGATCAGCTTGGTGCGGGCTCCGAGCAGCCCGGGACATTTACGAGGAGAGGTATGAACAGTCCGGAGAAGGGGCCCTTCGGTCCGTTGAAGCACGAATCCGCACCGTTGCGGAACATGATCATGAAATCGCTTCGGCGGGCGATCGAGACAGGGGCGCTCGAGCCGGGTACGCGGCTGGTCGAAAAGGATCTGTGCCAGCAGCTTAACGTCAGCCGGACCTCGTTGCGGGAAGCGCTGCGCCAGTTGCAGGCGGAAGGCATCCTGACCGACATCAACAATCGCGGTCTGGCCGTCGTCGACGTGAGCCGCGCGGATGCGGAGAACATCTACCGGATCCGCGGCGTCCTCGAGGCGCTGATCGTGGAACAGTTCATCGAGAATGCACCCGACTCGGAGGTCGAGGCGCTCAAGGCCCACAGCGAGCGTCTGAAGGCCGCCTATATGCGGGGCGACGCCGAAGAGATCGTGTCGGCGAAGCGGGAATTCTACGACCTGATCTGCTCCGGCGCCGGAAACCCGATCGCGTTCGACCTGCTCAACAAGCTGACCTTGCTGACGTCGCCGCTGAGGCGGCGGTCGGTCCAGCGCAAGGAGCGGCAGGCCGAGAGCGTTGTCGAGATCGACGCGATCGTCGAGGCCATCGCCCGCCGGGATATCGCGAGCGCGCGGGAAGCCGCCAAGCGCCATGTCGAGAATTCGGCGCGATCCGCGCTGCGGACCGACGGCTAGGGCCGGTCGTCCATGATCCGGCGGGGGGCGTTTCACCGCCCTCGCAAGGCCGCCCGGGGCTGATACCCGGGGTCGGGCCGCTTTCGACGTCGGCCGCGCCGCGCGGCCCGGGCGCGGCCCCTTGCGTGCCCGGGGCCGTATCCACTTCACACATACTCTAATGCTCTCCGCCCGGGACTCCCGCGCGCCTGCAAGGTTGCGAAAACAAGATCTTTGTCATACCGTACGATCATAATAGGATCGTACCATAAGCCGTCGCGGCTTGGGCCAAACGGCAACTCATCGCCTTGGGAGGATAAGCTATGAGTTTTCAAAAGACAGGATGGGGGCGGGTCGTTGCCACGGCCGTCATTGCCCTGGGAATTGCGGGGGCCACGGCTGAGGTTCGCGCCGACGAGGTCGAGGACTTCTATTCCGGGAACCTGCTCACGATTCTGATCGGGCATCCGCCCGGCGGATCCTTCGACCTTTACGCCCAGCTTGCCGCCCGGCACCTCGGCAAGCACATCCCGGGTCACCCGGACGTGGTCGTGCAGGGCATGCCCGGGGGCGGCGGCTCCATCGCCGCGGCTCACTTCGCCAACAAGTCGCCCCGCGACGGCAGCGTGATCGCGCTGATCCCGGAATCGCTTGCCCACACGCAGCTCCTCGAGCCCGAGAAGAGCCGCTGGGACGTCTCCGAGATGCGGTATATCGGGCGCATCGCCGACGTCACCTCGGTCATGGCCGTTCGCCAGGGCGCGCCGGCCCAGACCTTCGAGGAGATGCTGACCACCCCGACGAATGTGAGCTGCAGCGGACGCACGACGTCGAGCGGACAGTCGGGAGCGGTCCTTCGCTCGCTGCTGGGCGCGAAGTTCAATCTGGTCTGCGGCTATGACAGCGCGACCGCCAGCATCCTCGCGGTCTTCCGCGGCGAGGCCGACGCGACCAGCACGGTGTGGACCAACTGGTCCGTCAACTACGAGCAGCAGCTCGAGGCCGGAGAAATCAAGCCGGTCGTCCAGTTCGGCCTGAAGCGCCTGCCCGACCTGCCGGACGTTCCGACCGCGATGGAGCTGACGGACGATCCGGCGAAGAAGCAGGCGCTCGCGCTGTTCGGCGCCGGCGGCGACCTCGGCCGTGCCCTGCTGGCTCCGCCGGAGATGCCGGACGACCGGTTCAACGCTCTTGCGGAGGCCTTCACGGCCATGATGAACGATCCGGAATTCCTGGCCGACGCCGAATCCAAGGGCATCCCCCTGGGCTATGCGTCCGCCGCGGAGATGAAGGAGATCCTGGATGGCATCTTCGCCACGCCGCCCGAGGTGGTGGAGTTGCTGAAGGTCAGCATCGAGCAGGGCTTCGACGGCTGAACGACATCGGGGCGGCACTTCGGTGCCGCCCTTCTTCTGTTACCGGAGACGGCTCGCTTCCGGTGAGGCCGAAGGGCGGCTTCCGGCCATCGATCCGGGATCGGGAAGTTGCCGATTGCGGCTGCAAGGCTCCCCGCACGATGGCGAGCGATTCCGCCGCGGCGCCGAGCCCGCCGTCCGACAGTTTCCAGACGAGAGATCCCCACGATGAACCATCAGGGTGAAAAGCGCTTCGTTCCGGTCGCCCCGAGCGAACCGAAATACGGCAGCGACCTTGTCGCCGCCGCCCTGCGCGAGCAGGGCTTCCCCTATATCTGCCTCAATCCCGGCGCGAGCTATCGTCACCTGCACGACAGTCTCGTGAACTTTCTCGGCAACGAAAAGCCGAAGATCATCCTGTGCATGCATGAGGAGCATGCGATCGGCATCGCCCAGGGCTGGGCGAAGATCACCGACCGTCCGCTCGCGGCCGCCGTGCACAGCAATGTCGGCCTGATGCACGCGACGATGGGGATCTTCGATGCCTGGTGCGACCGTACGCCGGTCGTGATCCTGGGCGCGACCGGGCCGCTCGACGCCACCAAGCGCCGGCCGTGGATCGAATGGATCCACTGCACCATCGATCAGGGCGGCCTCGTCCGCAATTTCACGAAATGGGACGACGAGCCGGCCTCTCCCGAGGCGGCGGTCGAATCGATCCGTCGCGCGACCATGCTGGCCACGGCGCGTCCCGGCGGCCCGGTCTACGTCAATCTGGACGTGACCCTGCAGGAGATGGCGCTGGACTCCGTGCCGGCGCTTCATGACGTGTCCCGGTTCCGGCCGCCGGCGGATGCGGAACCGCCGCAGGCCGAGCTCGATCGGGCGGTCGAACTTCTGTCGAAAGCCAAGCGTCCGTTCATTCTGTGCGGCCGAACCTCGCGCAGCGAGGAAGGCTGGGCGGAGCGCGTGCGTCTGGCCGAGTTGCTCGACGCCAGCGTGATCACTCATGTGAAGCTGCCGGCCAGCTTCCCCACGACCCACGCCAACTTCATCGGCGAGACCGGCTGGAAGCTTCGGCCGTCGATCCTTGCCCGCCTGAAGGCTGCGGATGTGGTGCTGAGCCTCGACTGGCTCGACCTTGCCGGCACGCTGAACCAGGCATTCCCACCGGGCACGGCCAGCCCGCCGGTCATCAGCGTATCGAACGACTTCCACATCCATCGCGGCTGGAACATGGACTATCAGGGCCTGCCCGCGGTCGACGTGAACATCCCGACGGTTCCGGAGACGGCCACCCGCCGCCTTGTCGAGGCGTTGACGCCGTTGCGACCGGCGCCGCAGGCCAAGCCGCGCCGGCGGATCGAGGCTGAACCCTCGGCCTCGTCGGGGCCGATCAGCCTGATGGATCTGGCGAGGGTCTTCGCCCGCGAAACCCGCGGCATGGAGTTGTGCCTGACGTCGCGCCCGCTCGGCTGGCCGAACAACGCCAACGAGCTGGAGCATCCGCACGCCTATCTGGGTCACAATGGCGGCGGCGGCGTGGGCTCCGGCCCCAGCATCGGCGTCGGCGCCGCGCTTGCGCTGCGGGACATGCAGTCCCCGCGCCTGCCGGTCGCGATCGTGGGCGACGGGGATTTCACGATGGGCGCGACAGCGCTCTGGACCGCCGCCAGCCAGCAGATCCCGATCCTGTTCGTGATCGCCAACAACGGCTCCTACTTCAACGACGAGCATCACCAGGTCCAGGTGGCGATCGCCCGCGGGCGTCCGCCGGAGAATGCCTGGGTCGGCCAGCGGCTGGAGGATCCGGTTCCCGACCTTCTGATGCTGGCGAAGGCGCAAGGCATCGACGGCGAGGGGCCGGTCACCGACCTAGCCGATCTCCCCGGCGCCCTGCACCGCGGCTTCGAGGCGGTGAGGTCCGGTAAGCCCTGGGTGATCGACGTCCGGGTCCCACCCGAATACTGCAAGGACCCGATGGTCGAACTGGCGTGACTTCCCGAAGGCCCGGTCCCCGAAGGACCGGGCCTTCGACTTTCTGAAGGCAGGGAGGCGTCGAGGGGGAGCGGGCCCGTGATCGGCCGCTCCCTTCTGCGTTGTCGGCACGGGCCCTTGCCTCTCAATCTCGGCCGGCCCGTGCAAGCCAACGGGCCGGCGAGATGTCGTTCTTCGTCGGAAGCGCCGGTCCTGGAAAGGGCTGAGGATCTCGCCGGCCTGGAGCGGGCGGATCGGACGCCAGGATTATCGCGATCGCCGTCTCGGCGCCTGCATGGGCCACGAACAAGCTGACAGTGAGGCGGCGCTTGCCGAAGCGGAAGGCGGGGGGCCGGGCCGGCGTCCGCATCGATCGCGCGGGCGGAAGCCAGGAAGAGCTTCGGGCATCGCGGCGACGCCCTAATGCAAACGGCCCTGGCACCGGAGTGCCAGGGCCGTTCCTGTCAGACCCGATCCTTCGGGATCAGATGATGCCCGACACCGCCCTTCGGAGGCCCGGGAAGGCATCCCCCAGGTAGGACTGCGGCCAGGGGACGTTCAGCATCTGGTCGAACAGGACGAACATCCCGATCCACATGCCGGCCGTGATCAGGGCCGCCCGAGGAAGCGGCACCTTGCCCTCGATCCGCATGAACAGGAACATGAAGAGCAGCATCGTCGGCAGAAGCCCGATGAGCAGGGTGCCGACGAAGATCGACAGCACCCACAGGCTCATCAGCCCGATGCGCCGGTAGATGAAGCCTTCCGGAAGCCCGTCCAGCGGGTCGGCCTCGTTCCGCTTGCGGACCGGAGCGACCCGTTCGCCGTTCCGGATCCTGATCAGGATGCCGATGCCGCTGAGCGCGATCACGACCAGGCCGGCCACCGCGACCGTCTGCGGCATCAGCCGGGCGGCGAACGTCCAGTCCCTGGAGGTCCAGAGGGCGGCCACGAACAGAACTGCCGCCGCCACCCAGATCGCCGGGACGGCAATCCGGTCGACCATGGAGACTTCGGCGTTCTCGTCCGCGCGTTCGGCCCTCGCTTCGGGTGCGACGTCGGCGCCGACGGGGGCCGGCTGCCTCCGGCGCAGGCCGACGAGATACTTCGCCAGGCGATAGCCGAAGAAGATCACCGGCAGGGAGAAGATGGCGAGGACGCCGGGGCGTTCCAGCCAGTCGAAGCCGTAGCGGCTGGTCGAGATGAACAGGTACTGTTCGACAAGCCCGCCCAGCACCAGGCCGAGCAGGACCGGCGCGCGTGCCCAGTCGAAGCGCTTCATCACCCAGCCAAGCACGGAGAAGGCTAGGAGCACGATGATGTCGCCGATATCCCGGGTCGCCTGGTAGGCGCCGACGAAGACGATCGACATGACCGTCGGCACCAGGATCCCCGCCGGAATCAGCGCCATTTTCGCCAGCTGCGAGACGAAGGCGAAGCAGATCAGGACCCCCGCGATGTTGCCGAGGATCAGGCTCCAGACGATCGTGTAGGTGACGTCCAGCTGTTCGCTGAGAAGCTTCGGCCCCGGCTGGATGCCGTGCATGATGAATGCGCCGAGCAGGATCGCCATGGTGGCGCTTCCGGGGATGCCGAAGGCGATCGTCGGAATCAGCGCGCCGCCTTCGCGTGAATTGTTGGCGGCCTCGGACGCGATGACGCCGCGGACGTCCCCGGTGCCGAAGGTCTTGGTCCCGTCCTTGACCGATCGGGCCGCCGACCCGTAGGCGATCCAGTCGACCGCCGCGCCGCCGAGACCCGGTACCGAGCCAAGGACAACGCCCAGCCACGAGCTCTGGAAGACAAGACGAATGTTCTTGATGGCGTCCTTCACGCCCTGGAACTGGTCCCGGACGATGCTCTTGGTCCGCTGGGCGGCGATCGGCTTGCGGGAGGCGGCCAGGTCGATCAGTTCCGGCACCGCAAAGAGGCCGAGGACCAGCGCCTCAAGCGGCAGACCGTCCCACAGATAAAGCGTGTCGAAGGTCCAGCGCAGCTCGCCGGTCTGAGCCTCGTCACCGACGGATGCCAGCAGCACGCCGAAACTTGCGGCCACCAGGCCTTTCAGCATCGCCCCCTGGCTGACCGCCGCGACGAGCATCAGGCCAAGCACGCAAAGGGCGAGAAGCTCCGGCGTTCCGAAGGCCAGCATGAACGGTCGCAGGATCGGGATCGAAATGCCGAGCAGGACGGCACCGAACAGACCGCCGATGACCGATGCCGTATAGGACGCGCCCAGCGCCCGGCCGGCTTCCCCGCGGCGGGCCATCGGATATCCGTCCATCACGGTTGCCGCGGATCCGGCGGCACCCGGCACGCCCAGCAGGATCGACGGGATCGTGTCCGAGGTCGGCGTCACCGCCCACATGCCGATCAGGAAGGCAAGGGCGGTGAAGGGGTCCATGGCATAGGTGAAGGGCAGCAGCAGGGCCATGCCTACCAGCCCGCCGATGCCCGGGATGACACCGATGAACAGCCCGAGGACCACCCCGAGCATGATGATCAGAAAGCGAAACGGATCAAATACGACCGCCAGCGCTTCCGCCGCCTGTTGCAGTAGAAGCATGTTTCCTCCAATGGCCCACAGTTCGGGCTTCATTCTGCTTGGTACGCGTCCCCCGGCAGGGGGCCCGGTGGATTGGGCGGCAGCGCGCCTCATCGCCAGGTGCCGGCCCGGGGCATTTTCGATGCAGCGAGTGGCTTTGTCTCCATTCTGACCCGGGCCGATAGAGCGGCCACGGAAATGCACCCCGACGCTTTGCGGCGAGGCAATGTATTACAGTCATCTCGTCAGACAATGGTGGACGGAGCAGGACGGCTCTGGCAAATTCATATTCCGAAGGATCATTATCATGCCTGTGAATTTGGCCGCCGTAGAACTCCGGCTTCTTGTCGTGTTCGACGCCGTGATGGCGGAGGGCAGCGTGACGCGCGCCGCCGAGCGGCTGGGCATGTCCCAGCCGGCCGTCAGCAATGCGCTCAACCGGCTGCGCCTCATGTTCAACGACAGCCTTTTCGTGCGGACCGGTGACGGAATGCGCCCGACGCCGAAGGCGGTCGAGCTTGCCGGCCCCATCCAGTCCGCCATGCGCCAGCTGGAAAGCGCCCTGGAGCCGGAGAATTTCGAGCCCGTCGATGCGCGCTGGTCCTTCACTCTCTCCGTGTCGGACCATGCGTCGGTGGTGCTGCTGCCGCATCTGGTCGAGCACATGGCGCGGGTCGCGCCCCGGGTCGAACTGACCATTCAGTCGACGCTGAGCAGCGAAGTCCCGGCCGCCCTCGACAGCACCGAAATCGACATCGCGATCGGGGTCACCGACGATCTGCCGAAACGGTTCGAGCGCCTGGCCCTGTTCGAGGACACCTATGTGTGCATGATGCGGCGGGAACATCCGCTCGCGGGCCGCCCGATCACGTTGCAGGAGTTCGTCGAGGCGGATCACCTGATCGTCAAGCCGGGGCCGGGCGGCACGGGCCGGGCCGACCGCCTGCTCGCCCGGCAGGGAATCCGTCGCCGTTCGGCGATGAGCGTACACCAGTTTCTTGCCGCGCCCGCCATCGTGTCCCGGTCGGACCTGCTGGTTCTCGTCTACGAGAAGATCACGCCGATCTTCGATCCCCGGCGCTTCTACTTCTGTCCGGTTCCGGTGCCCGGCATGCAGGTCACTGCGACCGCCGTCTGGAACCGGGCCCGGTCGGAACACGCCGCGCACCGATGGATGCGCCGCCAACTGGCGCAGGTCGCGCGTCTTCTCGAGAACGCCGAAGGGCCCGAATTCTGCCCCACGGGGGAAGGCGGCGAATGATATCCGGCTTGCGTCATACTGTATGACAAAGATAATGGGGCGAGTTCTTCGCCCCTCTCTTTGCGGCACATGTCGCCGTCAAACCAGAAAGATGACGAAATGAGCGATCTTACCAAGACCACCGACGGGACGATCACCTCGGGCACGATCCCGTCCCGTGACGGTACGCGCCTGTCCTATCGCCTCGTCGCAGGCAATGGCGGCGGGCGTTGCGTCCTCGTCCATTCGCTGGCCATGGACAAGACGTTCTGGGACGGGACCGTCGACGCGCTGGCCGGCGAGCTCGACGTGCTCGTCTACGACTGCCGGGGGCACGGCGCATCGGACAAGCCGGCCGGGCCCTATACGGTCGAGACCTTTGCCGACGACTTGGCGGACCTCATGGACGGAATCGGCTGGTCCTCGGCAATCGTCGCCGGCGCCTCGATGGGCGGCTGCGTGGCTCAGGCATTCGCGGCGGCCTATCCCGGGCGGGTCGAGGGGCTGGGCCTTTTCGACACCACTGCCTGGTATGGCGAGAATGCGCCCGTCGCCTGGGAGGGTCGTGCGCGGAAGGCTCTCGACGAGGGGATGCAGGCCCTGATCGACTTCCAGAAATCCCGCTGGTTCAGCGATGCCTTCCGCGAAGCGAACCCCGATGTGGTCGAGAAGGCGGTGTCGGTGTTCCTGGCCAATGACGTGCCCGCCTATGCCGAGACGTGCCGGATGCTCGGCCGGGCGGACACCCGCAAGGCCCTGCCCGAATTCCGTTTCCCCTGCCGGGTCGCCGTCGGGTCCGAGGATTATGCGACGCCGCTGGCGATGGCCACCTACATGGCCGAGCGGATTCCGGGCGCGACCCTGCATGTCATGGAGGGCGTCCGTCATTTCACGCCGCTCGAGGTGCCGGAGGTCATTGCCGGACATCTGAAGGCGCTGGCCGGGAAGGCGTAGCCTGCCGGGGAACGCCTCGCCGGGGCAGGTTGCCGCCGGCGGGGCTAGTCCTTCCAGCGGCGATGGATCCAGAGCCATTGCTCCGGATGTTCGCGGATCCATCGCTCCAGGGTTTCGTTCACCCGGGTCATGACCGCAAGGATGTCGGCCGCGCGGTCGCCTGATCGCGGCACCTCGATCGGCTCCTCGATCACCAGCCTGAACCGTGCCCCGCCCAGCCGGCAGAGCTGCGCCGGCAGGATCACCGCGTCGAAGCGCATCGCGAACTGCGCCACGGCGGGCGCGGTCATGGCCGGCCGTCCGAAGAACGGCACCGGAATGCCGGAGCTAAGGCGCTGGTCGACGAGTAGGGCGAGGGTGCCGCCCTCGCTCAGAATCTTGACCGATCCTTTGGCCGCTTCCGACCCCTTGCGCAGCTGACGAAGACCCGGGTTCTCGCGCAGGCGCCGGATGACGGGGTCGAGCAGCCGGTTGTTGGGGGCGCGGTAGATCAGAGCGACTGGCGGCGCCAGCCGGCCCGCGGCATGGGCCGCGATCTCCCAATTGGCGAGATGGGCGCTGATCAGCACGACCGGCCGGCCGGCGGCACGGGCGGCCTCGAACCGCTCGCGGTGGACGATCTCGACCCGTCCGGGATCGTCCAGGATGCGGGTGAGATGGGGATATTCGCCGGCGACACGGCCGAGATTGTCCCACATCCCGGCAATGATCTTCTCGCGCTCCCTTTCGTCCATGTCGGGGAAGCAGATGGCGAGCGTCCGGCGGGCCCGCCGCTTCGGCCCTGCCATCAGGGGCGCGATCGTGCGGAGCAGCCGGCTGCCCAGCCAGGACGACCAGTCGACCGGCAGCATGCGGAACAGCCCCAGAAGCGCATAGAGCAGCGCCGCCTGAAGCGGATGAAAAACCCACCTCTGGAGGCGCAGATGGCCCGGTGAGCGCCGGCTACGCGACATGGTCCAGCACAGGCGAAAGAACGCGGGCAAGCGCCGCAGGATCGTCCCACGAGACCTGGACGTGAAGCACCTTCACCATCGGCCGGATCTCTTCGGGCAATCGGGCATGGTCCTTGGCGGTCGTGACGAGAAGCGCCTCCGCGTCATGGGCGAGTTCCACCATCTGCATGATCTCTTCGGGCTGGAAGGGGTGATGGTCCCCGTAGGCGAAATCGGCGACCATCCTTGCCCCCAGGCCCTTCAGCGTGTCGAAGAACTTCGCCGGCCGGGCGATGCCGGCGAAGGCCACAACCGGGGTACCCCTGAGCCATTCGGCCGGGCCGGCCGGCGCCAACCGGGCGTGGAGAACCGGAGTTCCCCTGGCCGCAAGCTCGACCCCCAGGCCCTGCCGGTCCTCGCCCATGATCACTGCGGCATCGGCCCGGGCGAAGGCGCGGCCCGGCGCCTCCCTGAGCGGGCCTGCCGGGATGATCCGGCGGTTGCCGAAGCCGCTTTCGCCGTCGATCACGATCAGCGAAAGATCCTTGTGAAGCGTGGGATTCTGGAAGCCGTCGTCCATGACGATGGCGGCCGCGCCCGCAGCCCCGGCGGCCATCGCGCCGCGCGCCCGGTCGCGGGCGACCCAGGTGGGCGCCGTCCCGGCCAGGAGCAGCGGCTCGTCCCCGACCGCGGCGGCGTCGTGGCGCTGCGGATCGACCAGGACGGGACCCCGTTCACGCCCGCCATAGCCGCGGGTCAGGAAGTGGACGCCGACTCCCCGGTCCAGCAGGATTTGGGCGAGCGCCAGGGCGACCGGCGTCTTGCCGGCGCCGCCGGCCACCAGATTGCCGACGCAAAGGACCGGGATGCCGGCGCGGTAGGGCCGCGTCGTTCCCCGGCGCAGCCGGCCGGCCGCGTCATAGAGCTGGCCGACGGGATTGAGCAGGGCGGCAGCAATCCCCGGCCGCCGGTACCAGAATCTGGGCGCTTTCATGCCCGCGCCTCCCGGTCGAGCAGAGGCAGGATCTCTCCAAGGGCGGCATCCAGGACGAATCGGTTCCGCCCGGCAACGCTGGCCGCGGCATCCGCAAGCCGGCGGCGGGCGGCCTCGTCACCCGTCAGCCGGCGAAGCGCGGCCGCCAGATCCGTGGCGCCAGAAACCTCCAGGGCGGCCCGGTTCTCGGCAAGCTGCTGCACGATCTCGGGAAAGTTGGTCATGTGCGGGCCGTGCAGGATGGCGCAGCCCAGCTGGGCCGGCTCGATCGGGTTGTGCCCGCCATGGGGGACAAGGGAGCCGCCGACGAGGGCGATCGGCACGGCGCGGAACAGGCAGCCCATCTCCCCCAGGGTGTCGGCGACATAGACCTCGGTCCCGGCGTCCGGCAGCTCCCCGCCGGACCGCCGGACGGTCTTCAGCCCTCGTCCGGCTGCCAGCAGGGCAACGTCTTCGCCGCGGGACGGATGGCGGGGCGCGATGATCGTGAGCAGGCCGGGGATGTCCCGCGCCAGGATCGCATGGGCATCGAGGCACAGGGCCTCCTCGCCCTCATGGGTGCTGGCCGCGAGCCAGACCTCCCGTCCGGCCACGGACCGTCGCAGGGCGTCGAGCGCCGACGGGTCCGCCTGCAGCGGATCGGCCGAAAACTTCAGATTGCCAACGGGGCCGATCCGTCTGCCGCCCAGCAGGGCGAAGCGCCGGCCCGACTCCGCGTCCCAGGGCAGGATCACGTCGAAGGTCTCGAGAAGCCGCCGCGTCGTACCCGGGAACCGACGCCAGCGCGCCAGGCTGCGGTCGGACATACGGGCATTCACCATAGCCGCGGGAATCCGGCGGCTGGCGATCTCGGTCAGCAGGTTCGGCCAGATCTCGCTTTCCACCCACAGTACCAGGTCGGGCCGCCAATGGTCCATGAAGGTGCGGGCATAGGCCAGCCTGTCGACCGGCAGGTACTGGTGAACCGCCCGGTCGGGCAGCCGCTGCTCCATCAGCCGGGCCGAGGTGACGGTTCCCGTGGTCAGGAGGACGGAGATATCGGGCGCGTGATCCAGCAAGCGCCTGATCAGCGTCTGGACCGACAGGGCCTCCCCGACGCTCGCGCCATGAATCCAGACCAGGCGTCCGGCGGGCCGCGGACGGGACGGGACGCCCAGGCGCTCGCCGCGACGGCCACCATCCTCCTTGCCGGCCTTCTGGCGGCGGTCGAGGATAAGCGGAACCACCGGGCCGGCGCATGCGGTCAGGCAGCGGTAAATCGGATAGAGCATCCCCAGTTCAGCCGTGAGAGTCCCCCTTCGGGAGGGAGCGGCCCCGGGCACGGTGCCGCGAAGGGCATCGCAGGGGCGCTCGCCTGAAGAGGCGCGGACCCTATCATCTACGGCCGGAGGCTGGCTATACCCTGCCTATCCCCAGCCGGCGCCGGCGCCCGCGGGGCTCTTCGTCGGGGCGGCGGCTTGGCGGGCGATGGGGTGCAGATTGGACACGAATTCCCGGGCCGAGGCCGCCCACGACCATTCGAGGGCATAGGACCGGCAGCGTTCCCGGTCGCAGCGGAGCGCCTGCCGGATCGCCGTCCCCAGATCCCGATCCAGACATCCGACCGCCGGATCGCGGATGATGTCGATCGGGCCGCGCACCGGGAAGGCCGCGACCGGCACGCCGCACGCAAGCGCTTCCAGCTGGACGAGCCCCAGCGTGTCGGTGAGCGAGGGAAAGACGAAGACGTCGGCGGCGCAGTAATGCCGGACGAGATCTTCGCCGTACCGGGCGCCCAGGAACACGGCGTCCGGATATTTCGACCGGAGCGCCGGGAGCATCGGGCCGTCGCCGACCACGACCTTGGTGCCCTCGGTCCGGAGCTTCAGGAAGGCCTCGATATTCTTCTCGACCGCGACCCGGCCCACATAGAGCTGGACCGGCCGCGGCAGGTCGAGCGCGACCGGTTCGATCGGGCGGAACAGCTCGACGTCGACACCCCGCCGCCACAGAACGAGCCGTCGGAAGCCCCGCGCCGCCAGCGTCCGTTCCATGGTCGCGGTCGAGACCATCACGCCGGCGGACCGGCCGTGGAAACGGCGCAGGACTGCGAATGTCCAGGATTCGGGCACGCGGAAGCGGAGCTTCACATATTCCGGGAACATGGTGTGGAAGGAGGTCGTGAACGGAATGCCCCGGGCAAGGCACCAGCGGCGCGCCGCCCAGCCGAGCGGACCCTCCGTGGCGACATGGATGGCGTCCGGGGCGAAGGCATGGATCATCCGCGGCAGCCGGCGACCCGGCGTCACGGCCAGCCGGATCTCCGGATAGGTGGGCAGCGGCAGCGTCCCGAACCGGTCGGGACCGACAACCTCCACCTCGTGCCCCATCGCCTCCAGGTTCCGGGCCGTCGCCTCCAGAGCGCGGACGACGCCGTTCGTCTGCGGGCGCCAGGCGTCGGTGACCAGAAGAATCCGCCGCGGGAAGGGCGAGCCCGGGCCGACCGTCATGCGGCGTCCCTCTTTCCGGAAATGGCCGTCGTCGACCCGGCGGTCCGGTCGGCCCAATGCAGGATCTCCAGCTCGCCCGACATGTGTTCGACCAGCGCGGTGCAGCTCTCGACCCAGTCGCCGTCGTTGCAGTAGATCAGGCCGCCGATGGTCTTGATCTCCGCCGTGTGGATGTGGCCGCACACGACGCCGTCCACCTTGTGCCGTCGCGCCTCGTCGGCCAGGGCCGTCTCGAACCGGCCGATATATTCGACCGCCTTCTTGGTGCGGTTCTTCACATAGGCCGACAGCGACCAGTAGGTGAAGCCGAGGCGTCTGCGACAGGTGTTCAGCCCGGTGTTGATCGCCAGCAGCGTCGCATAGGCCATGTCGCCGATATGGGCGAGCCAGCGGGCATGGTTCACCACCACGTCGAACTGGTCGCCGTGGACGACCAGAAGCCTGCGTCCGTCGGCCGTCGTGTGGACCGCATGGTCCAGGATCTCCACCTCGCCGAGCCGGTGCCCGATGAACTCGCGGCCGATCTCGTCATGGTTTCCCGGAAGGTAATAGACCTTGGTGCCCCGACGGGCCTTATTCAGCAGCTTCTGGATGACGTCGTTGTGGGATTGCGGCCAGTACCAGGCCTTCTTCAGCCGCCATCCATCGACGATGTCGCCTACCAGATAGAGGACCTCGCACTCCGAATGCTTCAGGAAATCCAGCAGGAGGTCCGCCTTGCAGGCCTTTGTCCCGAGATGGACGTCTGAGATCCAGATGGTGCGGTAGCGGCGCACCGGTTGAGATCTTGGCATCGGCGCTCCGCCGAATGTAGGTCGCCTGAATTTGTATATCCAGTAGCCAGTGACCTGACAATAATACCGGGATGAAGTTTTTATTAATTCTAAAATGACGAAGCAGACTTAGCGGATTTGTTAAATAAAAATGACAGCTTGTTGAGGCGTTATTAGACCGGCCGGGGCGAAGGGGCTGCTCCCGGATCCCGGCCGGACAAAGCTGAGCCCGTGCTCCCCCTCGACCCGGCCGGTTTTTTTCGGGACCGGGCGGGTGCTACTTGCCCGCGACTGTCATGTTGTCGATGCGGATCGTCGGGGCGTCGATGCCGGTCCGGAAGACCAGGTCGTTCGCCGGCCTCAGCCGGAGGAACATGTCCTTGAGATTGCCCGCGACCGTCACTTCGCTGACCGGATAGGCGATCTGCCCGCGCTCGATCCAGAACCCGGTTGCGCCGCGGCTGTAGTCGCCGGTGAGGCCGTTGACGGCGCTGCCCATCATCTGGGTCACGTAGAAGCCGCTTTCGATGTCGGAGATCAGCTCCTCGGGGCTGACGGGACCCGGCTCCATGTAGAGGTTGCTGGGCGATGGGGAGGGCGGGGAGGCGGTGCCGCGGGCGGCGTGGCCGGTCGTCTCCAGCCCAAGCTGGCGGGCCGAGCGCAGGTCGAGAAGCCAAGTGGTCAGGCGCCCGTCCTCGACGATCTCGCGCCGCCGGTTCGGCATGCCCTCGCCGTCGAACGGCTTGGACCGCCGGCCGCGAGGCATGTGGGGGTCGTCGACGATGCGGATGCCCGCCGCGAACACCTGGTCGCCCAGGCGATCCTTCAGGAAGCTGGTGCCGCGGGCGATCGCCGGCCCGCTGATGGCGCCCACCAGATGCCGAAGCAGGCTGTTGGCGACGCGCGGATCGAAAACGACCGGCACGCGCGCGGTCGCGACCTTGCGCGCGCCCAGGCGCCGGACGGCGCGCTCGCCGGCCCGGCGGCCGATGGCGGCGGCGTCCTCCATGTCCTCGGCATAGACCGCGCTCGTCCAATCGTAGTCCGTCTCCATCGCCGTTCCCTCGCCGGCGATCACGGAGACCGACAAGCTGCGGCTGGAAACGGTGTAGCCGCCGGCGAATCCGTTGGAGCCGACCATGACGATGCCGACCCGGCCCCAGTTGGCTTCGGCGCCTTCGGAATTGGTGACCCCGTCGACGGCGAGGGCCGTTTCCTCGGCGATCCGGGCCTGCTCGATCAGGGTCTCGGCAGCCGGCTCGCGCGGGTCGTCCAGGTCGAGGTCGGGCCAGGTCCGGGCAATGCTATCCGGATCGGCAAGCCCGCAGAAGGGATCCTCAGGCACGTTCCGCGCCATCGCGACGGCGCGCTCGACCAGTTCCTTCAGCGCCGCCGGCTTGCGGTCGGAGGAAGAGACCATGGCCATGCGCCGGCCGACGAATACCCTGAGCCCCAGATCCCCGGACTCGGCACGCTCCAGCTTCTCGGGCTTGCCAAGACGCTGGCTGAGCGAGAGGGACACGGAATCGAACAGCACGGCATCGGCTGAATCCGCGCCGGCCTTCCGGGCCTGGGCAATCAGGTCGCCGAGAAGACTGAGCGAGTCGTCCTGGGAGGCGGGCATCGGGGTCTGGTCTCCGTTGTCGTCGGGCGCCGTCGTCCACGATCATGTACCCGGCCGGGCCGGCTTGTGGAAGCGGCGAGGATTGAAGGGAAGGAGCGTCCGCTTCCCCTTCGTAACAATGGCGACGCGCGCGCGAAATCCAAGGGCCTTCGTCGCCTGCGCCCCGGCCAGGCAACGATCGCTTAATTCGCTTCCCTCCAAGCTTGGATGCCGGGAAGAATCGCTCCCGGAGTCGGTTGCGGGCGATGGAAGGGAGTGGCGGGACATGGGGCGCGGAACTTGGCGCGGGACGGTCGCAGGGCTTCTGGCGTGGCTTCTGGCCCTGCCGCTGGCCGCGCAGGAGGTGAACTGGTCCGCCTTCGCGACGCCCAGCACGGGGCAGCCCCGGTCCATCGGCTCCTATGCCAATGGCTGCATCGCGGGCGCGGCGGCGCTGCCGCCGGAAGGGACCGGCTACCAGGTCATCCGCCTCAGCCGGAACCGCTATTACGGGCATCCGGAGCTGATCGACTTCGTGGAGCGCTTCGGCGAGAGGGTCGCGGCCGCCGGCCTCGGCACCGCCCTGATCGGCGATCTGGGGCAGCCGCGCGGCGGACCCATGCCGGCCGGCCACGCCAGCCACCAGTCCGGGCTCGACGCCGATATCTGGCTTCGCCTGGATCTGCCCCCGCTGGAACGGTCCGCGCGGGAGAATCTGGAGGCGGTCACCATGGTCGACCGCGCGTGGTACGAGGCCGACCCCGACCGTTGGAGCGACGCCCAGGCCGAGCTGATCCGCATTGCCGCCATGGATCCGCGGGTCGAACGGATCTTCCTGCATCCGGCGCTGAAGCTGGAGCTCTGCCGGCGCGACTGGCCGGACCGGTCATGGCTGCGCGTCGTCCGGCCCTGGTACGGCCATGACGAGCATTTCCATGTCCGGCTGCGATGCCCGGAGGGGAGCCCGGACTGCGTGCCCCAGGACGCCCCGCCGCCCGGCGACGGATGCGGTCCGGAACTCGCCTCCTGGTTCCCCAATGTCCTGCCCGTGGTCCTTGGCCCGACGCCGGCCCCGCAGCCCCCCGCCCGGAAGATCATGCCCGCCGCCTGCGCCGCCGTGGCCGTCCCCGCCGGCTGACCGGCTATGCGGCGACCGGCCAGCCCCGCAGGCGGTAGGCGCCGTCCCAGAACAGCCATTCGTACCGGCAGCCGAGCTCGAAGGCGGCCAGCATTCTCGATCGGACCGTGGCCGAGGCTTCCGCTGCCGCCTGGTCGCCGATGCCGGTCACCGTGCGCACCGCCTCTCCGAAAGCTTCGTCGGCATAGGTCCTGATCCAGGCCATGTAGGGATTTTCGGGAGCGGCCCGCCCGGCGATCGCGCAGCCGACGTCCCGGTAGATCCGGAAGCAGGGCAGGAGAGCGGCGACCGAGACCTCCCAGGGCTCGTGATAGGCGGTCGCGAGCAGATAGCTCGTATAGGCGAGGCAGTCCGGGGCGGGCTCCGACGCGGCCAGGGCTGCGTCGTCGACCCCCAATTCCGCCAGGAAACGCCCGTGAAGCGCCTGCTCCACCTGGACCGCGCGAAGCGCGGACCGGGCGAAGGCCCGAAGCACTGCGGCGTCCGGACCGCGGGCGGCAGCGAGCGCCAGGATGCGCGAGTACCGGACAAGATAGAGTGCGTCCTGGACGATGTAGTGCCGGAACCGTTCGCGGGAGAGCGTGCCTTCGGCAAGCTCGACGTTGAAGGGATGCACATGGATGGCCCGGCGGAGGTCGGCGGTCCGGCGCCACGCCTCCTCGGAAAATGGCATGGTGGTCATAAGCCGTCCTCCGGCCAGAGGGCGTGGAAATGATGGACGGGGCCGTTGCCGCCGCCGACCTTGAGCCGGTCGCTCGCCGCGATCGCCCCGGTGAGATAGGCCTTGGCCCTGCGAACCGCCTCCACGACCTCCATCCGCGGCAGCAGGGCGGCAATGGCCGCCGACAGGGTGCATCCGGTGCCGTGGGTGTTTCGGGTGGGGATCCGCGGGGCGGACAGTTCCAGGCTCTGCCGCCCGTCGTCCAGGACGTCGATGCAGTCGGGGCCGTCGAGATGGCCGCCCTTCAGCAGGATCCATTCCGGTCCCAGCCGGTGCAGCTCGCGCGCCGTCCCGTGCATTGCCGGAACGGCGGCGGGGGCGGGGATCCCCAGCAGCACCGCCGCCTCCGGCAGGTTCGGCGTGACGACCCGGGCGAGCGGGAGAAGCCGGTCGCGGATCGCCGCGACGGCGTCCCCGGCAAGCAACGGGTCACCGCTTTTCGCGACCATGACGGGGTCCACGACCACGTTTCTGGCCGAATGGCGGGCCAGACGGTCGGCGACCGCGCGGGCGACTTCGGCGGTTCCGACCATGCCGATCTTGACCGCGTCGATCCGCAGGTCGTCGAACACGGCGTCGATCTGGGCCGCGACGAAGTCGGGATCGAGCGTCCGGAATTCACGGACGCCGCGCGTGTTCTGGGCCACCAGCGCCGTCACCACCGAGGCGCCGTAAGCGCCGAGAGCCGAGAACGCCTTCAGGTCTGCCTGGATGCCGGCGCCGCCGCTGGGATCGGTCCCGGCGATGGTGAGGATGTTCGGAATCATCGGCCCCTCCCGTCCCGGATCGCTTGGCGGAGCGCGAGCGCGGCCGCACGCGGATCGGGTGCGCCGCAGATGGCCGAAACGACGGCAAGGCCATCTGCGCCGGCCCGAATCACGCTGTTCGCATTGGCGGCGTCGATGCCGCCGATGGCGATCACCGGCAGGTCGATGGCGCCCCGCGTCGTGCGGAACCCGTCCAGGCCCAGCGGGGCGGCGGCGTCGGGCTTGGTCGCGGTCGGAAACACCGGTCCCAGTCCGACATAGTCGACGACGGCCGGATCGACCGTATCCGTCTGGTCCGGCGCCGTCACCGAGAGACCGATCAGGGGCTCCGGGCCCAGGATCTCGCGCGCAATGGCCGGGTCGCCGTCGCTCTGTCCCAGATGGACGCCGTCGGCACCGGCGGCGCGGGCGACCGCGACACGATCGTTCACGATCAGCGGCACGCCGAGGGGCGCCAGCCGGCGCTTCAGAGCCCGGGCCGCTTCGGTGAGCGTCGCGTCGTCGGCCTCCTTGTCCCGAAGCTGGACGATGGTGACGCCGCCCTCGACCGCGGCGAGGACGGTTTCGACGAACGCGCCTGCGGCGTCGGTCACCAGCATGAGGGAAAGGTCGCGAGGGGGCCGGGTCATGACAGCCTCGCCCGGCGCGCGAGCACCTCGTCGTCCAGCCCGTGGAGCGCGTCCATTAGGGCGACCTGGAAGCTGCCCGGGCCGCTGGCGCGCAGGGCGGCCGCCTCGGCCGCGACCCCGAGGGCCGCTAGGCCCGCCGTTGCCGCCTCATAGGCGCTTAAGCCCGCTCCCAGGAACGCGCCGACGAGCGCCGTCGCCGTGCACCCCATGCCCGTCACCCGCGTCAGCAGGCGATGGCCGTTGGCGATCGCCACCATGCGCGCGCCGTCCGTCACGTAATCGACCTCGCCCGTGACCGCGACGACGGTTTCGAGGTCGCGGGCGAGGCGTCGGGCCGCCTCCCGCGCGGCCGACGAATCGCTCGTGCTGTCAGGGCCCTTGGGGACCGCCTCCGGATCCCCGGCAAGCGCCAGGATCTCGGACGCGTTGCCGCGGATGACGGCCGGCCGGCGCCGGGACAGGGAGACCGCCGCCGCGGTGCGGTACGGGGTGGCGCCGACGGCGACGGGGTCCAGCACCCAGGGTACCCCCGCCTCGGCCGCGGCGCCGGCCGCCCGATCCATGGCGCTGAGCCAGGACGGGGACAGCGTTCCGATATTGACGACGAGGGCGCCGGCAAGCGGCACGAACTCCGCCACCTCCTCCTCGGCATGCACCATCGCCGGCGATGCGCCGATCGCGAGGAGCGCGTTCGCCGTCGTGTTCATGACGACGTAGTTGGTGATGTTGTGGATGAGCGGGCTTGCGCGCCTCAACCGGGAAATCGCGTCCGTCAGATCCGGCCTGTCCATGCTCCCCTCCATTGGCGCGGGGAGCCTCTAACGCCGGATCGGCCGGGATTTCCCAAGGGGGTTATGCAAGGCCGGGGCGCTGGTGACGGCTCCCTGCGCTGGCATTACCCAGATCAGGTTCGATGGGTATCATCTCAGCCCATCCCTTTCGGGATGAGCACCCCATGTCACCACGTGCGGGGAAAAGCGTGGCGGAGGGGCCGAACGATGTCAATCCCGGACGGCTGCTGCCCTCATGCCGGGAGGATGCGCGCGACGAAGGTCCGCCGGATCTCCCGGTCCTCCAGCTCCAACGGCGTCGGCACGTCGTATTCGGCAAGCCGCTCGATGCCGTCCCGCGGGACATAGGCGCGGCCGGGATCGCCGATGACGACCAGCCGGTTGCGGGCAAGCGACCGAAACCAGGGCAGGATCCGATCGGCCATCGGCCGCTCGTAACACACGTCTCCCGCCAGCACCGTATCGATCCCGTCGGCGGCGCTGCCGACCAGGTCGTCGGTCCGGACCTCGAGCGGAAGGCCGTTCGCCGCGGCGTTCAGGGCCATTGCGCTTGCCGCGAACCGGTCGATGTCGCATGCGATCGCGCGCGACGCCCCGGCCCTGGCGGCGGCGAGCGCGACGAGCCCGCTGCCGGCGGCAAAATCGAGGACGACCCGGCCCGCGACCGATTCCGGATGATCCAGGACATAGCGCGCGACCGCCTGGCCGCCCGGCCAGGCAAAGGCCCAGTAGGGCGGGGGCAGGTTGTTCCGTTCGAGCGCATCTTCCGTTGCATGCCAGAGCTCGGTCACCTCGGTTGCGAGATGAAGGCGGATCTCCGGCACGAGAGGCGGTGTCGTCAGCAGCGTGTTGCGGCGGACGAAGCCGTCGAGGTCGAGATCAGAACCCGGCCGGGAAGACGGCGTCATGGCGGGTCGACCTCAGGCAAGCCATTGTCCGAGGATGAGCCCGCCCAGCACGATGAAGCCGAACCAGCGCGAATTCCTGAACTTTCGGAGACAGTCCGCCGGATCGTCGGGATGCCAGATCGCGTCCTGCCACAGCGCGTAGCCGAGCGCCGCCGCCAGCGGGATGAGGAAGACCGGGGCCAGCCCTGCCGCCAGGCCGGCGATGGCCAGCAGCACCACCGTGCCGAGATGCATGGCCACGACGAAGGGCTTGCTGGCCTCGCCCAGGCGCCGGGCGGAGGACTTGATGCCGACCAGCGCATCGTCGTTCTTGTCCTGGTGGGCATAGACCGTGTCGTAGGCCAGCGTCCAAAGGACGCCCGCCGCATAGAGCAGGACGGGCGGAAGCGCCAGCGACCCGGTCACCGCCGTCCAGCCGACCAGAGCCCCCCAGTTGAAGGTCAGCCCGAGGAAGGCTTGCGGCCACCAGGTGATGCGCTTCATCCAGGGATAGGGGAAGACGAGCAGCAGGGAGGCGACGCCCAGCCAGATCGTGGTCCGGTTGAACTGCAGCAGCACCGCGAGGCCCAGCAGCAGAAGAAGGCCCAGGAACACGGCCGCCTGGAACAGGCTCACCTGGCCGCTCGGGATCGGGCGGCCGCGCGTGCGTTCGACCCGGGCGTCGAGCTTGTGGTCGGTGATGTCGTTCACGACGCATCCGGCACCCCTCATGATTACGGATCCGACCGCGAACAGGAAGGCGAGCCACAGCTCCTGCAGCCACGAGCTGCCCGACGCGCCCCGTTCGGCAAGCGCCTGTCCCCACCAGCAGGGGATCAGGAGCAGCCAGGTCCCGATCGGCCTGTCCAGCCTCATCAGCTTGGCGTAAGGATCCGCCGCCCGGGGGACGAGCCGGCCGATCCAGCCGCCGTCGACAATGTCCGTGTGGCCCTTGTGCGATCCGGCCGGAAGAGGAGACGTCAATCGCTGATCCATGGGTTGTTGCCGAATTTCCCTGCCGGGGAGCGCCGACCCTTGCGCCCTTTCCCGGGACGGCGCTCTATGCTTGAACAAGCGCTTGATGGGGCGTCGCCATCGTTGACGGCCGTCACACCCCGGCGTCCTTCGTACTGGTTATAGATCGATCATGAGCGCTGTCGAGACTCTTCCCCGAACCCGGCTGTTCGTCGATGCCGATCTTGCGGCCGGCGCGGCTGTTTCGCTTAAGGACGGCCAGGCCCATTACCTGCGCAACGTGCTGCGCCTGGGCCCGGGCGCAGCCGTCCTGCTGTTCAACGGGCGGGACGGGGAATGGGTCGCGCGTCTCGACGCGGTCGGTCGGAGCGAGGCGTCGCTGACCCTCCTCGCGCAGTCCAGGCCGCAAGGGCCGGGGACCGATCTCTGGCTCTGCTTCGCGCCGGTCAAGAAGGCGGCCGTCGACGCGATCGCGGAAAAGGCGACCGAACTGGGCGCGTCCATGCTGCAGCCGGTGTTCACGGAGTTCACCGACGTGACCCGGGTCAACACGGAAAGGCTGCGCGCCCATGCGGTCGAGGCGTCGGAGCAGTGCGAGCGGCTGGACGTGCCCGAAGTGCGGGAGCCGGTGGGCCTGCGCGACCTGCTGCGGAACTGGGACGAGCGGCGGAGCCTCCTGGTCTGCGCCGAGGCCGGGCCGGCGCGGCCGATCGCAGAAGCCGCCCGGGCACTGCGGGGGCGGCCCGTCGCCTTCCTGGTCGGGCCGGAGGGCGGCCTGTCGCAGTCCGAACTTGACGCCTTTTCCAAACTGCCCTTTGTTCACCCGGTCGGTCTGGGGCCGCGTATCCTCCGGGCCGATACGGCGGTGCTCGCCGCGCTTGCTACCTGGCAGGCGATCAGCGGCGACGGTACCCGTCGCCCGCCCCGTCCGGAGACCGGGGCGGAGGTCTGACCCATGAACCGGTGCGCCGCGGACCCGCGGGCGCCAGCCGCGAACTAGAGGCAAGAGGACCATGTCCGCCCCTCCAACGAAGAGCGTCACCCCGGTCACCGGCAAGGCGCAGCTGGCCGAATATCTGGAATCCGGTTGCAAGCCGCGGTCGGCATGGCGGATCGGGACCGAGCACGAGAAGTTCGCCTTCCGGCTGCGCAATCTGAGCCCGGTGCCCTTCGACGGTCCCGACGGCATCGAAGCGCTGCTCAAGGCGTTGACCCGGTTCGGTTGGCAGCCGGTCGAGGAGAACGGGCGCGTCATCGCGCTCGACGGCGTCAAGGGCGGCAGCATCACGCTCGAGCCCGGCGGGCAGGTGGAACTGTCCGGGGCGCCGCTCGAGACCATCCATCAGACCTGTGACGAGGTGCACGAACATCTGCGCCAGGTGAAGGAGATCGACCGGGAACTGGGCCTCGGGATGATCGGCCTCGGCTTCCATCCGAAATGGCGGCGCGACGAGGTGCCCTGGATGCCCAAGGGGCGCTACAGGATCATGCGCGAATACATGCCGAAGCGCGGGAATCTCGGGCTCGACATGATGACGCGGACCTGCACGGTCCAGGTCAATCTGGACTTCGAGAACGAAGCCGACATGGTGAAGAAGTTCCGGGTCAGCCTGGCGCTGCAGCCGGTCGCTACGGCGCTGTTCGCCAATTCCCCCTTCACCGAAGGCCGGCCGAACGGCTTCCTCAGCTACCGCAGCCAGGTCTGGACTGATACCGACCCCGACCGGACCGGTGATCTGCCCTTCGTTTTCGAGGACGGCTTCGGGTTCGAACGCTATGTCGACTACCTGCTCGACGTCCCGATGTATTTCGTCTACCGGGACGGCCGGTATATCGACGCCTCCGGGCAGTCCTTCCGGGACTTCCTCGACGGGCGCTTGCCGGCCCTGCCGGGCGAGGTGCCAGTCCTGTCGGACTGGGCCGACCACCTGACCACCGCGTTCCCGGAGGTCCGGCTCAAGAAGTATCTGGAGATGCGCGGGGCGGACGGCGGGCCGTGGCGGCGCCTGTGCGCGCTTCCGGCGCTCTGGGTCGGGCTGCTTTATGACGGCACGGCGCTGGACGCCGCCTGGGATCTCGCCAAGGACTGGACCCGGGAGGAGCGGGCCGCCCTCCGGACCCAGGTACCGAAGCTGGGGCTGGCGACGCCGTTCCGCGGCGGCACCCTGCGCGACCTGGCGCTGGAGGTGCTGGCGATCGCCCGGTCCGGGTTGGAGAACCGCGCCCGCCGTGACGGGTTCGGCGAGAGCGAGGCGCATTTCCTGAACGCCCTATTCGCGATCGCCGAATCGGGCGAAACCCCGGCGGATGAGCTCCTGCGCCGGTTCCGCGAGGAATGGAACGGGAGCGTCGATCCGGTCTTCCAGGAATACGCCTACTGACGGTCGCGAGGGGCCGCGGCCCGAAGGCCGGGGCGGCTTCAGGCCGCCGTGCCCCCGACCGTCAGCCCGTCGATCCGGAGCGTCGGCTGGCCGACCCCGACCGGAACGCCCTGGCCTTCCTTCCCGCAGGTGCCGATCCCGGGATCGAGCCGCAGGTCGTTGCCGACCATGCCGACCTTGGTCAGGCAGTCCGGGCCGTTGCCAATGAGGGTCGCGCCCTTCACCGCCGGGCCGATCCGGCCGTTCTCGATCAGATAGGCCTCGGAGGCGGAAAAGACGAATTTGCCGCTGGTAATGTCGACCTGGCCGCCGCCGAAATTGACGGCATAGATGCCTTTCTTGACGGAGGCCAGGACCTCCTCCGGCGTATGATTGCCGTTCACCATGACAGTGTTGGTCATGCGGGGCATCGGATGATGGGCGTAGCTCTCGCGGCGTCCGTTGCCGGTCGGTTTCATGCCCATCAGCCTCGCGTTCATGCGGTCCTGCATGTAGCCGACCAGGATGCCGTCCTCGATCAGGACGGTGCGCTGGCTGGGCGTTCCCTCGTCGTCGACGGTGAGGGAGCCGCGTCGGTCGGCGATGGTGCCGTCGTCCACGACGGTCACGCCCGGCGCCGCGATGCGCTGGCCCATGAGGCCGGCGAAGGCCGACGTCTTCTTGCGGTTGAAGTCCCCCTCGAGCCCATGGCCGATCGCCTCATGGAGCAGGATGCCGGGCCAGCCCGGACCCAGGACCACCGTCATCTCGCCGGCCGGCGCCTCGATGGCGTCCAGCTTGACCAGGGCCTGGCGCAGCGCCTCGTCGACGGCGCCCTTCCAGGTCACGGGATCGAGATAGAGGTCGTAGCCGGTGCGCCCGCCCATGCCGTGGCTGCCCGACTCCATGCGGTCGCCGTCGCCGACGACCACGGAGACGTTGAGCCGCACCAGCGGCCGGATGTCGGCCACGTGCCGTCCGTCGCCCCGGACGATCCGGACCGCCTGCCACTCGCCACCGATCGAGGCCATGACTTGGCGGACGCGCGGATCGCGGGACCGCGCATAGGCGTCGATCTCCTGAAGCAGCCGGATCTTCGCATCGAAGCCGACCTGGGACAGGGGGTTGGCGTCGGTATAGAGACGCGCGTTCGTGCCGCGCGGCGGGGCCGCCAGGGTGCCGGAATGACCGTGGCGGACCGCGCTCACGGTTTCGCCGGCCCGGCGAATCGCATCCCCGCTCAACTCCGAGGAGTGGGCGTAGCCGGCCGACTCGCCGGCGATCACCCGCAGGCCGAAGCCCTGGGCCGTGTCGAAGCTGGCGCTTCTGACCTTGCCGTCGTCCCAGGTAAGGCTTTCCGATTGGCGGTATTCGAGAAACAGCTCGCCGTCGTCGGCGCCGGCGAGGCTGTCCTCGACCATCCGGTCGACTCGTGCGCGATCCAGGCCGGCACGTTCGAAGAAGATGTCGTCGGTTAGGGAGAGCGCCGTCATGAAGCTGTTCCTTGGGATGGGGGCCGTGCAGGGGGGCGTTGTCCAATAGTGGTCATCTCGCGCACCGCTAACAAGGGCCGGCAGGCCCGAAGGCCCGCCGCGCACCCTTCCCGCGGATGCGACGATTTGTGTCTCTCCTGTGGCGTTCCGCCGCCTGGGAAAGCCCATCCCGATCATGTAGTTTCGAGCCTGCAGCTCGGACCCGGGTCGATCGGCGCGGTGCTGGGATGCGCAAAAAGGCTTCTCCAGCCGTGGGCTGGCCTGTATAACCCCGCGCGCAGCCGGAACATACGCCCGCGCATATCCAGTGCCTGGGTTCGGGCATGGCCGATCTGCCTCGGCTTGAATGAAAAAGAGTGTTGAGGGATGCGACCTTACCGACTCGCCGCAACCATCCTTGTCATGCTGCTGGGAATCGCCGGCGCCGCATTCGCGGCGGACCAGTCGGTTCCGGGTCAGCCCCTTCCCTGGCAGCTCGGGTTGCAGGCCGGCGCGACGCCGGTCAAGCATCAGATGCATGAATTCCACGACCTGCTGATGGTCATCATCACCGGGATCACCGTCTTCGTGCTGGCGCTCATCGGCTATGTGGTCGTGCGCTTCAATGCCAAGCGCAACCCGGTGCCGTCCAAGACCTCTCATAATACCGTGATCGAGGTGATCTGGACGGTCGTCCCGGTCCTGATCCTCCTGATCATCGCGGTCCCGTCCTTCCGGCTTCTCTACTTCCTGGACCGGGCCGAGAACCCCGAGATGACGCTGAAGGTCCACGGCTATCAGTGGTACTGGGGCTATGAATATCCGGACCAGCAGGTCTCCGAATTCTCGGCCTACATGGTTCCGGACGAGGAACTGCAGGAAGGCCAGGTCCGGCTGCTGTCGACGGACAATGTCGTGGTTCTGCCCGTGGATACCGACATCCAGATCCTGACGACCGCCGGCGACGTCATCCACAGCTGGGCGGTTCCGTCCTTCGGCGTGAAGATGGACGCCGTGCCGGGGCGGATCAACGAGACCTGGGTCCGGATCGAGGAGGAGGGCACCTATTACGGCCAGTGCTCCGAGATTTGCGGCACCGGTCACGGTTTCATGCCGATCGAGGTCCGCGCGGTCAGCCGTGAGGCTTTCGACGAATGGGTGCTTCAGCATACCGACGGCTCGGACACCGAGAACCCTCCCCGCCTGCTGACGATGACCTGGGAGGAGGCCATGGCCAAGCGCCAGGTCGCCCAGAACGCGGTCCAGCAGTAAGCCTAAAGAAGCCAAGAGGATAGCGATCATGGCTGCTCACGGGGCGGCGCACGCCGACCATAACCACGACCACAAGCCGGGCTTCGTACAGCGCTGGCTGTTCTCGACCAACCACAAGGACATCGGCACCCTCTACCTGATCTTCTCCGTGATCACGGGGTTGATCGGCGGCCTGTTCTCGCTGGTGATGCGCCTTGAGCTGCAGGACCCCGGCATGCAGTGGCTTGCCGACGGTCAGATGTGGAACGTGATCATCACGGCCCACGGCATGATCATGGTGTTCTTCGTGGTCATGCCGGCGGTCATCGGCGGCTTCGGCAACTGGTTCGTGCCGCTGATGATCGGCGCGCCGGACATGGCCTTCCCGCGCCTCAACAACATCTCGTTCTGGCTGCTGGTCCCGGCCTTCCTGCTGCTGCTCGGTTCGGCCTTCGTCGGCACGGGCGCCGGCACCGGCTGGACGGTCTACCCGCCCCTGTCCTCGACGCTCGGCCACGCCGGGCCATCGGTCGACATGGCCATCTTCGCCCTGCACCTCGCCGGCGCGTCGTCGATCCTGGGCGCGGTCAACTTCATCACCACCATCTTCAACATGCGCGCCCCGGGCATGACGCTGCACAAGATGCCGCTGTTCGCCTGGGCGATGCTGGTGACGGCCTTCCTGCTTCTGCTCTCGGTCCCGGTGCTCGGCGGCGCCATCACCATGCTGCTGACCGACCGCAATTTCGGGACGGCGTTCTTCAAGCCGGAAGCCGGCGGCGACCCGATCCTGTTCCAGCACCTGTTCTGGTTCTTCGGCCACCCCGAAGTCTACATCATGATCCTGCCGGGTTTCGGCATCATCAGCCATGTCATCTCGACCTTCTCCCGCAAGCCGATCTTCGGCTATCTGGGCATGGCCTACGCCATGGTCGCGATCGGGGTGATCGGCTTCGTCGTCTGGGCGCACCACATGTTCACGGTTGGCCTGGACGTCGACACCCGGGCCTATTTCACCGCGGCGACGATGATCATCGCCGTGCCGACGGGCATCAAGATCTTCTCCTGGATCGCCACGATGTGGGGCGGCTCCATCCAGTTCAAGACGCCGATGCTGTTCGCCACGGGATTCATCGCCCTGTTCACGATCGGGGGCGTCACGGGCGTCGTCCTGTCGAACGGCGGTATGGACGTGACGCTCCACGACACCTACTACGTGGTCGCGCACTTCCACTACGTGCTGAGCCTGGGCGCCGTGTTCGCGATCTTCGGTGGCTTCTACTACTGGTTCGGCAAGATGAGCGGCCGGATGTATCCGGAGGCCGCCGGCAAGCTGCACTTCTGGATGACCTTCATCGGCGTGAACCTGCTGTTCTTCCCGCAGCACTTCCTGGGGCTTGCCGGCATGCCGCGGCGCATTCCGGATTATCCGGACGCCTATCACGGCTGGAATCTGGTATCCTCGATCGGTGCCTACATCTCGGTGGCCGGGGCCTTCTTCTTCGTCGGCATCGTGATCTACTCCCTGATCTGGGGTAAGCGGGCCGCTCCGAACTACTGGGGTGAAGGGGCGACGACGCTGGAGTGGACCCTGTCCTCGCCGCCGCCGTTCCACCAGTTCGAAACCCTGCCGCGCGTCAAGTGACGTCCAGGCGTTGAAAGCAAGGATCGGAACCGTGGCCGGGGCGCATCCGGTTGCGGTTCCGATCTAGTTTAGAGGTTGCGATGATCGACCTGACCGTAGCAGCGTCGAACCAGGCCGAGGGCGCTTCCCGTCCCGACGCCTCGTGGCGCGACTATGTGGAGCTTCTGAAGCCGCGGGTGATGTCGCTCGTGGTCTTCACGGGCTTCGCCGGTCTGGTCGCGGCTCCGGGGCATCTGCACCCGGTGCTGGTGCTGACCACGATCCTGTGCATCGCCGTCAGCGCCGGCGCGGCCGGGGCCATCAACATGTGGTACGACCGGGACATCGACTCGATCATGTCCCGCACCCGGCAGCGGCCGCTGCCCAGCGGCCGGGTCGACCCCGACGAGGCGCTGGCGTTCGGCGTCTTCCTGTCGGTCGCATCGGTCGTCGTTATGGGCCTTGCGGTCAACTGGGTCGCGGCGTCGATCCTGGGCCTCGCCTCGGCCTTCTACGTCTTCGTCTACACGATCTGGCTGAAGCGCCGGACGCCGCAGAATATCGTCATCGGCGGTGCCGCCGGCGCCTTCCCGCCGATGATCGGCTGGGCGGCCGTGACCGGCGATGTGAGCCTGGCGGCCGTCGTCCTGTTCGCCGTCGTGTTTCTGTGGACGCCACCTCATTTCTGGGCGCTCGCGCTGTTCCGCAGCGACGACTACGAGAAGGCAGGGGTCCCGATGCTGCCCGTCGTCTCCGGCGAGCGGACGACCAAGATCCAGAGCCTAGTCTATACTCTTCTGCTGCTGCCGCTTGCTCCGGCGCCGACATTCCTGGGCGCCGCCGGCACCGGTTATGCCATCGGGGCCTTCGTGCTGGGCGTCCTGTTCGTCGTCTGCGCGTGGCGCGTCCTGCGTGAGGACGGACCGGCGACCGGCTACAAGGCCGCGAAGCAGATGTTCGGCTTTTCGGTCTTCTATCTCTTCGCGCTGTTCGGCCTGCTGATCGCCGACCATATACAGGGGGGAGTGATCTGATGCCGGCCGATGACGATCTTCGGGAACGCCAGCGTCGCCTGCGCGGCAAGAACATCGCCCTTCTGTGCGCGCTGCTGGCGTTCGTCGCGCTGATCTACGTGATCTCGATCGTGAGGATGGGAGGAGGCTGATGGCCGACAATTCCGCTTCCGATCCGAAGCGGCGCAACAGGGTCATGGCGATGGGCCTGCTGGCCGTCGTCGTCCTGATGGTCGGCGTCAGCTACGCGGCCGTGCCGCTCTACCAGCTGTTCTGCCAGGTGACCGGGTTCGGCGGGACGACCCAGGTCGGAAGCCAGGTGCCGGACCGGGTCCTGGACCGCACCATGCGGATCCGGATGACGGCCGATGTCGGCCGAGGCCTGCCCTGGCGGTTCACGGCCGAGACCCGCGAGATCGAGCTGAAGGTCGGCGAGCCGGGCCTCGTCTACTACAAGGCCGAGAATCTCAGCGACCGTCCGGTCGCGGGCACCGCGGTCTACAACGTCAATCCGAACAAGGCGGGCCTGTACTTCGTCAAGGTGCAGTGCTTCTGCTTCGACGAGCAGGTGCTGCAGCCGGGGCAGCAGGTCGATATGCCGGTGTATTTCTACGTCGATCCGTCGCTCGCGGACGATCCGGGCATGGATGACGTCAAGACCATCACCCTGTCCTATACCTTCTTCCCGGCGGGCTCGGAGGAACTGGACGGGGCGAAGGAAGACTATTACAGAGCGGTGGAGCAGGCGAACGCACCGGTCGCCGAGGTCACCAAGGGGCCGGACACGGCCGTGCTGGCGCGCTGAGGGTCCGAAAGGGACGGAGCCGCAGGGGTACTATCGGAAGGTTTGAAGAACGGCATGAGCGACATCACCGCCCATAACCACACGAGCGGGTCTGAGTACGAACTCGGCACCCAGCCGCATCCCTATCACCTCATCAATCCCAGCCCGTGGCCGCTGCTCGGCTCGTTCGCCGCCGGCCTGCTGGCAACCGGCGGCGTCGTCTACATGCATGGCGGCGGGACGCTCCTGCTGATCCTGGGCGTGCTTGCCGTCCTCGGCGTCATGTTCGGCTGGTGGCGCGACATCATCCGCGAATCGGTGCAGGAGAAGGCGCACACGGCCATCGTCAAGCTGGGCCTGCGCTACGGCATGATGCTGTTCATCGCCTCGGAGGTGATGTTCTTCGCCGCGTTCTTCTGGGCCTTCTTCGACGCGAGCCTGTTCCCGAAGGAGGCGACCGGCTTCCAGTGGCCGCCGCAGGGCGTCGAGCCGGTCGACGCCTTCGACCTGCCCCTGCTGATGACGCTGATCCTGCTGCTCTCGGGCTGCACGGTCACCTGGGCCCATCATGCGCTCCGGGAAGGGCACACCCAGGACGCGGCCAAGGCGCTCGCGATCACCGTCGGCCTTGGCGTCGTCTTCTCGATCATCCAGGGCTACGAATACCATCACGCCAGCTTCGGCTTCACCGACGGCATCTTCTCGTCGACCTTCTACATGGCGACCGGCTTCCACGGCTTCCATGTCATGGTCGGCACGATCTTCCTCGCCGTCTGCTGGTGGCGCACCGTGAAGGGGCACTTCACCCCGAACAGCCATTTCGGCTTCGAGGCCGCGGCGTGGTATTGGCACTTCGTCGACGTCGTCTGGCTGTTCCTGTTCATCTCGATCTACTGGTGGGGCTCGATCGGCCACACCGCCGCGTGATCGGATTGTCCCAGGACTTTCCTCCCGTTTCTCCGCTCAAGGCGGGGCTGGCCTGCGCCTGCCCCCGCTGCGGGCGGGGGCGACTTTTCTCGGGCTTCCTCGAGGTCGTCGACCGCTGCAGCGTTTGCGGCCTTCCGCTGAAGGCGAACGACAGCGGCGACGGCCCGGCCGTCTTCCTCATCTTCATTCTCGGCTTCATTGCCGTCCCGCTGGCCTTCTGGATCGACGTCGCCTTCGACGTGCCCTACTGGGTGCCGGGCGTCGTCAGCGGCGGCGTGACGATTCTGCTGGCCCTCGTTCTGCTTCGCCCGGCCAAGGCGCTCGTGCTTGCGCTCCGGTTCCGGCACCGGCGGGGTGACTTCGACACCGGCGACTGATGCCATGACGGGCCGTTCCCGGCGCTTCCGTCCGACCCTCTGGCCGACACTCTTCCTCGTCCCGATGCTGGCCGTGCTCCTCGGCCTCGGGACCTGGCAGCTCGACCGGCTGGAATGGAAGACCGCGCTTCTCGACATGATTCGCGAGCGGACGCAAGCGCCGCCGGTGACCATGCCGGCGCGCTTCGACGATCCCGCCGCCTGGAACTACAGGCCCGTCCGCGTCGAGGGACGGTTCCTCCACGACCGCGAGCTGTTCCTGACCGGCCGGGTCCATGACGGCCAGGCCGGCTATCACGTGGTCACGCCGCTCCTGCGCACCGACGCCGCCGCGCCGGGACAGGAGATCCTGGTGAACCGCGGCTGGATCCCGGCCGACCGGCGCCCTCCCGAAACCCGGCCGGAAAGCCGGCCCGAGGGCGTGGTCGCCGTCGACGGGCTGCTGCGGATCCCGCCGGAGCGGGGCTGGATGCAGCCGGACAACGATCCCGGCGCCAATCTCTGGTACTGGACCGACCTTCCGGCGATGGCGGTCGCGGCGGGCCTGCGGTCCGCCCCGCCCCTGATCCTGGAGGCCGGGCCCGGGGCGCCGGGGGCGCTTCCGGTCGGCGGGCAAACCCGGATCGACATTCCCAACAATCACCTGGAATATGCGCTGACGTGGTTCGGTTTCGCGGCCACGCTGCTGGTAATCTATGTGATCTATCATCTGCGGCCGGCGCCGCCGCGACCCGACACCTCGACCGGCGCCGGCCCCTCCCGCCGACCCTGATTCCCGGAGACCCGTCCCATGTCCGCCTATCAGGAGCTGACCCGGCGCTTCGCGCGCCTTTCCGCCATCGACAACGCGCTCGGCATCCTGCACTGGGACCAGGAGACGACGATGCCGGAGGGAGCGTCCGAAACCCGGGGCGAGGCGCTTGCGACCCTGAGCGTGCTACGCCACGAGCTGCTGGTCGATCCCCGGATCGGCGACTGGCTGGACGAGGCCGGATCGGCGGACGACCTGGACGACTGGCAGCGCGCCAATGTCCGGGAGATGCGTCGTCTCTGGGTCCACGCGACGGCCGTGCCTGCGGACCTTGTCGAGGCCAGTTCGAGGGCCGTCTCGCGCTGCGAAATCGCCTGGCGTGCCGCGCGGCGGGACAACGACTTTCCCGGGCTGTTGCCACTGTTCGAGGAGGTACTGCGGCTGCAGCGCGAGACCGCCCGGGCCAAGGCCGAGCGGCTGGGTGTTTCGCCCTATGACGCCCTTCTGGACTATTACGAGCCGGGCGGTCGGTCCGAACGGATCGATGCCATCTTCGAGGACCTGGCCGGCTTCCTTCCGGACTTCATCGAGACCGCGCTCAGCCATCAGGCGGCGCGCCCTCCGATCGAGCCTTTGTCCGGGCCCTTCCCGGTGGAGATTCAGCGCGAGATCGGCATCCGCTTCATGGCGGCCGCTGGGTTCGACTTCAACCGGGGGCGGCTCGACGTCAGCGTGCACCCGTTCTGCGGCGGGGCGGAGGACGACGTCCGGATCACGACCCGATACGACGAATCGGACTTCACCAGCGCGCTCATGGGCGTCCTGCACGAGACCGGCCACGCGCTCTACGAGCAGGGGCGGCCCGCCGGCTGGAAGGGGCAGCCGGTCGGCGCCGCGCGGGGGATGAGCCTGCACGAAAGCCAGTCCCTGATCATTGAGATGCAGGCCTGCCGGTCGCGGGCCTTCCTGGAATGGGCAGCGCCGATCCTGCGTGAAGCCTTCCGGGGCGAGGGCCCGGCCTGGAGCGCGGACAATCTCTATCGCCACTATACCCGGGTCGAACGCGGCTTCATCCGGGTCGACGCCGACGAGGCGACCTACCCGGCACATGTGATCCTGCGCTACCGCCTGGAGAAGGCGCTGATCCAGGGCGAGATGGAACTGGCCGATCTGCCCGCCGCCTGGAACGGCCTGATGGAGGAGCTGCTGGGCGTCCGCCCGCCGACGGATACGTTGGGCTGCCTGCAGGACATTCACTGGCCGGGGGGCGCCTGGGGATACTTCCCGACCTATACGCTCGGTGCGATGACGGCGGCCCAACTCTTCGATGCCGCCTGCCGGGCCGACGGCGATGTCCTGCCCGGTCTTTCCCGCGGGGATTTCCAGCCCCTCACCGACTGGCTGCGTGAGCATATCCATTCCCAGGGCTCCCGCTGGTCCAGCGAAGAGCTGCTGATCCGCGCGACCGGCCGTCCGCTTGACGCCGAGGTGTTCAAGCACCATCTACGAACCCGGTATCTCGACGACTGAACCGGTTCCGCAGCAGCCGGGAAGCAGGAGCTTCCCGGCTGCTGCTGCGTTCCTACTTTCGATCTCACGGGCGATGGGACGGAGCCGCCATCGCCAGACCTCGGCGCGGGAACTGGCGCCCGGGACGGGCCCATGGTCCCGTTCGTCCACCTTCCCGCGGCCGTCCGGTTGCGGAAGGGAAACGCCCGATGTCGGCAACTCTGGTCCTGGTTCATCTGGCCGGGCAGGTGGCGCTCCTGCTGTGGGGTCTGCACATGGTCCATAGCGGGGTCGTGCGGGCCTACGGATCGAATCTTCGCCGCATGCTGAGCGCCGGGCTCTCCAACAGATTCAGCGCGTTCCTCGCGGGGCTGGGAGTTACCGGGCTTTTGCAGAGCAGCACCGCCACCGCGCTCATGGCGACCTCGTTCACCGCCGGCGGGCTGGTCGGGCTCGTTCCGGCGCTCGCGATCATGCTGGGGGCGAATGTCGGGACGACGCTGATCGTGCAGCTCCTGTCCTTCGACCTGACCAGTCTTGCGCCGGCGCTGATCCTGATCGGGCTCGTCGCCTTCAAGCGACGGGGATCCACGCGGACCCGGGATCTCGGCCGCGTCGGGATCGGGCTCGGTCTCATGCTCCTGTCGCTCGAGCTTCTCGTGACCACGATCGGCCCGGTCAAGGCATCCCCTGTCCTGCAGGAGCTGGTCGCCGCGGTGGCGGGCGAGCCGCTGCTCGGCCTTCTGATTGCGGCGGTGCTGACCTGGGCGGCGCATGCCAGCGTCGCGGTCGTGCTCCTGATCATGTCCCTGGCCGGGGCGGGAATCGTGCCGCCGGAAGCCGCCCTCGCCATGGTGCTGGGGGCCAATCTCGGCGGAGCCATTCCGCCGGTGGTCGCGGCGCTCGGCCCGAACCCTGCAAGCCGCCGCCTGCCGGTCGGCAATCTGGCGTTCCGGTTCCTGGGCTGCGCCGTCGTGCTCCCGTTCCTGGATCCGATTGCGTTCGCGCTGGCGGCGCTCGACGCCGATCCTGCCCGGCAGGCCGTCAACTTCCATACCGGATTCAACCTGGCGGTGGCGGCCGCCGGCATCGGCCTGCTGAATCCGGCAGCGCGGCTGCTGGTCCGTCTGCTGCCCGAACAGGTGAAGGTCGCGGACCCCGCGACGCCGCAATATCTCGACCCGGAAGCCCGGCGCGCTCCCTATGTCGCCCTGACCAACGCCGCCCGGGAAGCTATGCGCATGGCGGATGTCGTCGAGGCGATGCTGCGCGGCTCGCTCGAGGTCTTCCAGACCGACGACCGGAAGCGAGTCGCGGAGATCTGCCGCATGGACAACATCCTCGACCGGCTGAACGACGCGATCAAACTCTATCTCGCCGATATCGGCCCCGATGCCTTGGACGAGGAGGACAACCGTCGCTGTTCGGAGATCCTGGCCTTCACCATCAATCTCGAACATGTCGGGGACGTCATCGACAAGGGGCTGATGGATCTCGCCGGAAAGAAGATCAAGCACCAGCTCAGCTTCTCCGACGAAGGGCTCGACGAGATCCGGGACATGCATCTGAGGCTGCTGGACAACCTGCAGCTCGCGCTTGCCGTCTTCATGGCGAACGACGCGCGCTCCGCCCGCCGCCTCGTGGTCGAGAAGGAGATCTTCCGCGACCTGGAGCATGCGGCGACGGAAAGCCACTTCGCGCGGCTGCGCGACGGCCGGCTCGAAAGTATCGAGACGAGCGCGCTTCATCTCGATATTCTGCGGGACCTGAAGCGCATCAACTCCCTTATCGCGGCGGCTGCCTATCCGATCCTGGATCAGACCGGCCAGCTCAGGCGGAGCCGGCTGAAGGAGAGTGCAAGACCCCTCGACAGAGGGTCCGGCACGCCTATCGACGATCTCTGAGCGGGCGGCGATCGGGGGTGGAGCGGTTCGGTTCCGCCCCTGCTGACGCGGGGGGATTCCCCTTTTTGCCGGACGAAACCCATTCGCCGGATCGAGCCGGCGGCGGATGCCCGCCGCCGGGCCAGGACCGGCCGGACATGACAGGAATGAGAACGCCGATGAACGACCTTGACCCTGCTGGCGCAAGCGGCCGATCGGGAATGGCCTGGCGATGACAGACGGGTTGATCGCCGTTCTTCTCGGCTTCGTCGAGGGCCTGACCGAATTCATCCCTGTCTCGTCGACCGGGCATCTGATCCTGCTCGTGGATCTTCTGGGCTTCCAGGGGCCGCCCGGCCGGGTTTTCGAGGTGGTGATCCAGCTCGGCGCCATCGTGGCCGTGTGCTTCCACTACCGGGAACGCCTGTGGTGGGCGGGGACCCGCTTCGCCTTCGATCCAGGGGCAAGAAGGCTGGTCGTCAACCTCGTGGCGGCCTTCGCGCCGGCCGTCGTCATCGGTGTCCTGGCCCATGACTTCATCAAGTCGGTCCTATTCTCGCCCTGGGTCGTGTGCACCAGCCTGGTCGTGGGCGGCATCGCGATCCTGGTGATCGAACGCCTGCGGCCGCGGCCGGACACCTTCGAAATGGAGGGGCTGTCGGTCGGCCGAGCGTTCCGCATCGGGCTGTGCCAGACGGTCGCGATGATCCCCGGCGTGTCCCGGTCGGGGGCGACGATCATGGGCGCGCTGCTGCTCCGGGTCGACCGGAAGGCGGCGACCGAGTTCTCGTTCTTTTTGGCGATCCCGACGATGCTTGGCGCGGTCGTCTATGACCTGTACAAGAACCGCGAAGCCCTGGCGCAGAGCAGCGAGGTCTGGCTGCTGGGCGTCGGCTTCGCGGCCGCGTTCGTCGCGGCGCTGCTGACGGTCCGGACCGTGATCGGCTTCGTGAGCCGCCACGGCTTCGTCCCGTTCGCCTATTATCGCATCGTGCTCGGGGTCGTCATGATGACCATCCTGATGCTGGCCGGTTAAGGCCCGGCTCCGTCGGGGCGGGTCGGGCGACTGTTTGGAAGGGTTGCAGGGTTGCGTTACATCAGCACGCGGGGTCGGGCCCCGTCGCTTTCCTTCGAAGAGGTGCTGCTGGCCGGTCTGGCGCGGGACGGCGGGCTTTACGTGCCGGAAAGCTGGCCGCAGTTCAGCGCCGACGAGTTTCGCGCGATGCGCGGCCTGCCATACCCGGAAATCGCGGCGCGGGTCATGGCACCCTTCCTGGGCGGGACGATCGAACCGGAGACGTTCCGGCGCATTGTCGAGGACACCTATGCCGGTTTCGACCATTCGGCCGTAGCGCCGCTGGTCCAGCTCGACGGTCAGCTGTGGCTCATGGAGCTTTTCCACGGGCCGACCATCGCGTTCAAGGACTATGCGCTTCAGCTTTTAGGCCGCCTGTTCGACCACGTGCTGGCCCGCCGGGGCGAGCGGATCACGATCGTCGGCGCGACCTCGGGCGACACCGGCTCCGCCGCGATCGAGGCCTGCCGCGACCGCGAGGCCGTGGACATCTTCATCCTCTACCCGCACGGGCGCGTGTCCGAGGTGCAGCGCCGCCAGATGACGACCGTGCCGTCGTCGAACGTGCACACGATCGCCGTCGAGGGGTCGTTCGACGACTGCCAGGACCTGGTCAAGGCCATGTTCAACGACGGGGCCTTCCGGGACGAGTTGGCGCTGTCGGCGGTGAACTCGATCAACTGGGCACGGATCATGGCCCAGATCGTCTACTATGTGACGGCCGCGGTCGCGCTGGGCGCGCCCGACCGGCGCATCGCCTTCGGCGTGCCGACCGGGAACTTCGGCAACGTCTATTCCGCCTATGGCGCCCGCGCCATGGGGCTGCCGATCGAAAAGCTGATCATCGGGTCGAACCGGAACGACATCCTGGACCGTTTCTTCAAGTCCGGGGAAATGCGCGTGGAAACGGTGGTCCCGACCATCTCGCCGTCGATGGACATCCAGGTATCCAGCAATTTCGAGCGGCTGCTCTTCGATCTGCACGACCGCGATGGCGAGCGGCTGAGCGCGCAGATGGCCGATTTCCGTGCGACCGGCGCGTTCCGGGTGACGCCCGATCAGCTGGCGAAGGCCCGGGCCCTGTTCGACAGCCACCGCCTGGACGACGACGGTATCCGAGCGACGATCGCCGAGACCCTGGCCAGGACCGGCCAGCTCGTCGACCCGCACACCGCGGTCGGCCTGGCCGCGGCGCGCCAGTGCCGGGTCGATGCGGATGTCGCTGTGGTGTCTCTGGCCTGCGCCCATCCGGCCAAGTTCCCGGAGGCGGTGGAGCGTGCCTCCGGCCGGGTTCCTGCCCTGCCGCCGCGGCTTGCCGACCTGTTCGATCGCCCGGAGCGCACGACCGTCCTTCCGAACGATCTGACGACCATTCAGCAGCATATCCGCCGCAAGGTCGCGGCCAAGGGAGAAGGAGCCTGATGAGCGGTCCTGACGATGCCCCCCGCGTCACGACGCTGGATAACGGCCTGCGTATCGTTACCGACCCGATGGCCTCGGTCGAAAGCGCCTCGCTGGGCGTCTGGGTCGGCGTCGGCACGCGCAACGAATCGCCGGAGGTGAACGGCGTCGCCCATCTTCTGGAGCACATGGCGTTCAAGGGCACCAAGCGCCGCAGCGCCCTTGCCATCGCCGAGGAGATCGAGGCGGTGGGCGGCCATCTCAACGCCTATACCAGCCGCGAGAACACCGCCTACTATGCCAAGGTGCTCAAGGAGGACGTGCCGCTCGCCCTAGACATCCTGGCCGACATCCTGCAGCACTCCGTCCTCGATCCCGAGGAGCTGGCCCGCGAGCGCGCCGTCGTCCTGCAGGAGATCGGGCAGGCGCACGACACCCCCGACGACATCATCTTCGACCATTTCCAGGCGACGGCCTTTCCCGACCAGCCGATCGGATTCCCGGTGCTCGGCTCGCCGGACATCGTGCGGTCGCTGTCGCGCGAGGCGATCGCAGGCTATCTCGGCGCCCATTACGGCGGGCCGCGCATGGTGCTGACGGCCGCCGGCGCGGTCGAGCACGACCGGCTGGTGGATCTGGCCGGCAAGGCGTTCTCCGCCCTGCCCTCGGTGACGGAGAGCGGGCTCGTGCCGGCCCGCTACCGCGGCGGCGACTTCCGGGAAGACCGCAGCCTCGAGCAGCTGCACCTGATCGTCGGGTTCGAGGGCGTGGGCTACCACGATCCGGACTTCTACGCCGAAAGCGTGCTTTCGACCCTGCTCGGGGGCGGCATGTCCTCCCGCCTGTTCCAGGAAATCCGGGAGAAGCGCGGCCTGGTCTACACGATCCACACCTTCAACAGCTTCTATGTCGACGGCGGGATCTTCGGGGTCTACGCCGGCACCGGCCCGGAGGACGTCCGGGAGCTGATCCCGGTCCTGTGCGACGAGATCGTCAAGGTGGCTGAGGAGGCGAGCGAGGCCGAGGTCGTCCGCGCGCGAGCCCAGCTCAAGGCCAGCCTGCTCATGGGGCTGGAGAGCACCATGGCCAGGGCGGAGCAGCTGGGGCAGCAGATGCTGATCTACGGCCGGCAGATCACGGTCGACGAGGTGGTCGCGAAGCTGGCGGCGGTCGACGTGGAGGCGGTGCGGCGCGTCGCCCGGCGGCTGCGCCGGTCGCCGCCGACGATTGCGGCGCTGGGGCCGGTCCGCGCGCTTGAATCATACGAGCGCATAGCAGAAAGATTGCAGTAGAAGTCGAAGCACATCGGCGGGAGCGGCATTCCTTGATCGGGTTTCTGAAGACCGGTGTGACGACGCTTCCTGCAGTCAGGGTCGATGGAGGGCGCGTCTATCTCCGCCCGGCGCGCCCGAGGGACTGGGAGCAATGGGCCCAGCTGCGGGAAGCGAGCCGCGAGTTCCTGATCCCCTGGGAGCCGAGCTGGCCCAGCGACGCCTTGTCCAAGACGGCGTTCGCGAGACGCCTCCGGCGGCAGGCATCCGAATGGCGCCGCGACGAGGCGTACAGCCTGCTCGTCGTGGACAAGGCGACGGAGCGGCTGCTCGGCGGTATCGGCCTGTCGAATGTGCGCCGCGGCGTCGCCCAGGCGGCCGCTGTCGGCTACTGGATCGGCCAGCCCTATGCGCGCCGGGGCTATATGACCGAGGCGCTGTCGGCCATGCTGGGCTTCGGGTTCTTCCAGCTGGGGCTGCACCGGATCGAAGCCGCCTGCCTTCCCAGCAACCAGGCCAGCCGCGGGCTGCTCCTGAAGGTCGGCTTCACCCAGGAGGGCTATGCCCGCTCCTATCTGCGGATCGGCGGCGAGTGGCAGGATCACCTCCTGTTCGGGATGGTGCGGGAGGATTTCGAGCAGGCCCGGGTCGTACGAGGACAGGCGGTCCGGTCGCCGGTGGCCTAGCGCCCTTTTGCGCCCATTCTCGGTCAGCGACGGCCCTGAACGCTTGCGCCGCGCGCTGGCCGGGCCGCCGTCAGCAGCCCGCATCCTGAGATCGCCATTCGATGCCGGAACGGTTCCGAATGGCTTCGGGCCGGACGGAAACGGGCCCGGCCGGCGCCTCCGATACCAGGATCCTGGTATTTATCTTCGCCTGAAGATCCGCTCTATGGTCCCTTGTCGGCCCGGCCACCGGTCCGAAGCGGAAGTCCAATGACGGGGGGCCGGGTTCACGCAGGGCCCGGAGGTAGGGTTCGCGTCTTCAAGCCCTGACTTGACCATCATGTCGCGTTTCGCAGTCTTCATCGGTTCGTGCCCCGTCGACAGACGATCTTGCCGGCGCTTCCCACCCCCGCAAGGAGAGATCGAAGACATGTCGGGAACGACCCCAGCCGATTGTGTCGGCGCGGTCTCGAACAAGGATGTCAATCACTTCTTCAGGAAGCGCGGCAATCCTGGCCGGCTGCTGACGGAGAATGCATGAGCGAAAGACAACGCGATCCCGATCGGCGCATACGTGTCGTCCTCGCAGAGGATGACGAGCCCGTGCGTCAACGGCTCGCGCAGATGATCGAGGGTTGGCCGCGAATGGAGCTTGCCGGGGTCTGCGAGACCCTTGCCGAGACCCTGGTGACGATCGAAACGCAATCGATCGATCTGCTGATCACGGATCTCAAGCTGCCCGACGGCAACGGGATCGAGGCCATTCGCCTGCTTTCCAGACGCCAGCCGGATGCGCAGGCGATGGTCATCTCGGTCCTGGCGGATGAGCGGACCGTGCTGGACGCAATCGAGGCGGGGGCGACCGGCTATCTCCTCAAGGATGCCGATCCGCCGGATCTCCGGGACGCGATTGCCGATCTCATGGCGGGGCGTTCGCCGATTTCGTCAAGCATCGCCAGAGTTCTGGTGCGGCGCCTGTCGAAAGACGGAAAGGTCGGCCAATCCGTCGAAGCTCCCAGCCTTACGGCCCGTGAAATGGACGTTCTGTGGGGGATCGCGAAAGGCTTCACCTATGGCGAGCTGGCGGAACGGCTGGGGATATCCCATCAGACGGTGTCGGTTCATATCCGCAACATCTACCGGAAACTCCAGGCTTCCAATCGTTCCGAGGCGGTTTACGAAGCTACCAGACTCGGTCTCATGCGCCTATGAAGCCATCCGATGCCGCCGATCGCCCCCTGGTCGTTCCGGCGACGCTGCTGATCGTCCTGACGGCCATTCTCGCCGCGTTGCCTTTCTTCCTGGGTTCTCCCGATCCCATGTCGGGGCTGACCCTCGACCGCGCGATTGTGTCGATCGGCGATCGGCGATACGAAGAGGTCCGGCTGCCGCATTCCTGGCCCCGCCGCCTGCCCGAGGCGGTGAGCGCCCGGTACGCAGTCGATTTCGAATTGGAGCGTGCTCCCGCAGAGGCCCAGAGCCTATTCATTCCCGTCGTCCGGCAACGTCTGGTCATCAGCCTGAACGGGACGGTCCTCGACAGTTCCCAGGCGACGCCATGGGCCAATCTCTCGCGAGGCTACGTCAAGCTCCTGCCCATCCCGCCGGGCCTTCTGAAGGCCGGGGAGAACCGGCTGCTGCTGACGCTGATCCGCGACGAAGGCATCGTGCCGGGCTATCTTTCCAGGATTCATATCGGGCCGGTCGGAGAACTCGTCGAGAGCCCCTGGTTCGCGGCCTTGCTGAGCGACCAGTCGAGGTCGATCACCTTCGCGCTTCATCTCTGGATCGTCATCGGGTTGCTTACCGTATGGGGGGCGCGGCCGAGGGACGCCATTTTCCGTTGGCTCGTCGTCATCGGGATCGCCACCCTGGCGATGGTCGTCGCCGAATTTCGACCGCTGCCGGACGCGATCGACATCGCAAGGCCGTATATGGTCCTTGCGTTGTCGTCCATCGGCCTGATGATGCTTGCCCTGGCGTTGGCCGTTAGCGCCATTCCCAGGCCGCGCTGGCTTATCGCTTCGATCGTCGGCGTTCCGGTCGCGCTGGTCGCCCTGCACGCTTCGGGGCTGGTGCCGGTCGTCGTTACGACGGTCCCGAGCGCGGCGATTGCCATCGCCGGACACGTGGCCGGCGGCATCGTCCTTGTCCGGACCTTCACCCTCCGTCGCGAATGGGTCTTCGGGCTTCTCGCCGTGCCTTTCTTCCTGACGGCCTGGTTCGGCGTCCGCGACGTCGCCGTGGCGCTCGGCCTGCTGCCGGGCGGCTTTCTCCTTTCCACGTTCGTCCGGCCGCTGACCTTTCTGACCCTGCTCGTCATGCTGATGTACAAGCTGGCGTCCAGCCTCAACCGGCTTGACGACGCGAACGACATCCTGCGCAAGCGCCTGGCCGAGCAGGAAGCGGAGCTCTCGGCCTTGCACGCGAAGGAAAAGGAACTGGTCGGTCAGGCCGTGCGAGAGCAGGAACGCCTGCGCCTGATGCAGGATCTGCACGATGGCCTGAGCGGCCATCTGGTTTCGATCATCGCCATGTCCGAACGCGACGGCGACAAGGGCGATATCGAGCGCACGGCCCGCGAAGCGCTGAACGACCTGAGGCTGGTCATCCAATCCCTGGATCTGGGAGATACCGATCTGCCCCTGGCGCTGGCAGGGTTTCGGGAACGGCTTGCCCCGCAATTAAGGCGGTTGGGCATAGAGTTGATCTGGTCCATGAAATCGCTGCCCGAAATTCATGGCGTCACGCCCAGCAATGCCCTTTCCGTCCTGAGGATCCTTCAGGAGGCCGTCACCAATGCGTTGAAACACGGGCCCGCGCGCGTGATCGAGATAAGGGGAGGGGCCGGGCTTAAGGATATGGCCGTCATCTCCGTCGCAAATGACGGCTCGCCGGCGATGCCGCCCGGCAAGGGCAACGGCCTGAGCAATATGCAGCGGCGCGCTCGCCAGCTTGGCGGTCATGTATCGCTGATGAGGAAGGAGGGGGGAAGCGAGTTGCTGCTGTGCCTTCCGCTGCACCTTCCGGACGGTGCCCCATACCCGGTTTATGGTATTCATTCGCACCCGCGGAAGTCGTAGGTCTCGCCCAGAAGATCCTCTTGAGCGGGAAATGGCGGGGGGCTTATGGACCAGCTCGACTGTGAGGAGACGTCAGGCATTCTCGGCCGACTGACCTCTGGGCAACGGAAAAAGCTTGAACGATATTCCACGCGCAAGCAGATCGGCCGGGGCGAAACCCTGGTCGCCGAAGGAACGGCCGCCGATTCTCTTTTCATCGTTCTCCATGGTGCCTTCGTTCTCCTGAACGGGAAGGGGGGCGGTTGCGGCGAAAGGTGCCGCGGACAGCTGATCGGCGAGGACGCATTCTTCTCCGGCGGGGATTACGCCGAAAGTGTCGTCGCGAAGCGGGACGGAGAGTTATTGGCGATCTCGCGGGCCGACTACGACGCCCTGCTGCGCGACGCTCCGGAATTCTCGCGCATTCTTCTGGAGACGATGGCCCATCGCCTGCGCACCGAAGCGCTCCCGAAAAGGGTCGAGCGCCAGGCCGGGCGCATCATCGCCTTCGTTGCCGGGGGGCATGTCCCGACGCCGGTCGCCTTCTTCGATCGCATGGAGCGCCGGCTGTCGGCCGGCGGCCATACCGTCATCAACCATGCGGTTCTTTCGGCGCAGGTCGGCGACGTGTCGCATGACGGGATGCGCGTCGCGGAATGGCTCGACCGGAAGGAAAGCATCTCGGGGCCGATCTTCCTGTTCGCCGATTTCAGCCTGACGGACTGGACGCGCCAATGCATTCGCCAGGCCGATGAAGTCGTCATGGTCACCGAGGGCGAAGCCCCTGGGGGCGAACTGACGCCGACAGAGGCGATGGTATCCAGCCTTCATCCGGTCGAGAGCCGCCGACTGGTCAGGATCCACAAGCGGCGCACCGGCGTCGTGTCCGGGACGACGCCCTGGCTGCGGCGCATGGCGGTGCATATGCACCATCATGTGTCGCTTGAAGACGACAGCGACCTCGACGCTCTCATCCGCTTCCTGACCGGGCGGGCCGTCGGCTTCGTCGCCGGCGGCGGCGGCGGCCATGGCCCCGCGCATGTCGGCATCTACCGCGCCTTCAGCGAATACGGGGCGACATTCGACATCTTCATGGGGACGAGCGTCGGCGCGGCGATGCTGGCCGGTTTCGCCTTTCTCGGCGACCACAACACCTTGACCCGGGGCACCCAGGAGATCTTCGTCCGGCGCCGGAGCTTCAAGCGGCTGACCTGGCCGCGCCACGCCCTGCTGGACCACAAGGTTTTCGACGACGCCTTGGCCGAAGCCTACGGCCGGGAGACCCTGGTAGAGGATTGCTGGAAGCCGTTCATCGCGGTCGCCACCAATCTTTCGGCCAAGCGCCCGGAACTGATCCGCTCCGGTCTGCTCTGGCAGGCCGTCCGGGCATCGAGCGCGATCCCCTGTGTCCTGCCGCCCTTCATCACGCCCGAGGGAGAGATCCTCGTCGACGGGGGTGTCATGGACAACAACCCGCTGCGTCTCATGCAGCAGGTGAAGGCCGGTCCAAATCTCGTCGTACAGCTCGGACGGCGGGAGCGGCGACGGGTCAACATGGCCTACGGCGACTTCCCGGGACGCAAGCAATTGCTGGCGTCGCTGTTCATTCCGAAGCTGCGAAAGGTCCGGGCGCCAAGGATCATGAGCATGCTGTTCAGCACCATACTTGCCCACCAGCAGAACGACCTGCCGGCCGGGCCGCAGGATATCGTGCTGTCGCCGCCGAACTTCCCCGGCGCCAGCATGATGAGCTTCGACCGGCACATGGACGTGTTCAACGCCGCCTATCGTTGGGCGAAAACGGAGATCCTGGAACGGTTGCAGGAACGGCACGACGTGCTCCGGATGATGGTTCCGTCCGCGGCGACCATGCGGGATCTCGTGCCCGAAACCGTGCCGGTCATGCGGCGCAGCATCGCTTGAAGCGACGTCTTGCCGGGGCAGCCTGTCTCGACGCGCTGCCCCGCAGTCCAGCATGTCCCACTACGAAGTCTGATCCGGAAATGTGACCGTGCATCCGTCCGCGGTTGGGGAATGCGACCTATGAACGAGTTGATGAAGAACAAGCGCGGGCTTGTCATGGGGATTGCAAACGACCGCTCGATCGCCTGGGGAATCGCGCGAAAGCTTGCAGAGCACGGTGCCGAGCTCGCGATCACCTATCAGAACGAAGCCTTCGCCCGCCGCGTCCGGCCGCTGGCCGAGAAACTGGGCGCGACCTTGATCCTGCCGTGCGACGTCGAGGATCCGTCCACGATCGACGCCTGTTTCCAGGTGATCGGGGAGCGCTGGGGCAAGATCGACTTCGCCGTTCACTCCATCGGCTATTCGGACCGGTCCGAATTGAGGGGACGCTACGCCGATGTGACGACGCGGGAGAACTTCGTCCGCACCATGCTGGTTTCCGCCTACTCCTTTACCGAAGTCGCCCAGCGCGCGGCCAAGCTGATGATGCCGGGCGGCGTCCTGCTCACCCTGACCTATGGCGGTTCGGTGCGTGCCATTCCCAACTACAACGTGATGGGCGTTGCCAAGGCGGCGCTGGAGGCGATGGTGCGCTATCTGGCGGTCGATTTCGGCCCGGACGGCATCCGTGTCAACGCCATCTCCGCGGGGCCCGTGCGCACGATGGCGGGAATGGGCATCGGCGATGCCAGAACGATACTGGGCTATCTCGAGAAAAGCGCGCCCCTACGGCGGGCCGTCGATATCGACGAAATCGGCAGCTCGGCGCTCTATCTGCTTTCGGATTTCTCGCGGGCCGTGACCGGAGAGATCCACTATGTCGACTGTGGCTTCAACATCACGGCAATGCCGCCCGTCGAAGAATCTCGGGGGCCGCGCGCAGGCGATTTCGACGCGATCCGGGCGACTCTCGGGCCCGTGGACAAGTGCCGCAGCCGGACCGTGGCGCAGGCGACGGCGGTGATGGCAAGGAAGCTGCGGGCCGTCTTCTCGTAGGCGGGGCGCAACCGGCAAGGCCCACGCGCGTCCCGGGCGCGGCCTCGGCCTCGTCTTCAGCGGTCCCGGATTTCCGCGATGCCGCGCCGGGCCAAGGCGTCGGCCCGCTCGTTCTCCGGATGGCCGTTGTGGCCTTTGACCCAGTGCCATTCGACGCGGTGCGGGGCCATCGCTTCTTCCAGCCGCTGCCACAGGTCGACATTCTTGACCGGCTTCCGGTCCGCCGTTTTCCAGCCGCGCGCCTTCCAGGCGGGCAGCCATTCGGTGATGCCCTTGCGCAGATACTGGCTGTCGGTCGTGATGATCGCGGTGACCGGCCGCTTCAGGGCGTTGAGCGCCTCGATGGCCGCGGTCATCTCCATCCGGTTGTTGGTGGTGAGCACCTCGCCGCCGTAAAGCTCGCGCTCATGGTTGCCCCAGCGCAGCACGGCGCCCCAGCCGCCCGGCCCGGGATTGCCGGAGCAGGCGCCGTCGGTGAAGATCTCGACCGTGGTCGGCAACGGCTCCATCAGTCGAGCCCGTAGGCGCCGGGGCCCGCGACCTGGCGGTGGAACCGCAGCCGGGCCCAGTATTCCAGCGGGTTCTTGGGCTTGACGAACGCGCCCGGCGGATGGTTGAGGAGGTCGTATAGGCGGGTCAGCAGGAAGCGCATGGCCGAGCCGCGGGCAAGCAGCGGCAGCAGGCTGAGTTCCCGCTCCGAAAGGCGCCGGACCTTCTGATATCCGGTCAGCATCAGGCGCGCCTTGGTGATGTTGAAGGCCCCGTCCGGCTCGAAGCACCAGGCGTTCAGGCAGATCGCGATGTCGTAGGCGAGGGCGTCGGTACAGGCGAAATAGAAGTCGATCAGCCCGCTGAGACGCTCGCCCTTGAAGAAGACGTTGTCCGGGAAGAGGTCGGCGTGGATCAGGCCTCGCGGAAGCCCGGCCGGCCATTCGCTCTCCAGGAAGCGGAGCTCGGTCTCGAGCTCTTCGGCAAGCCCTGGCAGCACCTCGTGGGCTCGGTCCTTGCTGGCTTCGAAGAGCGGACGCCAGCCGCCGACCGAAAGGTTGTTCGGCCGCTCCATGTCGAAGTCGCTGCCGGCAAGATGCATACGGGCGAGTGCCGCGCCCAGTTCCCGGCAGTGGAAGGGCTGGATGCGCCGCGGCCACATGCCGGCGAGAAAGCTGACGATTGCCGCGGGACGGCCGGCCAGCCGGCGCAGCGCCTGGCCATCGCGACCCCGAATCGGCAGAGGGCAGGCGATGCCGCGGGCGGCCAGATGCTCCATCAGCGCGAGAAAGAAGGGCAGGTCGGTCTCTGCCACCCGCTTCTCGTAGAGGGTCAGGATGTAGCTGCCGCGTTCGGTCTGAAGCAGGAAGTTCGAGTTCTCGACGCCTTCGGCGATGCCCTTCAGCGACAGCACCTCGCCCAGGTCGTACTGGGCGACGAACGCATCGACTTCCTCGTCGGAGACTTCGGTGTAGACGGCCATGGTTGGGATGTGTGCCGGTTAGAACCGTCGGCGTCAATCCGAGCCTTCGGGTGCCGCGCTTCCGGGGGCGGCCGGATAGGAGTGAAGCTGGCCGTTGGGGGCCTCCACGGTCCACCCGGCGGCGTCGGAACCTTCGAGATAGCCGGGTCCGACCGGCACCTTGCCGTGCCCGCCCGGGATGTCCAGCACATAGGTCGGCTGGGCGAGGCCCGAGAGGCGGCCGCGCAAGGCCTTCATCAGGCGCCAGCCGTCCTCTATGCCGGTCCGGAACTGCGCCGTGCCGGGGGCAAGATCGCAATGATGCAGGTAATAGGGCTTGACCCGCGCCTTCACGAGTTCGCGGAACAGGGCCTCGAGCACGGCAGGGTCGTCGTTGACGCCGCGCAGCAGCACCGTCTGGGAGACGAGCGCCGCCCCGGCCTCTGCCAGGCGCCGCAGCGCCTGCTTGGCGGCGTCCGTGATCTCGCGCGGGTGGTTGGCGTGAACGGCGACCCAGATCGCCTTCTCCCTGCCGCGAAGCGCGTCGGTCAGCGCTTTCCCGACCCGTTCGGGATCGACCACCGGCACCCGGGTGTGCAGCCGGACCACGCCCAGATGCGGGATCGCGTCCAGCCGGTCCAGGATGTCGGAGAGCCGCCGGGGCGAGAGCATCATGGGGTCGCCTCCGGTCAGGATGACCTCGAACACCTCCGGGCGTTCCGCCACATAGGCGATCGCCGCGTTCAGCTCCGCTCCCGACAGGCCGGCCCCGCCAGGCCCGACCATCTCGCGCCGGAAGCAGAAGCGGCAATAGACCGGGCAGGCATGGAGCGCCTTAAGGAGAACGCGGTCCGGGTAGCGGTGGACGATGCCCTTGACGGGGGCATGGGCGTCGTCGCCGATCGGATCGGCCAGCTCCTCCGGCCGGATGTCCAGCTCGGCCGCGGAGGGCACGAACTGGCGCGCGATCGGGTCGTTCTCGTCGGTCGGGTCGATGAGATCCAGCATCGCCGGCGTCACCGCCACCGCGTAGCGTCCGGCGACCGCCTCGATCTCCTCGCGCCGGTCAGCCGTCACGGCGCCGCCGGCGATCAGGTCGTCGGCGCTGCGGGCGGTCTTGTCCTTGGCGGCACAGGTCAAGGGTCGGATCCTGTCAGGCGACAGCCCGGGGAAGCTTGAAGGTGACGTTCTCGCGCGCGATCGCGACCTCTTCGACCGCAACGTCGAACCGTTCGCGGCAGGCCTCGATCACCTCGTCCACCAGCAGTTCCGGGGCGCTGGCGCCGGCGGTGATGCCCAGCCGGGCGACACCGTCCAGCCAGCCCCAGTCGATATCCGCCGCGCGCTGGACCAGGCGCGCCTTGGTGCAGCCATGGCGTTCCGCCACCTCGACGAGGCGCATCGAGTTCGACGAATTGGGGGCCCCGATCACCAGCATCGCGTCGCAGCGGGGCGCGATCTCCTTCACGGCCTGCTGCCGGTTCGTCGTGGCGTAGCAGATGTCCTCCCGCCGGGGTGCGTCGATTTCCGGGAAACGACGCTGCAGGGCGGCGACGATGTCGGCCGTGTCGTCGACCGATAGCGTGGTCTGGGTGGCGAAGGCGACGTTCGCGGGATCGGCGACCTCCACCCGCTCGGCATCGGCGACGGTCTCGACCAGGACGACGGCGCCTTCCGGCAGCTGGCCCATGGTGCCGATCACTTCCGGGTGACCGGCATGGCCGATCAGGATCACCTGCTTGCCGTTGCGGTGATGGCGTTCGGCCTCGCGGTGGACCTTGGAGACCAGCGGGCAGGTCGCGTCGACATAGAGCAGGTTCCGCCGCTCCGCCTCCGCCGGGACGGACTTCGGCACGCCGTGGGCGGAGAACACCACGGGCACATCGGCCGGGACTTCGTCCAGCTCTTCCACGAAGATCGCGCCCTTGGCCTCCAGGCTCTCCACCACGTAGCGGTTGTGGACGATCTCGTGCCGGACATAGACGGGCGGGCCGAATTTCTCCAGCGCCCGTTCGACGATCTGGATCGCCCGGTCGACGCCGGCGCAGAAGCCGCGGGGGCTTGCCAGCAGAATGGTCAGGGGCGGGCGCACGCCCGGTCCGCCGGACGGGATCTCCCGCGCGCTTGTGCCGGTCGACGGCATTCCCTTAAAGTCCGTGGTCATGAAAATCCTGACGCGGGGCATCGTCCCCGCTCCCGCAAAATCGTCGAGACCCTAATATAGGCCCGATCATGAGAAAAGACGGCGGTTCATTCGGTCGCGTGCGCGGCGCCGCGCTTCCCTGCGCCATCGGCGTGGCCGGCCTCCTTGGCCTTGCCGCCTGCGGCACGGACGACACTGCCTGGAACCCGGACGACCCGCAGGGCTGCCCGTCGGTCAGGATCGTGTCGGACGCCGACCGGATCACCCAGTTCCGCGACGGGCCCGGCCGGGACCTGACCGATGTCGTGGCACGGGGCGTGATCGCAGACTTCTCGGGCGAATGCGCCTATGAGGGCAACACGGTCACGGTCGATCTCGATCTCGTCATCGGGGCGGAGAAGGGGCCCGCGGCGGCGGCCGGCGACCCCGCCCGTTTCGTCTATTTCGTCGCCGTCGCCGATCCGGAGCTGAACATCCTGAACAAACGGGAATTCGATACCGAGATCGCCTTCGAAGGGGCGAGCTCCCGCGCCGCCGTGATGGAGGAGCTGGTGCAGGTCATCCCGCTCGAGCGTCCGGTCGACGGCCAGTACTACCAGGTGCTGGTCGGATTCCAGGTCTCGCCCGAACAGCTCGACTACAACCGCCGCTGACGTCGGAAAATCGTCACTCCCCGTCGCGGATTGACTTTTCCGTGGCGGGGACTAGGGTTTCTTCAGAACAGATAGACAGGATAGGCCATCGACCCTTGCGGGAGAGATCCCGCCCCGCTGCCGCCGGCACCGGGGCGAGGCGCCGAAGGAGCAACCGCCCCGGAAACTCTCAGGCAAAAGGACCGCAAGGGGAGGCACTCTGGAAAGCAGCCGCCGTCGGATGATCGGCGTCTCACCGAAGGAGTAAGCCGCGGCAGCAATCTGGCGCCGCGGTGAATCTCTCAGGTCCCGGACAGAGGGGGCGCACCGGTTCGGCCGTACGAGCCGGTAGAGGCGTCCACAACTCAGTCTGGGATCGCAATGACCACGTCACCGGAATCTCTCCTCAGGACTCCGCTTCACGCGCTGCACCTGGAACTGGGCGGCAAGATGGTGCCGTTCGCCGGCTATGACATGCCGGTCCAGTATCCGATGGGCATCCTGAAGGAGCATCAGCACACGCGCAGCGCAGCCGGCCTCTTCGACGTCAGCCATATGGGGCAGGTCCGCCTGCACGGCTCCGACGCGGCGAAGGCGCTGGAAGCCCTTGTCCCGGGCGACATCGAGGGGCTTCAGCCGGGCCGGATGCGGTACACGCTGTTCACCAACGAGACGGCGGGCATCCTGGACGACCTGATGGTGACGCGCTGCGAGGATCACCTGTTCCTGGTGGTCAACGCCGCGTGCAAGCAGCAGGACATCCGGCATCTGGAAGCCCATCTCGCGGGAAGCTGCCGGTTGGAGGTCCTCGAGGATCGCGCCCTGCTCGCGCTGCAGGGGCCGGAGGCGGCGTCGGTCCTGGCGCGATTCGCCCCCGAAGTCCGGGACATGCGGTTCATGAGCGGTCGCGCCGTCACCCTGTTCGGCGCCCAGGCCTTCGTCACCCGCTCCGGCTACACGGGAGAGGACGGGTTCGAGCTCTCGATTCCGGCCGACCGCGCGGAAGAGATCGCCCGCAGGCTCCTGGCCGAGCCGGAGGTGCAGCCGATCGGCCTGGGGGCGCGGGATTCGCTTCGGCTCGAGGCGGGCCTGTGCCTTTACGGCCACGACATCGACAAGACCTCGACCCCGGTCGAGGCCGGGCTTTCCTGGACGATCGGCAAGCGCCGGCGCGAGGAGGGCGGATTCCCGGGCCACAAGATCGTCATGCAGCAGCTGACCGACGGCGTCGACACCTGTCGCGTCGGGATCCTGCCGGAAGGGAAGGCGCCGGCGCGCGAGGGCACGCCCATCATCGGCCCGGCGGGCGACCAGATCGGAACGGTGACCAGCGGCAGCTTCGGGCCGACCGTCGGGGGGCCTGTCGCCATGGGATATGTCAGGAAGGAATTCGCGGCCGAGGGCACGTCCCTCCAGCTCCTGGTCCGCGGCAAGGCTCTGCCGGCGAAGGTGGCGGCCATGCCCTTCGTGCCGCACCGCTACCGCAAGGGCTGAGCCCCACGTCCAGCCATCGCCCCGCCGTGCCGGCCGGGCGGGATCGAACGAACTCATGCACGGGAGAGGCTGAAGATGAGCAACGTCAAATACACCCAGGATCACGAGTGGGTCCGCATCGACGGCGATGTCGGCACGATCGGGATCACCGAATATGCGCAGGAACAGCTCGGCGATGTCGTGTTCGTCGAGCTTCCGGAGGTCGGCAAGGCGGTGACGAAGGGTGGCGAGGCCGCCGTCGTCGAGAGCGTCAAGGCGGCAAGCGAGGTCTTCGCGCCGATCGACGGCGAGGTGGTCGAGGTCAATGACGCGCTGGCCGGGGAACCGGGGCTCGTCAACAGCGACCCGACCGGGCAGGGCTGGTTCTTCAAGGTCCGCGTCAAGGATGCGTCCCAGCTCGACGCCCTGATGGACGAAGCCGCGTACAAGAGCTTCGTGGAGGGGCTCCACTGATGCGATATCTCCCCCTGACCGACGCCGACCGCCGCGAGATGCTGGCGGCGATCGGCGTCGGGTCGGTCGACGACCTGTTCAGGGACGTTCCGGCCGCCGCCCATCTCGACGGACCGATCGAAGGGCTGCCCCTCGCCAAGAGCGAGATGGAGGTCGAGCGCATCGTCGGCGCGCTCGCCTCGAAGAATCTTCCGGCAGGGTCGGTGCCGTGTTTCCTCGGCGCCGGGGCCTATCGGCACCACATCCCCGCCGCGGTCGACCACCTGATCCAGCGCGGCGAGTTCCTGACCTCCTATACGCCCTATCAGCCGGAGGTCAGCCAGGGCACGCTCCAGTACCTGTTCGAGTTCCAGACGCAGGTCGCGCTCATCACCGGTATGGAGGTCGCCAACGCCTCCATGTACGACGGCGCCACCGCCTGCGCCGAGGCGGTGCTGATGGCCAATCGGCTGACCCGCCGGAAGAAGGCCATCCTTTCGGGCGGGCTGCATCCCCATTACCGGGACTCGACGGCGCTTCTCGGGCGTTTCATCGGGTTCGACCTGGTCCGCCCCGATCCCGATCCGCAAGGGGGCGAGGACCTCGTCTCCCTGATCGACGAGGAGACGTCCTGCGTCGTCGTCCAGAATCCGTCCGTGTTCGGCCAGATCCGGGACCTGACGCCGCTGGCGGAGGCGTGCCACGCCAAGGGTGCGCTGCTGATCGTCGCGATCAGCGAGGTGGTGTCTCTCGGCCTCCTGACCCCGCCCGGGGAGATGGGCGCCGACATCGTCGTCGCGGAGGGGCAGTCAATCGGGAACGCGCTCGGCTTCGGCGGCCCCTATGTCGGCCTGTTCGCGACCCGGCAGAAATTCGTGCGCCAGATGCCCGGGCGTCTTTGCGGCCAGACGGTCGATGCGGACGGCCGGCGTGGCTTCGTGCTGACCCTGTCGACGCGGGAACAGCACATCCGCCGCGAGAAGGCGACCTCCAACATCTGCACCAACAGCGGCCTTTGCGCCCTGGCCTTCTCGATCCACATGAGCCTGCTCGGTGAGGAGGGTTTCCGGCGCCTGGCCGAGCTCAACCACGCCAACGCGGTTCTGCTGGCCGACAAGCTGGCCTCGGTGCCCGGGGTGGAGGTCGCCAACGACTCCTTCTTCAACGAGTTCACCGTCCGCCTGTCTAAGCCGGCGGCGGAGGTCGTCGACCGTTTGGCGTCGGCCGACCGGGAGCGGCGCGTCCTGGCCGGCGTGCCGGTGACGCGGCTCTACAAGAACCGTCCGGAGCTGGCCGGGCTGATGCTGGTGGCGGCTACCGAGACGAACACCGAAGAGGACATGGACGCGCTCGTGGAAGCGCTGCGGGAGGAGCTGCGATGAGCGGGGCGATGAATCGCGAGGGCCGCCCGACGCGGCCGGTGGAGGCGAGCGAGGCCGGGCGGGCCGTGACCGCGACCGTGACTGGGAACCGCGGCCTGACCGTGGAAGAGCCGCTGATCTTCGAACAGGACAATCCCGGGGCGGTCGGGGTCGACCTGCCCGAGCCGCCGCACGTGCGGTGCCGTCTGGGCGCGGTCCGGCCGCGCGGGCGGATCGGGCTGCCGAGCCTTTCGGAGCCCCAGGTCGTGCGGCACTACACGCGCCTGAGTACTCGGAACATGGGCATCGACACGACCATGTATCCGCTGGGCTCGTGCACCATGAAGCACAATCCCCGGCTTAACGAGAAGATGGCGAGGCTTCCCGGCTTTGCCGATCTGCACCCGATGCAGCCGATGGATACGGTCCAGGGCGCCCTGGAGCTGATCGACCAGTTGGCCCACTGGCTGAAGGCGCTGACCGGTATGCCGGCCGTGGCGATGACGCCGGCGGCGGGCGCCCATGGCGAGCTGTGCGGCATGATGGCGATCCGCTCCGCCCTCGAGGACCGCAACGACCCGCGCCGGCGTGTCCTGGTGCCCGAATCGGCTCACGGCACCAACCCGGCGACGGCGGCCGCGCTCGGCTACACGGTCGATTCGATTCCGGCGGATGCCCGGGGGCGGGTCGATCTGGAGGCGTTCAAGGCCAAGCTGGGACCGGACGTGGCGGCAATCATGCTGACCAACCCGAACACCTGCGGCCTGTTCGAAAGCGACATCGTCGCGATCGCCGAGGCGGTGCACGAGGTCGGCGCCTTCTTCTACTGCGACGGCGCCAACTTCAACGCCATCGTCGGGCGGGTGCGTCCGGGCGATCTCGGCATCGACGCCATGCACATCAACCTGCACAAGACCTTCTCGACGCCCCATGGCGGCGGCGGTCCGGGGGCGGGGCCCGTGGTCCTGTCCGAGGCGCTGGCGCCTTTCGCGCCGGTGCCGGCGGTCGTGCACGGCCCGGACGGCCGGCTCCGGCTCGTCGAACATGCCGAGGGCGATTTCGCCAAGAGCTTCGGTCGCATGAAGGGCTTCCACGGGCAGATGGGCATGTTCGTCCGGGCCCTGACCTACATCCTGAGCCACGGGGCCGACGGCCTGCGGCAGGCGTCGAGCGACGCCGTGCTCAACGCCAACTACCTGCTGGCCCGCCTGAAGGATGTGATGACGCCGTCCTTCGACGGCCCCTGCATGCACGAGGCGCTGTTCGACGACCGGTTCCTGAAGGACACGGGCGTCTCGACCCTCGATTTTGCGAAGGCGATGATCGACGAAGGCTTCCACCCGATGACCATGTATTTCCCGCTGGTCGTTCACGGGGCCATGCTGTTCGAGCCGACGGAGAGCGAATCGAAGGAGACGCTCGACGCCTTCGCCGACACGATGCGGGCGCTCGTGGAGCGGGCGAAGTCCGGGGATGCCGGGTATTTCCAGGGCGCGCCCTATCACACGCCCCGGCGCCGGCTGGACGAGACGGGGGCGGCGCGCAATCCGGTCCTGCGTTGGCAGCCGGACATGCCGGCCCGGGAGGCGGCGGAGTAGGGGGCGGGAGACCCGCGACACGGAAGGAAGAAGGCCCGGATGCCATGGCGTCCGGGCCTTCTTCTTTGGACTATTCCCCGGCGGCCCCTGACGATGCCTTGCGCTTTCGTGCCCGGCGCGCGGCCAGCAGGTTCAGCGTTTCGACCAGGATCGAGAAGGCGATCGCGAAATAGAGATAGCCGCGCGGGATATGGAAGTGCAGGCCGTCCGCGATCAGCGCCACGCCGATCAGCAGCAGGAAGGAAAGGGCCAGCATCTTCACGGTCTTGTGGCGGTTGACGAAGGCGCTGAGCGGTTCGGCGGCCAGGAGCATGATCGTGATGGCGATGACGACCGCCGTGATCATGATCGGGAGCTGGTCCGTCATGCCGATCGCGGTCAGCACCGAGTCCAGCGAGAAGACGATGTCCAGAAGGACGATCTGGGTGATCACATTGGCGAAGCCGGCCTGCCGTGCTTCGGGCGCGCCGTGCTCGTCCTCGCCCTCCAATGCGAGGTGGATCTCTGTCGTCGCCTTATAGAGCAGGAAGGTGCCGCCGCCGATCAGGATCAGGTCCCGCCACGAGAACTGAAGCTCCATCAGCGTGACTATCGGACGGGTGAGACCGATGATCCAGACGATGCTGAACAGGAGGGCGATCCGGGCCAGAAGCGCCAGCCCCAGGCCGATCCGACGGGCCAGCTTCTGCTGCCCTTCGGGCAGACGGCTCGAGATGATCGACAGGAAGATGACGTTGTCGATGCCGAGAACGATCTCGAGCACGGAAAGGGTAAGGAGGCTTGCCCAGGCTTCCGGGCTGGTCAACAGGTCGAGCATCTGCGTTGGCTGCCGCGTTGTGACCGGCTTCGACGAAGCCATGTGACTGAAGAACGTTTCGCTGCCGCCGAAGGCTGCGATGGGCGTCGGCGGCCGCGCGAGGTGTGTTCTCCGCGCAACAAATCCCAAAATAATCCGATCTCGGATCAATTGCCGCCTTGAAGGAAAGAGTTGCGTTGGCGATGATCGCGACCTTACCCACCCACAGCCGCGGAGGACGACCATGACCTACCGATCCGTCCATGCGGTCCTTTCGGTGCGCTCGGCCCGAGGACGCGTCCGTGGCTCGCTTTTCTGGCGGGGTGCTTCCAGCCCGGGATAGGCATCCCGCAGCTTCCGGAAGGGTGAAAGGCCTGATTGGCCGCCGCCGGTCCCGGTGCGGACCGTTCTGACCGTTTCCTCCGATTTGCCGAACGCCCGGCCGGGCACGCGTCCCGTCGTCGGCGCGCGTGCTCGCCTGCCGCAGCGTGCGGGATGGGGCCCTGCCGAGCCGTCCCGTCCTCATTTCAAGCGTCAGCAAGAGGAAGAGCCGATGCTCAAAAGCCCGAGAAATGCCTTTTCCATCCTCCGCAGCACCGCGGCGCCGTCGAGAGTCACGGCGGTCATCCGCACGCTTGGCCGCGCCGTCGCCGGCTGGCGACGCCGGCGCCGGTCGGGGCGCGGCGTCGACCATCTGAGCGAGTATCTGAGGCGGGATATCGGCCTCGGACCATAGGGTGGCATCTGCGGTGGAACGGCGGATGCCGCCGTCCGGGAAGGGCGCGGCCCAAGAGAAAGGGCCGCCGGCGAATGCCGACGGCCCTTTTTCTCTTTCCGATCGCTTGCGGACCCGATGGCCGTCGTCGGACCTAGTGCAGCTTGCCGGGCAGTTCCTCGATCGACTTGTCGACGAGGGCGCTTGCCTGCTCCTGTCCCAGCCTCGCCGTGATCACCTGCCGAGCCGCGGCAACGGCCACGTCCACGGCAATGCCGCGCACTTCGGCCAGGGCAGCGGCTTCGGCCTGCTGGATCCGATCCATCGCCTGCGCCTCGCGGCGCTTCAGCATGTCCTCGAGATCCTGGGCCGCCTTGGCTTTCAGCCGTTCGGCCTCCTGGCGGGCGTGCGCGACGATCTCCTCGGCCTCGGCCATGGCGTCGCGCTGGCGGCGCTGAATGTTGGCGAGGGCCGCCTGGGCTTCCTCGCGCAGGCGCTGGGCCTCCTCCAGCTCGGTCCGGATCCGGTCGGCCCGCGCGTCCAGGGCCGCCAGGATCGCCCGCTTTGCGGGGCGGAACGCAATGGCGATCAGGATCGCAAGTGCGACGACAAGCCAGATCTCGGCGGCCACGCCGTGCGCTTCCTCTTCATGGACGGCGTCCACGATCGGTTCGCCGGGCGGGAGGGCGGAAACTCCGTCCTGCTGGGCGCCGGCGGCGTCCGGCGTCGCCGCGGCCACGACGAAGCTTTCGCCGTCGGCCAGGGCCGTGATCTGCTGTTCGGACAGCATTCTAGGCGGCTCCCTTCAGCTCGGTGTCGACGCTCTGCGCAAGCTCCTCCTCGGCCGGAGCAACACCGATCAGCTTGGTGGTGATGTCGCCGGCCAGCTCGACCGCGATGCTGCGGACCTGGGCCTTGGCCTCGTCCTTCGCCTTGAAGATCCGCGCCTCGGCGGCGTCGGTCTTCTTGGTCAGCTCGGCCAGGAAGGCCGCCTGCTGCTTGGACGAAGCCTCGGCGATCTCCTGGGTCGCCTGGGCGATGACGGCACCCGCTTCGGCACGCGCCTTGGCAAGGGCCGCCTCATACTGTTCGACCACGGCGTCGGCCTCCTTCTTGAGGCTGGCGGCGCGTTCGAGATCGTCGGCGATGCGCTCGGACCGCTCCTCCAGCACCTCGGCGATGCGCGGAAGGGCCACGCGCGCCATCAGCACGTAGAGGGCGACGAAACAGACCGCCAACCAGAACAGCTGACTGGCAAAGGTCGAAGGATCGAATTGCGGCATCGGGCACTCCTCAAGGGGCCGGCGGGCAAGCGCCGGCCCTCAATGTCCGCGGCGCGCCGCCTTAGCCGAACAGCGAGATCAGGGCGACGATGAGGGCGAACAGCGCGATGGCTTCGGTGACCGCAAAGCCGATCCAGATGTTCGCGCCGATGTCGTCCTTCGAGGCCGGGTTGCGGGACAGCGCCGTGATGTAGCTGGACCACACATTGCCCACGCCGATGCCGGCACCGATCATGCCGATGGCCGCCAGGCCGGCGCCGACGAACTTAGCAGCTTCGAGTTCCATCGTCCTTAGTCCTTCCTTGGGATGATTGGATGGTTGATTGGGTGGAAGAGGGCAGCCGCGCCGCGCCTTAGTGCAGGTGCAGCGCGTCGTGCAGGTAGACGCAGGTCAGAATGGCGAAGACATACGCCTGGATGATCGCGATCATGAACTCGAGGCCGGTGATGGCGACGAGGCCGAGGATCGGCAGAACGCCGAAGACCCCGAGCAGCGCGACGAATCCGGCGATCACCTTCAGGATCACGTGGCCGACCGTCATGTTGGCGAACAGTCGGACCGACAGGCTGACCGGACGCGAGAGATAGGACACCAGTTCGACCGGAACCAGGATGATCGCGGTCCACAGCGGCGCCCCCGGCGGGAAGAAAAGCTGGAGGAAATGGGTGCCGTGACGCGCGATGCCGATGACCGTGGTGCCGATGAAAATCACGGCGGCAAGGCCGAAGGTGACGATGATGTGGCTGGTGAAGGTGAACGCCCCGGGAATCAGGCCCAGGAGGTTGCCGACCAGGACGAACATGAACAGCGAGAAGACGAACGGGAAATATCTGCGCCCGTCCATCCCGACATTGTCGCGTATCATGTTGGCGATGACCTCGTAACTCATCTCGGCCATCGATTGGAGGCGGGTGGGTACGAGCGCGCGCCCCCGCATGCTGGTCACGAGGAACGTCGTGATGACCACGACGGCGATCACCATGAACAGCGAAGAGTTGGTGAACGAAAGGTCCAGATCGCCCACCCGGATGGGAACGATCGGCTTAATCTCGAACTGCTCTAGCGGACCCGCCACGCGGCCTCTCCCCGGTCTGTCGCCTAATCCGGTTGAACCCCGGCCGCCGATGGCGGCCCTGACATCTGCCTCGATCCGGCGGCCGGCCTATTTTCCGCCAGCCGCCTTGCGTTCCCTTGCCCGACGGTCGATCTCCTGGCCGACACGGTAGACGTTCAGGAAACCCGCCGCCGAGCCCACCAGGAAAAACACGATCAGCAGCCACGGTGCCGTACCGAGCCAGCGATCCAGCACGATGCCGATCCCCGTCCCGACAGCGACCGCTGCCGCCAATTCGACCGCGATGCGCAGCCCGGCCGACATGCCTTCCGATCTTGCACCGTCATGGGCACCGGCTCCGCCGCTCCGTTCCCGGTGTCGCGCTTGTGCAGCGCGCAGCCGGGCCTCGAAACTGTCCGGGTGATCCGGACCCTGGCGGTCGTCCTTGCTCACAATGACGGGAAAACCTCAGCGTTCTGGCCGTACCCGCAACCTCAGGCGCGCGCAACTTAGTGAGGAGCGACAGTCCGTGTCAAGTTTCCGGGGTGAGTGAGGGAAAAGGTCGCGCCTTTGCCGTCGTCGCCCGGGGCCGCGGAGGCGGATCAGACCAGGGTGAAGGAGGTCTGGCGAAGCGCCTCGGCGCGCTCCAGGTCGACCGAGACCAGCTGGCTCACGCCCCGCTCCAGCATGGTGACGCCGAACAGGCGGTCGGCCCGGGCCATGGTCATCCGGTGATGGGTGATGACGAGGAAGCGCGTCACCTCGTCCCGGGCGAGTTCCTCCAACATGGTGCAGAAGCGGTCGACATTGGCGTCGTCCAGCGGCGCATCGACCTCGTCCAGCACGCAGATCGGGGCGGGATTCGTCAGGAACACGCCGAACAGCAGCGATACCGCGGTCAGCGCCTGCTCGCCCCCGGACAGGAGCGAGAGATGCTGGAGGCGCTTGCCGGGCGGACTTGCGAAGATCTCGAGCCCGGCGTTCAGCGGATCCTCCGTGTCGGTCAGCTTCAGTTCGGCCTTGCCGCCGCCGAACAGGCGGACGAACAGCCTGCGGAAATGGCCGTCGACCACCTCGAAGGCCGCCAGCAGCCGTTCCCGCGCCTCGCGGTTCAGGCTGGCGATGCCCTGGCGCAGCCGTTCGATGGCGGCGATCAGGTCGTCGCGCTCCGCGTGCATGGTCCGGATCTGGGTTTCCAGCTCCTCCGCCTCGATCTCGGCGCGCAGGTTGACCGGTCCCATCCCGTCCCGCTCCCGCATCAGCCGCTCCAGTCGCTCCTCCACCTCGCGGGCGTCGGGGAGAGGTGCCTCTGGATCCAGCTCCGCGATGGCGGCGAGCTCCTCGGGAGAGCATGACAGCCTCTCGGTGATTCGTTCGCGGATGCCTTCCAGCGCCGTCATCGCGGCCCGGACTTCCGCCTCGCCGCGGACACGGTTCTCCCGGGCTTCGGCCAGCCCCGTCTCAGCGGCCTTCAGGGCCTGCTCGGCGGAGGCAAGCCGCGCCTCGCCGGTCGCCAGCAGGTCGGCCGCTTCCTTGCGCGTCGCTTCCGCCGCCGCGATCCGGTCGAACAGGGCCTCGCGCTGGGCGGCGATCTCCGCCGGTCTTTCGGCCAGTTCGGCCAGAAGCTCCTTCGTCTCCTCGGTGCGCGCATCCAGCTCCGCCAGCCGGTCCCGGGTACCGGCGGCGCGCTCGTGCCAGGAGGCCACCTCCCGTTCGATCGCGGCAAGGCGCTGGCGTCTCGCCGCGGCCTCGCGGCGCAGGCCGTCGAGCGCGTTCCTCGCCGCGGCATGGGCGCTGCGGCGCTCGGCCAGGGTGGAGCGGAGCGCCGCCTGTTTCTCGCGCTGCGCGGCCGTGTCCGGAAGGGCCTCGATGGCGGCCAGTGTTTCGGCCAGCTCGACCGCCGCTTCCTCCTGGTCGGTCTCGGCCCGCTCCAGGCTCTCCGTCAGCCCGGCGAGGCGCGACTGGCGCGCCGCCGCCGCCTGGGCCAGCCTGCCCTGGCGTTCGCGGGCCTGGGTCAGGCGGGCGAAGGCGTCCTGAACCGTCTGCCGGGCCGCCCGCTCCTGCTGCTCGCCTTCCGCGGCGGCCTCCGAAGCGGCCTCCAGCCGTTCGGCCGCGATGGCCGCGGCCGCGGCCGCGGCCTCGATCTCGCTCTGCAATTCGGCCAGCCGGTTGCGCTGCTGCAGACGCGCCGCGGCGGCCGTGGGGGCGCCGGCCGCAGAGACCAGCCCGTCCCAGCGCCATTGCCCGCCATCCATCGAGACCAGCTGCTGGCCGGGCCTGAGCCCGGGCGCGAGAGCCGCGCCCGTTGCCGAATCGGCGACCACGCCGATATGCGCCAGCCGCCGCGCCAGGACCTCCGGCGCGTCGACCCTGGCGGCCAGGGGCTCCGCCCCTTCCGGAAGCGGCGCCGCGTCGACCGGGGGCAGGGGCCGCCAATGCACAGGGGCGGCCGGATCGACCGCCGCCTCCACGTCGTCGCCGAGCGCCGCGCCGAAGGCCGTCTCGTATCCCTTGGCGACGCGAACCTCGTCGAGGAGCGGCGGGAATCCGTCCTGGCGGCTCACGCGCAGGACCCGGTTCAAGGCGTCCGACTCGGCCTTGAGGCCGGCCAGTTCGGCCTCTGCCGTCTGCACGGCCTGCCGGGCCGCGGCAACCGCCGCCTCCAGGGCCGGACGCCGGGTCTCCGCCGCCTCGGCGGCGGCGCGGGCGGCCTCCAGCGCCGTTTCCGCGGCGGCGACCTCCATTTCGGCTTCCGCGAAGTCCGGCTCGGCCGCGATCTCCTGCTCCAGCGCCTCCTTCTGCTGGCGGGCCTCTGCCGTACGCCGCGACAGGGCGGCGAGGCGGCTTTCCAACTCGCCGGCGCGGCGCAGCAGCGCCTGGCGCTGGGCTTCGCCGGCGGCCACCGTCTCCGTCAGCTCGGCCAGCTCGTTCTCGAGCGCCTCGATCGCCGTCTCCGCCGCCTCCAGCGCGGTCTCGGCGGCGGCCTCGGCCTCGGCCTCGCCGTCCTGCGCCGCGGCGAGGACGGCGCGCTCCTCTTCCAGGCGGCGCAGGGCGTCGGCCGCGTCGGCGGAAAGGCCATGCTCCCGCTCCAGGTCGCGCTGAATCTGCTGAAGCCGCCGTTCGGCCTCGGCCCGGGCGTCCCGGACCCGGCGCTCCTCCGCGTCCAATCCCTCCCGCGCCAGTACCAGGCGCTGGAGGGCGGCCGCCGCCTCGGTCTCGCTGCGGCGCAGCTGCGGCAGGACGGCTGCCGCCTGCGTCTGCTCGGTGGTCGCCCGGGTGACCGCCAGCATGTGCTCGCGCACCTGCTCCTCGTTCTCGGCGTAGCGGCGGCGCGCATCGGCCAGGGCTGCTTCCGTGGCGATCCAGCGCAGATGCAGGACCACCGCCTCGGTGCGGCGGATCCGTTCCGAGAGATTGCGGTAACGGGCAGCCTGCCGGGCCTGCCGCTGCAGGCCGGAGAGCTGCGTTTCCATGGCCCCGACCACGTCCTGGAGCCGGGTCAGGTTCTCCTCGGCGGCCCGGAGGCGGAGCTCCGCCTCGTGCCGGCGGCTGTGGAGGCCGGTGATCCCGGCCGCCTCCTCGAGAAGCAGCCGCCGTTCGCCCGGCCGCGCGTTGATCAGCGCGCCGACGCGGCCCTGGCTAACCAGGGCCGCGGAATTCGCGCCGGAGCCGTTGTCCTGGAACAGGATCTGGACGTCCCGGGCCCGCACCGGCTTGCCATTGATCCGGTAGTCGGAGCCGCGGCCGCGCTCGATGCGGCGACAGACCTCCAGCTCGTCGGACTGGTTGAAGCCGGCGGGCGCGGTCCGTCCGCTATTGTCGACCAGCAGCGTGACTTCCGCCAGGTTCCGTGGCGGCCGGTTGGCGGTCCCGCCGAAGATCACGTCGTCCATCTCGGCGCCGCGCATGCGCTTCGCCGAAGTCTCGCCCATGACCCAGCGAAGGGCCTCGACCAGGTTCGACTTGCCGCAGCCGTTGGGACCGACAATGCCGGTAATTCCCCGTTCGATCTCCAGCTCTGCCGGATCGACGAAGGACTTGAACCCCGAGAGGCGAAGCTTCGTGAACTTCAAGTCGGAACCTGGGCGTCTGGCCGGATCAGCCGGCGTCCTCTATCGCCCGGGCGAACTCCTCGATCGGGCGGGCGCCGACGATGACCTCCTCGCCGATGACGAAGGTGGGGGTGGAGTTCACGCCGTATTGCTGCTGGCCGGTCTGGGCGACGCCGATGATCCGGTTGGCCATGGCCTCGTCGGCCATGCAGGCGTCGATCGTCTCCTGGTTGAGCCCGGCCATGCGGCCGATCTGGCCCAGCGCCGCGACGGGATCGGACGCCGAGGCCCATTGCCGCTGCTGCTGGAAGATCACGCCCGCCATGTTGAAGTACTGCTCCTCGGCGACGCAGCGCAGCAGAAGCCCGGCGCGCAGATCGACCTGGTTCAACGGGAACTGCCGGAAGACCAGCTTCGCCCGGCCCGTGTCGATGAAGCGGGATTTCAGCTCCGGCAGGGTGTCCGTGTGGAAGGAAGCGCAATGGGGGCAGGTGAAGGACGCGTATTCGAAGATCGTCACCGGCGCGTCGGGATCGCCCAGCACCCGGTCGAACTCCGTGACCCCGGAGCTGCCTTCCTGGGCCCGCGCACCGGCGCCGCGGCCGAAGGGAACGATGCCCGGTCCAAGAAGGACGACGCCGGCGGCTGCCCCAATCAGTAGCGTCCTACGAAGCACGATGGTCTCCTATCCACAAGATGTTGATGAGTATACGCGGCGGCCGGAGGACCCGGCAAGCTGCGCCGGAAGGATCGGTTGCGGCCCGGTCACGACCGGTTCGCCTTCCGGTAGATCGATCGGCCGAGCTGGGCTAGGCGCGCCCTCAGCTCCGGATCGTCGATGGCCGCCAGCGCCTGGTCCAGGTCGCTCTCCTCCGTCGGTGAAAGCGGGCGGGGCGGCCGGCGGGGGCTTCGCTTGGGCGGCGCCTGGACCAGCTTGATGCGGTCGAGCGCGCGGTATCCGAAATAGCCGTTGACGCGGTCCAGGATCCGGGGCGTGTCGTGCTGGATCTCCAGGGCATCGGCCGGATCGGCCCGCAGAGTCAGGGTGCCGCCGTCGCGACGTCCCTTCGGAAAGGACAGGCCGTACGGAAGCGCGCGCCCGGCGGGACCATCGCCCGCAATCGCCGGCCAGTCGGCGATCAGCGCGCCGAGGGCGGCATGGCGCTTGCCCAGCGCCTGTCGGGCGATCGGCTGGACGATGGCGGCAAGGGCGCGCGGTCCGCTCACGGGACGGCTCCCCGCCGTGCGGTTGATGCGGGATCCGGCGGCACCGGTGGTGCGCCGGCCGGCCTTGTGGTAGACGGGCGGTCTGCGCCCGAACGCCCGAACATGCCCGACAGCATCCAGCTTCCCTTCGATCCTTCCGACCTGCAGCGCCGCCTGATCGGCTGGTACGACCGGCACCGTCGCGTCCTGCCCTGGCGCGCGCCGCCCGGCCGCCGGGCAGATCCCTATCACGTCTGGCTGAGCGAGGTCATGCTCCAGCAGACGACGGTGCCGACGGTCGGCGCCTATTTCCGCGCCTTCCTGGAGCGGTGGCCGACCGTCGAGGACTTGGCCGCCGCGGATCTCGACGACGTGCTGCGCGCCTGGGCCGGACTTGGCTACTATGCGCGTGCGCGAAATCTGCACAAGTGCGCGCGTGTGGTCGCGGAACGTTACCATGGCCGTTTCCCGGAAGATGAGCAGGAATTGCGGCGGCTTCCGGGCGTGGGCGACTACACCGCCGCCGCGATCGCCGCGATCGCCTTCGACATCCCGGCGGCGGTCATGGACGGGAACGTCGAACGGGTGGTGGCGCGCGTCGCCGCGATCCGGGAGCCCCTTCCGGCCGCGAAGCCGAAGCTCCGGGCCGTCGCCGCCGCGCTGACCCCGGCCGACCGGCCGGGGGACCATGCCCAGGCGATGATGGATCTGGGGGCGACGATCTGCACGCCGCGCCGTCCGAAATGCATCCTCTGCCCCTGGAACGCGGAATGCGAGGCTCGCCGGGCGGGCATCGAGGAAACCCTGCCGGCCAAGCTGCCGAAGCCGGAACGGCCGACCCGAAGGGCCATCGCCTTCTGGCTGGTCAACGGCAAGGGGGCGGTGCTGTTGCGCCGGCGGCCGGAGAAGGGGCTGCTGGGCGGCATGATGGAGGTCCCGTCGAGTCCCTGGACGGCGGCCGAGATGCCGGAGCTCGCGACCGTTCTGGACCATGCCCCGACCCGCACCGGCTGGCGCGTCCTGCCGGGCGTCGTGCGGCATACCTTCACCCATTTCCATCTGGAGCTGGCGGTCGCGGTGGGGCGCGTCGGCTACGAGCCGCCGCTGAACGGCCGCTGGGTGGCGGTGGACGCGCTGGCGGACGAGGCCCTGCCGACGGTCATGGCGAAGGTCGCGCGCCACGTGTTCGCCCATGCCGGGGCGGGGCGGGCCGCTTCCTGACGCGGGAAGCGGCGAGGCTGGGCATCAGGTCCGGACGCGCTCGATCTCGACGCCGGCGCTGGCCGCTTCGGGGAACACGTCCAGCTTTTCGACCCGGACCCGGACCGACAGGACCCGGCGGTCGGCAAGGCACTTGTCGGCCAGCCTTTCGGCCAGGGTCTCGACCAGCTTGATATGCCCGCCCGAGACGGCCTCGCGGGCGGCGCGGACCAGCGGTTCGTAGGAGACGACGCGATCCAGGTGGTCGTCCACCCTGCCTTGCTCCTCCACGGCCAGGTCCAGGTTGATCCGGACCCGCTGGGGGGCATGCTGCTCGTGCTCGTAGACGCCGATCGACGCCTTCAGGACGAGGTCGCGCACGAAAAGGTGCCGGATTCCCGGGGCGGCAATCGAGGGTGTGGCCGGGGGGCGGGTGGAGAGTACCGTCATCGGGTCAGCCCTAGCACGGGGTCGCGCGGGCATACAAGCCGCGCAGCGACGTTCATCTGCCTGTTACCGCCGGACCGGTCAGGCGCCGGCGCGCTGCTCCAGTTCGGCCCGAACCCGGTCCCGCAGCACGTCGATCGGCACCAGCTGGCCGGCTTCCGTCCGGAAATGCCAGAAGGTCCATCCGTTGCAGGAGGTTGCGCCCTGGACGGCGGCGCCGACCTGATGGATCGAGCCGCGATGGTCGCCATAGGCGGTCGTGCTGATCAGCATGCCGTCGGCGCGGATCCTGGCCGAATGCTTCAGCCGTTCGTCGACCAGCGTGTCGCCTGCGCGGAGATAGCCGCGGTCGAGCACCCAGCCGAACGGAATGCGCATGGCCTGCCGCTTCGCGGGCGTCTCCAATAGGCGCGGTTCGACCGGCCCGGAGATCCCGGCGATCCGCTCCCGGGCGAAGGCGGCGTAGGTCTCCTCCCGCTCCAGGCCGATGAAGTGACGGCCGAGCTTCTTCGCGACGGCGCCCGTGGTGCCGGTGCCGAAGAAGGGATCGAGGACGATGTCGCCGGGACGGGTGGAGGCCAGCAGCACGCGATACAGCAGCGCCTCCGGCTTCTGGGTCGGGTGCGCTTTCCGGCCGTTCTTGTCCTTCAGCCGTTCCGGCCCGCCGCAGACCGGGATCAGCCAGTCGCTGCGCATCTGAAGCCCCTCGTTGAGGTTCTTCATCGCCTCGTAGTTGAAGGTGTATTTCGCGTCCGGGGACCGCGCCGCCCAGATCATCGTCTCGTGGGCGTTCGTGAACCGCGTGCCGCGGAAATTCGGCATCGGGTTGGTCTTGATCCAGATGACGTCGTTCAGGATCCAGAAGCCCAGGTCCTGGAGGATCGACCCGACCCGGAAGATGTTGTGATAGCTGCCGATCACCCACAGGGTGCCGTCGGGCTTGAGGGCGCGCCGCGCGGCCTCCAGCCAGTCGCGGGTAAAGCGGTCATAGGCGCCCAGGCTTTCGAAACGGTCCCAGGCCTCGACCACGCCGTCGACGCGGCTGTTGTTCGGGCGCGTCAGCTCGCCGCCCAGCTGAAGGTTATAGGGCGGGTCGGCGAAGACGCAGTCGATCGACCCTTCCGGCAGGGACCGCATGATCTCGATGCAGTCGCCGACCAGGATCTGGTCGACCGGCGGGGGTTTCTGAGTTCGGGTGGGAAGGCGGACGATCTGGCTCACGGCGGCCAAAATGGCGGGTGCCCGAGTCGCCGTCAATGGGATTGTCGCGATTCTGTGCGCAGAGTCAGAGGCTTAAGGCCAGTTGTTCAGCCACCGGCGCAAAGCTCTTCCGATGTTCCGGCGTAGGACCGAGCCGGAGGAGGGCGGCCCGGTGCTCGGCCGTCCCGTAGCCGGCGTTGCGTTCCCAGCCATAGCCCGGATAGCGCAGCGCCAGATCCGCCATCTCCCGGTCCCGCGTCACCTTGGCGACGATCGAGGCGGCGGCGATCGAGAGGCTCCGGCCATCCCCGCCGACGACGCACTGCCCCGGACAGGACAGCCCCTCCGGGATCCGGTTGCCGTCGATGAGCGCCAGGTCCGGCCGGAAGGGCAGGTTCTCGAGTGCGCGGCACATGGCAAGATACGTCGCCCGAAGGATGTTGATTCGGTCTATCTCCTCGACCGAGGCCCGGCCGATGCCGACCGCGCAGCGGGCCACGATCTCCGGCAGAAGCGCCTCGCGGATCCCGGGCTTCAGCGCCTTGCTGTCGTCGATCGCGGCGGCGAGGTCGGGCGGCAGCCCTTCCGCCGGCAGGACGACGGCGGCGGCCACGACCGGTCCGGCCAGAGGTCCGCGCCCGACCTCGTCGATCCCGGCGATCCGGCGGAGGGGGGCGCCTGCGGCAATTTCCAGGGAGGTGTCGGGCATCGGGCGCTTCGGCAGAGATCCGGTTCCTGCCCCTGTCTAGCCAGGAACGGCGCGGGGCGGAAGCCCGATCAGAAAAGGGCGAGCTGGTCCCCCGCCTTCGGCGGCGGCGCGAAGCGCGAGGTGTCGAGGTCCCAGCGCCTTTCGTTCAGGCCGAGCCTGGCGCAGGCCCGGTGGAAGCGGGCCTGCAGAAGCTGCGCCAGAACGCCTTCGCCCCGCATCCTCTTCCCGAAGGTCGCGTCGTAGATCTTTCCGCCCCGGCTCTGCCGCATCAGGCTCAGGACCCGGGCGGCACGGTCGGGCGCATGGGCGTGCAGCCATTCCTCGAACAGGTCCTTGATCTCCAGCGGCAGGCGCAGCAGCACGTAGCCGGCATTGACCGCGCCCGCGTCCCTCGCGGCCGCCAGGATGCGCTCCAGCTCGTGGTCGTTGAGACCGGGGATCACCGGCGCCGACAGGACCGCGACCGGGATACCGGCGGCCGTCAGCCTGCGGATCGTGTCGAGCCGGCGGGCGGGCGTGGCGGCGCGCGGCTCCATCCGGCGGGCAAGGTCGCGGTCGAGCGTGGTCACCGAGACGGAGACCTGGACCAGCCCCTTCTCGGCCATGGGCGCCAGGATGTCGATGTCGCGCGCGACCAGCGCCGACTTCGTGATGATCCCGGCCGGATGATTGAAATCCCTCAGCACTTCCAGGATCCTCCGGGTCAGCCTCAGCTCCCGTTCGACCGGCTGGTAGGGATCGGTGTTCGTCCCGACCGCGATGGTCCGCGGCTGGTAGCCCTTCGCCCTCAGCTCCCGCTCGAGAAGAGCGGGGGCGTCGGGCTTGTAGAAAAGGCGGGTCTCGAAATCGAGGCCGGCCGACAGCCCCCAATAGGCATGGGTCGGCCGGGCGAAGCAGTAGATGCAGCCGTGCTCGCACCCCCGATAGGGGTTGATCGAACGGTCGAAGGGCACGTCCGGCGAGGCGTTGCGGGTGATGATCGTCCGCGTCGCGTCGATGGCGAGCGTCGTCTTCAGCGGCGGCGGATCGTCCTCCGGCCCGCCACCGGTCCCGCTGCCCGGCCAGCCGTCGTCGAAGCTCTCGTAGGCGTGCGCCTCGAACCTGCCGCTGCGGTTGGTGACGGCCCCGCGGCCCTTGATCGGAAGCTCAGGCATGAGGCCATAATAGACCGGGAGCGAGAACAAATAAAGAACATCGGCGCGCTGCCCGCCGAACGTGGGGCGCCCGTCCGCAAGGAATGTCGGCTTCGGCGGAAAGTGATGCCCGGTGACCCTGGGAAAATCGTTTCCCATCGGTAGCGGCGCGTGCCGTCTCGTGGCGCCGACCCGGGCCGCAGGACGGGGGGCGCAACGCCTATGACGACCGAAGGAGATCCATGCCCGAACCTTCCCGGAAAGCCGATCCCTCCGTCCCGTCCGAGGCCGAGGCGTTCTATGTCGAGAGCCTGCGCCATCTGAAGAAGTCGGGCGTCCCGTTCCTGGTCGCCGGGACCTATGCGGTCAATGCCCATACCGGGCTCGATCGGTCGACCAAGGATCTGGACGTCTTCTGCCGGCCGGGGGACTACCCGCGGGTGCTCGCGCTGTTCCGCCGGCTGGGCTTCGAGACGGAAGTCGAGGACGAGCGCTGGATCGCCAAGGTCTGGCGGGGCGAATATTTCTTCGACGTCATCTTCAATTCCACGAACGCGATCGCCCCCGTCAACGAGCACTGGTTCGAGGCGCCCGAAACGGCCCGGATCCACGGCATCGAGGTCCCGATCCTGGGCCCGACCGAGCTGATCTGGTCGAAAGCCTTCATCCAGGACCGCTCACGCTACGACGGCGCCGACATCGCCCACGTCATCCTGAAGCAGCACGCGCTGATCGATTGGCAGCGCCTGCTGTCCTACATGGACCAGTACTGGGAGGTGCTGCTGGTGCACGTCCTGAACTTCCGGTTCATCTATCCGACGGAACGGGATCTCGTCCCCCGCTGGCTGGTCGACGAACTCGTGACCCGGCTGAAGGACCATGCGGACCTGCCGGCGCCCAACGTCAAGGTCTGCCGGGGGCGCCTGTTTTCCCGCAGCGATTACGTCGCCGACATCACCGAGTGGGGATTCGCCGATGTGGTGGGTGAAGGAGAGCGACGCGAATGAGTGAGAACGGAAAGACCGTCGTCGCCGGGATCGGCGATCTGCATGTGGCCGAGCACGCGCCCTCCGCCTGCCGGGAGCTGTTTTCCGAGATCTCGTCCAACGCGGATGTGCTGGCGCTGTGCGGCGACCTGACCAATCTGGGCACGCTGCGGGAGGCGGAGATCCTGGCCGAGGATCTGAGGTTCTGCACCATTCCGACGGTCGCCGTCCTGGGCAACCACGATTTCGAGAGCGGCCAGGAACGGCAGGTGGCGGAAATCCTGCGCCAGGCGGGGGTCTGCTTTCTGGGCGACCAGGTGCATGAAGTCGACGGCGTCGCTTTCGCGGGCGTGAAGGGCTTCGCCGGCGGATTCGACGGGCGCATGCTGGCCGCCTTCGGGGAGGGTGCGATCAAGAGCTTCGTCGGCGAGGCGATCAACGAGGCGATGCGCCTCGAGACAGCGCTCCAGACCCTGGACAGCGACCGCGTCGTCGTTGTCCTGCATTATGCCCCGATCGCGGCGACGGTGGAGGGCGAGCCGAGGGAGCTCTTCCCCTTCCTCGGATCCTCGCGGCTGGCCGAGACGATCGACCGCTTCAATGTCCGGGCCGTGCTGCACGGCCATGCCCATCACGGCAGCTTTGCCGGCCAGACGCCTCGCGGCATTCCCGTCTACAACTGCGCGAAGACGGTGCCGAAGGAGGGCGGGCGGTCTTACGCCCTGATCGAGGTCTGAGGAGAGGCCTCAGCCCGGCAGATGCTCCTTCAGCCGCGGCAGGAGCTCCACGAAATTGCAGGGGCGGTGGCGGTAGTCGAGCTGGTATTTCAGGATGCCGTCCCAGCCGTCCCGGCAGGCCCCGGGCGAGCCGGGCAGGGCGAAGAGATAGGTCCCCCCGGCGACGCCGGCCGTCGCCCGGCTCTGCAGCGAGGAGGTTCCGATCTTCTCGTAGCTCAGCATCCGGAACAGCTCGCCGAAGCCGGCGATCTCCTTCTCCCAGACGGCGGCGAAGGCTTCCGGCGTGACGTCCCGGCCGGTGACGCCGGTGCCGCCGGTGGAGATCACGACCTCGACCTCCGGGTCGGCGATCCAGGCGCGGAGCTGCCCGGTGATCGCCTCGATGTCGTCCTTCACGATGCGCCGGTCGGCGAGCACGTGCCCGGCCGAGGTCAGCCTTTCGACTAGGGTGTCGCCGGAGGTGTCGGTCTCCGGGGTCCGGGTGTCCGAAACCGTCATGACGGCGATTCGGACCGGAACGAAGGGTCGGGTCTCGTCGATGCGTGCCATGGGATCAGCCCTCCGGTCGGATGCGCACGGGCCGGCATATTAGGGCCGCCGGCGCCCGCCGCAAGCGGCGGTTCCGGTCGCTTGCCTCACAACCCCAGCTCGTCCATCCGCTTGCGGATCTCCAGGAGGTCGCGCCACGCCTCCCGCTTCAGGGCCGGCTGGCGCAGCAGATAGGCGGGATGGAAGATCGCCATGGCCGGCACCGGATGCGCCAGGCCGGAAACGACGAGCTCGTTCCAGCGGCCGCGCAGGCGCGTGATGCCCTGCTCGGTCCCGAGAAGGGCCTTCGCCGACGTGCCGCCCGCCATGATCAGGATGCGCGGCGCCTTGAGTGCGATGTGGCGTTCGACGAAGGGCAGGCAGACGGCGATCTCTCCCGTGGACGGCGTGCGGTTGCCGGGCGGCCGCCAGGGCAGGATATTGGTGATGTAGGCGGTCGTCCGGTCGAGCCCGATGGCCGCCAGCATGCGGTCGAGAAGCTGGCCCGCCGGGCCGACGAAGGGCTTGCCCTGGCGGTCCTCCTCCGAGCCGGGGGCTTCGCCGACGATCATGACGGGCGCCTCGGGATTGCCGTCGGCGAAGACGAGGTTCGTCGCCGTCCGCTTCAGCGCGCAGCCCTCGAAGGCCTGGATGGCCGCGGCCAGGGCCGGCAGGTCGGCGGCCTTGGCGGCAGCCGCCCGGGCATCGGCGGTCGCCGCGTCGCTGCCCTGGACCCGGGGCGCGGAGGGGGCCGGGCGCGGCGTCTGGCGGGCCGCGCCCTCGCCTGCAGGAGCGGGAGGCGGAGGCTCCGGCCGCTCGCGGACCGGCGGCTGCAGGGCCGTGAGGTCGACCGGCATCTCGGCAACCGTTTCGTCCACGCCCATTTCGCCGTACCAGGCGAGGATCGCGGCTAGCTGCTCTAACTGTTGCAGGGCGGGCTCAGTCATGGTTGAAGGCTAGCACGGCAGCGGTCGTCCGCCCAACGGCCGTTCGGGTTGTGGCAGCGACAGCGGGAACGAAAACGACAACGAAGGGGGAAGGCCGAATGGAACGGGAATCGATGGAGTACGACGTCGTCATCGTCGGCGCCGGACCGTCGGGCCTGTCGGCTGCGATACGCCTGAAGCAACTTGCAACGGAAGCCGGACGCGAGGTCAGCGTCTGCGTCCTGGAAAAGGGATCGGAGGTCGGGGCGCACATCCTGTCGGGGGCGGTCCTCGAACCCCGGGCTCTCAACGAGCTGTTCCCCGATTGGAAGGAGCGCGGCGCGCCGCTCAATACCCCGGTCACCCAGGACGAATTCCATCTGTTCACGGCCGTGAGTTCCTTCCGGATTCCGGGTTTCGCGCTGCCGAAGGAACTGCACAACGACGGCAACTACATCATCAGCCTGGGCAATCTGTGCCGCTGGCTGGCGCGGCAGGCGGAGGATCTGGGCGTCGAGATCTATCCCGGCTTCGCCGCGGCGGAGGTGCTCTACCATGAGGACGGTTCGGTCAAGGGGGTGGCCACGGGCGACATGGGCATCGGCCGCGACGGCGAAAAGACGGCGGCCTACACTCCGGGCATGGAGCTTCACGCCAAGTACACGCTGATCGCCGAGGGCGTGCGCGGCTCGCTCGCCAAGCAGCTCATGGAGCGCTTCGACCTGCGGCGCGACTGCGACCCGCAGACCTTCGGGCTGGGCATCAAGGAGCTGTGGGAGATCGACCCGGCGCGTCACCGCCAGGGCCTGGTGCTGCACGGCTTCGGCTGGCCGCTCGATCACCGCACCTATGGCGGTGGCTTCATGTATCACCTGGAGAACAACCAGGTTTACATCGGCTATGTCGTCGGGCTGGACTACAGCAACCCCTATCTTTCGCCCTTCGAGGAGTTCAACCGCTTCAAGACCCATCCGCTGATCGCGCCCTATTTCGAGGGCGGGCGGCGCATCAGCTACGGCGCGCGCGCGATCAACGAGGGCGGGCTGCAGTCGGTGCCGAAGCTGACCTTCCCGGGCGGCGCCCTGATCGGCTGCTCGGCCGGCTTCGTCAACGTGCCCAAGATCAAGGGCAACCACACCGCCATGAAGACCGGCATGCTGGCGGCGGAGGCGGCTTTCGCCGCCCTGGCCGAGGGGCGGGAAGGGCGGGACGAGCTCACCGCCTATGCGGAAGCCTTCCGCAAGAGCTGGGTTTATGAGGAGCTGCGGGCCGTGCGCAACAGCCGTCCCGCGTTCCGCTGGGGCCTTCTGCCGGGCACGCTCTACAGCGGGCTCGAGTTGTGGCTGCGCGGCCGGACGCCGTGGACGCTCCGTCACCGCCACGCCGACCACGAGACCCTGCGCCCGGCCGCGGAGGCGAAGCGGATCGACTATCCGAAGCCGGACGGCGTGCTCACCTTTGACCGGCTGTCCTCGGTCTTCCTGTCGAACACCAATCACGAGGAGAACCAGCCGTCGCATCTCAAGCTCAAGGATCCGGAGATCCCGATCGCACGGAACCTGCCCCTCTATGACGAGCCCGCGCAGCGCTACTGTCCGGCCGGCGTCTACGAGGTCGTGCGCGATGCCGACGGCGGCAATCCGCGATTCGTGATCAACGCCCAGAACTGCGTCCACTGCAAGACGTGCGACATCAAGGATCCGGCCCAAAATATCGTCTGGACGGTGCCGGAAGGCGGCGGAGGCCCCAACTATCCGAACATGTAGGCGGGGCACCCTGGTGCGCGGGGACCGTTTCTGTTGCATGTGCCGCTTCGTGCGGCGCAGGCTTCCCGCGGGACGCCTCGATACGAGAAGACTGATATGGCATCTGGACTGACCACCCTTCACGCGCCGCTGACGGGCCTCGCCGTCGTCCTCGCTCTTGCGTGCGGCGGGCCGGCGCGTGCGGAGGCGCCTGTCGGGCAGGCCGAGCCTGCGCGCCTGCCGGAGGCCGGGAGCACCGTCGGCGCCTATCTTGCCTCGAACTTCGCCTTCTCGCACAACGACCTCGAATCGGCGGCCCGCCTGATGAAGGTCGTGCTGGACCAGGATCCGCAGAACATGCGGCTCCTGCGCCGGACCTTCGTCATGGCGCTGGGCGGCGGCGACCTCGAGCTTGCGACGACGCTCGCCGACCGCGTGCTGGCCTCGGAACCGTCCGATCAGCTGGCGGGCCTCGTTCTTGCCCTCGACGACGTCAAGGTCGGGCGGCTCGAGCCTGCCCTCGACCGCCTCTCGTCGCTGGGGCGGGACGGCGTCGCCCGTTTCGTTCTCCCCATCATCGAGGCCTGGCTCAGGATCGGGACCGGCGACCGGGATGGTGCGGTCGCAGCGCTCCAGGCGGAGATGGAGACGCCCGGATTCGCGCCGCTCGCGCTTCTGCACAAGGGGCTTGTCCTGGACTGGGCGGGCGACCTGCCGGCGGCGCGGGAAGCCTATGAGGCAGCGCTGCAGCAGGGGGTCTCGGTCCAGCTCGTCCAGGCGCTGGGGTCGCTTTACGAACGCGTCGGCGAAAGGGACGAGGCCCATGCCCTCTACGCCCGCTACCTGACCGGCAATCCCGAGAACATCATGCTGGAGCCGGCGCTGACCCGCCTCGACGCAGGTGGCGAGGCGCGGCCGCTGATAGGATCGCCGGCCGAGGGCATCGCCGAGGGACTGTTCCAGATCTCCTCCGCCCTCATCCAGGAGAATGCGGGCGATCTCTCGCTCGCCTATCTGCAGATGGCCCTCCATGTGCAGCCGGATCATGCCCTTGCCGGGGTGATGCTGGGCGACCTCCTGGCCTCGCGCGGGGAGCTCCAGAAGGCGCTGGACGCCTATGAGAATGTGCCCTCGGCCTCCCCGGTATCCTGGGTGGCGCGGCTCAATTCCGCGCGCGTCCTGCACGAACTTGGGCGCCCGGACGAGGCGGCCGAGCTGTTGAGCGCCATGGCGGAGGAGCGGCCGGACCGCAGCGATCCGCTGATCGCGCTCGGCGATCTCTACCGCCAGGAGGAACGCTTCGTCGAGGCGATCGAGGCCTATGACCGGGCCGCCGAACGCAGCCCTGCGCTCCTGGATTCCGACTGGAGCTTCTCCTATCGCCGGGGCATCGCGCTGGAGCGCGCCAAGCGGTGGGAGCGGGCGGAGGCCGATCTCCGCCGCGCGGTCGAACTCAACCCCGATCATGCCCATGCGCTGAACTATCTGGGATATTCCTGGATCGACCGGGGCGAGAACCTGGCGCAGGCCCAGGCGATGATCGAGAAGGCCGTGTCGCTGATGCCGGAGGACGGCTACATCATCGACAGCCTGGGCTGGGCCTATTACCGCACCGGCCAGTTCGATCGCGCCGTCGAGACGCTGGAGCGGGCCGCGTCGTTGCAGCCGCAGGACCCGGTGATCAACGACCATCTGGGCGACGCCTATGCCATGGTCGGACGGCAATACGAGGCGGTCTACCAGTGGCGCCGCGCTCTTGCGCTGACCGACCCCAAGGACAGCGACCTGATCGTCGCAATCGAAAAGAAGCTGGCCCACGGCCTTGTCCCTCCCGGGGAGAGGGTCGGCCGGGGCGAGGCCGCCGCGCGCCCGACGGACACCCAGCCGGAGTAGCCGCCATACCGCCCGAACCTGTCCGCGCCGGGGTCGAGCGCGCCCCGGCCAAGTTGAACCTGTACCTGCATGTCGTCGGACGCCGGGCCGACGGTTATCACCTGCTCGACAGCCTGGTCGCCTTCGCCGATATCGGCGACGAGATCGAGGTCATGCCCGCCGACCGGCTGAGCCTGACGGTGACGGGCCCGTTCGCGGACCGCGTCCCGGCGGATGCGGGCAACCTGGCCCTGCGCGCGGCCGAGGCGCTGGGCCGTGCGGCCGGCCGCGTGCCCGGCGTGGCGATCCGCCTGGCGAAGCATCTGCCCGTGTCGGCGGGCATCGGCGGCGGCTCCGCCGATGCGGCCGCGGTGCTGCGGGCGCTCTGCCGCCTGTGGCAGCTCGACCCGGCGGCGCCGGAGGTCACGGCCGTCGCCACAAGCCTGGGGGCGGATGTGCCCGTCTGCCTTGCCGGCCGGACGGCCTTTGTCGGCGGCGTCGGGGAACATCTCGACCCCGCGCCCGATGTCTCGGGCGTGCCGCTTGTGCTGGTGAACCCCGGGATCGGGCTTGCCACCCCTGACGTGTTCCGGGCCTGCGCCGGAAGCTTCTCGTCCCCCGCCCGCTTCGATCGGCCGGCGGCCGATCCGGCCCGCCTGGCGACGCTCCTGCGCGCCCGAGGGAACGACCTCTTTCCGCCCGCGCAGCGGCTCGTGCCCGAGATCGGAGCGGTGCTCGCCGCGCTCGAAGAACGCCCGGACTGCCTCCTTGCCCGCATGTCCGGCAGCGGCGCCACCTGCTTCGGCCTGTTCGGTTCGGCCGATTCGGCCGGGGCCGCCGCCGCCGCCATCGCGGCCGAACGGCCCGGCTGGTGGGTGCGGACGGGGCATCTCCTGTGACCGGCCGTCCGTCAATCGAACGTTAAAATTCTCGCGTCACGCTGCTGGTCCCTCCGGTCGAGGGCGAGACCGGGAATCGAGAGCGAAGATGTCGGACGAAACCAGATTGGCAGAAGGCGGCAGTCGGGGGCTGGGCTCCGGCCGAAGCACCCACTTCAAGTTCCAGCACAAGGTGTTTTCCGTCGAGGGCAGCTATTTCGCCCACTCTAGGGACACGAAGGAGGTCGTCTTCCATGTCCCGCTCGGCGAGATCAAGGGCGTGCTGACGCTCGAGGTGCTGAGAAACGAATTCGGCATCGAGCACGATTCCCCCGACGGCCGGCTGCTCGGAATCATCGAGCGCAGCCTGCGCTACGTGAAGGAGATCCGGCCGAACGACAGCATCCCGCGGGAGATCCTGGACGGCAGTGCCTCCTGGTCGGTCGAGCCGATCCACCGCAAGATCGCGCAGAACCGGCTGACCGTCCGGCTGGTTTCCTGGATGGCCGGGGAGGAACGGGCCATCAGCAGCATCGAGGAGTTGAACAAGCTGGCCGAAGCGCCCGAGACCCGCGAAAAGGTGCAGCTTGCCTTCTCCGAAATCGCCGAGAAGCTGGGACTGGGCCGGGATCGGAAGGAGGAGGTCGTGGGCATGATCGGGCAGGCTGCGCGGGAGCTTGCCTATATCGAGGCCCTGCGCGACCGCTGCGGCCGCGTCCACGACATCGCGCGCGGCATCGAGGCTTTGATCCGCGCCTTCCGGTCGGACAAGCCCGTGCTGGAGAGCCTGGAGCGGATGCGCCAGCTCATCAGGCCGCCGCTCCAGGCCTTCGACGATACCTTCGCCCATCTCGACGCCCAGACGGGCGAGGTCCTGGCGCTGCTCAAGAACTACCAGTCGCAGGTCGCGTTCATCCGCGACACCCGCGACGACCTCCACACGCGCCTGATGCTGTGGGACGACATCATCGCGTCCTGGCAGGGCTTCCGGCCGAAGAGAAGCGAGGCAGCGGAGGACCTGATCCGCGAGACCTACCGTTTCCTCGCCCACAACTTCCCGCAGAGCAAGCCCTGGAAGCTGGGCACCTACTGAGGCTCCGGCGCGGGGCCCTCAGCGCGCCGCCGCGGCCTCCCTCAGGGCCGAAAGCGTCCGGCCGGAAGCTTCGCCCGTGACCGGTAGGCTGCGGTCCCGCTGGAACTGTTCGAGAGCGGCCCGCGTGCGGGCGCCCATTAGCCCGTCGGCCGGACCCGCCTGGTAGCCCAGGCGGTTCAGCAGCTCCTGCGCCTCGCGGATCATGTCGGCCGTTACCGGCCCCGTCGGCGCTACCGGTTCGGGGGTCGAGTCAGGAGCGGCAGGGGGCGATCCGACGGAAGGCGGGGCGATCGGCACCGTGCCCGTGGCCGTGATCCGGTCGAGCGCCGCCTGCGCCTGCGCGTCGCCTGCTTCGGCAGCGACGCGGTACCAGCCGGCCGCCGCCGCCGGATCGGGCGCCCCGTCCAGCCCCCGCTCGAACAGCCGGCCCAGGTGGTAGGCGCCGCGCGGATTGCCGTTGCCGCTCGCGGCCTGGAACCAGGTCGCAGCCTGGCCGGGATCCGGCTCGACCCCGCGGCCCGACATGTAGGCAAGGCCGACCGCGTTCTGCGCGTCCGGGTGGCCGGCTTCGGCCGCCCGCAGGAACAGCTGGAAGGCCCGGGCGCTGTCCTGGGGCACGCCCTGTCCGCGTTCTGTCAGGACGCCCAGATTGTACTGCGCATTGACCACGCCGGCATTGGCGCTGCGCCGATACCAGTAGGCCGCCCGCTCGTAGTCGGGCGCGGGAAGCTGCTCGCCGAGCGCGAAGACGGTTGCGAGGTCATGCTGGGCGTCGGCGTTGCCGTCCAGGGCAGCGCGGGCGAGGTCCTGCAGCTCCTGCGGCGCGCCGGGGGGAAGCTGGGCCATGGACCGCGGATCCAGCTCGGCCAATTCCGCGACATCGACCGCCTCGCGCGGGGCGGCCTCGATGGCCGGCCCGGCCTGCTGGCCCGGCTGGCGGGCGGGTTCTTCCGCCGTCGGCGCTGCCGGCGCGTCGGTTTCCTCCGTCCCCGCCGACGGCACGCCGGTCTCTGCCGTCGGCTCGGCGGGCGGAACAGGCGCCTCGTCCCGCCCGTCGCCGATCAGGGCGCGCAGCTGGTCCACGGGACCGCCTGTCCCCGAAATGCGGTCGCCCAGATACCAGTAGCCTCCGGCGCCTGCGGCGATCACGAGAAGAAGGGGCAGGACCCATCGCCGTGACCGGCGGCGCGCCTGCGGCCGCTCGGCGAAGCCGCCCGCGGTCATCGGCGGCGGCACGCGCGGTCCCGGTCCCGGCGCGGGCGGCCGTCTGGCCTCCGGCTTCCGGGCGGCGGGGGAGGTGCCCACCGGGTCGGGGACAACGGGCCTTGCGCGATGCCGGCCGGCATCCTCGGGGTCGGCAAAATCGGGGTCTTCCGGAGGGATGTCGTTGGCGACCGGATGCCGTGGCGGCACGGCGTCCGGTCCGGGCGTGCCTGCCGTCGGCCGGCCGAGCCCCAGTCTTTCCCCGGGCGACAAGGCGGGGCCGAGGCCGGGCATACTGCGCCCACTGCCCGCGCCGGCCCTGCTTCCCGGTTCCGGCCGCTCGGCAGCGGGCGCAGCATGCGGGCGCGCGCCGAAACGGGGCGGCATACGGGTCGGGGCCTCCGTCTTGGGGGCCGGGTGCTCCGGTTCCGGGCGGAGGCTCGGGGGCTGGCGCGGTGGCTCGGCCGCCCGGACATGGGGCGGCGGACGCAGGACGACATGCGGGCCGTCGCCGATCGGCGCTTCGGCCGGTCGCGGCCTCGGGTTCCGGAACGGGGTGGGACGCTCAGGGCCGACAGTCGGTCCCTGGGCGGACGGGGGCTGCGGGCGCGCGCCCTGGCCGGGCCCGACGGCCTGCGGTCGGCGCAGGGGAACGGGTTCGGCCGGGCTGCGATCGGCCGGGAAGGGGGCGCCCCCCCTGCCCGGAGGGGCGGTGCGGGACGGCCCGAGCGGCACGGGCCCGTCGGCGGGTTGCTCCGGCGGCTGGCCGCCGCCACTTGCGCGCTCCAGGTCGCGTTCGACGCGCTCCAGCCGCTCCGTCAGCTGGCGCAGCGCGTCAACGAGATCGTTTCCGGAGCCGCCATCCTGGTGCGGCGAAGGCGGTGTCGCACCGTTGTTCCGGATTCCCGCCCTGTCGTCGTGCGGTTTGTCGCCGTTCATGGTCCGCCTCGATGATGCCGGCATCCTGCAGCCGGCGAGCTGAAATCGACGCCTTAGTATTATGGCATGGCTATGACCGCAATCGGGATGCCGTTTGCGGCCGGGGGCCGCCGGACGATGCGGTTGCGGCCGCAACGCTTTCTCTGTATTGTGCGCGCCCCGAACGGATGGGGCGTAGCCAAGCGGTAAGGCAGCGGTTTTTGGTACCGCCATTCCCTGGTTCGAATCCAGGCGCCCCAGCCATCGTCCGACGGTCCATTCCGGGCACATGGCTTCCGGTTCATTCCGGAGAGATGGTTGGCGCTTTCTCCGGTGTGAATGGGTTCGGCCCCGGTTCTACGCGGTCGACCTCGTTGTCGAAGACTCCGAGACCGTAATCGAGGAAGCTGACGAGCCAGACGGCGTCGTCGACTTCCCGGATGCCGATGATCTGGCCGGCTAAGGCGCTGCACAGGTTGATCTTGCGTTTTCCCATACAGATACGGCCGCAGCGCGTCACCCGAACGGTGCGGCCGTGGAACGGGTAGTCGGGCTCGTCGGCCCGCCCTCGATCCGACAGCGAAGGATCTCCCGGCATTCGTCCCGATATGGCCCTCGGTGTCGATCCGCACGTTCGCGCGCCCGGCGCTGATCGCAGCCACATCCTCGCACACGGCGCGAGCAAGGCCGAACGCCTCGACCGACTTGTGTTCTTCCGTCCTGTAAGACGTTCGTGCGGCCGCGCGACGGCCTGGAGATGCGCCTGGACCTTGCCGAAATGCGCGCGAACCGTGTCCTCGGATGTCATCCGGCCCTGCAAGCCGAGCGTGGCCGGACGATCTGCAGGCTGTTCTCGATGTTGCGTCCGCCATCGATGGCCCGGTTTGCGCCCGCTCCTCGTCATCGACGTCGGGTCGGGCCGGCCGTCGTCCGGCTGCGGTCTGCCGCGCATGGCGCTCCCTGGTCGGCATCCCGTCCATATGAGCCTGGGCGCGCCGCGCTCCAACCCGATCCGGGCCTCGCCGGACCGCCGTCCCCCATGACTTCGGCGCTTGCTCTCCGGCCTGCTATCGGCGGGAAGGCTCCTTGGCGATCTGGACCGGCGACTTGCGCACCAGGGCACCGCTCAGGTGCTGGCGCATCAGGTAGGAGGTCTCCAGAACGTCGTTCCGCTCCAGGGCGTCGAGGATCTGCAGGTGTTCGGTGCACTGGACCAGCAGCCGCTGCCGGTCAAGGTTCGCCCGGTACTCGAGAAGCCGGCGCATGCGGTTCACACGGACCAGCGACATGTGCAGGAACGGATTGCCGCACATCCGGATCAACTCCTCGTGAAACAGCGATCCGCTTTCCAGGAGACGCTCCGCGGGCACCCGGTCGATGTCGGTTTCCAGCAAGCGCTCCTGGATGCGCCTTTGCTCCGCCAGGACCGTGCGGTCGAGGCGAAAGGTCGGCTCCAGAAAGGCCGCGGGCTCCACGATCATCCGGAAGCGGTAGATCTGCTCGAACGCCTCGGCGGTCCTGGCGACGGGCAGAAAACGCCAGCCGTAGCCCTGCTTGCGCTCGGCCCAGCCCTCGCGCGTCGCGCGGACCAGGATGTCGTTGACCTGCGCCTTCGTCAGCCCGTAGCGCTCCCGCAACATCTGCTCCGTGACCTCTGCGGGAATGCGGTTCGCCAGCCAGTCCTCGGCGATCGCGTGGTACTCGCTGGGTTCCGACCGGGGCAGGAACTCACCTTCCGGAAACTGCGCCGTGCTCCCGTCCGCCTTGGCGAAATAGCCGCGATTGGGCCTTTGTTCGATCATCCCCTGCCGATGCAGCAGGCTGAGCGCTTCGCGCACCGGCGACCGGGATACGCCGAAACGGTTCGCAAGCTTCTGGGTCGCGAGCTTTTCGCCGGCGCCGATCTCCCCCAGGCGAATCAGATCGCCGATTTCCCGGGCGAGTTCGACGACGAGCGGACTGGCAGTCACCATTCTGCGGGATAGGGCAGGGGCGGAGGGCATTTCGTGGGTCTCCGTCAAGCCGGAGGTTGCCGGCGGACGCATCCCGGGCGCGGGTCGCGGCGGACGATCGAATGAAAACGTCATGCCCTCTCCGCGCGCGGCAGGTCAGTCCTCATTTCATACGCGAAAAGCCAAAATTGTCATTGCTTTTTTGTGCGGCAAAAGCCAAAAATGACGGAAACAAGGCTTTTCGTCTGTCCGGGACTGAGTGTCGTCATCCATACGTCCGCCGAGATATCGCAAGCTCCGGCATTATTCGATCCCTTCCCCGAGAAGTACGGCGTCGCGGTCGGATGCAATGAGCGCGGCGCCGCGGCCGGGACCGACGCGACTAAAATCCCGGTGCTGACGAGTCCTGATACCGCCGTCGAGAAGATGCGCCGGGCGGTGCTTGGAACGAAGGGGGGCGAACGCTGATGCTGCTTGGCGTGATCGCGGACGATTTCACCGGGGCGAGCGACATCGCCAATACCATCGCCAGGGGAATGGACGGGCGGCAAGGGTTGCGGACGACCCAGTATCTCGGCATCCCGCGCGAGGCGGCGGGTGCGGAGGTCGAGGCGGGCGTCGTTTCCCTCAAGAGCCGGTCGATCCCGGCCGGAGAGGCCGTGGCGCAGTCGCTGAAGGCCCTCGAATGGCTGCGGGCGCAGGGCTGCCGGCAGATAGTGTTCAAGTACTGCTCGACCTTCGATTCGACGCCTGCGGGCAATATCGGACCGGTGGCGGAGGCGCTGGCGGAAGCGCTTTCCGTCGGCGGCGTGGTCGTCTGCCCCGCCTTCCCGGCCACGGGGCGGACCGTCTACAACGGCCATCTCTTCGTCCATGACCGGCTGCTCAGCGAATCGGGGATGGAGAACCATCCGCTGAATCCGATGACGGATCCCGACATCCGACGCTGGCTCGGCCTGCAGGCGCGGGGGGCGGTCGGGTTCGTTCCCCTGCCGACGGTGCGGAGGGGCGCCGGCCCGCTCCGGTCCGCGCTGGACGAAGCGGCGGGGCGGGGCGAGACGCTGGTCGTCGTCGATGCGATCGATGACGAGGACCTGCTGACCATCGGACGCGCCTGCGCGGACGCCCCGCTTCTCACCGGGGGGTCGGGCGTCGCCCTTGGCCTCGCCGGGAACTTCATCGGCCGGGGACTCTCCCGCGGAAGCGCCGGTTTCAGCGGCCGCGTCGACGGGCCGGAAGCCGTTCTCGCCGGCAGCTGCTCGGCAGCGACGCGCCGACAGATCGAGGTCCACGCCCGCAGCCATCCGGTGCTCGCGATCGATGTCGACGGCGTGATGGAGGGCCGGGTCCGGCCCGACGATCTGGTCGCCTTCGTGCGCGACAATGCGGGGCGCGCGCCGCTGGTCTATTCGTCCGGCGATCCGGCCATCGTCGGCGCACTGCAGCGCCGCTACGGCCGAGAGGAGCTCGCGGCGCGGCTCGACAACCTCTTCGCGGCGACGGCGCGCGCTCTCGTGGACGGCGGCCTGCGGCGCCTCGTTGTCGCGGGTGGCGAGACCTCCGGGGCCGTGGTCTCGGCCCTCGAAATCGATGCGATGGCGGTCGGTCCGGAGATCGATCCCGGCGTGCCGGCACTGTTCGCCGAGGGCGAGCGGCCGCTGGCGCTTGCTCTCAAGTCCGGCAATTTCGGCGGGGCCGACTTCTTCGCAAAGGCCCTCGGCCGCCTGGGAGATCCAGCATGAACGAGACGAAGCTTCGGGAAGAGATGGCGCGGTTGTGCAAGTCGTTGTTCGATCGCGGCTATTCCGTCGGATCGGCCGGGAATGTCAGCGCTGCGCTCGAGGACGGATTCCTGATCACGCCGACCAATTCCAGCCTCGGCTCTCTCGATCCCGCACGTATTTCGAAGGTGGACCGCCATTGGCGGCATGTAGCGGGGGATCCGCCGTCCAAGGAGCTCTTCCTTCACGCCGCCTATTACGAGAGCCGTCCGGGAACGGGCGCCGTCGTGCATCTTCACAGCACCTATGCGACGGCCCTGTCGTGCCTCGACGATGTGGACGAGACGGACTGCGTGCCGCCGCTGACGCCCTATGTCGTGATGAGGGTCGGCCGGGTCCGGCGGGTGCCCTATGTGAAGCCGGGGGACCCAAAGGCCGGGGATCTCGTCCGCGCGCTGGAAGGCAGGCACGCCGCCGTCCTTCTCGCCAATCACGGCCCGGTCGTCGCCGGCAAGGATCTCGCCTCCGCCGTCTATGCTGCGGAGGAGCTGGAGGAGACGGCAAAGCTCGTGGTCATGCTCCGCTCCCTTCCGACGCGGCTTCTGACCGAGGCACAGGTGGCGGAGCTCGAAGCCAGCTTCGCGAACCTGCGCGGCTGACGGGGAAGCGGGCAAGAGCTCCATGACAGACACGGTACCGCGTCGCGATCAGCCTTCCGCCCGGGACCGGCATCGGTCGGCGCGGAGCTCCGCCGCAGGGCGAGGGATGGCGGGAGGGACGTTACGGCGGCGGGAGGGATCCTGCCCGTGACCTCACCGGTGCGCCTTTCCGCCCATATCGGCTACCTTTTCACCGAGCTTCCGCTGGAAAGCCGGATCGCCGCGGCCCGTCGGGCGGGATTCGACGCGATCGAGCATCCCAACCCCCTCTCGATCCCGGCCCGGCGCCTGCGCGAGCTCCTCGACGGAGAGGGGCTCTTCTTCATCCAGATGGCGGCGGGCCTCGGCGACCCGACGCGGGGCGAGAAGGGCCTCGCTGCCCTTCCTGGGCGCAAGGCCGAGTTCCGGGACAATCTGGACCGGGTGCTCGATTACGCGGAGGCGATCGGGTGCCGCCTCGTTCATCCGATGGCGGGCGTGCCGTCCGGCCCGGGGTCTGAGGCCGCCGGAACCTATCGGGAGAACCTCGCCTTCGCCGTTGATAGGTGCCGCTCGCGGCCCGTCACCGTCCTTGTCGAGGCGATCAGCGAGGCGGCGGTGCCGGGCTATTTCCTGTCGACGCTGGATAAGGCGCTCGCCTGCGCCGACGCGGTTGCCCCCTCCGACATCCTGGTCCGGGTCGACACCTTCCATGCGGCCGCGAACGGGGTCGACGCCGCCGCCTTCCTGGACGCCCATATGGCAAGGGTCGGACATGTCCATATCGCGGACCATCCGGGCAGGCACGAGCCGGGCACCGGCCACGTCGACTTCGGGCCGCTTCTTGACCGGCTCACCGCCCGCGATTATCGGGGCGCGGTCGGCTTCGAGTACGTTCCTTCCACCGCCGCGGCCGATTCCCTCTCCTGGCTGCCGCGATGGAAACAGCGCTTCCGCTAGTGCCTGCAAGACGGCAGGAGATGCCGCTGGTCCTGGCGGTCGATCCTGGGCGCCGGCGCTACGCTTCGGACACTCGCGCGTTCGCCGTCCTCGGGACGGTCCGGATCGGCCCTGCGACGGAGGCGGAGACATCGGCTGCAACAACGGCAAGGAGGGCATCCTCATGCGTCGGCAACGACCCGGCATTTTCCGCCCCGACGAGATCGTCGCCCGCGAGCGCGGCGGCGGTGCGAAGACCATCCCGCTCGTCAACCGCGCATGCGGCACGACGAGCTTCATCAACGGCATCACCATCTTCGAGGGCGGCGCGGCGATTCCCTTGCACAAGCACAACTGCGAGGAGAGCGTCATGCTTCTCGAAGGGAACGCGATCGCGGAGATCGACGGCGAGCGCCACGCGCTGAAGCCGCTGGACACGACCTTCATTCCGGCCGACGTGCCCCACCGTTTCATCAACGCTTCGAGCACGGAGCCGATGAAGATACTGTGGATTTACGCGTCCGTGGACGCGACCCGCACCATCATCGAGACGGGCGACACCCGCTCCATCGACGAGGAACATGCCGCCGGGCCGGCCGGCTGAAGGAGGGGCAATGATTCTGGAAATTGCCGAGATCGAGGTGAAGCCGGGCGAGGAGGACGCTTTCGAAGAGGGCGTCCGCAAGGCGATCCCGCTGTTCCTGCGCGCCCGGGGCTGCCATGGCGTCGATCTTCATCGGACCGTGGAAGCGCCGAACCGCTACAAGCTGATCGTGACCTGGGAGACGGTCGAGGACCACATGGTCCATTTCCGGAATTCCGCCGACTTTCAGGAATGGCGGCGTCTCGTCGGGCCCCACTTCGCAGCCCCGCCCCAGGTCGTGCACACGCGAAGCGTGGTGAAGTCGTAGGCGGGGCGGCGCCAGGCCGGAGCGTTCCTTGACCCCGAGGCGAGGTCCCGGCGTCTCCGGCGATGCGACCTCAGCAGGCGCCCGGGCTTTCGTCCTTAACGTCCGCGAACAGGCCGGTCGGCAGGCCGTCCATGCTGCGGGCATTCTTCTCGCGCTGGAAGGCCTCTATCCCGGCTTCGCCCTTGGCTTCCGCCCACCGGTCCAACTGCGTACGCTCTCCCACATGATCGAATAGCGGCACGCCGAAGCCGCAGGACGTCTGCACGAGGTCGACGTCGAGCATCACGATCTGCCTGGCGCCAAGGGGTTCCTTGTCCTCGAACCAATCGGCAAGGAGACGTGGGTAGTCCCCGCTCCGGCGATGGATCACGCGTCCCCGGCCATAGAGGCGCAGGATCAACGGCGGTCCCTCGAAGGCGCAGAACATGATGGTGAGGCGTCCGTCGGCAAGAAGATGCGCCGCGGTCTCGTTGCCGCTGCCGGTGCGGTCCAGATAGGCGACCTGATTGTCGCCGAGGATGCGGAAGGCATCCGTGCTCCTGGGAGAGACGTTCACGCGGGTGCCGGGCGCGGCGGAGGCGGTGAAGAAGATGCGCTGCCGCCCGATGAACTCGCGATGGCTATCGGAGAGATGGGGAAATTGTCTTGCCATGGGCGCATCGCCTGTCGGAGCCGGAGTTACCCGTAACCCTGGAACGATGCAGGCAGTCCTGGCAAGTTCCGGAACGATCCGCCGCAGATTTCCGGGCGACGGCGGACCTGCCCTCGTGGAGTGATTCGACGGGGCAGAGGGTGGTTGAGGAGAAGATTCGTCAAGGTTTCTGGGGCGCCCCTGCTTGCAACCCTGCCTCCGCGGGACAAATAAATAATGCTGTGAAAATCCTACGGATCGGCGTAGAGGGACAAAAATCGGCAGATCGTGACCGGTTGAAGGAACAGTAGGAACCTTCCGGAAGGGCGTTCCTTTCGGCGACTTCCCCTTCTGCGGCTCCTCACCCGTTCGTGGCCTGCCGGGCGCAAATGACGATGTGGGGGAAGTATGCATATCCGTTTTCCGGCAGCCGCTGCAGCGGCGATCTGTCTCGGCCTCCTTGCCGATCCGTCCTGGGCCGGCCGCCAGGACTTCTACGTCCGCAACAATGGCGGCAACTACGTGCATTACATCCACGTTTCGCCCAGTACGGTGGATGATTGGGAAGAGGACGTTCTCGGCGACGACGTCCTGGAGCCCTACAGTGAGATGCTCATCGAGATGATCGGCTACAGCTCGGACGAGTGCGCGTTCGACATCAAGATCATCGACGAGAACGGCTACAAGCGGGAATATTACAAGGTCGATCTCTGCTCGCAGCTTTACGTCGACTTCCCCTGATATGTCCGGCCCCCGATGCGGGGCCGGTTCTCTCATGACTACCGGGCGCCGGGGGCATGTGCGAAGCTTCGCGGCCGCCGGCGCCCAAGCGTCCGAAGACGGGCTATACACGCCTCCGGCCCGATGGACCGGGGGTGCTGCCTAGTGTCGCAGCAGCCCGCAGAAACCCCCGCCTTCCTTGACGGTGTCAGGCACGGACGCCCATATAGGCCCCGCACCGCTTCCGCGGAAACTCAAGGGAACGCCGTCGCAGACAAACGGCCGGCAGCCGTCTGCGCACCTTCGGGGGAACTCAGATGTCCAAGGAAAACTGGCCGCCTCTGTCGCCGATCAGGACCGGTCTCAGGGGGCGCTGCCCCCGGTGCGGAAAGGGGCATCTGTTCAAGGGATTCCTGAAGCTTGCCGACCGTTGCGAGGCGTGCGGGCTGGACTATTCCTTCGCCGACCCGGCGGACGGCCCCGCCTTCTTCGTCATCACCTTCGGCTGCCTGCCTTCCGTCATCTTCGCCCTGTGGCTGGAGGTGGCGTATCAGGCGCCCTACTGGATACATCTCTTCACCACCTTTCCGATCCTGCTCCTGACCTGCATCCCGCCGCTGCGTCCGCTGAAGGGTTGGATCGTGAACAGCCAGTTCTTCTACAAGGCGGAGGAGGGGCGCCTCATCCGCGCGGGCGAGAGCGACCGGGCGGCCGGATAGGGCCGGTCCCGAAGGCGCCAAGGGCACGGATCGCATCTTCTTCCAGGGTCGCGGCATCGCCTCGGTCTTTAGGGATGGCCGTCGCGCTTGCCCGCACCCGGCGCATTCCCCCCTCAACCGCCGTTCCGGAACCGATCGCCCGCGCGATGCCTTTAAGAATCCGGGTCGCTACCCCGGTTCGGCGGCAGCGGGAGGCGGGATGACGCCTCGGGCAACATGCTTTGGAGGACGGGATGCTGGAAAACGTCGATGCGCTTCTGCTCTCCCGGCTTCAGTTCGCCTTCACGGTTTCGTTCCACTTCATCTTCCCGGCCTTCTCGATCGGCCTCGCCAGCTATCTTGCGGTACTCGAGGGGCTGTGGCTCTGGACCGGCCGGGCGGTCTTCCTGAACCTTTTCCGCTACTGGCTGAAGATCTTCGCCCTGACCTTCGGCATGGGGGTCGTGTCGGGGATCGTCCTCACCTACCAGTTCGGCACCAACTGGTCGGTCTTCTCCGACAGGACCGGGCCGATTCTCGGCCCGCTCATGGCCTACGAGGTGCTGACGGCCTTCTTCCTGGAGGCCGGCTTCCTGGGCGTGATGCTGTTCGGGATGAACCGGGTCGGCAAGGGCCTGCATCTCGGGGCGACGATCGCCGTCGCCGTCGGGACCTTCATTTCCGCCTTCTGGATCCTGTCCGCGAACAGCTGGATGCAGACGCCGTCCGGCTTCTCGACCAACGAGGTCGGCCAGTTCACGCCGGAAAGCTGGCTCGGCATCATTTTCAGCCCTTCCTTCCCCTACCGGCTGGTCCATACGGTCATGGCCGCCTATCTGACGACGGCGCTCGCGGTCGGCGCGGTCGGCGCGTGGCATCTGCTGCGCGACCCGGCCAATGAGGGGGCCCGGACGATGTTCTCGATGGCGATGTGGATGGCGGCCGTCGTCGCGCCGCTCCAGATCCTTGCGGGCGACCTGCACGGGCTGAACACCCTCGAACATCAGCCGGCGAAGGTCATGGCCATGGAAGGGCATTTCGTCAGCCACCCCGAAGGGGCGCCGTTCTACCTGTTCGGCCTGCCCAATCAGGAGGCGGCACGCGTCGACTATGCGATCGCCATCCCCAAGGCGTCGTCGCTCATCCTGAAGCACGACCTGAACGCCCCCATCGACGGGCTCGACACCGTGGATCGGGCAGACTGGCCGGTCGTCCCGATCGTCTTCTGGGCCTTCCGGATCATGGTAGGGCTGGGTTTCCTGATGCTGGCGCTGGGACTCCTCAGCCTCGTCGCACGATGGCGCGGGCGGCTCTATGACTGGCGCCCGCTGCTTCGCTTCGCCCTGGTCATGGGACCGTCCGGGTTCGTTTCGGTGATCGCCGGCTGGGTGACGACGGAGGTCGGCCGCCAGCCCTTCACGGTCTACCGGATGGTCAGGACTGCCGAATCCGTATCCCCGCTCGACGCGCCGGCCGTCGGGACGTCGTTCCTTGCCTTCATCGCCGTCTACTTCGTCATCTTCGGCGCGGGCACGGCCTACATCCTGAGGCTGATGGCGCAGCCGCCCAAGCCCGGCGAGGAGGAGCCGGAGGATCAGGCGCAGCCCGTCCGGGCGGCCGGCATCACCCCGGCGCCCGGGGTCGATCCCGGCCGGGCGATCAGAGGCCGCGGCGCGGAGGCGCGGACATGACCGGGTTGGCGGATCTGCAGACCATTTGGGCGTTCATCATCGCCTTTGCGATCTTCGCCTATGTCGTCATGGACGGGTTCGACCTGGGCATCGGCATACTGTTTCCGTTCTTCCGGCCCGGGACCGAACGCGACACCGCCATGAATTCCGTCGCGCCGGTCTGGGACGGCAACGAAACCTGGCTCGTCCTGGGCGGCGGCGGCCTCATGGCCGCCTTCCCGCTGGCCTATGCGATCATCCTGCCGGCGCTCTACGCGCCGCTCATCGCCATGCTGCTCGCCCTCATCTTCCGGGGCGTGGCCTTCGAGTTCCGCTGGCGCGACCCGGCGCACCGGCGCTTCTGGGACATCTCCTTCATCTTCGGGTCCACCGTCGCGGCGCTGGCGCAGGGCATCACGCTCGGCGCGCTCTTGCAGGGGATCGCGGTCGAGGGGCGCTCCTACGCCGGCGGCTGGTGGGACTGGCTTTCCCCCTTCAGCATCCTGGTCGGGGTCAGCCTCGTCGTCGGCTATGCCCTTCTGGGAACGACCTGGTTGATCATGAAGACCGAAGGCGAGTTGCAGGAGCACTGCTATCGACTGGCCTGGTGGCTGGGCGCCGGCACCGTGGCCGGCATCGCCGCGGTCAGCGCCGCAACCCCGTTCCTCCAGGCCGCCTATTACGAGCACTGGTTCTCCTGGCCGCAGGTCCTGTTCACCGCGCAGGTCCCGCTCCTGGTCATCATCGCGACGGTCGTCTTCTTCGTCAGCCTTCGCCGGCGGTGGGAATACTGGCCGTTCCTGATCGCGCTCGCGTTTTTCGCCCTGGGACTCATGGGACTCGGCATCAGCATGTACCCCTATGTCGTGCCCGAGGCCGTGACCATCTGGGACGCGGCCGCCCCGGATTCGAGCCTGATCTTCATGCTGATAGGGGCAGGGATCCTGATCCCGATCATCCTGACCTATACCGGCTATGCGTATTGGATCTTCCGCGGCAAGACCGGTCATGAGGGCTATCATTGAATTGACCCGGCGCCGGGGTGACCGGGCCGGCCATTCCGGAGACCGGGGCGTCGCTCGCCGGATCGCGGCCCTCTCCGCGGGATTTCTATTGGCCCTCGGCGGACCGGCCGCGGCGCGGGCGGCGGACCTTCGTGGGCATGGCGGGCCGGTCCGGGCGATCGATGTCGCCCCGGCGGCGGGCCTGGCCGTGACGGGAAGCTTCGACGGGCGGTCGATCGTCTGGTCGCTGGACAGCGGCGCGGCCCGCGAGGTGCTGCTGTTCCATGACGGGCAGGTGAACGCGGTCGCGGTCCTGCCCGGCGGCGGCTACGCGACCGCCGGCGAGGATGGGCGCATTGCCCTGTGGGACGAGGGCGGCACCGAACCCGTCCGGAGTCTCGAAGGCCATGCCGGGCCGGTCTCGTCGCTCGCGGTTTCACCGGACGGGGACCTGCTTGCTTCCGCCTCATGGGACGGCACCGTCCGGCTGTGGCCGCTGGCGGGAGGCGGCGACGCCCGCGTCCTCGCGGGCCATCAGGGCAACGTCAACGCCGTCGCCTTTCTGTCCGACGGAAGGCTCGCCAGTGCGGGCTATGACGGCAGCCTGATCAGATGGCCGGTCGAAGACGACGGGCCTCCGGCCGTCACGACGATGCCGGCACCCCTCAACGCGCTGGCGGCGCTGCCGGGCGGACGGCTGGCAGCGGGGGCGGCCGACGGGCATGTACGCCTGATCGACGGAACGGGAGCGGTCGTCGCCGACACGGAAATCGACACGACGCCGGTCGTGGCGCTGGCCGTCTCGCCGGATGGCGAACGCCTCGGCGTCGCCTGCCTGCCGGGGGCGGTCACGATCCTGGATGCGGACACGCTGGACCGGATGCGGCGGATCGAAAGCGGTTCCCTCCTGGTCTGGTCGCTCGCTTTCACGCCCGACGGCAACGCACTCCTGGCCGGCGGGTCGGACCGGGTGGTCCATCGCGTCGATCTCGCCGGCGGGGCTGGGACGCTGGCGGCGGGGCCTCCCGCGGAAGATCCGCTCGCCGCCTATGCCGGCGATCCCGGCGCCGAGGTCTTCCGGGCCTGCGTCGCCTGCCACACCCTCGATCCGGCGGAAGGAGAGCGGGCGGGACCGACTCTCCACGGTATCTTCGGGCGGCGGATCGCTTCCGTGCCCGGCTATCACTATTCCGCCGCCTTCCGCTCGCTGGACATCGTCTGGACGCGGGAAACGGTCGCGAGACTGTTCGAAGTCGGGCCGGCGAGCTTCACGCCCGGCACCAAGATGCCGGAGCAGACCATCCCCAGCCCCGAGCAACGGGATGCGCTGATCCGCTTTCTGGAAAGGGCGACGCGGCCCGACTGATCCGGGCTCAGGCCGGCGGCTTGCCGTTTCCGGCCCGTTGCCGGCGCTCGCGCAGATAGTCGTCGGTCGTGCGCGGTGCGGGCCGGGCCGGCCCGGCATAGGGATCGAAGCCTTCGTTCGTCACCGCCTCGATCCGGCAGCGCTCGCACATCCGCACGACGTCTAGCCGGCCGGCATTCGTGCCGGAGAACATCCAGTGGCGGCCTTCCAGCCTGGCCACGATGCGCTCTACCGTGCTTCTGGTCCCGAAGGGGGTGCCGCAGCGGATGCAATGATAGGGCTCCTCCTCCTTGATCACGCGGCGCGGGGCATGCCAGGCCACGAAGTCGAGCTGCGGGGTGAGCGAGATCACCTTTTCCGGGCAGATCGCGGCGCACAGGCCGCACTGCACGCAGGCGCTTTCGGTGAAATATAGGGCGGGCCGATCCTCGCCCGCGGAAAGCGCGCCCGTCGGGCAGGCGCCGACGCAGGAGAGACAGAGCGTGCAGCCGTCCGCATCGACCGCGACGCTGCCGAAGGGCGATCCTGTCGGCAGCGGCACATAATCGACCGGGGCGGGAGCCGCGCGATGAAGCTCGCTCACTGCGCTGACGAGAAGGCTGCGCTTGCCGCCCACAGCCAGGAATGTCGCCGGCCGTGCAGGGCCCGGACCGTCGCCGGTCCGGGCCAGCGCCAGGGCCAGCTCGTCCGGGTCGTCGGTTTCGATCAGGCCGCAGGGGTCGGTGCCGTAGCCCAGCGCTTCCGCCAGGCGGTTCGCCAGGTCGAGCGTCCGGTGCAGGCCCGCCATATCGTGCCGGGGCCGCGCCCGGGCGAGCGCCCTCACGGCCGTGGCGCCCCAGGAAAGGGCCGCCGCCCACGTCTCCAGCCCCAGCTGGGTGACGGCGTTGACGGGCACCGGCAGCACCCGCGCGGGCAGCCCGTCGCCGAAACGGGCCAGGGCATCGATCAGCGCGTCGCCATGGTCGGTGTCGTGAAACAGGACGACCGGGGCCCGGCCGCCGGCCTCCCTGTAGGTCAGCAGCAGGGCGCGCAGGCGCGCCAGCAGGGTTTCCGCGCCGGGCATGTCATAGGCGGCCGCCCCGGTCGGGCAGGCGGCGGCGCAGCTGCCGCAGCCGGCGCAGATGTAAGGATCGATCGCGACATGATCTCCGGCCGGGGTGATCGCCCCGGTGGGGCAGAGCTCCAGGCACCGCGTGCAGCCGGTGATCCGCGAACGTGAATGGGCGCAGAGATCGGCCGTGAAATCGATGTAACGGGGCTTGTCGAATTCGCCGACCAGATCCGCAGCGCGCCACAGGGCGGTTGCGACCTGCGCGCGGTCGCCGGGATCGGCCCTGAGGTAACCGTCCCGAAGTTCATGGGCCGGGAAGAGCGGGGGGCCGCCCCTCAAGTCCAGGATCAGGTCGCATTGCGATACCGCGCCGTCCTGCGGGGCGCCGAAGGCCAGCTCGGCGCGGGAGGAGGGGACGGGCAGGGCGAAGTCGTCGACGGTCAGCTCGAACGCGCCGAGATGCCCGGTCGCCGTCCGCACCGCGCCATGGGCCACGGGGAAGTCCCAGACGCGCGGCGGGACGATCCCCTCGCGCCCGGAAAGCAGTACCGTGACGTCCAGCCGGTCGGCGAGCTGGCGGCCGGCCTCGATCGCCGTCTCGTCACGTCCCAGGATCAGGACGACGCCCCCGCTCGTCAGGGTCACGGCCGCCGGCGCGCCCGCCGGCTCGGCAGCCATCGCCAGAAGCGCGGCCGCCTTCGGCCCGGCGGCTCCGGCCTCGGCCGACCAGCCCGCGGTCTCCCGGATGTTGACGAAGTCCAGGCTGCCTTCGAAGCGCAGCTCTTCCGCCGTCTGCAGGAAGAGGGGGGCCTGCTGGGTGCAGGCGATCGTCACCCGGTCCCCGGCGTCCAGGGCGGCACGGACCCGGTCCAGCTCCGCGCCGCAGAGCTGGTCGCCTTCGAGAATCTCCGCCCCTTCGCAGCCGCGTCGGGCGCTCTCGCCGAAGGCGGGCATCGTCCGTTCGCAGGAGCAGACCAGCACCTTCCGCCGTTCGGTTCGTTCCATTCCGATACCCCGGGGCGGATCCGTCCGCCCGATCTGCGAAAGAATTGTGCAGTATATGAGAAATCATAATAATCTAGATCGTGGATTTGTTGCCATTCTTTGAGCGTGAGCCATGGCCGTGCGGGTGATGCTTGCCGATCAGGGGCTCGACCTCCCGCCGCCCTATGAGCTTGTCGCGCTGCGCGAGGCCGGGGACGCCTATCTCCATGCCTGCGCGATCGCGGGCGAGAAGGGCGCCGGCACGCTCGTCTGGGTGCGGCGATTCGACCTTGCGGAATTCGCGGTCGTGCTGGAGCCAGTGCAGCCGCTGTCGGAGGCGCGGCAGGCCTTCTTCATCGCCATGAACGCGCTGGGCGATGCCCTTGCCGCCCATGCGCCGCCGGGACGGCCGATCAGCTTCGACTGGCCCGACGCCATCCGGATCGATGGCGTCCTGGTCGGCGGCGGGCGGCTTGGATGCCCGGCCGGGGCGACGGAGAACGAAGTGCCGCCATGGATGGTTTTCTCAGCCATGCTGCGGACCTTCGTGATCAATGCCGCCGAACCCGGGGCCCGTCCGCTACTGGGCGGGCTGGACGAGCTGGGCTTCCGGGAAGTCGACGCCGCAGAAATCATCGCCAGCTTCTCGCGCCACTTGCTGACCGGGTTCGACGAGTGGGCGGAAAGCGGCTTCGATCCGGTCGCCCGACGCTGGCTGGGCCGGCTGGCGCGGGAGGAGGGGCGGGCCTCCCTCGCCGGGAACGGAGACCTTCTGGTGTTCGAGGACACGAAGCCCGGGCCGGTCGAGCGCAGGGAGTTGGCCCCGGCCCTGGCGGCGGTCCCGTCCTGGCTCGATCCGTCGAAGGGGACGCCATGGCTCTGAAGCTGCCGCGGACGATTCGCCTCGACGCGTCGGATACCTTCGTCTATCGGCGCGCGGCCGCGCCGGGGGAATGGGCCGTGACCGGCACCTTCCTTTTCCTGGGCATGGACGCGGCGACGCTCACCGGCAAGGCGAAGCAGGCGTTCCGGGGTGGGTTCCTCGGCATCGACAGTTTCGGCTGGTCGACCCTCGTGGTCGTAACGGAGGCGAGCGCGGCCGAGAGGACGGCGGCAATCGACCTTCTCGCCCGGCGCCTCGTCGAGCGGTGCGGCGCACCCGATATCGCCGCCGCGCTGGCCGCCTCGGAGGAGGAAGTCGCCTTTGCCGAATCCCTGTGCGACCATCCCCCGAACACGGTCGTCGGATTGCATCGGTCCGTCGAGGGCGACCTCATCCGCGAGAGGTTCCGGACCCTGCGGCGGCGGCCGGACTGGCCGGCGCAGGATGCCTTCCGCTTCGTCGTCGAGGAGGAGGACGGGCGAGTGCGGGACGGCGTCGATCTGCTTCGCCTCGCCGGGGAGGCGAAGGGATGAGCGATTTCTGGCTCTCCTCCGGCTACCGTCTGCTCGACCGGGACCGTGCCGGACGGCTGGTCGTGACGGATGCCTTCCTCAAGGCCTATCTGGTGCGCCCGGAACTGATTCCGCCGGAAGACGCCTGCCCGGCCGAGAGGCGGCTCCACGACGACCTCCTGGACCGCGACCCCAGGCGTCCGGTCGGACGGGAAGAGATTGCGGCGATCGCCGACCCGGACGCCCGCGAGAACTGGGGGTTCATGATCGCCTTCCGCGACCTGGTCCTCTCCGCGCCGACCCTGGAGGACGCCTATCTGGATCTGGCGCGGGGGGCGGGTTCCCAGGTTCCGCCCCTCTTCATGAACCAGCTTGCCCATGTGGTGCTGCGCAACGCGCTCGACGGGGAAGCCGACCCCTTCGTCCTGAGGGGCGCGGAACTTTTCTTTCGTCCGCAGCGCGCCACCGTCCACGAGGGCCGGCTTCTCCTGGCGGACGCCGAGTTGATCGAGATGCATGAGGAGGAGCGGCGCGCCTATCCGCTGGTCGGGATGCTGGGCGGCCCGGCGGTCACCGCGCTCGACATCCTCGATCCCGGCGGGGGGGACGGCTATTTCGCCCGCAGCGACGCCTTCGACCTCGTTCTGGATCTCGGACTCCATGAGGCTCGTCGGGGGATTGCGACCGCGCTTGCCGCCTGGACCCGGCATCTACTGGATCTGGCCGTGACGATCGATCCGGTCGACCGGATCGAGGACGAGCCATGGTCCTGGTTCGTCGGCCTGGATGCCGACGCGACGCAGATCGGAAATGCCCTCTGGCGCGGCGAGGAGCCGGAGAGGGAAGCGCTCGACCGGGTGATCGGCCTGTTCCGCCTGGACCTTCCCGATCGGGTCCGCGTGCTTCCGCAGGTCGTCGGCCGCCCGGTCTGGTTGATTCTCGCCATGACGCCCGAGCGGAAGGTCCGGATGAAGCCGCAGAACCTGGCCGTCGGTCTGCCGCTTCGCGAAGCCGCCGTCACCGGCGCAAGGAGGCATGGATGATCAAGGACGTGTTCGAGGTCGGCGTCATCGTCGTCCGGCGACGCCTGACGAGCCCCTGGGCCGATTACGCTTGGCTGCCGGAAGCGGTACTGGCCGGGGTTCCGTCGGCCGAGCCCTGGACCGTGCTGGAGGAGGCGGCATCGGCGACACGCTTCTATGCCGGGGCGCTCCGGCTCGAGTTCTGCAGCACCGAGACGGGGTTCTACCGGGAGAATCTCCGCTCGGGGAGGCCCAGCCTGTGGGTCTCGCTCCGCCGGACCGGCCGTCCGCCCGGCGTCGTCCCGCACCGGGTCACCGCCGATCCGGCGGAGGGCGAGGCGCTGACGGAGGTGGGTTCGGATATCGTCGAGGCGGTCCCGATGCCGTCCGCGATCCGGGACCGCTTGGCCGCTTTCGTCGAGGCCCATCACGTCGAACGGCCGTTCGTGAAGCGCAAGCGCGACCGCGCGGATCCCGAGGCCCTGGCGAAAAGGCCGGGTCGCGCTGCCGGCGTCTGGAGCAAGCCTTGAGCGCCGGGGACGAAACCGTGCTCGGTCGCTGGTCGCGCCTCAAGGAAGCGGCGCGGCGGCGGGAGAAGGCCGGGGAGGCAGCGGCTGCGCCGGATGTCGGCGGGCCCGGAGCGTCACCTCCCCCGGCTCCGGCGCAAGAGGAAGCACCGGCTCCGGAACCCGCGGCGGCGGCCGACGAGCCGCTGCCTTCGCTGGACGATCTCTCCGCCGACAGCGATCTTTCCCGGTTCCTGCGCAAGGAGGTGCCGGAAACCCTCAGAAGGGCGGCTTTCAGGAAGATGTGGTCGCTCGACCCCAGGATCCGCGACCATGCGGGGCCCGCCGAATGCGACTGGAACTTCAACGATCCGGACTCCATCCCGGGCTTCGGTAGGCTCGGGGCCCGCAGACCGACGGCGGCCGAATTCCTGTCCCGGCCTGGAGAGTCGAAGCCGCCGGCGGACCCGCCCGTCTCGTCGGTCCGGAAGCCGGATCACCGGCCGCTTCCGGAATCGGTCCCATCCCGAGAGGTGCCACCCGAATCCGCGCCGGCCGACGCGGTCGGGTACCCTGCCGGCAGCAGGGGCGCCGGAGAGGCGACCGCCAGGGAATCCACGACGAAGGACGATCCGGAAACCGCACGCCATGCGCGGCGTCACGGCGGCGCGCTGCCCAGGGCAGAGGAACAACAAGGCGCCCCGGAAAGTTGAGACAAGTGCATGCGATACGTGTTGCAAAGCCCCCCGATGGGGATAACCTGAATCGCCGATCATGGCGGAACCGCCGGGGCCAGGAATGACCAGGAACACGGGTCTGGAAGAGGCCATCCGGGCGGTCGGGAGCCTCGACGCCTTCGCGCAGGCTCTCGGCGTCGCGGTATCCACCGTCGCCTCCTGGCGGCAGGTTCCGGCCGAGCATGTGCCCGCGATCGAAAGCCTGACCGGGATCGGACGCGGGATCCTGCGCCCGGATCTTAAGACCATGCCTGGGGCCGCGGACCCGTGCCGCGATGAAACCGACATCGCACGGTCGCGGGAATACGCCCTGTTGGGCGCGCTTCTGCTGCGGCCGCCGGATGGGCAGGCACTTTCCCGGATTTCCCGGATCGACGGGTCGGCAACGCCGCTGGGCCGCGCCCATCGCACCCTGGCCGAGGCGGCCGCCTCCGTTTCGGCCGAGGAGGTCGACCGGGAATATTTCGATCTCTTCATCGGCGTCGGCCGGGGGGAGATTGTCCCTTACGCATCCTATTACCTGACGGGTTTCCTGAACGAACGGCCGCTCGCCCGCCTGCGCGGGGACCTGATCGCCCTCGGGCTGGAGCGGGTCGAAGGCCGGGGCGAGCCGGAGGATCATCTCGGCTCCCTGTGCGAAGTCATGAGCGGCCTGGCTGGCGGTCTCTTCGAGGCCACGGCCGCCGAGGAGGAGGCCTTCTTCTCCCGTCATCTGGCGCCCTGGGCGCTGCGCTGCCTGGCCGATATCGAGACGGCGACGGCTGCCCGGTTCTACAGGGCGGTCGGAACCGTCGGTCGGGTGTTTCTGGAGATAGAGGCGGAAGCATTCGCCATGGAGGCGGGCCGAAGCGGGTAGGGACTTCAAGCGGTCGTGACGCCGGAGCAACTGGCGGGCCAAGGAGGACCAGCGATGCAGGATAGGCAGAAGACGGCATTGAGCCGCCGCGGTTTTCTCGGGGTTGCCGGCGGCATGTCCGCGGCCACCGTCGCGACGGTCGCCGCGCTCGGGCCGGAGGAGGCCCAGGCCTACAACCCGGGCGAGGAGGAGGCGAGGGCGCGCTACCGCGAGACCGATCACGTGAAGGCCTTCTACCGGGTGAACGGGTACGAAACGCTGAAGAAGTGAGGGGCTCATGCTGACCAAGCGCAAGGGCGGAGAGACCGTCCGCTCCAAGATGCGGGCCCCGACTTCCGCGATCGGAGCTTCGCCCATCGACCGGAGAACGTTCCTGCAGCGTTCCGGGCTGGTTGCCGGCGGCCTGGCCGCCGCCGGGACCTTCAGCCTCGGCACCATCCGGAAGGCCGACGCGATCGCGCCGCCCCAGCCCGGCGTTCCGGTCGAGCTGAAGAAGAACATCTGCACCCATTGCGCTGTCGGATGCAGCGTGACCGCCGAGGTCCAGAACGGCGTCTGGACCGGGCAGGAGCCGACCTGGGACAGCCCGATCAACCGGGGGTCCCATTGTGCCAAGGGCGCCAGCGTGCGCGAACTGGTCCACAGCGAGCGCCGGCTCAGATACCCGACCAAGCTGGTCGACGGCCGCTGGACGCGCATCTCTTGGGACGAGGCGATCGAGGAGATCGGCGACAGGATTCTGGAGATACGGGAGGCCTCGGGCCCGGATTCCGTCTACTGGCTTGGATCGGCCAAGTTCTCCAACGAAGGCGCTTATCTGTTCCGGAAATTTGCCGCCTTCTGGGGCACGAACAACACCGACCACCAGGCGCGCATCTGCCATTCGACGACCGTTTCCGGCGTGGCCAACACCTGGGGCTACGGCGCGATGACGAACTCCTTCAACGACATCCGGCGGTCGAAGACGCTCCTCATCATGGGCGGCAACCCGAGCGAGGCGCATCCGATTTCGCTGCAGCATCTGCTTGAGGGCAAGGAGCTCAACAACTCGAACTTCATCGTGATCGATCCGCGGTTCACCCGCACCGCGGCCCACGCGACGGAATATGTACGTATGCGGCCCGGCACCGACATCGCGGTGATCTGGGGCATCCTGTGGCACATCTTCGAAAACGGATGGGAGGACAAGGAATTCATCGCCCAGCGGGTCTACGGCATGGACGAGGTCCGCCAGGTGGTGGCCGAGTACACGCCCGACGTGGTCGAGCGGATCAGCGGCGTGCCGGGGGAACAGCTGCGGCGGGTCGCCGAGATGTTCGCGAAGGACAGGCCGTCGACGACGATATGGTGCATGGGACAGACCCAGCATACGGTCGGCACGGCGAATGTGCGGGCCGACTGCATCCTGTGCCTTGCGACCGGGAATGTCGGCAAGGCGGGGGCCGGCACCAACATCTTCCGCGGCCACGACAACGTGCAGGGGGCGACGGATGTCGGGCTCGACGTCACGACGCTCCCCTTCTACTACGGCCTGACCCAGCAGGCCTGGCAGCACTGGGCGCGGGTCTGGGAAGTCGACTACGACTATCTTGTCTCCCGGTTCGATTCCAAGGACATGATGGAGACGCCCGGCATTCCCCTGACGCGCTGGTTCGACGCGGTCCTGATGCCGAAGGATGAGGTCTCGCAGAAGGACAATGTGCGGGCCATGTGGGTGCAGGGGCACGCCAGCAACAGCATCACGCGCATTCCGGAATCCCTCAAAGGGTTGCAGAAGCTGGATCTGCTGGTCGTCGCCGACCCTCATCCGACGACCTGGGCTTCCCTTGCCGTCAAGGCCGGCCGCCGGGACAACACCTATCTTCTGCCGGCCTGCACCCAGTTCGAGACGTCCGGGTCCCGCGTCGCCTCCAACCGCTCGCTGCAATGGGGCGATCAGGTTGTGAAGCCCAGCTTCGAGCAGAAGGACGACTACCAGATCATGTACCGGATCGCGGCGAAGCTCGGCTTCGCCGACCTCCTGTTCAGGCGCATAAAGGTGGAGGGGGACCGGCCGCTTCCGGAAGACATCCTGAGGGAGATGAACCGCGGCAGCTGGTCGACGGGCTATTGCGGCCAGTCGCCGGAACGGCTCAAGGCGCATATGCGCAATCAGCACAAGTTCGATCTGGTCACCCTGCGGGCGCCAAAGGACGATCCCGAGGTGGGCGGCGACTATTACGGCCTGCCCTGGCCGTGCCTCGGGACGCCGGAACTTCGCCATCCGGGGACGGCCAATCTCTACGACACCAGCCTGCACGTCATGGATGGTGGCAGCCCGTTCCGCGCCCGTTTCGGCGTGGAGCGTGACGGCCAGACCCTGCTGGCGGAGGGCTCGTACACGCTCGGGTCGGAACTGACGGACGGCTATCCGGAATTCACCATGGCGGTCCTGAAGAAGCTGGGCTGGGACCGCGACCTGACGCCGGAGGAGCTGGAGGTCATCCGAAGGGTCGGCGGCGACAATATCGACGCCGTGAGCTGGTCGACCGATCTCTCGGGCGGCATTCAGCGCGTGGCGCTGAGCCATGGCTGCCATCCCTACGGCAACGCCAAGGCAAGGGCCAAGGCGTGGAACCTGCCGGACCAGATTCCGGTGCATCGCGAGCCGATCTACACGCCGCGGGTCGACCTGGTCGAGCGATACCCGACGTTGCCCGATGCGCGGCAGTTCAGGCTCACGAATATCGGGTTCACGATCCAGCAATCGGCGATCGAGCGGGGCGTCGCCCGGGACTTCCCCCTGATCCTGACGTCCGGTCGGCTGGTCGAATACGAAGGCGGCGGGGAGGAGACCCGTTCGAACCGCTGGCTGGCCGAGTTGCAGCAGGACATGTTCATCGAGATCAATCCCGCCGACGCGGCCGAGCGCGGCATCACCGACGGGGCCTGGGTGTGGGTCTACGGCGCCGAGAACAATTCCCAGGCGCGCGTGAAGGCGCTGGTCACCGAGCGGGTGGGCAAGGGTGTGGCATTCATGCCCTTCCACTTCGGCGGCTGGTTCCAGGGGGAGGACTTGCGGGGCAACTATCCGGAAGGCTCGGACCCGTACGTCCTGGGCGAAAGCGTCAACACGATCACGACCTACGGCTACGATCCGGTGACCGGGATGCAGGAACCCAAGGCCACGCTATGCCAGATCCGGGCGGCGTGAGGGAGGAGGACGAGACATGGCCCGGATGAAGTTCCTCTGCGACGCGGACCGCTGCATCGAGTGCAACGCCTGCGTCACCGCCTGCAAGAACGAGCACGACGTCCCCTGGGGCATCAACCGCCGCCGGGTCGTCACCATCAACGACGGCCTGCCGGGCGAGCGATCGGTCACCATGGCATGCATGCACTGTACGGACGCTCCCTGCGCGGCGGTCTGTCCGGTCGACTGCTTCTATACGACCGAGGACGCCGTGGTCCTGCATTCGAAGGACCTGTGCATCGGCTGCGGCTATTGCTTCTACGCCTGCCCCTTCGGGGCGCCGCAATATCCACGGACCACCAATTTCGGCTCCCGGGGCAAGATGGACAAATGCACCTTCTGCTCCGGCGGACCGGAGCCCGACTCCTCGGCGATCGAATACGCGAAATACGGCTCCAATCGCCTAGCCGAGGGCAAGCTGCCGCTCTGCGCGGAAATGTGCTCCACCAAGTCGTTGCTGGCCGGCGACGGCGAGGTCATCGCCGCAATCTACAGGGAGCGAGTCACCCAGCGCGGATACGGATCCGGCGCCTGGGGTTGGCGGACCGCCTATGGCGAAACGGTAGAGGTGTGATGGCCGGGCCGGGCGCGGCCCGGACGCGCCGAACGGAAACGGGGGAGAAGATGCGACTCCTGACGCTTGCTGGACCGGTCCGGACGGCGCTCGCCGTCGTCATCCTGTCCTTCGGACTGATCGCCGCTCCGGGGCCCGCCGGCAGCCAATCCGGATCGAACCCGACCGCCGAGGCGGTGCAGGAGCGCCAGCTTCTGGAAGAGCTGGGTCGCGTACAGGGCCGCATCACCATTCCCGACCAGCGCGCGATGGTGCTGCAGCAGCCGCAGGGGCGGGACTACCGGGCCATTCACGAAGCGGCACTGCCCTGGCTGGGGGCCATCCTTATCATCGGCATGCTGGCCGTTCTTGCCGGCTTCTACTTCTATAGAGGCCGGATCCGGACCCTGGAGCCCGAGACCGGAGTCACGATCGAGCGGTTCAACTGGGCCGAGCGGTTCACCCATTGGGTGACCGCGACGGCGTTCGTCATCCTGGCGATCACCGGCCTGAACTACGTCTTCGGCAAGCGCCTGCTGATGCCGTTGATTGGTCCGGACGCGTTCTCGGCCTGGTCCCAGTTCGCAAAATACACCCACACCGCGATGGCGTGGCTGTTCATGGCAGGCGTCGTCGTCATGTTCGCCCTGTGGATCAAGGACAACATTCCTGACCGCTACGACCTGCCCTGGTTGAAGGCCGGGGGCGGAATGTTCGATCGGACCAACCGGACCCATCCGCCGGCAGCCCGGTTCAATGCCGGCCAGAAGATGGTCTTCTGGGCGGTCGTCCTGGGCGGCATCGTCCTTTCGGCCTCCGGCATCCTGCTGCTTCTGCCGTTCAGGTTCACCGACGTGAACGGAATGCAGCTTGCCCAGATCGTCCATTCGCTGGTCGGGATGATCATGATCGCCATCATCCTGGCCCACATCTATATCGGGACGCTGGGCATGGTGGGCGCCTTCGACGCCATGGGGTCGGGCCAGGTCAGCCTCACCTGGGCGAAGGAGCATCACAAGGTCTGGGTCGACAAGCAGCAGGCTAAGACCGAAACCGGCCGCCGGCAGGTGCCGCCCCGGCGGACGGCGACGTCCGCCCGGTAGCCGCGGGCCAGCGCTCGCGCCGGATCGCTAGCCGGGACTCTCCTCTCCGGTCGCGATCTCCTCTCCGGACGCGGCCGGCTGGTTCTCGCCGGTCCATCCCGGGCCGACGAGATTCGTGCCCGGGTCGTCGACACGCGCGCCCTGGGTGGTGAGCACCTGCCAGGAGTATTCCGACAGCCTGGGAACGAAAAGCCCGACTGCGATCGCAAGTACGACGGTCGCAACGATCCCTGCCAGCAGCACCTTCATCGCCGGAACATCCTCTCCGTTGCCGTAGGCCCGCCTGCCGCCCGTGCCGGCCCGGCCCTCAAGGCTGGCCGCCTTCCGGCTGGTGGAATCGAAGGTCGAGCGCCGCCAGCGCGAGCAGGGGCGTCGGGACCGCGACGCCCGCAAGCCTCAGTTTCCGGGTCGCGTCCCGGCAGGCGCTGACGTCGCCGACGGAGGCGATCTCCTCGGCCTCGGCCAGGCTGATGACGGAGGTCTTGGGCGTGCTGGTCGAATCCGTGGGTGCCGGCGCGCTGAGGCTCGATTTCAGTTCCGCGTTCTGAACCGTCGTCTCGTCGTCGACCTGGCCGCCCGCATCGGGCGCCGAATGGGCGGGGCCCGCCTGACCCGAGGCGTCCTGAGCCGATTGCTGGCTGTTGCCGGCCGACGCCGAGGCGTCCGGTGGGGGCGATTTCACCGGCTCCCCGGCTGGCGCTTGCGGCGGGGGCGCCCTCATGAACGCGAGAAGCTCCTGACAGAGGTTCGCGGGCGTCCCGTTTGAGAGCTGCGGGGCCGCCGACGGCGCAGTCGCCTGGGCAAGCAAGAAGGAAGGGGAGAGCGCAAGGGCGACAGCTCCTGCCAAGGCAACGGTTCTCATGGCCTGGTGCTCCTTCGAAACGGACCTTCCCGACCGGCTGCCTGCCACGACCAAGTGTGTCCAAAGAGACCATGGATAGACAAGGGTCTTCGATGGGAACCGGCCGGGATCAGGAAGGTTCCGTTGCGCCGCCGCCCCGATACGGTCAGCCCTCACCAGTGGTGGTGATGATGATGGCGCCGCGGCGGCGGAGGCGGCGCCGGCGGATGCGGGCGGAACAGCGAAAGGATCGCGCGTTCGACCGGGGATGGCCCTCGCGGCGGCGCCACATGGACCGGCGGCGGAAGGATACGGGGCGGGCCATGCCGGTGGACGACGGCCGGCGGATGGGGAGCCTTGCCTGGCGGAGGCACAAATCCGTGTCCCGGACGGTGCGGCCGTTCGTGGTACGATCGCGGATGCGGGTCGGCCAGCGCCGTGCCGCTCACGGAGATGACCGTGGCGGCGATCAGGCCGATGATCACGAGCGGGTTTCTCATTCCGGGTCCTCCTCCTCGATTGTTCGATGAGGCAGCCTATCCGGCGCGCATGTCCCGGATTCGTCCGGGTGTTGCCGGTCGGTTTCCGGCGCCCCGATTTTTGTAAGGGAATGTTGCTGCCGGGCGCGGACGCGGCATCGGTCGTTGAACATCCTGCCGGGGGGCGCGCTTCTATTCGGTCCGATCATGGAACCCGTCGTGCAATGACTAGGGAGCAGCCGTACCGATGCTGACCGGACTTTCCCATCTCCTGCCGAAAGTCGAAGCCGAGGGGCTGGACGAGGCTGAGGTCTACCGGCGGGAGGGCCTGTACCGGCCCCAGGAGGCGCCGCGCATCCGGGCGGGCGTGATCCAGTGCCCCATCTGCGGGACGAACGCCCTGCGCTTCCTTCCGTTCGGCCTCCGGGGGCGGCGGAACGCCTGCTGTCCCGGCTGCGGCTCGGTCGAACGGCACCGCTTCCTCTGGCTCTATCTCCGCCGGCGCACCGACCTATTCCGCGGCCGCTACCGGGTGCTGCACACGGCACCCGAGCCGTGCCTGGAGGATCGTCTTCGGCACCTCCCGAACCTGAGATATCTGACGGTCGACCGCTTCAGCCCCTTCGCGGACCGACGCGAGGACCTGACAGACCTGCCGTTCCCGCACGGCAGCTTCGATGTCGTGCTGACGAGCCATGTCCTGGAGCATATCCCGGACGACCGGGCGGCGCTCGCCCAGCTTGCCCGCATCCTGCGGCCGGGCGGATGGGCGATCGTCATGGTGCCTTTCGATCCCCGTCTGCCGGTCTCGCCCGAGGGCGCCGGCATCCGGTCCCCTGCGGAGCGGATGGCGCGGTTCGGGCATCCCTATCATTACCGCATCTACGGCTTGGACCTGGTCGACCGGCTCGCCGGCGCGGGGTTCGAGGTCCGGCATGTCGCCTCCCGGGCGTTCCTGAGCGCACACCAGCGGCGGCGTTTCCGCATCAACGACAACCACCTGTTCCATTGCGTGCGCCGATGATCGCCCGGTGCCGGTCAGGGATCTTCGGCCAGTGATCCCTGTCACTGACCGTCGCCGTTGGTGCGGCTTATTCTCCGCCCTCACCGTCAGGGATGGGTCCGGAGTGCGCTTCGGCCGGAACCGGCCGCCGGACCGGAGGACAGGTCATGATCCGTATCGGCTCGATACCGGCTGCGTGGGTCGCGGCCGTCGTGGTGTCGGGTATTGCCCTTGCCGGCGTCAGCGCCGTGAGCGAGGGGCCTCGGCCACAGGAAATAAGGCATCGCATTGAAACGCTGAAGGAACGGCAGATGCATCCGCCCGCCAGGCCGGGGACATTCCCCGGCGTGCCCGAATACAGCCTGCGCTACAGCGACGACTGGGAATAGGGCGGAAGCCGGACCGGCCGCTCAGCGCCCTTCGCGGCGCCAGGCGGCGAGCAGGCTGCCGAGAGCGATGGCCAGAACCAGCGCAGCCGGCAGCATTGGCGCTTCGCGAACCCCGGTGACGACGTAATCGCCATTGGCGCGAAGCCCCAGCCAGTCGCGGCCGGTCGCGACGCGGTCGGGCCGGACCCGACGGATTTCGGGAACCGCGCCATCGGCAAGCCAGTGGAAACCGCCCCCGGTCGCTTCGGCGACGCCGGCGAGCCGTTCCTCCGTCGTGCGCATGTCCGTCAGCTCCGGCGGGTTCAGGGTGCCGACGACCGCCAGCGTGGACCGGTCGCCATCCGTGATCCGGAAGATGCCGGGCTGGTCGACGACATGGGTGGCCGCGGCGCGGCCCGGGCCGGTCGGCGTCAGCTCGACGCTGATGGTTTCCCCGCCGGGCGTCGTGATCTCGACCGCGCCCGCGGCTTCCCCTTCCAGCCGCCGGCGTTCCACCTGGATGCGGCTGCCGGCGACCGTCGCCTTCAGGTCGTTCTCCTCCAGCTCCGGCTCCTTCATGAGCCAGTGGCCGAGCCGGCGGAGCAGCTCCGCATGCGGTCCGCCGCCGTCGTAGCCGCGGCTCCACAGCCAGATCTGGTCGGAGGATAGCTGGGCCACCCGGCCCTCTCCGACCCGGTCGAGAACCAGAAGCGGCCGTCCGTCGACGCCGTTCATGACGATCGATCCGCTTCTCGGCAGGACATCGATCTGGCGGAACCAGCGGCCCCATTCGGCCCCGCCGCCAAGATCCGCCGTGACCGGATGCCGGCGGCCAAGCTCCGTCACGACCGGGCGGAATCCCTGCTCCAGGATCTCGCCCGTCGGCTCGGCCGGCAGAACGTCGCCCAGAGGGGTGCGGTACAGGCTGAAGCTCTGGGCGAATTGCGGGCCGCTCGCCTCCAGGAAGGCCCCGCCTTCCTGGACGTAGTTCGCGATGTTGGCGAGATAGAGATTGGGCAACACCCCGCGGCGCCGGTAACGGTCGAAGATGATCAGATCGAACTCGCTGAGCCGCAGTTCGAACAGCTCCCGGATCGGAAAGGAGATCAGGGACAGCTCGTTGATCGGGGTGCCGTCCTGCTTTTCCGGCGGGCGCAGGATCGTGAAGTGCACGAGATCGACCGAGGGATCGGACTTGAGAATGTTGCGCCAGATCCGCTCTCCGGGGTGGGGTTCGCCGGAGACCAGAAGCACCCGGAGGCGGTCGCGCACGCCGTTGATCGCGACCGCGGCCCGATTGTTGGCGAGACTCAACTCCTCTTCGGCCGGTTCGACCTCGAACTCGATGACCGTCTGGCCCCCGTGCTCCACGACGAACTCGACCTCGCGCTCCACCCCGGTCGGCAGCGCCAGGACGCGGACGGGATTGCCGTCCTGATAGGCGGTCACGGAAACGGGCCCGCCGGTGCCGCCGTCCGGCAGGTCGTCCACCCGCAGCCGAATCGTGATCGGCCGGTCCACCAGCCCGAAGCTCGGGGCGCGGGTGACGACCAGCCGCCGGTCGGCCTCGTCCCGCTCGCCGGTCAGCAGCGTGTGGACCGGTCCCATTCCGGCGAGCGATGCCGGGTCGCGGGGTACGTCATGGATCTGGCCGTCCGTCAGCAGGATCGTGCCGGCCATCCGGCGGCGGGGCACGTCGGTGATCGCGGCCTCCAGGGCTTCGAACAGCTTGGTCTGCTCCAGGTCGGCGACCCCGTTCTCGGGCCGGACGACGCGGACCTCGAGGTCGTCGAACTGGGCGAGGCGCTCTTCCAGCTCGGCAAGCACGGCCTCCGTGCGGCTGCGGCGCTCGCCGATCTGCTGGCTGGGTGAGGAGTCGACCACGATCACCGCGACGTCGTCGATCGGCTCGCGCTCCTCCTGCACCAGGGCGGGGTTGAGCAATGCGATCGCAAGCGCCGCCGCTGCCAGGCTCCGCCAGACGAGGCCGGGCGCGCGCCGCCAGAGCCCGAGCGCCAGCACCAGAACGGCAACGCCGAACAGGGGCGCCAGGACCGCCCAGGGCAGCAGGGGCGAGAAATCGACGGCCAGATTGTCCAGCATCGGCTACTGCCCCAGCCTTTCCAGGATCGCGGGTACGTGGACCTGATCCGCCTTGTAGTTGCCGGTCAACGCGTACATCACCAGGTTGACGCCGAACCGGTAGGCCATTTCCCGCTGCCGCTCCCCGCCGGGAACAACCGGATAGCGGGGCATCCCGTTGGCGCCCACGGCCCAGGCGCCCGCCCAGTCGTTGGCGCCGATGATGACGGAGGAGACGCCGTCATTGATCGTTTCCTCGCCGTTCTCGACCCACAACTCGCCCCCGTCGTAGCGGCCGGGGAACTCCTGCATGAGATAGAAGCTCTTGGTCAGGACGTGCTCCGGCGGTACCGGCACCAGCGGCGGCACGTCCATGCCCTCGATCAGCTCCCGCAGTCGCTGGGCGCCGGGACCGCCGGTCAGTCCGCCGCCCCCGACGCCCTGGTCGCGAGTGTCGAACAGGACGGTGCCGCCGTTCAGCATGTACCGGTTCAGCTTCTCGATCGCGGTCCCGGTCAGGCTGCGCTGTTCGGGCACGACCGGCCAGTAGAGCAGGGGGAAGAAGGCCAGCTCGTCGGTCTCGGGATCGACGCCCATGGCCCCGTCGGCTTCGACCGCCGTGCGGGTCCTGAGCACCTCCCCCAGCGCCTCCAGTCCTGCCTGGCTCGTGTCGTCGACCTCGGCCACGCCGGTTTCGACATAGGCGAGCCACAGGCCGTTGGCTGCGGTGAGGGCGAAGTCGTCGTCCTGGGCCCGGGCCGGGGGCGCCACGAAGGACGTGCCCAGGAAAGCCAGCGCCAGCGCCGTCAGCGCGGCGCCGGGGCTGCGGGGACGGGTCAGCAGCCCGCGAAGCGCGAGGGCCAGGGCCAGGTCGACGATGAGCAGGGCGAGCGCCGCCGCCAGCAGCCAGGGCATGAGGGGAACCTCGCCCCGGGTCTCGTAGCCGGTGACCGAAACACCCCTCGGCATCGGTCCCACGGGTTCGATCTGCCCGACCGCGGGGCCGAGATTGAGCGCACGGCGGCTGTCCTCCGTGCCGTAGAAGCCGGGCGGATGGCGGGGGCCGATCTCGACTTCCGTGAAGGCTGGTCCTGCGATCGGCAGCGCGGTCGGCGCCGGCGTGCCCAGCCTGCCGAACCCGTCGAGCGTCTGTACCGGGTCCATCGACGGCAGGTCGGCCGCGCCCGCAACCCCGCTGCTAAGCCCGACGATCCGTCGCAGCATCTCCACGTAAAGCCCGGACAGCGGCAAATTCGACCATTCCGGCCCGGCGGTCGTGTGGACGAGAACCAGCCAGCCCTGCCCGCGCCGCTCGGCGGTGACGAGCGGCGTGCCGTCGGCCAGCCTGACCCAGGTCTTGTCGGCGAGGTCCAGGGTCGGCTCGGCCAGGACCTGTCGTTGGATCCTCACCTCTGGCGAAATCGTCAGGCCGGCGAAGGGCTTGTCGGCTTCGAAGGGGGCAAGCGGCGCCGGCTCGCTCCAGGACAGGGCGCCCGACAGGATCCGGTCGCCCAGCCGGAGCTGGACCGGCACCAGAGGATCGGGGTTCGTCGCCAGTAGGGGTCCCGCGAAGCGGACCATGACGCCGCCCCGCTCGATCCACTGGCTCAGACGGTCCACCTCGTCCGGCCGGAACGCTCCCACGTCGGGGGCCATGAGAACGGCCAGCCCGCCCTCGATCAGGGTTCCGGCATCGCCGCGACGGATCTCGCTGAACGGCTCCAGCGCCCGTTCCAGGTAGTAGGTGTCCGACAGCAGGGGCTGATTCTCACCCTGGACGCTGCCGGAGACGATCCCGACCGGGCGTCGGGCCCAGCGTTCGTCCAGAAGCACGACCGCGCCCGCCGTCGCCTCGTTCTCGATCTCCATCCGCACGGCCTCGTTGCGCAGCTGTGCGGGCAGGGAAAAGCGCGTCTCGCCGGCGGTTTCGCCCGGCGGGAAGACGACAGGCTCGCGGGCGAGGATGCGTCCGTCGGAGGTTGCCAGCCGTACCGTCAGCGGGGTCGACTCCTCGATCGGTGCGGCGCGCAGCACCCGGGCGACGAGATCCGCGCCCTCGGTCCATGGCGGCATCAGCAGATGGGCCGTCCGCCCGGGCAGCGGCAGCACCGCCTCGGCGCTGCCCAACCGCTGCAGGGCGGTGACGAAGCGTCCGGTCGATGGATCGCCCAGCCCGTCGCTCAGCCACACCGCATGGACAGATCCGTTCGCCTGCAGCCCGGCCAGCGCCCGCTCGGCGGCCGCGCGGTCCGTAGGCCAGGGGGACGGCGCCAGGGATTCGACCAGGCCCCGGGCATCGGACGGCCTCAGCAGTCCGGTCGCGGCGACCGGATCGCCATTGGGCAGGGGCGCGGTCGGCAGCAGGATCACCTCGCGCCCGGCCCGGTCGGCCCGCTCGATCACCTCGGTCATCAGGCGTTGCCTGTCGCCCCAGTCGCGGGCGGCGGCCCAGCCATTGTCGACGGCCAGCAGGACCGGTCCCCTGCCGGGCATCTCGGCACTCGGATTGAGAAGCGGCCGGGCAAGCGCGACGATCACCAGGGCGGCCAGGAAGAGGCGCAGCAGCAGGAGCCACCAGGGCGTCCGCTCGGGCGTCTCCTCCCGCGCGATCAGGTCCTGCAGCAGCCGGATCGCCGGGAATCTCAGCCGCCGCGGCGTCGGCGGGGTAACCCGGAGCAGCCAGTAGATAACCGGAAGGAGACCCAGGGCCAGCAGGATCCAGGGACTGAGAAAAACCAGCGATCCCAGGCTCAACATTGCCGTTCAGCCCTCCCGGGCGGTCGGTAGCGGCACCTCGGCAAGGGCGCCGTACAGGGCCAGAAGCGCCGTCTGGGGCGGGCGATCCGTGCGGTGGACGGCGAAGGTCCAGCCGGCGCTTCTGGCCAACGCCGCCAGCCCCTCCTGTTGCAGCCGGAGCCGTTCCAGATAGGCGTCGCGAATCGTCTCGACCCGGGGAACGAGGGTGTCCTGCTCGCCTTCCATTCCGGAGAAACGGATTCGGCCGCCAAATGGGAGTGTCGCTTCCGCCGGATCCAGGACCTGCAGCAGATGCCCCCGGACGGCACGCCCGGCGCAGGCATTGACGATCTGTTCCGTTTCGGCCAGCGGTGCAAGAAAGTCCCCGATCAGGACCAGCTCCGCATGGCGCGGCAACTGCTCTGGCCGGGGCGCCGCCGCCGGCTGCCGTTCGAGCATCGTGGCAAGCCGCGCGAGATTGGCCCGTCCGGATGCCGGCGGCGCATCGCCGCCCAGAAGCGCGATGCGCTCACCGGCCCGGTTCAGCAGTGAGGCGAGCGCCAGCAGCAGGATCTCCGCCCTTTCGCGCTTGGTGGGCAGGGCGGTTGCGGACCGGTACGCCATGGACGGGGTGCCGTCCCGCCAGAGCCAGACGCTCTGGGATGCCTCCCATTCCTGCTCGCGCACGAAGACCGCCTGTCGCTTGCCCGTCTGCCGCCAGTCGATCGCCTGGATCTGGTCTCCGGCATGATAGCGCCGGAACTGCCAGAAGCTGTCGCCCGTGCCGACCCGCCGACGGCCATGCACGCCCTGGGCGACCGTGGAGGCGACCCGCTCTGCCGCGACCAGCAGCGGCGGCAGGACCGCAGCCAGGGATTCGGCCTGCTGCTGCTTTCGGATGGGATCGGGAACAGCCAACGGAAACTCCCGCGCAGGCTACGCGAAGGGCGCGCACAGCCGGTCGATGATGTCGTCCATGCTGACGCCGTCCGCGCGGGCCGCGAAATTGAGCGCCATGCGGTGCTGCAGCACCGGCTTGGCGAGGAACAATACGTCGTCGACCGACGGCGCCAGCCGGCCTTCCAGAAGCGCCTTCGCCCGGCAGGCCAGCATCAGCGCCTGGCTTGCGCGCGGCCCCGGGCCCCAGGCGACGAGGCGCGGGATTTCCGGCAATTCGCTCGTGTCCGGCCGGCCGTTCCTCACCAGGGTCAGGATCGCTTCGACGACGCTGTCGCCCACGGGCACGCGACGCACCAGCTCCTGGGCCGCCTGCAACTCGGCGGGGGTAAGTATCGGTTCGACCTTCTCCTGCTCGATGCCGGTGGTGGCGATCAGCATGCGGCGTTCCGCATCCCGGTCCGGGTACCCGACATCGACCTGCATCAGGAAGCGGTCCAGCTGCGCCTCGGGCAAGGGATAGGTGCCCTCCTGCTCCAGAGGGTTCTGGGTCGCCAGCACGTGGAAGGGGCCCGGCAGTTGGTGATAGTGCCCCGCAACCGAGACCCGGTGCTCCTGCATCGCCTGCAGGAGGGCCGACTGGGTGCGCGGGCTCGCGCGGTTGATTTCGTCAGCCATCAGCAGCTGGCAGAAGATCGGCCCGGGGATGAAGCGGAACGATCGGCGCCCGGATTCGTCCTCCTCCAGCACTTCCGAGCCCAGAATGTCCGCCGGCATCAGGTCGGGCGTGCACTGGATCCGCCGGTCGTCGAGCCCCAGAACCGTGCCGAGCGTCTCGACCAGCCGGGTCTTCGCCAGCCCGGGCACGCCGATCAGGAGCACATGGCCGCCGGCGAGGAGCGTGATCAGGGTCTGGTCGACGACCTGCTGCTGTCCGAAGATGACGCGGCCGATCGCGGCGCGAACCTTCGCGAGACGCTCGCCCAACTGGTCCACGGCATGCGCGAGGGAGGGGCCGTCGGCGCCGGCGATCGACGAAACGAAGCTGGGAGCGTCTGTCACGGATGGTCTCCTGTTGGACGACTGCCTAGGACAGCCTAGACTGAAAACTATGGCGATTTTCCATAGCGACCAAGCCCCTGCGCCGGCTGCACCCGGCGACGGGGCGGGCTCCCCGGACCGCCGGCCGGGAACGGCGGCCTTCCGGCCCGGCAGCGGCGAGGAGCAATATGACATTCGAATCGCCCGCGACGGCACATGGTTCCATGAGGGGGCGCCGATCCGCCGGCCGGCCCTCGTAAAGCTGCTCGCCTCCGCGCTCAGGCGGGACGAGGCGGGGGACTACTGGCTGATCACCCCGGCAGAACGAGGGCGCATCGTCGTCGAGGACGCGCCGTTCACGGCGGTCTCGGTGACCTGTCTCGGCGAGGGCGAGAGCCAGGTTCTCAGATTCGCGACGAACCTGGACCATGTGGTCGAGGCGGGGCCGGATCACCCGATTCGCGTTGATTTCGCCCCTGGCACGGGAGAACCCAGACCCTATGTACGGGTCACGGCCGGATCGAACGGGCTCGACGCGCTTGTCCTCCGTCCGGTTTACTATGAGTTGGCGGAGCGTGCGGTCGAACGGAACGGACGTCTGGGCGTATGGAGCAAGGGGATATTTTTTCCGTTGGACGAGAGACGGTAGGGCTCGACCGGGAGGAGCTGCGCCGCCGGCTGCTGCGTTTCGAGTCTCCGCTGCCGTCATCGCGACGGCGGGTCCGCGGCGACCACGATCTCAATCCCGGCATGCGCCCGCCCGCCCAGCTCCGTCCGGCGGCGGTGCTGGTTCCCGTCGTCGAACGGGAGGACGGGCTCAGGATCCTGCTCACCCGCCGAACCGATCATCTGGCCGCCCATGCCGGTCAGATCAGTTTCCCGGGCGGCGGGGTGGAACCCGAGGACGAGAACGAGATGGCCGCCGCGCTCCGCGAAACCGAGGAGGAGATCGGCCTGCCGCCGGAGCGGGTAGAGGTCGTGGGGCGGCTGGACACCTATGTCACCCGCAGCGGCTTCCGGATCGTGCCCTACGTCGGAATGATCCGGCCTCCCTTCACGTTGCGCCCCGACCCCTACGAGGTTGCCGAGGTTTTCGAGGTGCCGCTCGACATCGTGCTCGATCCGGGCAATCCGGAGCGGCACAGCCGGACGGTCCAGGGCACGCAACGGTACTTTTACGTCTTCCAGCACGAGGACAGGTTCATCTGGGGCGCCACGGCCGGAATCCTGGTCAATTTTCGCCAGGCGCTCATGTCCTGACCCATGGTCCCGAACGGAAAGAAGGCCCCAGTCGCACCGGAGGACGGTCGCCCGGATAGGCTGCCTGCGGCTGCCTGGCGCGACCGGCCGGAGACGCGGGCCGTCATCGCCGCGCTGGAGGCGGCGGGGGCAGGGCCCCGCTTCGTCGGCGGCTGCGTACGCGACACGCTGCTCGGGCGCCCGGTCGCCGATGTCGATATCGCAACGCCGCTCCGTCCCGAAGCGGTCATGGAGGCGCTTCGGCGGGCCGGCATCCGGGTTGTTCCGACCGGGCTCGACCACGGTACGGTGACCGCGGTCATCGGCGGGCAGCCCTTCGAGATCACGACCCTCAGGATCGACGTGGAGACGGATGGCCGGCATGCCGTCGTCGCGTTCACGGATGACTGGCGGACCGACGCCGCGAGGCGCGACTTCACGATGAACGCGCTGTCCGCGGACCCCGATGGCCGGATTCACGACTATTTCGGCGGCGTCGAGGATGCGCTGGCCGGGCGCGTGCGCTTCGTCGGCGATCCCGCGCAGCGCATGGACGAGGACGTCCTGCGCCTGTTGCGGCTGTTCCGCTTCCATGCCCATTACGGCAGGACGCCGATCGAGCCTGCGACCCTGGAGGCGGTCCGGCGCTTCGTGCCCCGGATCGCCGGACTTTCGGGCGAGAGAATCCGGGCCGAGCTGCTGAAACTTCTCTCCGCCCCCGACCCGGCCACGGCCTGGCGGGTCATGGCCGGCCTCGGAGTCGCCGAAGCGGTCCTGGGAGAGCCCGGAGACGCCGACCGGCTGGAGAGCCTGTCGAAGATCGAGCCCCGGCCCGATCCCCTGCTGCGGCTGGCTGCCCTCGTCACCCGGGCGGACAGCGCGGCGGCGCTGGCGCAGCGGCTCCGACTCTCGAACGCCGAGCGGGACCGTCTTCTCGCGGCGGTCCGGCCGATCGAGGGGCTTACCCCCGAGGTCACCGAATCCGATCTTGTCCGGACGATCTACCGCCACGGACGGGTCCGTGTCGTCGACCGCCTGCTGATCGCCGCAGCCGGAGAGCCGGAGGAGCGGCGCTGGCCCGCCCTGGCCGAGACCGCGCGCGGGGTCGGCGTGCCGGCCTTCCCCCTGCAGGGGCGCGACATCGTCGGGCTTGGCGTGCCGCCGGGCCCGAAGGTGGGCGGGCTGCTGGCGGCGGTCGAAAGATGGTGGCTCGACGGCGGCCTGGCCGCCGGCCGGGAAGCCTGCCTTGCCGAGGCGCGGCGGCTCGTCGCGTCGGCGCGGGCCTGATTCGCGTTCCGCAGGCGGCCGGATTTTACGGCCAGTGCACGACGGGGGGCAGCGACATCAGGATCGCCTCCACGTTGCCGCCGGTCTTCAGCCCGAACAGGGTGCCGCGATCGTAGAGCAGGTTGAACTCGACATAGCGGCCGCGGCGCTTGAGCTGGTGCTCGCGCTCCTCGGCGGTCCAGGGACGGTCCATGTGCTGCCTGACCAGCTTGGGGTAGACCTCGAGGAAGGCCTGGCCGACGTCGCGGGTGAAGGCGAAGTCCCGCTCCCAGTCGCCCGAATCCAGGTGGTCGTAGAAGATGCCGCCGACGCCGCGGGGTTCGTTGCGGTGCTTCAGGAAGAAATATTCGTCGCACCACTCCTTGAAGCGCGGATAGTAGTTCGGGTCGTGGCGGTCGCAGGCCTCCCGGAGAGCGCCATGGAAGGCAGCGGTGTCCGCATCGTCCGGGAACATGGGCGTCAGGTCCGCCCCGCCCCCGAACCAGCCGGACGAAGTGACGATGAATCGGGTGTTCATGTGCGCGGCCGGGACCAGCGGGCTTTGCGGATGGACGACGACGCTGACGCCCGATGCCCAGAAGCGCCCGCCCGATTCCGCGGCGCCGGGCATGGTTCTCGCGAAGTCGGGCGAGAATTCGCCGAAAACGGTCGAGATGTTGACCCCGACCTTCTCGAACACCCGGCCCCTCATGATCGACATCACGCCGCCGCCGCCGCCCGGACGGTCCCAGGCCTTGCGCTCGAACCTCCCGGGCGGGCGATCCGCCATCTGGCCGGCATGCGCATCCTCGATGCGTTCGAATTCGGCGCAAAGCCGGTCGCGCAGGGTCGTGAACCATTCGGCGGCACGATCCTTGCGGTCCTGGGCGTCGGTTGTCGGGTTCATGGTCGGTCCTTGCCGATGACGGTGATCCGGAAATCCCGCGGATACGACCGGCTGAGGTCCGCCCCCTGCAAGAAAAAAATGCGGCGGCCCCGGCCGGGCCCGCCGCAGGATCGCCCCCTTATCCAGGGTACCTCTTCAGAAATTGAAACCGACGCCGACGCTGTAGGCGAAGGAGCCGTCGTCGAAGGCGTTGTCGATATCGGAGAAGCTGTCGAAGAGGAACTGGTACTCGGCCTGGCCGAACACGAAGGTCTTCGGATTCACGAAGTAGCGGACGCCGACTTCCGGACCGGCGATGAAGCCTTCGTCCGTCGTGTCGCCGTAGAGATAGCCGACATTCAGGCCGACGAAGGGCCGCCAGACGCCGAGATCGAAGTTGTAGAGGGCGCCGACCCGGGTCGACCCGTTCCAGGCCGAGTCGTCGTCGCCGGGATCGGCATAGAGCACAGATTGCCGGATATTCAGCATGACCTCGTCGGTCAGGTACCAGCCGTAGCTGCCCGACAGGCCGAAGCCGCCGGATTCGAAATCCTTGTCGTTGCTGCCCGACCCGGACAGCGTCACCTCGCTGTCTCCCTGACGTCCGCCGTAATAAAACTCGATGCCCGCCAGCTCCGTCTCACTCTGGACCTGGGTCTCGGTCTGGTATTGGGTCTGGGACTGCATCTGGGCGGACGCCGCGCATGGCACCAGCGCGAGCGCAGTGGCTGCGAACAGGGCTTTCTTCATGTCCTACCTCTGCGAGAGCGAGCGGAATTGTGGAGCGCTTAACGCCATCGCAAATGCCTTGCCGCGCTGGATCGTTCCCGCAGTTGGGGCGGCAAAGCCGCAGTTGCTGCAAAAAGATCACACCTCCGTCTTCAGCCCGCCTGTCTGCCGCAGTGCCTCCGCCAGCACGATTCCCGCGCTGACGGCCACGTTCAGCGAGCGGAAGCCCGGCCGCATGGGGATGGCGACGCGCGCGTCCGCGGCCTCGTGGACCTCCTCGGGCACGCCCGCGCTTTCGCTGCCGACCATAAGCCGGTCGTCCGCCCTGAACCGCCACTCGGTGTAGGCAACGGCGGCGCGAGTCGTCAGAAGAATCAGCCGCCCGGCATGATCGGCCCGGCGATAGGTGTCCCAGCCGGGCCAGCGCCGCCAGTCCAGACGGTCGACATAGTCCATGCCGGCCCGGCGCAGCCGGCGGTCGTCGAGCACGAAGCCGCAGGGTTCGACGATGTCGAGCCCGGCTCCGAGGCAGGCGGCAAGGCGCATTATCGTGCCGGCATTCTGCGGGATATCGGGCTGGAACAGAACGAGACGCATGGGATATCTGCAACCGATGGAGGTGAGATGGCTCCTGTGGCCGGGACGCGACCGCCCGCTCCTCCCAACCCTGTCCCCCGCCGGGGGCGGGCGGAAGCGCGGTTTTTCGCAGTTTGCATGAGCGCCCCCACCGATGTATATGCAGCCGGTCGCAAGCCCTGTCGGTTCCGGCAGGGCGACCCGACGCCACGCGTCCAGTTGCCGCATTCGCCGTGCCGGACGTGAGGCGGTATTCAGTCTGAAGCTCACTCGACCGAGGAACCGTACGAGAGATGGCGGACACCACCCATCCGGAAAAGCTCGAAGGCGAGGGCGAAACCCGACGCGACTTTCTGTACCTCGCTACCGGCGCGGTCGCCGCGGTGGGCGTCGCCTCCCTTGCCTGGCCCTTCATCGACAGCCTCAACCCGGCTGCGGACACCCTGGCCCTGGCATCGATCGAGGTCGATCTGTCCGCGCTTGCGGTGGGTCAATCGATAACGGTGACCTGGCGCGGCAAGCCCGTCTTCATCCGGCACCAGACCCCCGAGGAGATCGAGGCCGCGCGAGCCGTGAACGCAGCCGAGCTCCGCGATCCCCAGACCTATGAGGAGCGGACGGTGAAGCCCGACTATCTGGTGATGGTCGGCGTCTGCACGCATCTGGGTTGCATCCCGCTTGGCCAGAAGGCCACGGATCAGAAGGGCGAATTCGGCGGCTGGTTCTGCCCCTGCCACGGATCGCACTACGATACCGCCGGGCGCATCCGTAAGGGCCCCGCTCCGAGGAACCTGGAGCTGCCGCCCTACGAATTCATCGAAGAAACGCGCATTCGGATCGGCTGATCCGGCCGGGGAGAGGGAGTAAGGGGCAATGGCGCACGCCCAGAGCAGCGAATTCAACAACCCGGTGATTCGATGGATCGACCATCGGCTGCCGGTGTTCACCATGTTGCAGAAGGAGTACGGGACCTACCCGACTCCGCGGAACTTCAACTATCTTTGGAACTTCGGCGCTCTCGCCATGGTCGTGCTGGTGACGATGATCGTCTCCGGCGTCGTGCTGGCGATGAACTACACGCCGCATGTGGATCATGCCTTCACCAGCGTCGAGCGCATCATGCGCGACGTGAACTTCGGGTGGCTGATTCGCTACATCCACATGAACGGCGCGTCGATGTTCTTCATCGTCGTCTATATCCACATCGCGCGCGGTCTCTACTACGGCTCCTACAAGCGGCCGCGTGAGCTTCTGTGGATGCTCGGCGTCGTCATCCTTCTGCTGATGATGGCGACCGCGTTCATGGGCTACGTCCTCCCCTGGGGTCAGATGAGCTTCTGGGGCGCGACCGTCATCACCAACCTGTTCTCGGCCATTCCGGTCGTGGGCGATGCGATCGTCACCTGGTTGTGGGGCGGCTTCTCGGTCGACAACCCGACGCTCAACCGCTTCTTCTCGCTGCACTATCTGCTGCCGTTCGTGATCGCGGCGGTGGTGTTCCTGCACATCGCGGCGCTCCACGTCCCGGGTTCGAACAATCCGCTGGGCATCGAGCCGCAGACCCCGCAGGACACGATCCCCTTCCATCCGTACTACACGGTGAAGGACACCTTCGGCATGGGCGTGTTCCTGATCGTGTTCGCGGCGTTCGTGTTCTACGCGCCGAACTATCTCGGCCACCCGGACAACTACATCCCGGCCAACCCGCTGGTGACGCCGGCCCACATCGTGCCCGAGTGGTACTTCCTGCCGTTCTACGCCATCCTCCGCGCGATCACCTTCGACATCACGATTCCGTTCACCGGCATCGTCCTGATCGAAGCGAAGTTCGGCGGCGTGCTGGCGATGTTCGGTGCCATCGCCGTTCTGTTCGCGCTGCCCTGGCTGGACACCTCTCCGGTCCGTTCCGCCCGGTTCCGGCCGCTGTTCCGCTGGTTCACGCTGCTCCTGCTGGTCGACTTCGTCGTCCTGGGCTGGGTCGGCGGCAACCCGGCCGAGCAGCCCTATGTCGCGATCGGGCAGATCGCCACGGCATGGTACTTCGCCCACTTCCTGATCGTCCTGCCGCTGCTGGGCAAGCTGGAGCGTCCGCTGCCGTTGCCGAAGAGCATCAGCGAGGCGGTCCTGGGCAAAGGCGCGCCGACCGGCGCGGCGATGAAGAAGGCGTAAGACAAGATGGGTATGTTCAAGACGACTGCGCTGGCCATCGCGTTCAGCCTCGGTCTCGGCGGCGGCCTTGCGCAGGCGGCCGGCGAGGCCCCGGAGCCGCCGGCGAGGAACTGGAGCTTCAACGGCTTCTTCGGAACCTTCGACCGGGCGGCGGCCCAGCGCGGACTGCAGGTCTATCTGGAGGTCTGCGCCGCCTGCCACTCGCTGAACCTCGTTGCCTACCGGAACCTCTCGGAGCTCGGCTTCAACGAGGACGAGGTGAAGGCGATCGCCGCGCGCTACACGGTCACCGACGGGCCGGACGACAACGGCGAGATGTTCGAGCGGCCGGCCATTCCGGCCGACCACTTCGTCAGCCCGTTCCCGAACGAGCAGGCGGCCCGGGCGGCCAATGGCGGCGCCTATCCGCCCGACCTCTCGCTCGTGGTCAAGGCCCGGGAGGGCGGCGCGGACTACATCTACGCCTTCCTGACCGGGTTCGGCGAGCCGCCGGCGGACATGGAGCTCCAGCCGGGCATGAACTATAACGAGTATTTCCCCGGCCATCAGGTTGCGATGCCGAACATCCTCATGGAGGGCGGCGTCGAGTTCGCCGACGGCACCCCGGCGACCGTCGAGAACCAGGCGGCGGACGTGACCCATTTCCTCGCCTGGGCGGCCGAGCCGGAGCTCGAGGCGCGCAAGCAGATGGGCGCCAAGGTCATCCTGTTCCTGATCATCTTCACCGGGATGATGTACGCCGTGAAGCGGAAGGTCTGGTCCGACCTGCACTAGACGTCGGGGTCCGCCAGCCGTACAGCGACCAGGGCCGCTCCTTCCGGGGCGGCCCTTTTTTCATGCCCGGTCGCCTGCGTCTTGACCCGGACGCCCCAAGGGCGTTCGATCGGAGACTGCCGTCGGATCCGATGACGAGGAGCAAGAGGGCATGGCGACGATAGGGAACCCGCTGCCGGCGCCGGACGATCCGGTCGCTTGGCCGCCGGTGGCCCGCGGCCTCGATTTCTTTTCGATCGACCGAAATCTCTGCCGCCTGCTTGCCCGCCGCGCGCCCATGCTTATCGCGGGGCACGGCGACCGGCTGGCCGATTTCGGCGCATGGGTCGGCGGCCCGGTCGACATCCAGGCGGAATATACCGACCGCCATGCACCGCCCCGCCTCGAGACCCACGACCGCCGGGGCGTGCCGGACGGCCGGGTCGTTCTCAATCCCGCCTATGAGGCGGCCCATGCGGAGGCGTATCGCCGGGGGATCGTCGGGCTGCCGTTCGGGCCGGAGCGGGCACCGCATCTGCTCTCCTTCGTCATGGGCTATCTTCTGTCCCAGGCGGACATCTCGATTCATTGTCCGGTCACCCTGACCGGGGCGGTTGCCCACGTGCTCGACAGCGTGGCGCCCGCCGGGGTGCGCGACGCGTGGCTTCCGGAACTCGTCCGCATGGATGGCCGGGCTCTCACCGGCGCGACCTGGGCCACCGAGCTCCATGGCGGTTCCGACATCGGCCGGACGACGACGCAGGCGGTTCCGGACGGCGAGGGGTGGCGGCTGACCGGGCTCAAATGGTTCGCGTCCAACGCCGGATCCGGCGTAGCCCTGGCGACCGCCCGGCCCGTCGGGGCAGAGGCGGGGGGACGGGGGCTCGGCTGCTATCTCGTGCCGGGCCATCTTCCCGACGGGACCCGCAATGCCTGGCGGGTGCGACGGCTGAAGGAAAAGGTGGGCACCCGCGGCCTGCCTACGGGCGAGATCGAGCTGGACGGCGCATGGGCGGTCGAGGTCGCGCCGCCGCCCCGGGGCCTGAAGGCGATGATGGAGGCGCTGGAATACAGCCGCATCCACAATGCGGCCGGCGCGGCCGGCCTGCAGCGGCGCGCCTTCGTCGAGGCCGCCTGCTGGGCCACGCACCGTACGGCCTTCGGCGCCCCGATTGCCGATTATCCGATGCTGAGGGACGAACTCCTGGACCTCGTCGCCGATCAGGAGGCCTCCCTCGCCCTGGCGATGGAGGCGGCGATCGCCTTCGACCGCGAAAGGGCCGGCGAATCGGGGCTTGCCTGGCTGCGCGCCGTGACCGCGATCGCCAAGTACCGGACCGCCGCCGATGCCGTCACCGCGGCTTCCCGGGCGGTAGAACTGGTCGGCGGCAACGGCTACACGGAGGAATGGCCGACGGCCCGTCTCTATTGGGATGCCCTGGTGACGGCCGTCTGGGAGGGGCCCGCCAACATACAGGCGCTGGAATTGATTCGGTCGTGCCTCGGAGAATTGCCGGGAGACGAGGCCTTCCTGTCCCGAATCGATCGGGCGGTCGGCGGCGCGGAGGGCGAACTCGGGGACGCGGCGGGCACCGTGCTGGCGGCGCGGGAACGGTGCCGGGACGCCTTTCGGCTGCTGCGTGGCGACCGGTCCCTGGCGATCCGCCATGCGCGGCGCCTGATGGCGCTAATGGCGGATACGCTCTCGGCCGCCCTGCTCGTGGAAGAGGCGGCGCCGGAGCTGGCAGCGGGAGACAGGCGGAAGGCGCTGATCGCCCGGCGCTACGCGGCCCGGCGATTCGGGGGCGCCGACGCCATCGTCGCGGCCCCTGATCCCTGGTTGGGGCACTTTGCCGCCCTCGCCGGCCACGGCCGGGTGCGGGCCTGAGCGGGACTCCGCCGACCGCCCAGAGATCTATTCCAACGGGCGGGATGCCAGCTGCGGCCCGGACATCAGCTCCGCGAAGGTGCGGTCGATCTTCTCCACCTGCGCGCGGAACGCCGCCAGCTGCGAGCCTTCGAGTTTCCGGCCGGTGGGGAGGTCGAGGTCCAGCGGATTGATCTGGCTGCCGTTCCGCAGGATCTCGTAATGCAGATGAGGACCGGTCGCGAGGCCGGTCGAACCGACATAGCCGATGATCTCCCCTTGGGCGACGCGGTCGCCCTTGGACAGGCCCTTGGCGAAGCGGCTCATATGGGCATAGGCGGTCGAGATGCCGCCGGAATGGCGGATCCTGATATAGTTGCCGAAGCCGTTCTGCCGGCCGATGATCTCGATCACGCCGTCGCCCGCGGCATAGATCGGGGTGCCGGTCGGGGCGGCGAAATCGATGCCCCGATGCATGCGCCCGTAGCCGAGCACCGGATGATGACGCATGCCGAAGCGGGAGCTGATCCGCGCGCCGTCGATGGGCGTGCGCATCAGCAGGCGCCGGACGCTTTCGCCGTCCCGGCTGTAGTAGTCGACGATCCCGTCCTCGTCCTCGAACCGGTAGATGGGCACCTCGCGCCCGCTCAGCAGCAGCGTCGCATAAAGAACGTTGCCGTTGCGGGCGAGTTCGCCGTCCTTCGTGAACTCCTGCTCGTAGAGGATTTCGAAGGCGTCGCCGGGCTGCAGGTCCCGCTGGAAGTCGATCTTGTAGGAGAGCACCCGGATCAGGTTGAAGAGGACCTGGTCCGGCACGCCGGCGGCGTTGGTCGCCCCGTAGAGGCTGGACTCGATCGTTCCGGCCGCGGCGGAAAGCCGGGTTTCCAGTTCGGACTCGACCTCGGTCGCGCTGAAGGCGCCCTCCGCGTTCCGGGAGACGACGACCCGGCTCGCGACATTCGGTTCCAGCTCCAGGGCCGAGAACCGGCTCTCGCGTCCCTCATGTTCGAAGACGACGGTCAGCTGCTGGCCGACCTGCAGGTGCCGGGGATCGAACACCGCCTCGAGGGCGCCGATCGCGCCGACGGCTTCGTCCGCGCTCACGCTCGCATTGGTCAGCAGGCCCATGAGCGTATCGCCCGAGGACACCTCCATGACCTTCCGTTCCTGGCCGACGCGGTATGGTTCCTCCAGAACGCTGTCGGCAACCCGTGTCATGTCCAGGGTGGCCGGGTCGGGCACTGCCGCTTCCCTGTCCGCTCCTTTGCCCTTGCCGACGGGCCGCATGCTTTCCTCGGCATCGGCGCCTGCAATAAATCCGGGGAAGAGGTCGGTCTTGATCGCGATACCGACCGCGCCGGCCAGACACAGGGCCAATGCGGAACAGGCGGCCAATTTAACGTGCAAAGGTCCGTCTCCGGTCAGGAGAAGCCGCGCGGCTTCCGGAACAGGGGAAGAATCCAAGGGGATCTGGTTGATAGGGGGAAGATGCGGGATCGCTTGTTCCCGTGTCAACCAGGAACCCGGCCGATTCTGCCGCGGCGGACGGCCGCTCCCGCGCGCGATTCCTCACCTTCGACGACAAGGAACGAGGGGGAGCCGGTCATGCCAGGGCGGCGTCGGTGTCGAATCCGGATCCAGGCACCAATCGGCCGCCGGATCCGGCCCGGCCGGAAGCGTTGCGCGGACGCTATTCGCGCGCCCGCGCGTGCTATCTGCAAGCTCCGATCCGAGGCGGCCCCCCTGGCCTGACGCTGTTCGCGCGCCCGCGCGTGCTATCTGGGGGACGAGGCGGATCCGAAGCGGTTCGCGATTCTCGGGGGCGGCAGCGATCGAGAATCCATCGGCTGTAGAGAAGGCAGAGCGCGCGCGCCCGGGCGGCGGCGACCAGGTCTGCCGCCTGTGCGCTTTCCTGATGGGAAGATGTGCGGTCGCCTTGTCGGCCTCCTCGATATGGATGAAGGGGCGGGCCCGGATTCGGCACCGCGACGTGCGGCGGACGGGAGGGGTGCCGGCGGTTCGGGGACCGCCCCCGGCGCCGGGGCGGGCGCGGCCCGGACCGCCGCGCAGGGGCGGAAATAAGGAGGCAATCCGGAAAGCGGGAAATTTCGGGCCTCGGATTGGCCTCGCGCCGGTCACCGGGGCCAGGCGGTCCGATCAAGCATTTGATTTAACGGGAAATTCGGCGCTGGAGCGGCAAAAAAAGAGGGCGCAAAAAATTCTTCACAAAAAGGGTTTGACAGCCCCCGGGGGACCCCTCTATAACCCCGCTCACCGCGACGGACGGCGCAGCTGCCGAGGCGGGCGCGGCCCTGGGGACGGAGGTTCTTGGAGGTCGGGTTCGGCGGGGTGGTGGTGACGGGAGTGTTGCAAAGCGCGGTCGTGGTATCATATAAGACTGAGCTCCCAGGCGGGCCAACTTTCGAAGGAAGGATGGCGCGGCAGGGTGCTTCGGCCTCT